>Ga0187809_10000340_pt1 | contig 26603 bp, 26 predicted proteins | sample NC_wetland_sal_i_8_FD_132415 | JGI IMG/M metagenome (GOLD analysis project Ga0187809, IMG submission 132415) | Wetland sediment microbial communities from Neuse River Estuary, North Carolina, USA - ASW_4 | ecosystem: Environmental > Aquatic > Freshwater > Wetlands > Sediment | place: USA: North...
ATCGAATCTTATTCTAACAGAACCCTTGCGGCGCACCGATCCCGCCGCTATAAGACCGCCCACCAGAGACGTCGGAGTGTGGCTCAGCCTGGTAGAGCACCTCGTTCGGGACGAGGGGGTCGCAGGTTCAAATCCTGCCACTCCGACCAATTCCTCCAGACATCCCCGATAGTTAGGCCCATTCCGGTGCCACGCCACCGCATGCAAGAGGGCCATGCACGCCATGCGGGAGGGCAGCCCCTTACCCTTGTGCGCCGGCGCGGCGCGCGCGTAACGTCGGAAAGCTGAAAAAACGACAGGCCGGCACCGCCGGCCATCCTGGGGGAACGTCCATGCGCCTGAAGACCGCTCGCGTCGCGCGGCTCATCGCCGCCGTGCTCTGCCTCTCCTCGCTCTCGATCGCCGCCCGCGCCGCCGACTACCCGGCCCGACCGGTCCACATCATCGTCGGCTATCCGCCCGGCGGCTCGACCGACATCGTCGCCCGCATCATCGGCGGCTGGCTCAGCCAGCGGCTCGGCCAGCAGTTCATCGTCGAGAACAAGCCCGGCGCCGGCAACAACATCGGCACCGAGCAGGTCACCAAGGCGGCGCCGGACGGCTACACCATGCTGCTGATCAATCCGGCCAACACCATCAACGCCTCGCTCTACAAGCACCTCAACTTCGTCTTCCTGCGCGACATCGATCCGGTGGCCAACGTCATCCAGGTGCCGAACGTGATGGAGGTGAATCCGAAGGTGCCGGCCAAGACGGTCGCCGAGTTCATCGCCTACGTGAAGGCGAACCCCGACAAGGTGAACATCGCCTCGTCCGGCAACGGCACGTCGATCCATCTCTCCGGCGAGCTGTTCAAGATGATGACCGGCCTGAAGATGACGCACGTGCCGTACAAGGGCTCGGCGCCGATGCTCACCGATCTGCTCGCCGGTCAGGTGCAGGTCACCTTCGACAACCTCCCGTCCTCGATCGGCCACATCAAGGCCGGCAAATTGCGTGCTCTCGCAGTGACGACGGCGAAGCGCTCGCCGGAGCTGCCTGACGTGCCGACGGTCGCCGAGACCGTGCCCGGCTACGAGGCGAGCGCCTTCTTCGGTTTCGGCGTGCCGCACGGAACGCCGAAACCCATCGTCGACAAGCTCAACGCCGAGATCAACGCCGCCCTCAAGGATCCCGCCATGCTGAAGAAGCTCGGCGATCTCGGGGGCATCCCGGCCCCCGGCACACCCGACGACTTCAAGACGTTCCTGACCAACGAGACGGCGAAGTGGGAGAAGGTCGTCCACGCCGCCAACCTGTCGATCAACTGAGTTCGGTTTGGTATCTGCATCCCGGGCGGCGACGCCCGGGATGATTTTGTGAAAGTCACTGTCATGACACGGAAGAAGCGCCCCGAGGATCTGCGCAGCCATCGCTGGCTCGGCGTCGAGGACATGCGCTCGTTCGGCCACCGCTCGCGCCTGCGCGGCGTCGGCTACGACGCGACCGACTGGACCGGCAAGCCGGTCATCGGCATCATCAATACCTGGAGCGACATCAATCCGTGCCACGCGCATCTGCGCACGCGCGCGGAGAACGTGAAGCGCGGCGTCCTGCAGGCGGGCGGCTTCCCGATCGAGTTGCCGGCGCTGTCGCTGGCCGAAACCTTCGTCAAGCCGACCACCATGCTCTATCGCAACATGCTGGCGATGGAGACGGAGGAACTGCTGCGCAGCCATCCGATCGACGGCGCCGTGCTGATGGGCGGCTGCGACAAGACCACGCCCGGCCTGGTGATGGGCGCGATCAGCATGGGCGTCCCGGCGATCTACGTGCCGGCGGGACCGATGCTGCGCGGCAACTGGCGCGGCGAATATCTCGGCTCCGGATCCGACGTGTGGAAGTACTGGACCGAGAAGCGCGCCGGCAACATTTCCGACGACGAGTGGAACGAGATCGAGGGCGGCATCGCCCGCTCGTTCGGCACCTGCATGGTGATGGGCACGGCGGCGACGATGATGGCGATCGCCGAGGCGCTCGGCCTGTCGCTGCCCGGCGCGTCGTCGATTCCCGCGGCCGACAGCAATCACCCGCGGATGTGCACGGTCGCCGGGCGGCGCATCGTCGACATGGTGTGGGAGGACCTGACGCCGTCGCAGATCCTGACGCCGGCGGCCTTCGACAACGCCATCAAGGTGCACATGGCGATGGGCGGCTCGACCAACGCCATCATCCATGTCGTCGCCATGGCGCGCCGTGCCGGCATCGACGTCGACATGGACACGTTCGACCGGCTGTCGCGGCAGATCCCGGTGCTCGCCAACGTGCGGCCGTCGGGTCAGTACCTGATGGAGGACTTCTTCTACGCCGGCGGCCTGCGCGCCCTGATGCAGAACCTGCGCGGGAAGCTCGACCTCTCCTGCATGACCGTCACCGGCAAGACCGTGGCCGAGAACATCGAGGGCGCCAGGGTGTACAAGCCGGACGTCATCCACTCGCTCAACGATCCGGTCTACGCCGAAGGCGCCACCGCCGTGCTCAAGGGCAATCTCGCGCCGAACGGCTGCGTCATCAAGCCGTCGGCGGCCGATCCGCGCTTCCTCAAGCATCGTGGCAAGGCCATCGCCTTCGAGGACTACAACCACATGATGCGCGAGATCGAGCGCGACGATCTCGACGTCACGCCCGACCACATCCTCGTGCTCAAGAACGCCGGGCCGAAGGGCGGCCCCGGCATGCCGGAATGGGGCATGCTGCCGATCCCGAAACGGCTGCTGGGGCAGGGCGTGCGCGACATGATCCGCATCTCGGACGGGCGCATGAGCGGCACGTCGTACGGCGCCTGCATCCTGCACGTCGCACCGGAGAGCTATGTCGGCGGGCCGCTGGCGCTGGTGCAGACCGGCGACGAGATCGAGATCGACGTCGACAAAAGGCTGATCCACCTGCACGTCTCCGACGCGGAACTGGCGCGGCGCAAGGCGGCGTGGCAGACGCCGGCGCCGCGTTATCCACGCGGTTACGGCGCGCTTTACTCCGATCACATCGGGCAGGCGGAAACCGGCTGCGATTTCGATTTCCTGGCGCCGCTCGGGCCCGTTGCGGAGCCGGAAATCCATTGATCGCCGCGACGTGACGCGCACATTGGAAGACTTAAAAGGACGGAGATTGGAATTGCTCCGATCTATAATCTTCTAATGTTTGCGCGGACGGATTGACTCCGCACCGGCGATCTTTTGAAAGTGCGATCGCGTCGCGCGAACCTGCGCGGCGTCCGGACGCCGGACCTTGAATCCGGCCGATCAGGATCGCGTCATGTCCGTCATGCGTTTCGCGTGCGCCGCCGGTGCAGCGCTTATCGTGACTGCCGCTGCGGCCCGCGCGCAGGACGCGGCCGACTGGCGCGACATCGAGACCAAATACGTGTTCGGCTTCACCGAAGGCTCCGGCATCGGCCTCGAGGGCGAGAAGGAATTCTCCATCGACACCGAGGCGCGGATCGGCAAGCGGGACGGGCGCTACTACGCCAGCGAGAGCAAGCTCGAATTCGAGTTCACGCCCAACCAGTACGTGCAGTTCGAGATGGGACCGTTCGTCTCGGCGCACGCCATCTCCGGCGTCGGCGGCCTCGACGACCGCCATCAACTCGGCGTCGGCGGTTTGTTCGGCGAGATGCGCTATCTGCTGCTCGACCGCGGGCCGTCTTCGCCGCTGTCGCTGACGCTGTCGGCGGAGCCGGAATGGCGCCGTCTCGACGAGACCAGCGGCGCGCAAGTGAGCAACCTCGAGCTCGAGCTGAAGTTGAACGCCGACCTCGAGCTGATAAAGAACCGGCTCTATCTCGGCAGCAATCTTCTGTACGAGCCGGAGGGCACGCACGATCCGGACGGCACCGGCGCCGGCTGGGCGATGGAGTCGAAGACCGGAATCTCGGGCGCGCTGGCCTATCGGCTCGTGCCGTCGACCCTGATCGGCGCCGAGGTCTGGTATTTGCGGCATTACAACGGCGCCTGGATGAACGACTACACCGGTGACGCCGTTTACGTCGGGCCGACCTTGTTCGTGCAGTTGGCCCCGAAGATGTTCGTATCCGCAGCGTGGAACGTCCAGGTCGCCGGCAGCGAAAGCGGCAATCCCGGCGTGTCGCTCAATCTCGCCGAGTTCTCGCGGCAGCGTGCCAAGCTGAAGGTCGCCGTCGAATTCTAGCGCTGCGGGGCCAAGGAGGATGACATGATGACCAGACTATTCACCGCCGCGATCGTGCTGATTGCCGCGCTCGGGACCGGCGCGCAGGCGCAGGACGCCACGCTGTCGATCAGCGTGAAGGATCACCGCTTCGAGCCGGCCGAACTGACCGCGCCGGCCAACAAGCCGATCGTCTTGAAGGTCAAGAACCTCGATCCGACGCCGATGGAATTCGAGAGCGTGACCTTGCGCGTCGAGAAGGTGGTCGTCGGCAAGGGCGAGGGCGTCATCCGGCTGCGGCCGCTGTCGCCCGGCCGCTACAAGTTCTTCGACGACTTCCACCAGGACACGAACGGCGTTCTCGTGGTGAAGTAGCGGCCGCCGGCGGCACCGGCGCGGGAGCACAAGGTTTCCGTTGCGCCCCGCGCGGCGACCGCGTATGGGCGAACCTGAAGACCCGCCTCACGCCGCGTCCAGGAGCCGCATGAGCGAAGACATTCCCTTCAACAAGACCCTCGACCTCGCCCCCGACACCGTCGACGAGCCGGTGCCGGGCGTGCGCCGGGTGATGGCCAACAATCCCGGGCCCTTCACCTTCAAGGGCACGCTCTCCTACATCGTCGGTCGCGGCAAGGTGGCGATCGTCGATCCCGGTCCGGACGACCCGGCGCATATCGGCGCGCTGCTCGACGCCGTGCGCGGCGAGACCGTGACGCACATCTTCGTCACCCACACGCATCGCGACCATTCGCCCGCGGTGCCCGCGGTGAAGGCCGCGACCGGCGCCACCGTCTACGCCGAGGGCCCGCATCGTGCGGCGCGGCCGCTGCACATCGGCGAGCACAATCCGCTGGACTCGAGCGGCGACCGCGATTTCCGCCCCGACGTGCAGCTCAAGGACGGCGAGGTGGTCGAGGGCGACGGCTGGGCGATCGAAGGCGTGACGACGCCGGGCCACACCGCCAACCACATGTCGTTTGCGCTGAAGGGCCGCGACATCCTCTTCGCCGGCGATCACGTCATGGGCTGGGCGACGTCGATCGTCGCGCCGCCGGACGGCGCCATGAGCGACTACATGGCCTCGCTCGCCAAGCTCGCCGGGCGCGACGAGGATCTTTATTTCCCCGGCCACGGCCCGGCCATTCCCGAGGCGAAGCGCTTCGTCAGCTATTACCGGCTGCACCGCAAGGCGCGCGAGGACTCGATCCTGCACCGGCTCGGCAAGGGGGCGACCGACATTCCGACCATCGTGCGCGCGATCTATATCGGCATCGACCCGCGGCTCACCGGCGCCGCCGGCCTGTCGGTGCTGGCGCACATGGAGGATCTCGTGGCCCGCGGCGTCGTCGAGACCGACGGCGCGCCGGCGATCGACGGTGTCTACCGCTTGGCCGGCTGACGCCGCGTCGGCGGCGCCTTCGGCGTCGGCGTGTCGTCGCCGGTGTCGGGCGCGTTGCTGATGGCGTCGTCGAGGTCGTTGAGCAGCGCGACCACCCGACGCGCATTGGTGCCGAAGTCGCTGAGGCCGTAGCGCGAGGCCGAGCGCACGTCGATGCGCGAGCCGTCGCTCAGCGGCGTGACGCGCACCACGACGTCGTCGCGGAACCCCATGATCGGCGTGCGTGCCACCGCCTCGATCACGCCCTGGGGACGGGTCGGCGAGGGCGTGCGGGCATCGACCACGAGCCACTTGCGCTTGGTGACGACCTTCAGCGCCTGGTCATAGGCCTGCCGCACCGGCAGGTCGGTCTGCAGCGGCACGACGTCAGGGTAGGCCTTGCGCTGCAGGTCGGCGTATCGCGCGGGATAGTCGACGCGGCCGGGGGGCCGCAGCCGCGCCAGCACGTCGAACCGCGGCGGATTGGCGAAGTCGGTCGTCACGTCGTTGATCTCGGGCAGCTTGGCGGCGCGAACGGCCAGGTAGGCGGGGTAGGCGAGCAGCGCCGCCCCCAGCATCAGCGCGATGAGGGCGCGGCCGAGGCCGGGCACACCGTTGCGCCAGATCGCCACGAAGCTCGCCAGCGCCAGAAGGATCGCCGCGGCGGCGAACACCAGCGCCGCGCCGAATGTGGCGAGCGCCGGCCCGATGTCGAGCAGCCCCGAGCGGACGATGATGACTGACAGCGCCGCGACCGCCACCGCGAACAGCGCCAGCCTTGCCGACCAGATGGCAAACGGCGTGATCGGCTCATCGAGAAAGGGACGGCGCACGGCTGGCTTTCCTCTATTCCTTGCAGATGCGGCGCAGCGCCGATCGGTCCTTCGCCTTCAGCATAGCCCGGTTCGCGTGCCCGGGCGAAAGCCGGCCGGACCGGACCGCGCCGGGCTTGCGCGCCGGCACGCGTCATGGCGGCACAGGGATAGTGGCTCGCGTGGATGTGAGCAACGAATTCTCCGCCGCCGCTGAAATCGCCAACGTCTCGTTAAATCCTGCCGGCCGATGCTGCGGGGGCGAATCGCCGCTCGCGAAACTTACAGCACGGTAATGCGTTGAGTGTCGTGCATCGCGCATCGCGCGGCGTGAGGTCATTTCTTGTGCAGGAAAAGGGGAGCCCGCCCGTGCGGAAAGTCAGTCGGTTGCCGGCTTTGATGGCGTGTGTCGCTGCGATCGGGGTCGCCGGCTCCGCGCATGCGCAGAGCCCGGCTCTGTACTGGCATCGCCAGTGGCAGGAGCAGCGCCCCCCGCAGCAGTCCTACGGCGGTCCGCGTGACTGGTTCGGCGGTGGCGGGCAGGCGTACGGCTACGCGGAACGCGACGACCGTCCGCGGTCGTCCGGCTGGTGGCAGGAGGACGACGGCGATAGCGACAGCGGCTATCAGCGGTCGCGGCCGGCGGCGCCGATGCCGCAGGTGCACGTGAACAATCCCACCTTCTACGAGTACAAGCCGGACGCACTGAAGACGGTGACGTTCGACAAGCTGTGCCAGGTCGAGGTCGCGTCGAATGCGCAGCCCGAGCCGAACCCGGCCGCGAGCGCCGACGGCTCGGCGACGCCGGCCGCGGGCGCACCGGCAACGCCCGCGCCTGCGGCGCAGTTGCCGTTCACGCTCGCCTGTATGGCGTCGCAGCCGGTCAGCCTGCGCGTTTTGCCGCAGGTCGGTAAGGCATTGACCGCCTGGTACTCCGACCATCCGCAATTCGTCTGGATCGACGACGGCAAGGTCAGCGCCAAGGCGCTTGCCGCGATCGCCACGCTCAACGCCAGCGACAAGGTCGGCCTCACGCCGGCCGACTACCGCGTCGATGTGCCAAATCTGGACAGCCTCGACGGGGCGGCGCGCCAGAATGCGCTGCTGCACTTCGAGCTGAACCTGTCGGCCAAGACGCTGACCTATGTGCTCGACGCCACGCGCGGCCGTATCGATCCCGACCGGCTGTCCGGTTATCACGATCTGCCGCGCAAGACGGTCGATCTCGGCCAGGCGATGGACGCGATGGCGCAGCAGGGCGACGTCGCCGCGTGGCTCGACGCGCGCAATCCCGACAATGCGCAATTCCGCGCGCTGGTCGCCGAGCTGGGTCGTCTAAAGGGCGCGTCGGACAGACCGCAGGTGCACCTCAGCGCCGACATTCGCATCATGCCCGGCGACGTCGACCTGCATCTCGGCGACGTCCTGACGGCGATCGGCCAGGCCGCGCCGTCGGTGAAGCAGGCCTATCCGGACGTCTTCGCCAACACCGACGTCGACCAGTACAAGGGCGACGCCGTCGCCGCCGTGAAGGCGTTCCAGAAGGCAAAGGGCCTGTCGCCGGACGGCATGATCGGCCACGACACGATCCGCGCGCTGATGGCGCGCGACGACAACGCCGGCAAGATCGCCAAGATCGAGATGGCGCTGGAGCGGTTGCGCTGGCTGCCGGCCAATCTCGGCAACCGCTACGTCTTCCTCAACCAGCCGGCCTTCGAGGTCAGCTACATCGACGGCGACAAGAAGCCGCTGACCATGCGCGTCGTCGTCGGCCGTCCCGACGCGCAGACCTACTTCTTCACGGATCACATCAAGGACGTCGAGTACAATCCCTACTGGAACGTGCCGCGCTCGATCGTCGTCAACGAGATGCTGCCGAAGCTCTACCGCGACGGGTCATATCTCGACGAGCACGGCTATCAGGTGTTGAACCAGCACGGCCGTCAGATCGCGTCGGACTCGGTCAACTGGGCGGCCTTCGCGCGTAACGCCACCAGCGTCGACGTGCGTCAGCCGCCGGGCAGCCGTAACGCGCTCGGGCTCCTGAAGATCGAGTTTCCGAACAAGCACGCCATCTACATGCACGACACCAACGAGAAGTCGTTCTTCAAGCGCGACATGCGCGCCCTGAGCCACGGCTGCGTGCGCATGCAGCACCCGAAGGAGATGGCGGCTGCGGTGCTGGGCAAGAGCGTCGATTACGTCGAGAAGCAGATCGCGCGCGGCGACAACGCGTTCGAACACGCGCCCGGCGACATCCCGGTCTACCTCGCCTACTTCACCGCGTGGCCGGACCAGAACGGCGTCGTGCACTACTACAACGACATCTACACGCGCGACGCGCATCTCAAGACGGCGCTGGAGAAGACCGAGGCGGCGCGCAAGAACGGCTGAGGTCACTCGTAGCGGAGCGCCTCGATCGGATCGAGCAGCCCCTCGATCGGATCGAGGCGCTGCGCTTTTCTCGCGATCGTATCGAAGACAATGACCCCGGCGCCGGTCGCAGCCGGCGGCGAAATCGACAACGCTCGCCGCTGCCGCGACCGGCTCGCCCCCGCTGGTGGTCTCGCACGCGTCGCCTGTGACGCGGCGTTTGTCGCGCGGCAGGGGCGATGCGGCATTGACCTAGCGCAAGCGCGCCGGCCGCCGGCAGAGCCGAACGCTCAGCCGCGTTTCTTGCGCGCCGCGGTCTTGCGGGCGGATTTCCGCGCCGCCGGGCGTGCGGCCGACTTCCGCGCGGCGGAACGGGCCGCCTTCTTCACCGTCTTGCGGCCGCGCGCCGGCGCCGCCTTCCTTGTTGTCTTCTTGGTCTTCTTGCGACCCGCAGGCGCCTTCAGCACCTTGTCGAGCGGCTTCACCAGCCGCGCCTTCACCGCGCCTTCGATCTGCGGCAGCGCCGCCGTCGCGCGGTCTTCCACCCGCGCCGCGGTGTTGGCGACGGTCTCGGCGATGACCCGCCGCGCCTCGATTGCCGCCGCGTCGAGCGCCGCTTCCGCGACGGTGCGCATGACGCCGACGGCTTCATTCACGATTGTACGCTTGGCCATGATGGCTCAGCCCTCCTGAGTTCCGGTTCCCTTATGACGAAACCGGATGCCCGCCGGTTCCCTCGGCGGGGTACTTTTTTACTCAATGGGAAAGAGAAGGGTGCGCACGCCGGGAACGGGTTAGACGTCGAACGCGTACCGATGCGTTGATGCCGCAGCCAGAAACCGGCAAAATCAGCTGCGTCCGTCATCCTCGTTGCGGCCGGTTGTCACCCGGCGTGCGCGTGTGGTGAAGAACGCGACAGGCGACGGCACGTTCCGGATCTATTCAACTTTGTGGGCAGGCCACAGCCAGGCCGCGCCGCGCACGCCGCTGGAGTCGCCGTGCTGCGCCCGCGCGATGCGCGTTTCGATCGCGTCGCTGAAGGCGTAGCGCGCGAGGCGGCCGGGCAGGCCCTCGTAGACTGCGTCGATGTTGGACAGCCCGCCGCCGAGCACGATCACGTCCGGATCGACGATGTTGACGACCGAGGCGAGCCCGCGCGCCAGCCGGTCCTGCCAGACGTCGAGCGCCGCCTGCGCCGCAGCATCGCCGTGTGCGGCAGCCGCGGCGACATCGTGCGCGGCGAGCGTGCGGCCCGTGCGCGCCGTATAGGCGCGGGCGAGGCCGCTGCCGGAGAGGAAGGTCTCGATGCAGCCCGCCTTGCCGCAGTAGCACGGCTCGCCGGGCAGTTCGTCACGCTGCGGCCAGGGCAGGGGATTGTGCCCCCATTCGCCGGCGATGCGGTTGCGGCCGGTGACGATCTCGCCGCCGACCACCAGCCCGCCGCCGACACCGGTGCCGAGGATGGCCGCGAACACCACGGCCGCGCCCGCGGCCGCGCCGTCGACCGCTTCCGACAGCGCCAGGCAGTTGGCGTCGTTTTCCATGCGCACCGGGCGGCGGAGATGCGCTTCGATATCGCGGTCGAGCGGCCGGCCGTTGAGGACGACGCTGTTGGCGTTCTTCATCAGCCCGGTCTTCGCCGACAGCGCGCCCGGCGTCGCCAGCCCGACGCTGCCGGTGCGCCCCAGCCGGGCCTCGACGCCTTTCACGAGATCGCCGATGGCGCGGATAGTGCCGGCGTAGTCGCCGGACGGCGTGGCGACGCGTTCGCGTGCGAGCGTCGCCCCGTCGTCGTCGAGCGCGATGATCTCGATCTTGGTGCCGCCGAGGTCGATGCCGAGGCGCATGGGCCGCCGGCTACTTCACCGCCAGCAGTTCGACGTCGAACATCAGCGTCGCGTTCGGCGGGATGACGCCACCGGCGCCGTGCGCGCCGTAGCCTAGCGCGGGCGGGATGATCAGGGTGCGTTTGCCCCCGACCTTCATCGTGGCGACGCCTTCGTCCCAGCCCTTGATGACGTGGCCCTCGCCGATCGGGAATTCGAACGGCTCGTGACGATCGAGCGACGAGTCGAATTTCTTGCCCTTCTCACCGTTGACGTAGAGCCAGCCGGTGTAGTTCACGACCACGGTCTGCCCGCGCTTGGGCTCGGCGCCGGTGCCGACCTTCTCGTCGATGTATTTCAGGCCTGAAGCTGTGGTCATGATCTTCTTTCCGGCGGTTTGCGCCTGGGCAAAGTGGATGGAAACGACCGGCGCGGCGACGGCAAAGGCGGCGGCGAGGGCGGTCACGGTAGCGGCGCGAGCGAGAGCGCGCATGCGGAACTCCGGTGAGGTCAGGGGAGGGCGTCATACACCGTTGCGGCGGCCATGTCGCGGGCGCCGAGGTCACGGTTCCAACCGGCCGCTCGCGGGGCGGGAGCGCCGCCGCGGCGCTCAGCGCGCGTTTTGTGCCAGGGCGCCGAGACGCGATCCCGCGTCCGGCGACCCGAGGTCTTGCGCCTTGGCGTACCATTCGCGCGCCTTGGCGATGTCGGGCGTAATCCCTTTCACGCCGCTCTTGGCGATCAGGATCGGGTCGTAGGTCTCGGCCAGCGCCAACGCGCCGCGCGCATCGCGTGCTTCTGCGATCCGGCCGAACAGGGTCCGCGCACTGACGAAGTCTCCAACCGACAGGAACTTGCGGCCCTGCTCGAGCAAAGTCTCGATCTCGTCGGCGCTCAGGGGCCGCGCCGGCGGCGCGGCTTCCGCGGGAGCGGCCTTCTGCTCACGGACTGGCGGAGACGGTGCGAGCGACGCCCGGTTACCCATCGGCTGGTCTGCCTTGGCCGACGCGACCTCGACCGGCGCCGGCTGCGCCTCTTGCGGCCTGGCCGCTGTCGGCTGAGGCGATGCCGGCCTTGCCAATGTCGGCGCAGCCGGAACGGGTGCGGGCGGTGTCGGTGCGGCCTCGGCAACGCGACTGACCGGCACCGTTTCGATGTGCGGCGCCTGCTTGACCGGAGCGCCCTCCGCCGGGGCCGGCGTGACGAGAGGCCGTGCCGTTTCCACCAGCTTCGACTTCGCCGCAGCGTCCTGCGTCGGTGAAGGCGGGACGCGCGTGTCGACGCGGAAGCGAGAGGCGAACGAGTTCGCATCCGCACCCTCGTCCTCGTGCATGCGCTGAAGGACCGGCCATTGCACGACGACCACCAGCGCAACCGCGGCCGCGAATGCGATCGCGAAGAAATAGGAGAACCAGCGCGCCGCCGAAACACGGCTGCGCATCCTGGCCTCGGCGCGGCTGCGCTGCCAGGGGAGGGGCTCGGGTGAAGGCGGCTCGGGCATTATCGTCGGCGCCAGCGAAGCATAGTGTTCGGTCCCTGGGCTCCCGATCGGGACCATCGGCACAGGGCCATCGGCGGCGTCGTCCGGAGGGGCCGACTGTGACGCGATTTGCCGGAATGCCTCTTCCACATCCCGCGCCCATTTCGGCGCATAGCGCAGCACTTCATCTTTGTCGGACGATCGATCGATGGGACGACCCATGACGCGCTCCCATAACCAGCTACACATCTACCGTCGTCTGCGGGCTGCCTCATCCCGCAGGTACTGCGTCGTCTCGGACTGGCGATATCCATGGCGTCAGCGATGATTGTCGGCCTCGTGCTGCTGGCGCCATGTCATGAAGGCTCTGAAGAGCTCCTCCCGTTGAGCATTGTCCTTCGGAAGTTGCCCGGAGTCCTGATGGCTCAGGAAGGTCTGGAAGTCGCTCTTGAGGCCGGTCTTCGCCTTGTCGTCGGCTTTCAGAACGCTCTGGATCATCTGCTCCGCCGTGCTCGCGCGCGTCCAGCCCGGCACGGTGGCCGCGAGATTGACGTCGCGCCACTTCGGGTGGAACGGAGGATGCTGAAGCTTGTCCCAGTTGTTGAACAGTCGCTCGACGAAACGCTGGACGCGACGCTGGCGGTCCTTTGTCTTCCAGTTGTAGACCGCCAGCACGGCCGGGACCGCGATCGTATCGATGGTCTGCCCCGCAGGGATCAGCGCGGGATAGTCGTGCGACGACAACTCACCCAAAGTGTAGTAGTCGGCGAACTTCTTGGAGAATGGTATCGGAATGAGGTGTAGCCCGGAGTGAGGCGGAATCCGCTCCAGGGCATCGACCGGTTTGCCGACGACGCGCACCAGCGCCGACAGCTTGCCCGATTTCAGCTCCTGCATCGCGGCGCCGTTGGTGAGGTTGCTCTGCTCCACGTTGATCCCGAGCCGCTGGAAGATGATCGCGCCGGTCAGGCTCGAGGCGCTGCCGTCGGGTCCGAGGTTGACCCTCTTGCCGCGCAGGTCGTCGATCGTCCGGATATCGTCGCGCGCGAGGATGTGAACCTCCGAGACCGGAAGTCTGATGATGTAATTCACGCGCTGATCGAGGTTTGCGATCTTCCGCACCGTCCGGAAATATTCGAACACGTCGGATTGCGTGACCGCGACGTCGATTCCGCGCAGATAGAGCAGGTCCTCGAGATTGGACGCCGCGCCGAACGTCACGACCGGCAGGATGCGCAGATTGTCTCCGTCGTCGAGGGCTCTCGCCAGATCGACGGCAAAGCGCATGTAGGTCCCGTCCGCGAGACCGCCCGCGATGCCGACCGTCCATTCGTTTCTGGCCGACTTGATCGCGGCTTCGGAGCCCGCTTCCTGCAGGGACTTCGGAATGGATTGCGCCTTCGCCGGCAGGCCCGAAAATGCAGCAATACTCATCAGCGCAAGGGCCGCGACGATCGCATGCCGCACGCGTCCCGAATGGACCGGCCGTGTCGTCCGGCGCTTGCCGGGCTCGCGGATCGTCTCGGCGTTTCCGTCTGCCGCGATCCGCATGTGAGCGCGTGATGTCATTGCCTTCTCCCGGTCACGAGAAGCTCGTCGCGTCAGACAGCGGTTGAGTTGTGCGTCGACGCGCAAGGCGGCACGAGACTGCACGACAGAAGCATCGCCCGCGGCGTCTGAGCGATTCTGTTGAGGAGGAATTTGATGACGGGCGTGGCGATCCGGCGAGATTGCTCGAGGAGTATGCCGGGTCGTCGACGGAATTCGAGTCTGACGCTGTCGACCATGCGCACCCCCACAAGTCGGCCTAACGCTCTCGCAAATTCACTTGCACTTATGTCGCGGTGGTAATGTGTCGGAACTATGGCCCATCGCGTGACGCGAGTGTCCGAGCGCGATGCATCGCGCATCGCGCGGGCGTCACAAATGTTTCAACTGTCGAACGTGCTTGCACCGCGATGCGCGCAGCGATCTCCACATCTACGTGAAGCGCGCATGCGCACAGAGCCAGCAAATTCGGCGTCGTTCATGAATGTGGCGTTGCGGGATCGTCTGTAATGTCTGTCAAACTATACGCAACGTATGGGTTCGCGCGTTGCGGCGCGCGCTTCACGTAGATGAAAATCGCGTGCCGCGAATGCTTATCGTTAACGCGTGTCTGCGTTCGACCACATTTCGAACACATCTGCGCGTTCCGATATTTACGGGCTGCAACAAAAATGGGGAGCATTGAAATGGAGCCGTTTGACACAGCTGGCCTCTCCTCGATGGCATTCGATGAGCTCATGGAGCTGAAAAAGCGATTGGACGGCGTCTTGAAAGACAGGATCGAGGTCGAGAAGGAGGCGCTCAGGGCCGAGTTGAAAGCGCTCGAGCATTTGGAGACGAAGACGCTGTCCGACATTCCGCTCGCGCCGATTGCAGGACCGAAGCAGCGCGTCAGGCCCGCTCCCAAATTCCGCCATCCCGAGACCGGCGAACTCTGGTCGGGCCGCGGCAAACAGCCCCGATGGTTCCGTGAAGCGATCAAGGCCGGCCATACGCGAGAAGGGCTCTGCATCGACCAATGACGTGAGGCTGCAGCGTTACGCCCCGTTCGAGCGGACATGAAGCCGAGGTGAAGTCAGCAATGGCACGTGACACAGCACGCGAGGATGCCGCGTTCGATCGTCGTCGTCCCTTCTACGTCGACATCGAGATACCAGTCGGCGGCCTGGAGAGGCGGCTGGATGAAATCAACATGTGGCTCGACGATAGCCGTCTGGAGGTGCGCGGTGGGCCCGGCGGTCCCCGGCATTTACGGCTTTCCTTTTCGGAGTACGAGACCGCGGCCGCTTGCGCGAAGTCGTTCGGCTTCGATGTGTAGCGCGCCAACGGCCGGGGAGGGCCTCCCTGATTTTTCTGCTGCGCGACGATTTCAGTAAACCTTCGATAGTGTAAGGCGTCCCGCCATGTCCGTGTTCGATCCGCTGCGGCGGTTCTTGTGCTTACAACGATCCGAACAGCTCGACATGAGCTTCGACGACATCGAACGCATCATCGGTCACGCCCTTCCTGCGAATGCGAACAGCTCCCTCTGGTGGTCGCTGCTGGGCGAGGGCGACGACGATCCGTCCGTGGCGTGGCGCAAGGCAGGCTACAAGGCGCACCTGTCCGCGCCGAAGACGGTCGTTTTCAGGCGGGTCGCGGCCGCGTCAGCCGATGACCCGGACTGATCGCAAGGCGCGCGCTTCGTCGCGCGCTTACTCGGCCGCCTGCGCCGTCGGCAGGCGGTAGTCGCTGAACTGCCTGCGCAGCACGGTCTTCTGGATCTTGCCGGTCGCGGTGTGCGGGATCTCGTCGACGAAGGCGACGTCGTCCGGCATCCACCACTTGGCGCATTTGCCCTGCATGAAGGCGAGGATGTCTTCCTTGGTGGCCGTCTCGCCCTTCTTCAATACGATGACGAGCAGCGGCCGCTCGTCCCATTTCGGATGCGCGACGCCGATCACCGCGGCCTCCGCCACCTTCGGGTGGCCGACGGCGAGGTTCTCAAGATCGATCGACGAGATCCATTCGCCGCCCGACTTGATCACGTCCTTGGAGCGGTCGGTGACCTGCATGTAGCCGTAACGATCCATGGTGGCGACGTCGCCGGTGTCGAACCAGCCGTCGCTGTCGAAGGCCTCGTTGCCTTCGCCCTTGAAGTAGCTCTTGGCCACCGCGGGCCCGCGCACCTTCAGGCGGCCGAAGGTCTTGCCGTCCCAGGGCAGGTCCTTGTTGCTGTCGTCGGTGATCTTCATCTCGACGCCGAAGGGCGGGTGACCCTGCTTCATCTGCACGTCGAGCCGCGCGTCGCCTTCGAGCGCGGCGTATTCCGGCTTCAGCGAGCACAGCGATCCGAGCGGGCTCATCTCGGTCATGCCCCAGGCGTGGATGACCTCGACGCCGTAGACGTCCTGGAACGTCTTGGTCATCGCGCGCGGGCAGGCGGAGCCGCCGATGACGACGCGCTTGAGGTAGGGCAGCTTTGAGCCAGTCTTCTCGAGGTCCTGCAGCAGCATCAGCCAGACGGTCGGCACCGCGGCGGTGAAGCTGACCTTGTAGGTGTCGAGCAATTCGTAAATCGAGGCGCCGTCCATCCTGGCGCCGGGCAAAACGAGCGTGGCCCCGACCATCGGTGTCGAGAAGGCGAGGGACCAGCCGTTGGCGTGGAACATCGGCACCACCGGCATGCAGACGTCGCGCGAGCCGAGGTTCTTGGAATCCGGCAGCGACGCCATGAAGGCGTGCAGCACGTTGGAGCGGTGTGAGTACAGCACGCCCTTCGGATGTCCGGTGGTGCCGGAGGTGTAGCACATGCCGGCGGCGGTGTTCTCGTCGAACTCTTTCCAGGCGAAGTCGCCGTCGACCTCCGCGACCCAGTCCTCGTAGGCGACCGCGTTTTTCAACGTCGTCTTCGGCATGTGCGCGGCGTCGGTGAGGACGACGTAGCGCTCGATCGTCGGCAATCTGTCGGCGATCTTCTCCAGGAGCGGCACGAAGGTGAGATCGACGAACATCATGCGGTCCTCCGCATGATTGACGATCCAGACGATCTGGTCGGGGAAGAGCCGCGGGTTGACCGTGTGGTAGATCGCGCCGATGCCGAGAATGCCGTACCAGGTCTCGAGGTGCCGCCACGTATTCCAGGCGAGCGTGGCGACGCGGTCGCCGAGCCTGATGCCGTCCTTCTCCAGCCGCTGCGCCACCTTCAGCGCGCGGGCGCGGATGTCGCGGTAGTTGGTTTCGACGATAGGCCCTTCGACCGAGCGTGTGATGATCTTGCGTTCGGCATGGAAAGTCGCGGCGTGGTCGATGATGCGGTGAAGCAGCAGCGGCCAGTCCTGCATCAGCCCGAGCATAGACGTTCCCTCTCGCGGTATCCGCGCTTCGCGGCCGTTACACGGCGGCCATTGTGTTTTTGGACCGGCCCCTCGCCGGTCGGAGCCAAGGTTAGCGGCAGCGCAGGCCAGTGCAACGGTCTTGCGGCCTTCGGCGTTATCCCCGGCTGCCGGTGTCCTGGGCTGGGGATCGCGACATGCCATTTCTGACGGCTGCTTTGGTGCTTGCCAGTGTCGGCAGCGGCCCGCCGACTGCTGCCGCGGACGTGCCTTTGCCGCGGCCCCGGCCGCCGATCGCTTCGGCGCCGTCGCCGGTCGCCGTCACCTCCGACCACGGTCCGCCGACCGACTGCGACAAGCGCCTCGCCGCCATGGCCGTGTTCACGCCGAAGCCGACCGTCACCGGTCCCGGCGCCTGCGGCGGCGCCGACCTCATCGCGCTCGACACCGTGCTGCTGCCGGACGGCACACGCGTCGCGGTGACGCCCGCGGCGACGCTCCAGTGCGGCATGGCCGAATCCCTCGCCGCCTGGATTCGCGACGCCGTCGTGCCGCAACTGGCGGAGCTGAACTCGCCGCTGCGCGCGGTCATCGAGGAGGATTCGTACGAATGCCGCGGCCGCAACCGTGTGGTCGGCGCGAAAGTCAGCGAACACGGCAAAGGCGACGCCATCGACATCAGGGGTTTCGTTCTGGCCGACGGCCGCAAGGTCGTGCTCACTGACGTCGACGCGCCGAAGCCGCTGCGCCAGGCGCTGGAGGAGAGCGCCTGCCGGCGCTTCACCACCGTGCTCGGCCCCGGCTCGGACGGGTACCACGAGCAGCACATTCACCTCGACGCGCTGGTGCGCCACAACGGCTACCGCATCTGCGAGTGGGACGTGCGCGAGCCGGCGCCGCCGCCGACGGTGGCCAAAGCGCAAATCCCGCTGCCGCCGCCGCGCCCGCCTTTACCGGCGGGAACCCGTAAATTGTGAGGCTGCGTCCACAGTCCGTTCACCGTTCCGGGCTACACAGCGCCGCATGACCGCGAGCGAACGCCTGGACTTCGCCGGCCCGGAAGCGGGTCTGACCCGCCGCCGCGTGCTGCGCGCCGGACTGGGCCTTGCCGGCGCCGGAGCGCTGATCCTGCCCGGCACCGGCGCCTATGCCGCGGTGGAAGCCGCCCACGATCTCGTCGTCACCGACTACCGGCTGACGCCGCCCGGCTGGCCGGCCGGGCAGCGCCTGACCATCACCGTCATCGCCGACATCCACGCCGGCGGCCCGAACATGGGGCTCGCACGGGTGAAGCAGGTGGTCGACGCCGGCAATGCGCTCGGCTCCGATCTCGTCGTCCTCATGGGCGACTATTTCGCCACGCACCGATTCATCACCGAGCACGTGCCGAACGCCGCCTGGGCGGCGGAACTGGCGCGGCTGAAGGCGCCGCTCGGCGTCTACGCGATCCTCGGCAATCACGACTGGTGGTACGACGTCGAAGGCGTACGCAAGGCGCTCGCCGCCGAGCGTATTCCGCTCATGCAAAACGACGTGGTGCATCTCGGCGCGCCGGGCCGGCGCTTCTGGCTCGCCGGGCTCGACGACCAGATCGCGCATTTCATCGGGCCCAGCCGCTTCCGCGGCGAAGACGATCTGCCCGGCACGTTGCGTCAGATCCGGACGTCAGACCCGGTGATCCTGCTCGCGCACGAGCCGGACATCTTCGTGTCCGTGCCGGAGCGCGTGTCGCTCACCATCTCCGGTCACACCCATGGCGGCCAGGTGCGCGTCCCGTTCGTGCCGCCGGTGTGGACACCGTCGGCTTATGGCGCGCGCTTCGCCTACGGCCATATCGTCGAAGGCGGCCGTCATTTGATCGTCTCGGGCGGCCTCGGCTGCTCGAAGGTGCCGCTGCGTCTCGGCGTGCCGCCGGAGATCGTGCGCATCACGCTCGGCGTCTAGATGCCCAAAATAAAAACGGCGCCCGAAGGCGCCGTTTTCGCATTCGAACTTGCGCCGGCTCAGTTGAACAGGCTGCTGGCCGATGCGACCTGCGGGTTCGTCGGCGAGTCGCCCTGGTGCGGCGCCAGCACGACGACGACCGTGCCCGGCTTCACCCGCTTGTAGAGGTCGATGACGTCCTCGTTGGTCATGCGGATGCAGCCCGACGAGATGGCCTGGCCGATATATTCCGGCTGGTTGGTGCCGTGGATGCGGTAGAGCGTGTCCTTGTTGCCCTCGTAGAGGTACATCGCGCGCGCGCCCATCGGGTTCTGCGGGCCGGGGCTGACATAGGCCGGCACGTCCATGCGCTGGCGCTCGCCGGGCGTCGGATTCCAGGCCGGCCATTCGGCCATGCGCTCGACCTTGGCGACGCCGGACCAGGCCATCGCCTCTTCGCCGACGGTCACGCCGTAGCGGATCGCCTTGCCGCCCGGCAGCACGTAGTAGAGGAAGCGGGCATCGCTATCGATGACGATGGTGCCGGGCTGCTCTTTGCGGTGATATTCGACGATGTGGCGCCGATAGGGCTCCGGAATGGTGGCTTTTTCATACGGCGCGGCGGCCAAAAGCTTCTTGTCGCGCGGGGTCAAATTCGCTTCCGGTGACGGCGACAGGGTCGACTGCATGCAGCCCCCGAGCATCACACCCAGCCCCAACAGCGCGACCAACCCCCGGATCGACATTTTCGTCCTCATATGCCCTGCTTTTCGGCCGCCCCCGACGTCACGGCCGTGTTGAATTTCAAGCTCGGAATTAACCGGAATCGTCACGCCAGTGCCATGGATTCCCGTGCGCGTGCCGAACTGATTGTGGATGTGTGGCAGGAATGCCGCACCCGTTTATGCGGCGTTCCGTGGCCTCGCACGGGTTCCTCAACCGACAGCCATCCTGACTTAAAGAAATTAAGAGAAGGTTTACTATAACCGCTTGTAGACATAAGCGAATTGGGGCTCGCCGAAAGGCCCGTGCGACGGTCACGATAGGACACGATTTGTCACCCAAAATCGCCCCAGTCCGTGCCTAGATTGCAGGCAGAGGGACACCAAGGATGGGAGACGGACCCATGAACAAAAAGACGGAGAAGGATCAGCATGACGACCAGCGGCGCGACCGTGCGACGCTGGATTCCTGCTACGGCAAGATCGGCATTTCGGCGGTGGCCGGGGCGCTGAGCCACAAGCACGACGAGCCGCCGCCGCCGCGCGAACCGCGCTTCCCGCTCGACGAGCGCGACTGACCGGCGTTTCCGGACTGCGAAGAGCCGAACCGGCGAGTCCGCCGGCCGGCGCCGGACTTGAGGCTTGCATCGTCGCCCCGCCCCGGGCGATGACACCCTTGCGCTTGATGCGCCTGGCCGGGAACACGCAAGCCCCATGATCTTCGCATTCGTCCCGCGCGACGGGACTCTCGAACGCCTGACCGTCGAACCCGGCGCGCCGCTGCCAGAGCACGCGGTGTGGATCGACCTCGTGGCCCCGACCGTGCAGGAAGACCACATGGTCGAGCAGTATCTCGGCATCGCCGTGCCGACGCGCGAGGAGATGCAGGAGATCGAGGTGTCGAGCCGCCTCTATCTCGAGAACGGCGCCCGCTACATGACGGCGACGCTGATGTGCCGGTCCGAGACGGCGACGCCGAAGACCACGCCGGTCACCTTCATCCTCTCCGGTCACAGGCTCACCACCGTTCGCTACGACGACCCGCGGCCTTTCACCATCGTCGAGCACAAGCTCGGCCGCGCCTCCGCGCCGAAGGTGACCGGCGACAATGTGATGATGGACCTGCTCGACGCCGTCATCGACCGTTCCGCCGACATCCTCGAGCGCGTCGGCGCCGAGATCGACCAGGTCTCGCACACGATCTTCGAGCCGGAGGCGGATCAGCCGCCGTCCTACAACGACGTCCTCAAGGCGCTGGGACGCAAGGGCGACCTTACCTCGAAGGTCCGCGAGAGCCTCGTCTCCATCGGCCGCCTGCTGCTGTTCCTCGCCAACGAGGCGGAGACGATGAAGTGGGCGAAGGACGCGCGCACGCAGGTGCAGTCGATGCAGCGCGACGTGGTGTCGCTCACCGACCATGCGAGCTACATCGCCAACAAGGTGACGTTCCTGCTAGACGCCATGCTCGGCGTCGTCAACATCCAGCAGAACGCGATCATCAAGATCTTCTCCGTCGCCGCGGTGGTGCTGATGCCGCCGACTTTGGTGGCGTCGATCTACGGCATGAACTTCAAGCACATGCCGGAGCTCGACTGGTACTTCGGCTATCCGCTCGCGCTCGGCGTGATGATCATGGCCGCCGTGCTGCCCTACATGTATTTCAAATGGAAGAAGTGGCTGTAAGGCCGGGGCGACATCCCATGCAAGCGGCCGCGGCCAGAAACGTCAGCTTCGTGTCGCATTCGGACCTCGGCGGCCGATCCGACGGCGTGCAGGTCATGGTGCAGCGCGGCTACGCCTATGTCGGTCACGGCGTTTCCAACGTGATCAGCACGCTCGACGTGCGCGACCCGAAACATCCCGAGGTCGTCGACGTCATCGATTGTCCGCCCGGCACGCGCGCCTTTCACCTTCAGGCGCATGGCGATCTGCTCCTGACCGTTAACGCGCCGAGCGTCTGGAACATGCAGGAGTTCGCCGACGGCACGGCCTACTTCAACATGTCGCCCAACGAAAAGCTGAAGACGCAGCTCGGCCGCTTCACGTCGGGCATCCGCGTCTACGACATCTCCAGGCCGGAGAAGCCCGTCGAGATCGGCTTCATGCCGGTCGACGGCCTCGGGCCGCAGCGCATCTGGTACACCGGCGGCCGCTACGCCTATGCAGCGATCCATTTCTCGGATTTCGCCGACCACATCTTTTCGGTCATCGACATGATCGATCCGCGCAAGCCGCAAGTCGTCGGTCGGGCCTGGATCCCGGGCATGTGGACCGGCGGCGGCGAGACGCCGACCTGGCCCAAGGGACGCCGCTACGCGCTGCATCACCCGCTGGTCGCCGGCAACATCGCCTACGGCGCATGGCGCGACGGCGGACTGACGGTCATCGATGTCGCCGATCCGACGCATCCGAAGCTGCTGGTCCATTGCCACAACGCGCCGCCTTACGGACCGGGGACGCATTCGCCGTTGCCGATTCCGAGCCGCGATCTGCTGGTGCTTCTCGACGAGCCGACCTTCGACGGCTGCAAGGACGGACGCCGCCACATCTGGCTCTACGACGTGCGCGATCCGAAGAAGCCGGTCGTGATCTCGAAATTCCCGGAGCCGGCGGAGGCGGACTACTGCGCCAAGGGCGGCGCCTTCGGGCCGCATAACTTCCACGAGATGCGGCCCGGCTCGTTCAAGAGCGAACGCCTCATCTTCGCGACCTATTACAACGCCGGTGTGCGCGTCTACGACATCGCCGATCAGTTCAATCCGAAGGAGGTCGGCTACTGGGTGCCGCCCGATCCCGAACGCATGATGGACCCGCGGCCGAACAAGTCGCGTGTGCCGACCACGATGGACTGTTACGTCGATCGGAGCGGACTGATGTACCTGACCGACCAGAACTCGGGCCTCTACATCCTGCAGTACGACGGCGAACTCGTCTGAGCTCGCGCTCTCCACAGACCCGCGAAGGATACAGTTGCCCCGGCGCGCGGCGCCGGGCGATAAGCACCGCCCTCTGAATCGCACCGGGTGCCGTCCATGTCCGAACCGATCTTCCGCCGCATCGCCACCGAACTGTCCGTCCGCGTCGAACAGGTTCAGGCGGCAGTCGAATTGCTCGATGGCGGCGCCACAGTTCCGTTCGTGGCGCGCTACCGCAAGGAGGCGACCGGCGCGCTCGACGATACACAGTTGCGCACGCTCGACGAGCGCCTGAAGTACCTGCGCGAGCTCGAGGAACGGCGCGAGGCGATCCTCAAGTCGGTGCGCGAGCAGGGCAAGCTCGACGCCGCGCTGGAAGCCTCGATCCGCGCCGCCGACAACAAGGGCCGGCTCGAGGACATCTACGTGCCGTACAAGCCGAAGCGGCGCACCAAGGCGGAGATCGCCAAGGAGGCGGGGCTCGAGCCGCTTGCCGACCTGCTGCTCGCCGAGCCGCAGCACGACCCGCAGACCGCCGCCGCGTCCTACGTCGACCCCGACAAGCAGGTCGCCGACGTCGCCGCCGCGCTCGAAGGCGCGCGCGCGATCCTGGTCGAGCGCTTCGCCGAGGACGCCGACCTGATCGGCGCGCTGCGCGAGACGATGTGGACGCAAGGGCGGCTGGCATCGAAGCTGCGCGACGGCAAGGCCGAGGCGGGCGCGAAGTTCGCCGACTATTTCGACTACGGCGAGTCGTTCACGAAGCTGCCGTCGCACCGTATTCTCGCGTTGTTCCGCGGCGAGAAGGAAAAGGTCCTGAGCCTGCAGTTCGAGGACGAGCCGGTCGCATCGCCGCCGGGCGTGCCGAGCGCCTACGAGCTCAAGATCATGCACCGCTTCGGCGTCTCGGACCGCGGCCGCCCGGCCGACCGCTGGCTTGCGGACACCGTGCGCTGGGCCTGGCGCACCAAGATCCGCGCGCACATGAACATCGACCTGCGCATGCGGCTGTGGGGCGCGGCCGAGGAAGAAGCGGTGCGCGTGTTCGCCGCGAACCTGCGCGATCTCCTGCTCGCCGCGCCGGCGGGGCCGCGCGCCACGCTCGGCCTCGATCCCGGCTTCCGCACCGGCGTCAAGGTCGCGGTCGTCGATGCGACCGGGCAGGTGGTGGCGACCACCGCGGTCTATCCGCACGAGCCGCAGCGGCAGTGGAACGAGGCGCTGGCGACGCTCGGCAAGCTGATCGTCGCGCACAAGGTCGAGCTGATCGCCATCGGCAACGGCACGGCCTCGCGCGAGACCGACAAGCTTGCGAGCGAGCTCGTCAAGCTACTGTCGCCCGAGCACAAACTGTCGAAGATCGTCGTCTCGGAGGCGGGCGCCTCGGTCTACTCGGCGTCGGAGTTCGCGGCGCAGGAGCTGCCCGGCCTCGACGTGACCTTGCGCGGCGCGGTGTCGATCGCGCGGCGTCTGCAGGATCCGCTGGCCGAGCTCGTGAAGATCGACCCGAAGTCGATCGGCGTCGGCCAGTATCAGCACGATCTGAGCCAGCTGAAGCTCGCGCGCGCGCTCGACGCCGTGGTCGAGGACTGCGTCAACGCGGTCGGCGTCGATCTCAACACCGCGTCGGGGCCGCTGCTCGCGCGCGTCGCCGGCATCGGTTCGTCGCTCGCCGAGAACATCGTCACGCACCGCAACGCCAACGGCCCGTTCCGTTCGCGCAAGGGCCTGCTCGACGTGCCGCGGCTCGGCGCCAAGGCGTTCGAGCAGTGCGCCGGATTCCTGCGCATCCGTAACGGCGACGATCCGATCGACGCGTCCGGTGTCCACCCGGAAGCCTATCCGGTCGTGCGCCGTATCCTCGCCGCGACCAGGAGCAATATCGAGGTGCTGATCGGCAACGCGGCCGAGCTGCGCAAGCTCACGCCGAAAGACTTCACCGACGACACGTTCGGCCTGCCGACCGTCACCGACATCCTGCGCGAACTGGAGAAGCCCGGCCGCGACCCGCGGCCGGCGTTCAAGGCGGCGGAGTTCAAGGAAGGCGTCGAGACGCTCAAGGACCTCAAGCCGGGCATGATCCTCGAAGGCGCGGTGACCAACGTCGCCGCCTTCGGCGCCTTCGTCGATATCGGCGTGCACCAGGACGGCCTCGTGCACATCTCGGCGATGTCGAAGACCTTCGTCAAAGACCCGCGCGAGGTGGTGAAGCCGGGCGACATCGTGCGCGTGAAGGTGCTGGAGGTCGATGTCGCCAGGAAGCGCATTGCGCTCAGCCTCCGGCTCGACGACGAGGCCGGTGTGGCGCGGCCGAAGGGACCGGACCGCAACGACAAGGCGGTGCGCAAGTTCACCGAGCGCAGGGCGCCGGAACCGGCCGGCGGCGGCGCCTTCGCCGAAGCCATGCGCCGCGCCGCGGAGAAGAACGCGCAGCGGCGCTAGCGGGGCGGGCGTGAGGCAAGGAAGGGTAATCGACAACGATTGCTGTTCGGATTACATTTTGGGCATGAACGCCAAGCTCCGACACATTGAGGTCGATGCGGCTACGGCCGAAGCGCTCGAGGCGCGGGCCGCCGCGCGCTCCATGACCGTGCCGGAACTTGTCGCCGAGCTTGTCGAAGGCTCCGGCGAACTGCCATCCGATTTCGAGGCGTTGAGAGCGGCAGGTCGTGGCCCGTGGTCGCCGGAAATCCTCGCGGAGGATGCTCGGCGTCTCGCAGACTATCAGCGCACAGGCCAGGGCGTTCCGTGGGACGAAGTCAGCGCCTGGATGCGGTCCTGGGGCACTGAGCACGAGCTGGCTCCACCGAAAGCCCGCAAGCTGTGAAGGTCGTTGTCAGCGCCGGTGCGCTCGACGACATGAAACGCCTTTTCGAGTTTCTTGCCGCAAAGGATGTCCGCAGCGGTCAGCGCGCGATTGATGCGGTGGAACACGCCATTCAGTCGATTTCCGAGCTCCCGCGTCGGGGGCGGCCGTCAGGGATGTCCGGAGTGCGCGAATTGATCATTCCGTTCGGGCGCGCCGCATACATCCTACGCTACGCCCAAGATTCAGGTCGCGACGAGATCGTCATTCTGCGGCTGTGGCACAGCCGCGAAGAACGGCTGTAATGGTCTTCTACACGTGCTGGCCGCCGTTGATGTGGATCTCGGCGCCGTTCACGTAGGACGACGTCTCCGTGCACAGCACGTAGATGATCTTCGCCACCTCGTCCGGCGTGCCGAGCCGCTGCATCGGGATCTGCTCGACGATCTTGTCGGTGCCCGGCGACAGGATCGCGGTGTCGATCTCGCCCGGCGCGATGGCGTTGACGCGGATGCCGAGCCGGCCGAAGTCGGACGCCATCTCGCGCGTCAGCGACGCGAGCGCCGCCTTCGAGGTCGCGTAGGCCGCGCCGGCGAAGGGATGCACGCGCGAGCCGGCGATCGAGGTGACGTTCACCACCGCGCCCTTCGCCGCCTTCAGTTCGTCGACGAGCCCGCGCGCCAGCATGATCGGCGCGAAGAAGTTGACCCAGAACACCTGCTTCCAGACGTCCGTGCTGGTGTCGAGCGAGCCGAGCCGCTTGCCGCCCTCGGCCTTCGGCGAGATCGCCGCGTTGTTCACGAGCGCGTGCAACTCGTGGGTGTCGAGCCGGCGCTTGATCTCGGCGATGGCTTCCAGCGTGTTGCCCTCGTCGGCGAGGTCGACCTGGATGTGGTCCTCAGGCCCGGCGTCCCACGGGCAGTTCTCGGGGAAGGGGTGGCGCGAGCAGGTGATGACGCGCCAGCCCGCGGCGGAGAAGCGCTTCACCGTCGCGTGCCCGATGCCGCGGCTGGCCCCGGTGAGCAGCAGCGTGCGGCGCGGTTGGTTGGATTGCGAGTTCGGCATCGGCGGTCTTGGTGTCCTCGGCGGGGCGGCGGAGATCGTATCTCAAGGGTAGAGCCGCGTCTTGCTCCAAGGCGTGGTGAGGCTGCCGCGGCGGAAGTCGATGCGGTCGTGCAGGCGGAACGGCCGGTCCTGCCAGAACTCCATCTGCAGCGGCAGGATCCGGAAGCCGGACCAGTAGGGCGGCCGCGGCACGGTGCCCAGCGCATACTTCGCCGCGTAGACGGCGATCGCCTTCTCGAAGGCGAGGCGGCTCTCGAGCGGACGCGACTGCTGACTG
>Ga0187809_10000341_pt1 | contig 26428 bp, 23 predicted proteins | sample NC_wetland_sal_i_8_FD_132415 | JGI IMG/M metagenome (GOLD analysis project Ga0187809, IMG submission 132415) | Wetland sediment microbial communities from Neuse River Estuary, North Carolina, USA - ASW_4 | ecosystem: Environmental > Aquatic > Freshwater > Wetlands > Sediment | place: USA: North...
GGCCGTGATCAAGGCTTTTGGCGGCACGCCGCCGCAAACGCCGGAAGGCGCGATCATCCTTGCCCGCTCCTATATGGCGCTCGGCGACAGACAAGCGGCGGAAAGGGTCATCGTCCCTTTCTGGCGCTCGGCCAAGCTCGAGCCGAAGGATGAAGAGGCGATCCTGAGCGAGTTCGGGTTCCTCATCCCGCAATCGGTCGAGCGCTATCCCATGGAATATATGCTCTATGAGGGCCGGACAGGTTCGGCCGCGCGTGTCGCGAGCCTTGCCGGAGCGAAGCAACTGGCCGACGCCTGGATGGCAGTCATAAAGGGCAGTTCCGATGCGGGACGCTTGCTGGAGGCCGTTCCGGAGAGCCAGCGTGACGCAGGCTATCGGTTCGCCGAAATCCGCTATCTGAGACGGAACAAGGATTTCGAAGCAGCGGCTCAATTGATGCTGAAGGCGCCGAAGAACACAGCCGATCTCATCGACGAAGACGAATGGTGGCATGAAAGGCGCGCGCTTTCGCGCGAGCTGCTCGACAAGGGCGATGCGAAAACGGCTTACCGTCTCGCCGCAGATCATGTCGCGAAAAGCCCCGCCGCCGCGGCCGATGCGGAATTCCATGCCGGCTGGTACGCGCTCCGCGCCCTGAACGAGCCGCGGATGGCGGCGCGCCATTTCGCCAAAATCGCCGAACTCTCGAACCGGCCGCTGTCGCTTTCGCGCGCCTATTACTGGCTCGGCCGAGCGGCCGAAAAGGGCGGCCCCGGACAGGCCGCCGATTATTTCCGCAAAGCGGCGCAATACGGTATGACCTTCTATGGCCAGCTCGCGGCGGAGCGGATCGGCCGCAACACGATCGACGTCACCTATCCGAAGCCGGCCGAAGCGGACAGGGAGCGTTTTGCCGGGCGCGAAGCGGTGAAGGCCATCAAACGCCTGCAAATGGCGGATTATGGCTGGCGCGCCAACCTCCTTTACCAGGACCTCGCGAAGGAACTGACAAGTCCGGGCGAACTCGCCCTGCTCGCGGTCATGGCGGAAAAGGACGACAACAATTTCATGGCGCTGAGAGTCGGCAAGATCGCCGCTTCGCGCGGGCTGGACATCGGCGCGCTTGCTCATCCGATCGGCGTCATTCCGGCTTCCGCCCGGCTCGATCTTGCAGGCGAGGCGCTTTGCTATGCCGTCGCGCGGCAGGAAAGCGAATTCAATGTCTCAGCTGTTTCGGCGGCGGGTGCACGCGGGCTGCTGCAACTTCTTCCGGGAACCGCGAAGGCGATGGCGAAGAAAGCCGGCCTGCCATATTCGCCGTCGCGGCTGATCACGGACGCCGCCTACAATGCGACGCTCGGCTCGACCTTCCTGGCCCAGCAACTCGCAAGGTTCAACGGATCCTACGTGCTGACAATTGCCGGCTACAATGCCGGTCCCCGCCGCGCGCAGGAGTGGGTTGAGCGCTATGGCGACCCGCGCGGCAAGTCGCTCGACACGGTGATCGACTGGATCGAGCGCATTCCCTACACGGAAACCCGCAACTATGTGCAGCGAGTGATGGAAAATTACGAGATCTACAAGATGCGCCTTTCAGGCCATTTCGATCTTGCCGGCGACCTCGTCAAGGGCGGATGAGCCCACCCAGCATATCGTAGAGGCGCTTCTACCGGCGCAGAATGTGTTGCGTGTCTCTCCGAAGGAGAGCAGCACCAATGGTCCTCATGAGCTAATTTTCCAGCAGGAGGTTCATACGCGAGAAATAATCGTGCTTCAGCAGCATGGCTTCCGCAAACTCTTTCGTTGCTTCGTTCATCTCGCTGCGCCAGCCGCCTACCTTTCCCTTTCTTGCTTTGAAACTGTTCGGATTGGTCGGATCGGTCGGCCCCAGCATATTGCTTCTATAGGTGCCGTCCTTTTCCCGCTGTCGCATCTTTTCGATCGTGTGGTCTTCGACAACAGCCCGGATACGCTCTTCCGCCACGTCCTGTTCAAGGTAGGCCAGGATGGATTGAAGCGTGTTGACCGGGTCTCTTCGCATATTCTCATAGCTCACGGCAAACGCATCGAGGTTTGCTGCGCAAGTGAGATTGAAAAATATGATCCGCTCTATGCCGAATCCTGGTGACTTCACGAAGCCCTCCAGGTCGAATGGCGGCATTCTGCCCCGTATCTTCAACCGCAATTTCTTCGTGAGAGAGTACTTCTTTCGGCTTGTCATCTGATGGAAAGCCGAAACGACAGTATCGCGCGGATCCCGATAGAGAAAGACAACGCGCTCGCTTCGGACTTTTTCAGCGCCTACCAGGCCCTGAAAGGGCAGACCGAAGGTTTTTTCCTTTCCGGAGAGATGGGTGTATTCAAGCGGGGCGTCCAGCTCATTCAACATGACACGAAGCCACGTACGTCCGGATTTTGGATAAGAAACGCAGAATGCCGTCATCGCCTCCTTGAACCGGGGATAAGGCAATTCCCGCGCGAAAGTCAACGCCGTTCACCCCTCCGCAAAATTGCGAATAGGTTTGTTCCGGGCGCCGGTGATTTCGACTGCGTTGCCGTCAAGGTGAATTCGGGAAACGCAGCTGCTCAGAACAATACTCAATTGAAAGCTGCCCCCGCCGGGCGGGTCCTGGCATCGCAACAAAAAACCCGGCGGTTGCCCGCCGGGTTTTCCTGACCGAATGCCAGCTTCTTAGAAGTAGCGCGTGAAGCGCAGGAAGCCCGACACCGTGCCGTCGAGGTGATCGGCCTTGGTATAGACGATTTCCGGACGGACTTCGAAATCCTTGACCGGCAGCCACACGGCCGACACTTCAGCCGCCCAGGCGCTTTCATTCGTCTTGTTGTCGGTGAAGCGCTGGTACAGGTTGCCCATATACTCACCCGAAGCAATGAGGGCGAGGTTCGGGTTGACCTGATACTGCAACGACGCCAAGGCATACCACTGGGCATGACCGAATTCAGTGCCACCCAGCGTCTCGCCAACCATCGGGTTGTCAGCACCGTAGTTGCTGTCGGCGCTGGCGTAACCGCCGGCGATCTTGAACATCGTGCCGGGATTGCCGGGCAGGTTGAAGAGAGCTTCGCCCTTCACGACGAAAGCGGCAGAACCGCTAGCGCCCGGGAACGACTGACCAAAATTGTGGTCATATGCACCCGTGACGGCGACAGCGCCCCAGCCGGCCGCATAGCCGATCCGGCCGACGACGTCCGGAACGTAGCTGACTTCATCGGCCGGATCTTCAAGAGAGACCAAGCCGTAGATGCCCTGCTTGCCGCCGAATTCATAACGGACCTGCGAACGCTCCTGATAGGAGTAGTAGAGACCACCCCAGGAGAACGTGCCGTAGTTCAGGGTCGAGTTGTTGAACTGGTAGAACCAAGCGCTTTCACCGTAGCCGGCCGCGAAGCCGCCGAGCTGCACCCAGGCCTGGTCGATGCCGACCGGACCATCGCCTACCTTGCTGCCCTGAAAGTCGGACTGAATGCGGGCCCAAGCGCGCAGCGTGCCGAGTTCCGTTTCCGTGCGCGCATCGAAATTGATACGGACACGAGACCTCGTGGCCCAACCACGATGATCATAGTCATAATATCCCGGCGTATCGGTGCCGTCAGCCTGATTGCTGTTGGCGCCCATCTGCCACCAGACGTAGCCGTTGATGGAGAAGCAGGTCTGCGTGCCGGGGATGTAGTAGAAACCCGATCCGTAGGCGTCGCACACCTTGACGTAATTTGCCGGCTCCGGCTCCGGAGCGACGACCACGTCCGCGGCGCGAGCGCCGGAGACAGCGAGGAGCGCCGCTGCTGAGCCGAGCATAAGGCTCTTGAATTTCATTTCTGACCTCCAGTCAAAAGTTAGTAAGCGGGTCTGGGTACTTTTTGCTGAAGGACAGCGTTCCCTGCCCCATCCCCTATGGCCGAAAAAGACGCGCCGTCACGCCCCTTCTTCGGTCATGACATTACGCAAGCCGGTCCGCAGTTCAATCGAGATCAGTGGCGCGGCAGGAAGTTTGCCACGCTATCCCCCGCGATGTTGCACAAATGACACGATTTGAGGGGGCAGGGAAAGAAATCATTAACCCCTTCGGCGCTCCCAAGGCGCGCCGCCCGCAAGACCAGGGGATTTTTGGCTCGTTATCGCCCGAATCGGGCGAATCGAAATCGCTTTCTCGGGTTCGCCCGTAAGCCAGCGATTCAGGACAAGCGGGACTTGATGGCGCGGAGCGGGGCCGTGATGCGCCACGACGTGGAGCTACGGAGCGCGGCAACTTGCTGCCGTGAGGCTTCCAGTTCCAGGCGGACGGCTTCCAAGCCTTCCGCCGCTTCATCAAGCCGGGAACGGAGGACACCAGCTTCCGCCGCGAGTGCGTTCCGCTCTTCCGCGATCTTCAGCCGATCGCCTCTTTCGTTCTCCAAGGCCTCGCGGGCGCTTGCCGCCGCCCGCGCTTCCGCGTCGGCCCGCCGCCGCTCGGCTTCCAGACCCTCCGCAACGCCCAGAAGCCGGGAACGAAGCATCTCCGCTTCGGCCGCAAGTGCGGTGCGCTCCTCGGCGATCTTCAGCCGATCGCCTCTCTCGTTCTCCAGAGCCTCGCGGGCGCTTGCCGCCGCTTGCGCTTCCATATCGGCCCTCTGCCGCTCGGCTTCAGCGTACTGGCTTTGCATATCGAGCAATTGCTGGGCGTGAGCGGCGCGGCCCTGTTCCGCATCGGCCCTTTGCCGCTCGGCTTCAGCACGGTGGCTTGCCATGTCGAGCAATTGTTGGGCGCGAGCCGCGCGGCCCTGTTCGGCGTCGGCCCTTTGCCGTTCGGCTTCAGCGCGCTGACCTTCCATGTCGAGTAATTGCTGGACGTGGGCGGCGCGGCTCTGTTCCGCATCGGCTCTCTCGCGCTGCGAATTGATTTCAGCCCAAAGGCGGGTCTCGCGCTGCCCCAATTCCGGAAACATCACCGCGCCGGCCTGTGCGACAAACCCATCAAAAGACCGGCGAACGCGGTCGAGAATGATGAAGTTCGACTCGTCATGGCTTCGGCACAGATTCAGGAGGGCCGTGTAGGTATCCTTCAGCCAGGCGCCGAAATTGCCGACGCGGGCGATATCCTCTTCATTGAAAACGTGGTGCTGGAGATCGGAACTGAGGTGATCGCCAATGCTTTCCGAGGCCGTTTCCACCGGAATCGGCCAGCCGAACGACAACGCGCTTCCCATCTTCCCCACGACGCCGCGCCAGTCCGCAATCAATTCCTCATAGCTCGTGAAGAAGCGGTTCTTTCCGCGCGTCGCATATTCCGCGTCGAGAACATGCCGAAGCCACAAGAGCGCGACGAAACCATCCGTCATTCCGTCGCGCTGGCGGAGCGATGCGATGACGGCGAGCGGATTGCGCACGGGAATAACGTAGGAAACGGCGGCGCCCATTTCCGAGAGAATGGCATCATAGAGAGGAACGAAGCGGCAGATGCGCGGATCCTTGAGGACGAAGAGACGCGCCTCATCATATTCCTCTTCAAGGATGCTTCGGATCTCAGTGCGGTAGTGGGCCAGCCTGTCTTCGCCGATCGGAAAGGTGTCCCAGCTCCGCCAGTCGTCCCAGCGGCTGCCAATCTCGCGAAGCAATCTGTCATGGAGCGCGACGAGTTGATCCGGTTCCCAATGCCCCCGCTCGTTGCTCGCGTGCGGCCCCATTACGCGCTTCGGCAATTCCGCACCCAAAAGGCTGATCACGCGCGTCAGCGCGCTCGTCCCCGACCGGTGCATGCCCAGCACGATAATGGCATTTCTTTCCGGGAGCGCTTCCGTCGCCGCCGCCGCAGCGCGTTCGTTCAACCGCATCAATGATCCTCGTATCATGGCCGATAAATCAGCCTCTTGCGACGCAACATAATCACCTTATTGACCGACAGCTGGTCACATTGCCTTACCGATTTGATACATATGGTTAGGAAGGGAATGGTCGAACTGGTAATGCGTTCCGTGCGAGTTCCGCTTTATCGTGCGGCGATTGTCATTCATATCTGCGAACGGGACAACATCCACTTCTGGCGGAGAGGATGGGATTCGAACCCACGAGACCCTTTTGGAGTCTACTCCCTTAGCAGGGGAGCGCCTTCGACCACTCGGCCACCTCTCCGTCAACGCGCTGGATAAAGAAAAGCCGCAGCACAATCAACACGCAATCCGCGGCTCACATCCAGATTGCGGCTCCGATTGCGCTCCATTCCTTCGCGACCAGAGAACAAGGCCTGGGCAGCGGACAATCGGCCATCGCGCTTATTCTCTCCTCGGCCGGCCATCAGATTGCGCCTTTACATGGCATCAGATTGCGTTAGCATGATCCACACGGGGATGAAATTTCAGTTCTGGCGGTTCGTGGCGCAAGCGTAATGCTGCCGGCAACGCTATTCATGGCGGGAATAGCGGCGTTTGTTTGTTGCCGGTCTGCCGGGGCGCCAACCCGGCGTTACGACGATCCGCTCGCGGCGTGGCTGGGGGGCCATCGATGCCGGCGAAGGGAGGCGTATCGTGTCTTGCCGTGTTCCTGGCGATGACGTTGCCTGTGCAGGCGGCGGCGATCCGCCAGTGGCGGCCGGAACAACAGGACGGCGGCCGCTTCGTAAAGGCCTGCGACGCGTTCGGCGCCGGCTATATCAATATCCCGGGAACGCCTTCCTGCCTGTCGATCAACGGCTATGTCTGGTATCAGATCGGCGCGTCCAACGATCGCGGAGGCGTTCTTTCCGGCTTCGCCCAGGACCATAATTATTATCCGCGCGACGGCTGGATCAACGATAGCCGCGCAGCCGTCACATTCGACCTGCGCGCGCCGACGGAATGGGGTGTCCTGCAAGGCCAGACTCGCCTGATCGACGAGTTCAGCAACGAACTTCCCTGGAGCACCCCGCCCGGCGGAGGCGGCCGCTTCGGCGTCGACCAGGCCTGGTTGAGGATAGACGGCTTTCTCGCCGGCTACACGGAATCCGCCTGGACGGCGACGCAGGCGAACTGGATATCCAGTTGGGGATCGCATAGCTGGAACGGGCTCTGGTACGGCTATCGGCAGAGGGAACTCATCCAGTACAGTTTCGGCAGCGACAAGGGCGCGTTCGCCATTCTGTCGCTCGAATCCGCGCAAGAGTCTTTGCGCTATATTCCCGACCTGGTCGCCATCGCCGGCTATCAGCAGCAATGGGGCGCGATCTGGGGGAAGATTGGCTACGACCGGGAAATCAGGAAAGATGGGCCATCGGGCTATGCGATCAGCATTGGCACACAGATCGCGATCGGGCCGCCAGGCTCCTCGCTCAGGCTTCTCGGCTTCTACTCCGACAGCGACAACGCCTATGGCACAGGCGGCCCTTATCATGGATCAAGCGCAGGCGGGATAGGTAACGGCAGCGCCGAATGGTCCTTCCTGGCATCCTACCGATACCAGCTGACGCCTGGTTTGGCGGTTTCGGCTGGCGGACAGTATTTCGTCAATTTCTACAAGGCCCTCGCGGCGGAGAAAACCGGGCTTGACGGCTACAGCGTCGAGGGAACCGCCATCTGGTTTCCCTTTGGCGATTTCGAAGTGAGGACTGAACTCGAATATGACAAGGTCGATGGACTTGACGGTTCCTTCGGCGGCTTTCTCCGTTTCACGCGTTTCTTCTGAAGACAAGCAGATGCTGACGCAACCGGTTCCGTTTCCGCCCTGCATGGTGTAGGGCAGCATCGTTCTTCACAGAATGGCTTATCCATGTCCGACCGCCCCCGCCTCACGCCGCTTGCTCAATTCCTTCCCGCGACGGTTCCTTTCGTCGGGCCGGAGGCGCAGGAACGGACGCGTGGAAGACCGTTTCGCGCCCGCATCGGCGCCAATGAAAACGGCTTCGGCCCTTCGCCGCGCGTGATCAGCCGCATGGCGGAAGCCGCCATGGAGATGTGGAAATATTGCGATCCGGAAAATCACGATCTCAAGGAGGCGCTTGCCCGCCACCATGGCGTCAAACCGGAAAATGTCGTGGTCGGCGAAGGCATAGATGGATTGCTCGGCCTCATCGTGCGTCTGATGATCGAGCGTGATGCTCCCGTCGTCACGTCGCTCGGCGCCTATCCCACCTTCAACTATCACGTGGCGGGCTTTGGCGGCAGACTCGTTACGGTCCCCTATCAGAATGATCGCGAATCCCTTGACGGGTTGCTTGCCGCCGTCGTGAGGGAAAAGGCGCCGCTCGTCTATCTCGCCAATCCCGACAACCCGATGGGCAGTTGGTGGCCGGCGGAAGACGTTTCGCGCTTCATCGAAGCGTTGCCGCCAACCACTCTTCTGGTGCTCGACGAGGCCTATGGCGAGACCGCGCCCGCGGGAACGCTGCCGCCGCTCGACATTTCGCGCCCGAACGTTCTTCGGATGCGGACATTCTCCAAGGCGTATGGCCTCGCCGGTTTGCGCTGCGGCTACGCCATCGGAGAAGCGGAGATGATCAGGGCCTTCGACAAGGTCCGCAACCATTTCGGCGTCACGCGCATGAGCCAGGAGGCCTGCCTTGCCGCACTTGCCGACCAGGAGCATCTCGCCAGGACGGTTCGCAATATCGCCGATTGCCGTGACCGTGTCGCAGCCATCGCCGGGGAAAATGGTCTTTTGGCGCTACCGTCGGCAGCCAATTTCGTCTCGATCGACTGTGGCGCGGACGGCGCCTTCGCGAGCGGGGTCATGCAGGCGCTCATCGAACGTGGCGTGTTCGTGCGCAAGCCGATGGCTCCGGTGCTCGACCGCTGTATCCGTATCAGCGCCGGGCCGGCGCCGGAGATGGACATTTTCGCGGAGGAACTTCCGAAAGCGCTCGCCGACGCACGGAAAAGCTGACGCGATTTATTCGATAACGGAGTTTCGCGTGGTCGGCTGCCTGTTTCCGGTCCTGCTTCTCGCTGTCGGAGGCGGAATTGGCGGCGTGATCGGGGGCGATATCGGCGCCTATTATGGCGGCGCGATCGGTCTCGCTCTGGGAACGGCCGCGATGATCGTGGCCATTTGGCTGCTGTCGCAAGCAAAACGGCGATAGCTACAGGTCGAGTTCCCAGTTCTGGCCGACCAGATCTTTCCCGAAGCTATGATGCCGCTCTTCCTCCACGAGCCTGAAGCCCGCGCGCTGATAAATACTGCGCGCGGCGGCGAGGACGTCATTCGTCCACAGGACGAGTTTGCTGTAGCCGGCCTTGCGCGCGCCTTCGATACAGGCCGTCACGAGCCGCTTGCCCAAGCCTGAACCACGCGCGGAAGGCTCGACATAAAGAAGTCGCAGCTTTCCGGTCTTGTTGTCCTGACGAACGAGGAAAACCGAACCAAGAATCCGGCCCTGCTGTTCGGCAACCCAGCAGAATTCCTTGCCTGGGACGAAATTACGGATGAAATCGCCGCAGATTCCCGCAATCAGCCCCTCATAACCGATATCCCAGCCATATTCCTCGGCGTAGAGAATTGCCTGGCGATGGACGATCCAGCCCATGTCGCCCACTTTATGGGGCCGCAGAACGATTTCGCCTTCATGCGTGTCCCGATCCGCCAATTCACTTTCGATGAAGCGCATCGCTCCCACAAGATCCTCGCGCCGGCGGGATTCCAATGGAGCAAGAAGCCGGGCAATATCCTGATCGGCGCGCTTGTGAAGGTCGCGCACCGCCGCCCTTCCGCTTTCCGTCAGTTCGAGCAACCGCCGCCTTCCGTCACCGGGATCGGTTTTCGACGCGAGCAGGCCTGCTGCCGCAAATCTTTTCAGTATCCGCGCAAGATAAGCGGCGTCCAAAACAAGTTCCCTTGCAAGATCGGCGGCGCTTGCGCGATCCCGCTGCCCAAGTTCAAACAGAACCCGCGCCTCCGTCAGCGTGAAGTCGCTGCGCGTCAGCGTTTCATTCAGGAAGCCCGCTGTACGGGTGTAGAAACGATTGAAACGTCTGACGTCGGCTACCTGTTCGGGAAATCCGGCCATTGTCGAACACTCCCTTTCATCACGCATTTAGGCACGTTTATTGGACTGAGTCCAGAAAATCTTCGGATTTTCAGTTGCAGTCGTTTTTCACCAGAACCATGAGTTTAACTGTGCGTTAGCTCTATTGACCTTATCCATTGCGAGGAACCCATGGCTATGAGGTCATCCTGCTTAAGGCAGAACTTGGGTTTTGGGGGTCGCAGAACGTGCTACAGCCATCCGAGCATGGAACCGGCTACATAGCGGACGTTGCCGGCAAGATCGCAACGACGATGCAGCAGATGGGCGTGGCGGGGCTGCCACGCAATTACGAGCTTTTCTACGAAGCCTACACAGGTTCAAATCGCGAACTGGTCGCCGATATCCTCAATCTGGGAGGAAGGGCCACGCAGGAAGCGCTGGACGATATAGGCGAGCGGCACCTCAAGCACCGGCGCGGCCAATCGATCGTCGAGGACGCCCGCGACACGGTCGAGAACAAGATAAAAGAAGTCATGCTTCTTCTGCTCAGGGAAAAGAAATCGCTGGAAAGCTACAACCAGTTTCTCGGAGAAACATCCAGCGGCATCAGAAATAGAGCCTCCCTGACCCGAGAGCTTCTCGAAAAGGTGGTGGACGTCATGGCGTCGGCGACAGACGCCACGATCAGCCACGGCCGGGACGTCGCCTCCTCAATCGCCGACAGATCGGCGGAACTCGGCACGCTGAAGGCGAAACTGGAAGAATACAAGAAGCTGTCGGAAACCGATCCATTGACCGAATTATGGAACAGACGCGCCTTCGACAGAAGAATGGCAACTGTCTATGAAAACCAGAAGAGTGTTTTGTTCGGCGCACTCATCGTTGCCGATCTCGACAATTTCAAGCGTATCAACGATCAGTTCGGACATCCGGTCGGCGACAGGATCATTCAGTCCATCGCCAAGCTTCTGAAAGCCAGTCTGCCGCGCGATGTCTTCATCGCGCGAACCGGCGGAGAGGAATTCGCCTTTATCCTAGAAGGATTGAGCGAGGCGTCCGTCGCGGCGCTTGCTGAAGAGGTCCGCCGGGCAACAGAGCGCGGCGTCTTCATCGACCGGGAAACGGGCAGGAATTGCGGCCCGATCAGCATGTCGCTCGGCGTCTGCATGGCGGCCGACGCCACAGGCGCCGACGATCTCTACCGCAAGGCCGACAAGGCGATGTACGCGTCCAAGGCCGGTGGCCGCAACAAGGTCACGCTCCACCTGAAACAGCAGGAAGAACCGCACTTGCGCAAGGACTGGCTCCTCTACAAGACCGAATAACGATTCCGGAAGACGCCAAGGGGTTTACAGCCTCGCTCAGGAATGGTGAACAGAACCGGATGTCGACCGGACATCGGCGGGCGGCCGAGCCCGATTTCCTGAAACGGTGCGATGCCATGCCAAGCAGGTCGGACGAATCTTGTCTGTCTTTTCCCTTTGCCGAACCGCCCGGAACCGGAGGGGTGATCGAAGTCGCGCCGGGCGTCCTTTGGGCCCGCATTCCCCTCCCCTTCCGGCTCGACCATGTAAACATCTATCTGATAGACGATAGCGACGGCTGGGCCGTGCTCGATACCGGAATCGGTGACGATACGACGCGCGAAGTCTGGCAGGCCCTCCTGTCGGGACCACTGGCGGGAAGGCGCATAACGCGACTGATCGTCAGCCACTATCATCCCGACCATATCGGCCTCGCCGGCTGGCTCTGCCAGAAGCTCAATATTCCGCTTCTCACGAGCCAGACCTCCTATCTCGGCTGCATCAACATCTCACTCAGGCCCGGCGCGCTCGATGCGAAGCCCTATCGCGATTTCTACGCAACGCACGGCATGACGCCGGACGCCGTCGACCGCGTGACGTCGCAAGGCCATCACTATCTCAAGATGGTGACGCCGCTGCCGCCGACGTTCCAGCGCCTCGTCGGCGGCGATACACTGACGCTCGGAGGGCGTGACTTTGAGGTTATTTCTGGCGACGGGCATGCGCCGGAACAGCTCATGCTCTATTGCCCGGCGGACAATTTCTTCCTCGCAGCAGACCAGGTGATCGCGAAGATATCGCCCAACATCAGCGTCTGGGCCGTCGAGCCGGACGGCGATCCGCTGGGCCTCTATCTCCGCTCGCTGCGCTGCATCCGGAAGAACGTACCTGCGTCGACCCTGGTCCTGCCAGGGCACCAACTACCCTTTCGCGGCCTGCACGAGCGCTGCGTGGAACTCGCCGACCACCACGCAGCGCGCTGCCGCCTCATCGATGACGCTTGCCGGGAAAGACCGAGAACCGTCGCAGAAATCGTTCCGATCCTTTTCAGCCGTGCGCTCGACCCGCATCAGATGAGCTTCGCTTTCAGCGAGGCCCACGCTCATGTGAATTACATGATCCGCCAGAAGTTCCTGACGCAATTCGTCGGCAGGGACGGCGCCGTCAGGGTGGGAAGGATCGGCTGAGCAGCTTACCTCCGCCGCAAATTGACCAGCGCGACACCGATCATCGCCATCGCTCCGCCGACGAGGCCAAGCAGGCTCGGAACCTCGCCCAGCCAGACATAGCCGATAAGGAAGGCGACGGGCGGCACGAGGAACAGGAAATTTGACGCCCGCGCCGCCGGCAGGCGCGACAGCGCCACCGACCACGCGGCGTAGCAGACGGCGCCTGGCACAATCCCCATATAGACGACGGCGAAAAGCGGCTCGGCTTGCGCCGTACCCGCCTGAGAAAGGGCGCTCGGCAGGAGCGGTGAAAGCGTCAGCGCGCCGATCACCATGTTCCATGCGGAAACCGTAAGCGGCCGGTGACGGACGAAGAGCGGCTTTTGCACGACATTGTTGAAGGCGGTGCAGACGGCCGAACCGAAGATGAGCAAGGCGCCGTAGCCGACCTGCAGGCTCCTCCCCTCGCCCAGCGCGATCAGCCCCACGCCGGCGAAGGAGACGAAGGTGCCGACCCAGGCTATCGCGGGAAAGCGCTCGCCAAGGAAGATCACGGCAAGAATTGCGGTGAGAACGGGGGCGGCGTTGATGATGAAGCTTGCCGCGCCGGCCGAAATGGTTTGCTCGCCGCTGTTGAGCAGCACCGTATAGAGCGCGACGAAAACGATGCCGCCGAAGAAGAAGCGCCAGAACTCACGCAACGCCGGCAGTTTCGGGCGGGTGACGACGAGGAAGAGCGCGGCGGGGATGGCGGCGATGCCGAAACGGAGGGCCCCCAGCTCCAGGGGCCCGAATCCTGTGAGTCCGGCGCGAATCGCGGGGAAGGCCGAGGCCCAGCCGAGGATCGTCACGGCGAGCGCGGCGACGGCAATGCCGTCGGTGGAATTCTGGTCCGTGATACCCATTGAAGTGGGGCTTTCGCAGGTCGGGAGGGCTATTTCGGCTTTCATAATTCCTACCCCGTAGAAACTCGACCCGTTTCTTGCCTCCACCTCCCAGAATTGACAAACGACCAATTCGACGTTCTGCTGTGACTATGGATCACAGCTTGGCGCCACCGCTTCCTCCGCTCGAAACGCTGCGCGCCTTCGATGCCGCCGCCCGGATGGGCAGCTTTTCGTCGGCCGCGGAACGGCTCAACGTCACCCATGGCGCGATCAGCCGCCAGGTGGCGAAACTGGAAAACTGGCTGGGATTGAAGCTCTTCGAACGGGGCGCGCGCGGCGTCGAACTCACGCTCGAAGGGCAGCGGCTTTTCCACCGCACCAATGAGGCTTTCGCGCTGATCGCCGACAACACCGACCGCTGGCGCGAGCAGCGCGGGCCGGCGGTGGTGCGGCTCGCGACGATCCCCTCGATTTGCGCCCTATGGCTCATCCCGCGCCTGACAGCTTTGGAAAAAGGCGAGCCGAAGCTGCGCATCACGCTTCATGTCGATATCCGTCAGAACGACCTCGAAGAGGAAGGCATCGACCTTTCCATACGCTGCGGGCGTGGCGTCATCCCGGGCCGCGTTTCGGTCCGCCTGTTCGAGGAGAACCTTTTCCCCGTCGCCTCGCCTGCGCTCGCCGAGGCTATCGGCAAGGGCAATGCGGAGCGCCTGCTCGCGCATCCGCTTATCCACGATTCGGATGCGTCGGGCTGGCGCGCATGGCTTGGCGCCCAACGCGTCGATTACCGTCCGCGCTCGCAGGATCGGCGTTTCGAGGATTACAATCTTGTGCTTGACGCGGCGGCCCACGGACTTGGGACCGCGCTTGCACGGCCGCCGCTGGCGCTCGGCATGGTCGAGAGCGGTCGCCTGGCCGTCGTGGACGAGCGGACCGCTCTCAACCCGGTCGCCTACTGGCTGGACCGTCCGGAAGGCCGTATCCGCCCCGCCGCAAGAGAACTTGCGGGGCGCATCGCCGACGCCGCCGGGGTAGAACGCGCGGTGCTGGCGCAATTTCTTCGTGAATAGATACGGCTCACCATCCCGTTTCCGAGATGGTTGGATTTTTGCCGGCGATGGGTTACGCCTGTCCGGCGGGATGGCTGGAGAGGCCGCGCGTGATCCTGAAGCAAGAATCGGAGCGGGAAAGAACGCGCCGTGGGACGCTTTTGCGTTTTCTCGCGATTTCCACACCGCTCTTTCTGCTTGCGGCCTGCGGCCATGCGGTCGGCGTGCTCGTGCCGGTTGCGGACAACGTGCTGGGAACGACAATCACCGATCTTCTGGTCGTCACGACGCGCAAGCCATCCGGCAATCCCGGAACTCTCTACAGCGGTAGACGCGATCCGCAATTCTCGCTCGACGAGATCAAGGTCTCCATTCCGCCCGACAAGAACCGCAAGATCGGCGAAATCCAATGGCCGAAGCGCCTGCCGGCCAATCCTGCGACCGACTTCGCCACGGTGGCGGTCGATCATCTGCCGCCGACACGCAAGGCCGCTTCGGCCTGGCTCGGCCATAATCTGCCGAAGAGCCGCGATGTGCTGGTCTTCGTCCATGGCTTCAACAATTCTTACGAGGATGCAGTCTATCGTTTTGCGCAGATCTTCCACGATTCGAGGACGGATGCCGCGCCCGTCTTCTTCACATGGCCGTCCGCCGCCAAACTCTTCGACTACAATTACGACCGGGAAAGCACGATCTACTCACGCGATGCATTGGAAAACCTGCTGAAAGGACTGGCGCAGGATCCCCGCGTCCATGAAGTCAGCATCCTTGCCCATTCGATGGGAACATGGCTCGCCATGGAATCGCTTCGGCAGATGGCGATCCGCGACGGCCGCGTCGCGCCCAAGATCAGGAACGTCATTTTTGCCTCGCCTGATATCGATGTGGACGTCTTCGCGCGCCAATGGCGCGATCTTGGCAAAAGCAGGCCGAAATTCACGATCTTCGTCTCGCAGGACGACCGCGCGCTCGCGGTGTCGAGGTTCATTGCCGGAAACGTCAACCGCCTCGGGCAGATCAACCCCGAACAGGAGCCCTACAAGAGCGCCATCGAGAAAAGCGGCATCACCGTCATCGATCTGACGAAGCTCAGGACCAACGACAGCACCAACCACGCGAAATTTGCCGAGAGCCCAGAGGTCGTTCGCGCCATCGGCACCCGGCTCGTCGCGGGTCAGACGCTGACCCAATCGGAGATCGGGCTTGGCGACGAAATCACTATCCTGGCGGCGGGCACCGCGAAGGCTGTCGGCACGGGCGTCGGTCTCGCGGCGAGCGTGCCGATCTCGATCGTCGACCCCAACACGCGGCGCAATCTCAAGAGCCAGGCGGAAGATCTGACCGGGCAGATCGGCAACGCGGCGGGAATAAGGCGGCTACAGGCGTCGGACACCGCCGACCAATTTTTCTCCGGTCAGACGGCGGAGCCTTCCAAGCAATGATATTCCTGCGAAGCTCGATCACCTCACGATCCTGAATCCGGCGGGCTGTTCGATAGGTTCGGCCGCTTCGGAGACGACATTTCCCACGACCGCTCCGGGCGGCCCCGACCACAGGGCCTCGAGCATCGCCGAAACCGCCTCGTCCGACCCCTCGAGAAAAGCGGCCACCGAACCGTCCTTCTCATTGCGAACCCATCCCGTAATGCCGAGCCTTTCGGCTTCCGTCCGCGTCCATATACGAAAGCCCACGCCCTGGACGCGGCCCTTGATCCGTACGCGTTCGGCCTTTCGACCCGTTTCAGCCAATTTGGCCTCCTGCGAGAGTTTCCGCTCACCGCGTCTATCGGCGGGATCCGAACCTTTATCTCTCCACTTTCCCGGCAAGTTCTACCACCTGATATGCGACCGAAGAATGGCGCACCGTCTGGAAAGCCGCTTCGCGGCTGCGCGGCTTTCAATTCCGACTTCTTGAATTAAATGAACGGTCGTTTTATTACTTTCTCCTGGAGGAGGCGAGATGGCGCGGACAAGCGGCTCCAACGGCGGTAGGACGGAAGCCCTGCTCAGGGAAACGGCGCTGACGCTGATCGCGCGTCATGGTTATGAAGCCGTGACCATGCGCCAGCTTGCCGGCGAGGTTGGCGTGCAGGCGGCCGCGCTCTATCGCTATTTCCCGACCAAGGAAGATTTGCTCTTCACGCTGATGCGCGAGCATATGGAGGAGTTGATCGCGGCGTGGGAAGCGGAGCAGCCGGCCTCCGCCGATCCCGAACACCGGCTTGCGGCCTTCGTCGAGAACCATATCCGTTTTCATATCGCGCGCCGCGCCTCGACGCATGTCTCCAACATGGAACTGCGCAGCCTTTCGAAAGAGCGGCTGAGCGCGATCCTCAAGCTCAGAGGCAAATATGAGAAGAATCTGCGCCAGATCCTGCGCCAGGGCGCGGATGCCGGCAGCTTTCGGATTGATGATATCGGCCTGACCGCCATGGCGCTCATCCAGATGATCACCGGCGTCATCGTCTGGTTCCGTCCCGGCGATAGGCTGTCTGTCGAAGGCGTCACAAAGACCTATCTTTCCATGACGAAGCGTCTCGTGGGCGCCTGCACCGCGAATGAGGGGCGGAGCGAAACAGTGCTGGTCAACGCGTAAGTGAGCCGCGTTGGCCAACGGGCTTGGGAGATGAGCGATGTACACGCATTCGATGAATTTCGGCTTCAGCGAGGAAATCGAGGCGCTGCGGGACATGGTACGCCGTTTCGCGCAGGCCGAAATCGCGCCGCAGGCCGCCGCAATCGACCGCAACAACGACTTTCCGGCTGGGCTGTGGCGGAAGCTCGGCGAAATCGGCGCGCTCGGCATGACGGCCGATCCCGATTATGGCGGCTCCGGCATGAGCTATCTGGCGCATGTGATCGCGATGGAGGAAATCTCGCGCGCTTCCGCATCGGTCGGCCTCTCCTACGGCGCGCATTCCAATCTCTGCGTCAACCAGATCAACCGCTGGGGCACGCCGGAACAGAAGACGAAATATCTGCCGCCGCTCTGTTCGGGCGAGGCCGTCGGAGCGCTCGCAATGTCGGAACCCGGCTCCGGCTCGGACGTCGTCTCGATGAAGCTTCGCGCTGACAAGAAGAACGACCGCTACGTTCTGAACGGCGCCAAGATGTGGATCACCAACGGGCCGGACGCCGCGACGCTGGTCGTCTATGCCAAGACCGAGCCGACCATGGGCTCTCGCGGCATCACCGCGTTCCTGATCGAGCGCGAGATGAAGGGGTTTTCCGTCGCCCAGAAGCTCGACAAGCTCGGCATGCGTGGCTCCAACACCGGCGAACTCGTCTTCGAGGATGTCGAGGTGCCGTTCGATAACGTGCTCGGGGAGGAAAACAAGGGCGTGGAAGTGCTGATGTCTGGCCTCGACTATGAGCGCGTCGTTCTCTCGGGCGGACCGCTCGGCATCATGGCCGCCTGTCTCGACGTGGCGGTGCCCTATGTGCGCGAGCGGCGCCAGTTCGGCCAGGCGATCGGCGATTTCCAGCTCATCCAGGGCAAGCTTGCCGATATGTATACACAGCTCAATGCCTGCCGCGCCTATGTCTATTCCGTGGCGTCGGCCTGCGACCGGGGCGAAACGACACGCAAGGATTCCGCCGGCTGCATCCTCTATTCGGCCGAGCGCGCCACCCAAACCGCGCTCGACGCCATCCAGATGCTCGGCGGCAACGGCTATATCAATGACTACCCGACGGGGCGCTTGCTGCGCGACGCCAAGCTCTACGAGATCGGCGCGGGAACGAGCGAAATAAGACGCTGGCTGATCGGGAGGGAGATCATGGGGGAGAGTTGATTGGCATTGTTGATGCGCGTGATGTGACAAACAAACTACACAATTGACATAGTTACATTTAAAAGCCATATACTAAAATATCTAGCGCGGAGATCGGATATGGCCACACTGGAAACCCATCGCATGCGAGAAGTTGTGAAGAATCTCACGACCGTCTCGGACAAGATTCGTGCCCTGGACGAAGCTGGTTTTGAACGTGCCGATATCGCTCGGTTCCTTGACAAGAGATATCAGCACGTCCGCAACGTTCTGACCGGTCCACGTCCTGCGCGCCGACACGCCACTTCGACACCCAAAGCTGAAAAGGCGTCCCAATCTGCTGTAAGTCGAAAAGCACCTGGCGCTTGCGATATATTGAAAGCCCGGATTCAAATAGGGGCGGGTGGTCGGATCGTTGTTCCCGCAGATATGCGGGCGTCAATGGGGGTTTCCGAAGGCGATACGCTTTTCGCTCGTGTCATAGACGGCGAGCTGCATTTGTTTTCACAGGATGCAGCCATCCGCAAAGCGCAAGCCCTTGTTCGGCAATACGTCCCGGAGGGCGTGAGCCTAGTTGATGAACTAATCGCCGAACGTCGGGAAGAAGCACGCCGGGAAACCGAGCAGTGAGCGGGGTTCTCGATGCCTCGGCAGTGCTGGCGATCATCAACGACGAACCTGGGGCGGCCGCCGTTCGTGATCGTCTGCTTGGATCAGTAATGAGCTTGGTGAATGCGATTGAGGTTGGCACCAAGCTCATGGACAAAGGTCTACCTTACGACCGAGCCTGGGAAGCTCTTGACTTGCTCGACATACCACTGGTCGAATTGGATGCCGATCTTGCAGCGGTGGCTGTTGCTCTGCGTCCCGCTACGCGCGAACGAGGTTTATCGTTGGCTGATCGAGCATGCCTCGCGCTCGCAGTGCGCGAAGGCCTCCCGGCGCTCACTGCAGATCGTATCTGGGCCGAACTCGACCTGCCCTGCCCTGTCGAACTCATCCGCTAGCGAGGTTTCATGCCCGTCATCCAGTCGCAGATCTCGCCCTCCTCCGACGCCTTCAGGGCGAACGCCAACCGGATGGAGGAACTCGTCGCCGACATCGCCGAAAAGGCCGCTACCATCGAGCGCGGCGGCTCGGAGGAAGCCCGCAAGCGCCATTTGTCGCGCGGCAAGCTCCTGCCGCGTGAGCGGCTGGCGCAATTGCTCGACACCGGCGCGCCCTTTCTCGAAATCGGCCAATTCGCCGCCTATGGCATGTATGGCGAGGATATTCCCTCCGCTGGCATGATCGCGGGCATCGGCCGCGTCGAGGGGCGCGAGGTGATGGTCGTCGTCAACGACGCGACGGTGAAGGGCGGCACCTATTACCCGATGACGGTGAAGAAGCATCTCCGGGCGCAGGAGATCGCGCGGGAGAACAACCTTCCCTGCCTCTACCTCGTCGATTCCGGCGGCGCCAATTTGCCGAACCAGGACGAGGTCTTTCCCGACCGCGAGCATTTCGGCCGCATCTTCTACAACCAGGCCAACCTATCGGCCGCCGGCATCCCGCAGATCGCCTGCGTCATGGGCTCGTGCACGGCGGGCGGCGCCTATGTGCCGGCGATGTCGGACGAGACCATCATGGTCCGCAACCAGGCGACGATCTTCCTCGGCGGCCCGCCGCTGGTGAAGGCGGCCACCGGCGAGGACGTCAGCGCCGAGGAACTCGGCGGGGCGGATGTCCACACCCGCATTTCCGGCGTCGCCGACCATTACGCCCTGGACGACGCGCACGCGCTGGCGATCGCGCGGCGCATCGTGAAGAACCTCAACCGCAAAAAGACGATCGGCCTCAATCTCCAGACGCCGCGGCCGCCGCTTTACGATCCACGCGAGATCTACGGAATCATCCCGGCCGATCCGCGCCAGCCCTATGATGCGCGCGAGGTGATCGCGCGCGTGGTGGACGGCTCCGAACTCGACGAGTTCAAGGCGAATTACGGCACGACGCTCGTCACCGGCTTCGCGCATCTGCATGGCATGCCGATCGGCATTCTCGCCAACAACGGCGTGCTCTTTTCCGAAAGCGCGCTGAAGGGCGCGCATTTCATCGAGCTTTGCACGCAGCGCGGCATCCCTCTCCTCTTCCTGCAGAACATCACCGGCTTCATGGTCGGGCGCAAATACGAGGCCGGCGGCATCGCCAAGGACGGCGCCAAGCTGGTGACGGCGGTGGCGACGGCGCGCGTGCCGAAGGTAACGATGATCATCGGCGGCTCCTTCGGCGCCGGGAATTACGGCATGTGCGGCCGCGCCTATTCACCGCGTTTTTTGTGGATGTGGCCGAACGCGCGCATCTCCGTCATGGGCGGCGAGCAGGCCGCGACCGTGCTCGCCATGGTCAAGCGCGAGGGCATCGAGCGCAAGGGCGGCAGCTGGACCGCCGAGGAGGAAGCGAAATTCCGCAAGCCGATCCTGATGAAATACGAACACGAAGGCCACCCCCTCTATTCCTCCGCCCGCCTCTGGGACGACGGCATCATCGACCCGGCGAAGACGCGCGAGGTGCTGGCGCTGAGTTTAAGCGCTGCGCTCAACGCGAAGGTGGAGGAAACGAAGGTGGGGGTTTGGAGGATGTGAAATACTGATAATGTAGACAAATACTCATCACGGTATAGAAAATGAAGATTCGATCAGACAAGCGTGAACTTGATAAGATCTACAAGCGTCGGGATCGCTACGAGATTCCGGAATGGCAGCGTGAGGAGGTCTGGGACGAACCGCGGAAGCAGCTTCTTATTGACTCCATATTGCGGGGATGGCGTCTTCCAAAATTCTACTTCGTTGTTACATCGGCGAACCCTCATTCCTACGAAGTTGTGGATGGTCAACAACGATTGGCTGCTATATTCGAATTTCTATCGAATGAACTCTCTCTTTCTGCAAAAACTGTGGCTGAATTTGGGGGAGCGACCTACAAAGCGCTACCTGTCGATGTGTCCGATAAAGTTGACGATTTCGAGATCGACTATGACGAGATAGAAGATGCGTCCGACGAGGAGCTTTCTGAATTCTTTCAGAGGCTTCAGAGTGGGGTGCAGTTAAATTCTAGCGAAAAACTGAATGCAGTCCAGAGCAAGCTACGAAATTTTGCGAAATCCCAGTCAAAGCACGAGTTCTTTACGTCCAGAGTCGCATTTAACGATAAGCGTTACGCACATTTTGACGTAATGGCAAAAGTATGCGTTATCGAGGTTGACGGCATTGATGCCGGCTTACGTTACTCCGATGTGAAGCACACATTTGAGGCTCAGTCGAACTTCTCTGACCAATCCCAAGTGGCTAAGAGAATACGCTCCGCACTCGACTTCTTAGCCAAAAGCATCAGCCCTAATAGCAAGGCCTTCAGAAATCGCTCGATAACCCAGTCGTTTATAACTTTGATATGCAGTTTGCACCGATGGGGGATTTTGGAAGGGAGAGAGAAGGTTATCGCGGGCTTCTCAGAATACTTTGTAAAAGCGCTTGCACTTGAAATTGAAAAGGGTCAACATGCAACTGATAGTGACTTTATAGCTTTTCAAAAGAGCGTTAACGCTAACGTCAAATCTGGTCCAAGCGTTCGCCAGCGGGTCTTGCTCCGCAAGTTAATTCAATTCGATCCGAATATCGTTGACATCGTCTCCGCTGAGACTATCGATGTTGCAAACTTTTCTGAGCAACTCAACTCGCTTGGCAAGGATATCCGCACCTTGGTTGCGCAGTTGAATGAGGCGCATTCAGCTAAGCACGGAACAGATCTCTTTAAACCTACAAATAAGACAGTTACGGCGCAGCAGTCAATTTCTGAACCGTTGGGCTCATTCACGGATTATGAAGCCTTCGCTGACAACCTCTATTTTCTTTTTTGGGAAGGGCCGGGATCGAAACTAGCCCATAAGCCCCCTTCGTTCGTCGACGTAAACGCATTGCGGACAGAATTGGAGCATGATGTAGATCACGGCGCTCAGAAGGACGTAGAAAAGAAGAAGCTCAAGCACGGCTCAATATTTGCAAAATATGCCGGTTCCACCTCTCCTCACGTAGCATCACCTGCTCGATTTCCAGTTGCTCAAGTGGCGATCCTCGAGGCCATTCGAGACGATTTGCTTAAGATGCTTGAAGACTTTAGTTGATGGTTCGTTGGCCGTTGACAAAATTCTCAATTGAGATACACTCTGTTTTATGAACGCGCGCACATCCATGCTTCACGTCCGTGTCGATGACGACACGAAGGAACAGGCGGCCACCGCGCTGGATGCGATGGGGTTGTCGGTTTCCGATGCCGTGCGCATCTTCCTCAAGCGTGTGGTTGCCGATCAGGCCTTTCCGCTTGAACTTAAGGTGCCGAATGCGGTCACGCGCGCGGCAATGGCCGAGGCCGACGAGATGGTCGCCAGGGGTAAGGCGCGCTTCGAAAACGCCGACCAATTGATGGCCGACCTTGAAAAGGCCGGGGAAAAGTAAGCGCGCGGCGCTGCCGCGCCGTTCCGATTACACAAAGCAGTTTCTCAAGGATTGGGAGCGGCTTTCTCGCTCCGGGCGGTACGACATGCGCCGGCTGAAGGAGGCGATGCTTCTCCTGATCTCCAATGACGGACCACTCGAGCCGGAGTGGAGCGATCATCCGTTGAAGGGTGAGTGGGGCGGGTATCGCGAATGCCACGTCGGCGGCGATTTCCTGCTCGTCTATACGGTCGATGATAGCGGCAAAGCCGGACAGGTTATCTTCGTCCGTGCCGGCACCCATGCGGAACTGTTTTCGGAGTAAATGAGCGCGCCATTTCTCGTTGAGAAAGCCCCAACCCTGCATTTCCTGCAATGGCACCGCGAGAACTGCTTTAAGCAATGAGGTGGTGCCGGTTTGCCGCGACCCATTCGGAAACGCTCCGGCATGGATCCTATGGTCTGCGCGACGGCCGGAGCCTGTCCTCGGGCTTGCCGAAGGCAAGACCCGGGGGGCCTGCTTCGCCATAGGATGACGAAAGCGGGGGCTCCCGGGCGAAATCGCAAAGGCCGAGGATGACGAAGGCAGAAGGTGCGGTGGCGGCGAGAGAGCAATGATCGGCGTCGTCGCACCGGCACCATTGCGAGGCTGAAGCGGGTGACGAAAATCGGGGTTTCATGCTAAGACCCTCCCATGCCCCGCTTCCTTTGCATCACCTGCGGCACGCAATATGCCGAAAGCGCTCAGCCGCCTATCGCCTGTCCGATCTGCGAGGACGAGCGGCAATATGTACCGGCGGGCGGGCAGAGCTGGACGGATATGACGGCGCTTGGGCGCGATCACGAGATCCTTTGGGAAGAGGAGGCGGAGGATCTTTTCAGCCTCCGGATCAGGCCGCATTTCGGCATCGGCCAGCGGGCATTTCTCGTCCAGCAGCCGGATGGCAACGTTTTGTGGGATTGTCTCAGCCTGATCGACCGGGCGACGGTCGAGCGCATCAACGGCCTCGGCGGCCTTTCCCACATCGCCATCTCGCACCCGCATTATTATTCCTCGATGCTCGAATGGAGCGACGCATTCGGCGGCATACAGGTCCATATCCATGCCGACGACGCGCAATGGGTCCAGCGCGGCGGCGAGGCGATCGAGTTCTGGACGGGCGAAAAACTTCAACTCAGCGCGGCGACGGTGATCCGCTGCGGCGGCCATTTCGAGGGCGCTTCAGTGCTGCATTGCCCGTTTCTGGCGGAGGGGCGCGGCGCGCTCCTGTCGGGCGACACGATCCAGGTCGTGCCCGACCGGCGCCATGTCTCCTTTATGTATTCCTATCCGAACCTCATCCCGCTCGGCGCGGCGGAGATCGGCAGCATCATGGATGCCGTCCGCCCGCTTGCCTTCGACGCCGTCTATGGCGCTTTCGACGGGCGAACAATCGCGCGGGACGGGAAGGCGGCGGTGGAGCGTTCGGCGGAACGGTATCTCAAGGCGATCGACGTCTGAAGCCGCACATGTGAAGGTCACGCCTAATACCACGGACCGAACACCACTCTCGTCTTCGAACCCACCGCGGCGAGCTTGCGCGCGAAGGCCTTCGGATCCGTTCCGCGATAATGATAGGGATAGACATAGGTCGGGTGGAAGGCGGCCACGGCCGACGCCGCCTGGTCGACCGTCATCGTATAGGGCAGGTTCATCGGCACGAAGGCGATGAAGATGTCCTTCATGGCGCGCATCGAGGGGATGTCCTCCGTATCGCCGGCGATATAGATGCGCTTGCCGTCGAGCGACAGCACATAGCCGTTGTCGCGCCCCTTGGGATGATATTTCAGGCGCTCTTTCGTGGTGTTGTAGGCCGGCACCGCCTCGATCTTCAGGCCGTTCACCGTCGTCGTCTGGCCATTGCCGATGGCCGTGGCCTTCGCCTTGAGGGCGGGCGGCAGCATGCCATAGACCGCCGGGTTGGTGACGAGCCTCGTGCCGGGCTTGACGAGCGCGGCGAGCGTCTGCGGATCATAGTGATCGTCGTGCTGGTGGGTGATGAGGATGAGGTCCGGCGCCGGCTCTCCGGCATAAAGCGCAGCGCCGCCGATCGGGTCGTTGTAGATCACCATGCCCGGAATGGTCATGACGAAGGCGGCGTGATGAATCGGCTGGACTGTGATTTCGCCATGCGCGGTCTTATAGATGTCCGGATGCCGCGCCGGCGCCGCCCAAAGCGTGGTCGGGACCGCAGTCACCCCGATTGGAAAGGCCGCGCCGAACTTCAGAATATCGCGTCGCGTGGTGGGCACCGCTTTCCTCCCTGTCACTACCGAAAGCTGTGCGGAAGATAGCTGAAGGTCCGCAGGGGTCGAGACGGATCACCATCACGTTTTCGCAACCGGGCCGTGACGGGCGCCGGGGAAGGACGCCCGCCGTAAGGATTAGGGAGAGGGAAAAGAGATTAGGGATGCGACTACGCTTTCCCGTCGATCGTCTCCAGTTCGGCCATGGCGTCGTCGGGCAGGTCGAGGTCGGCGACCGCGAGATTTTCGCGCAGATGCGCGAGCGATGACGTTCCGGGGATAAGCAGAATGTTTTCCGAGCGGCGCAGCAGCCAGGCAAGCGCCACCTGCATCGGCGTTGCGCCAAGGCGCTTCGCGACCTTATCCAGCGTGCCGGATTGCAACGGCGTGAAGCCGCCGAGCGGGAAGAAAGGCACATAGGCGATACCATCTCGGGCGAGATCGTCGATCAACTGATCGTCGTCGCGATGAGCGAGATTATACTGGTTCTGCACGCAGACGATCTCCGCGATCCCGCGCCCTTCGGCGACCTGCGTCGGCGTGACGTTGGAAAGGCCGATGTGTTTCACCAATCCCTGCCGCTGCAGATCGGCGAGCACGGTCAGCGGCGCTTCGAGCGAGCCTTCGGCCGGCCCGTGCACGTCGAACATGCTGCGCAGATTGACCACTTCGATGACGTCGAGGCCGAAATTGCGCAGATTGTCGTGCACGGCTTGGGTGAGTTCCTCGCGCGAGAAGGCCGGCAGCCAGGCGCCCTTCTCGTCGCGCTTCGCGCTGATCTTGGTGACGATGACGAGATCGTCGGGATAGGGGTAGAGCGCCTCGCGGATGATCTGGTTGGTAATATGCGGGCCGTAGAAATCGCTGGTGTCGATATGGTTGACGCCGGAGGCGACCGCCTCGCGCAGCACGGCCAAGGCCGCGTCATGATCCCTGGGCGGGCCGAAGACTCCCTTCCCCGCCAGTTGCATGGCGCCATAACCGAGGCGCGTCACTGTGCGATCGCTGAGCCGATACGTGCCGGATTTGTCGATGTTGGGCATGATTGTTCTCCTTGCTGTCCGGACCGGAAGATAAGCTCTGGCGATCCCAAAATAATCCCGTACAATCCGTACGAGCTGTACGGATTTATGGACAATGAAGCCGGATCTTGCCGATTTGAATGCCTTCGTCGCGGTGGCGCGGGCGGGCGGCTTTCGCGACGGGGCGCGCGAAAGCGGCCGCAGCGCATCGGGACTGAGCGAGGCGGTCAGGCGGCTGGAGGCGGCGCTTGGCGTCAGGCTCCTCAACCGAACGACACGCTCTGTCGCGCCGACGGAGGCCGGCAGCCGGCTTCTCGAACGGCTCGCGCCGGCGCTGACGGAGGTCGAAGCGGCGCTCGACGTGGTCAACGCCTTTCGCGACCGGCCGGCGGGCACGCTGAAGCTCAACGTGCCGGTGAGCGCGGCGCGGCTCGTGCTGCCGAAGATCGTGCCGCCTTTTCTCGCCGCCTATCCCGATATAAGGCTCGAAATGATCACCGAGGAAAACTTCGTCGACGTGTTGGCTTCCGGCTGCGACGCGGGCATACGCTATGGCGA
>Ga0187809_10000342_pt1 | contig 26311 bp, 25 predicted proteins | sample NC_wetland_sal_i_8_FD_132415 | JGI IMG/M metagenome (GOLD analysis project Ga0187809, IMG submission 132415) | Wetland sediment microbial communities from Neuse River Estuary, North Carolina, USA - ASW_4 | ecosystem: Environmental > Aquatic > Freshwater > Wetlands > Sediment | place: USA: North...
GGCATGATCGCGATAGGGGAAGACCGCCGTCTCCCGCAGGAACCGCGCCGTGAACCGGTCGGCGCTGGAGGTCGCGGCCATGAGCGCCGGCAGATCGACGCGCGGCAGCTCGTGATAGCGCGCGACCGCGTCGGCGAAATCGCCGGCGGACATTTCGCTCAGCTTCCACAGGCGGCGCAGCGGCGAGCCGCCGCCCTGCGGATCGGGCGCGTCCAGCGTGGCGGCGGCGGCCGCAGGCAGGAAGTCCCTCTGCACCAGGTATTCGACGAAGCCGGCGTACACGGCTGCGGTCATCGCGGCCTCCCGGCTCAATCGCCTGCCGCGGACGCGTCGTCCGGGAACAGGCTCCACATCGCCACGGCGTTCTTCGCGTTCGCCAGCCGCGGCAGGCCGAAGCCGTCCTCGATCGTGGCGAGCAGCGCGTAGTGGCTCATCGGCACGCTGCTCGTCTTCGGCGTGCCGTTCTTCGTGACAACGATCGCCGCGACATGGCCGCCGCCCGGCGTGCCGCAGCAGCCGGCGTTGCTGGAGAAGTCGTTCTCGTCCCAGACCACGAAGATCGCCGAGCGGTCGGTGAAGGACGGAGACTTCTGGATCGCGGTCACGGTGCGCTGCAGGAAGGCGTCGGCGGCCTTGAGCACGTCGGCATCGCTGCCGCAGCCGGCGGGCACCGGGCCGCCGCTCAGCCCGTGCGCGTCGTGGCACTGGTTCGGCGTGATGAACACGTAGCGCGGCATGTGCTGCGGATCGTTCAGCTCGTCGCGAAACTCGGCCGCATCGAACGGCCTGATGTTCTGCAGCCGCGCCGGGTTGGTGGCGATGGCGGTGAAATACAGGAACGGGTCATGCTTCTGCGCGTAGAGCTCGGGGCCGCCGCTCTGCGCCAGCGGATAGCGGCTGCCGATGAAGCCGGCGGTCGGCATCGACTCCTGCAGCGCTTCCCAGGCGATGTGCCTGTCCTCCAGTTGGTCGACGATCGTCGGCGCGTTGAGGCCGGCGACGCAGGTCGCGCCATGGTCGGGTGCGAAGCAGCTGTCGGTGTCGCTGTGGATACCGAACGTGTCGCCGGCGATCATGGCGAGATAGTTCGGCAGGCTCGGATGGGCGACGCCGAAGTAATAGGTGGCGAGGCCGTAGCGCTGCGCGAGCATCGTCGTGAACGGCATCGACAGCGCCGCACCCGATGCATCGCCCGGATCGGAGGCGCCGATCGTCTGGTCGAAGCCGTGGTTCTCCATCACGACGACGAAGACGCGGTCGAGGCTGCGCGGCTGTTGCGCGAGCGACAGTGCCGGCGCGCAGAGAAGGGCGGTCGCGGCAACGGCAAGGCGCGTGATCCGCGCGGCTGCGGACGGCAATGACGGCACGAAGAGCCCCGTTTGGAGGAACGGCGTCGCCACCGTGCGAAAGGCACGCATTTGGCTCGGCCTCTGGCGCGATATTCCGCGCCGATGATGACGGTTGCATTACAAGCGCGCGTAATCGCCGGAAGGTCGTATCCGGACACGCTGAAGCTGCGATGATGTCGCTGATCGCGCGAACAAATCACGCCAATCATTTCTGTCATAAAAGATCGCTAAGACAACGTGACTGTTGGTCGTCCCGCTCGTGCAGAGTTGGCGCGTGCGGGTCACGCCGTAACATGTTGGGTCCAGTCCGTTGGTGTTGCGCCTGCAAACAAAGCTTTCCTGCAGGCCGTCGATGCGCTGGCGCTGCCTCTATGCTCTTCTTGCCGGCGCGGCGCTGTTGTTGACCGGCTGCAACGGGTCGCTCGAGCCCTCGGCGAACGGCGGTCCGGACGTCCTCGACAAGGTGCGCGCGATCGATCTGTCGCCGCGTTATCCACAGCCGATGCAGACGATGGCGTCGGGCAACGGCGCGCAGGCCAAGGCCGAAGTCTACGGCGGCAGCGTCGTCCCGATCGTCGCGCCCGGCACCGCGCACGAAGCGGCCGGCGGCGAGGGCTACGATCTCAACTTCGAGGCGACGCCGATCACGACCGTCGCCAAGACCATCCTCGGCGACATCCTCGGCGTCGGCTACGCCATCGACCCGCGCGTGCAGGGCACGATCACCTTGGCGTCCGGACGGCCGGTGCCGAAGTCGCAGGTGCTGTACGTGCTGGAGGCGGCGCTGCGGCTGAGCAACGTCGCACTGGTGCGGCAGGACGGCGGCTACCGGCTCGTGCCGCTCGGCGACGCCGTCGGCAGCGGCCAGATCGATCCGGTCGCCTCGGCCGAGCCGGGCTACGGCATCTCCGTCGTGCCGCTGCGCTACGTCTCGGCGCGTACCGTCGTGAAACTGCTCGACAGCTTCGCCACCAAGCCCGGCACCGTGCGCGTCGATCCGGAGCGAAACCTCGTGCTGATCCAGGGCACCGGCCCGGAGCGGCAGACGGCGATCCAGACAGTGCTCAGCTTCGACACCGACTGGATGCAGGGCCAGTCGGTCGGCATCTATCCGGTGCACAACAGCGTGCCGGAGCAGGTGATCGCCGACCTGCAGAAGGTCATGGATTCCGGCGAGGGCGGGCTTTCGCAGGACGTCATCAAGTTTCAGGCGATCGACCGCATGAACGCCGTGATGGCGGTGACGCGCCGGCCGAACCTGCTGCAGCGGGTGTCGACGTGGATCGAGCGCCTCGATCGCGCCGATACGACCAGCACCGGCGTCAAGGTCTATCGCGTGCGCTACGGCGATGCCCGCCAGATCGCGCGTGTGCTCAACAATCTGTTCGTCGGCAACGGCGCCAGCAACCTCGACTCGTCGTCGAACCAGATCGCGCCGGGTTCGGGCAGCGTCAGCGTGCAGAGCCGGCTCGGGCTGAACACGAACAACCAGAACCAGGGGCAGTCGACGTCAAGCCAGACCGGCGCCGGCGCGAACGGCAGCCATACGAGGAGCATCGGCCAGATGGCCTCGGCGATCCGCAAGGACGCCGACAGCCGCAACGCCACCGGCGGCGACGATGCCGGCGCGGGCGGGCCGCCGATCCTCAAGAACATCCGCATCACGGCGGACACGGTGACCAACACGCTCCTGATCTACGCGAGCGAGGAAGACTACCGCACCATCGAGCGCACGCTGCGCCAGATCGACCGGCCGCAGTTGCAGGTGGCGATCAACGCCACCATCGCCGAGGTCACGCTCAACAAGCAGCTCAATTACGGCGTGCAGTTCTACCTGACCAGCCACAATCTCGGCATCAACAATCCGGCGGGCTCGATCACCAACACCTACCAGAGCGCCTCGGCCGTGAACGTCGCCGGCGTGGTCGGCCCCGTGCTCGGCCAGGCCTTTCCCGGTTTCAATTTCCTGGTCGGCAACGAAGCGCAGCCGAGCGTCATCCTCGACGCCCTGCACGACGTGACCACGGTCAAGGTCCTGTCCAACCCGTCGCTGGTGGTGATGGACAACGAACCGGCGGTGCTGCAGGTCGGCGACCAGGTGCCGATCTCGACCGGCAGCGCAACGGTGCTCTCGTCGAACAACACGGTGGTCAACACCATCGACTACAAGGACACCGGCGTCATCCTGCAGGTCGTGCCGCGCGTGAACGTGAACGGCAACGTCGTGCTCGACGTGCAGCAGGAGATCAGCAATGTCGTCAACACCGCGACTTCGACGACGCTGACGCCGACCGTGTCGCAGCGCAAGATCAAGAGCACGATCGCGGTGGCGAGCGGCCAGACCGTGCTGCTCGCCGGTCTCATCGGCGAAAGCGAGAACGACGACCATCCGACGCTGCCGGGGCTGCAGGACGTGCCCGTGCTCGGCGATGCGTTCGGGCACACGAGCAACGCGAGCCAGCGCACCGAGCTCATCATCTTCATCCGGCCGCAGATCATCCGGAACAGCGTCGACGCGCATTTCGTCGCCGAGGAGTTGCGCTCCAAGCTGCGCGGCTCGGCCGAGGCCAGGCCTTCCGGGAAGTGGCGCCTGCCGATCGGTGACTGAGGCGATGTTCATCCGGCTGCACCTGACGGACGTGAAGGCGACGACGCTGCATCCCGCCGTTGTCGCGGCTGCGGGCGGGGCTGCGGCGGCCAGCCTGTTGCTCGTTCCGGATCGCGACGGCGTCTTCGGCGCCGGTCTTGCCGTCCTGATGGTGCTGATCGCGACGGTCGATCTTGCCCGCTTCACGATTCCGGACGCGCTGAGCGTGCCGGCCTTCGCCCTCGGCCTCGTGCACGCCGCGATGCACGGCGGCGACACGATCGCCGCCGCCGCGCTGCGCGGCGTCGTGCTGGCGCTTGTGTTCTGGTCGCTCCGCATCGGCTATCGCCGGCTGCGCGGGTGCGACGGGCTCGGGCTCGGCGACATCAAGCTGGCGGCGGTGGCCGGCGCGTGGCTGAGCTGGCCGGCCATGCCGCTCGCGGTCGACATCGCCGCGTTCTCCGCCCTCATCGCCTACGGCGTGCGGCAATACGTGCTGCGCCGACCGTGGCAGCCCGCGGCCAGACTGCCGTTCGGCGCGTTTCTCGGGCCGGCGATCTGGGCCGGCTGGATCATCGAGACCGTCATCCTGGGGACGATGTGATGCGCACGCCGGCCGGCTCGTCTCGAACGCTGTGGATCGCGGCGCTTGCCGCTGCGACGGTCGGCATCGGCTCGTCCGCAAGCGCGGCCTCGCTGCCGCTGCGCGAACCGCCGGCGCACATCGCCGTCGCGGTCGGCCCCCGGCTGGAGGCGCGGGCGCGGCATGGCGATGCGCGCGCCGCGGCCGAGCTCGGCTTTGCCTACGAGTACGGCTACGGCGTGCCGCAGGACTACGCCCTCGCCGTGTTCTGGTATCGGCGCGCGGCCTGGCATGGCGACGCCACGGGGCAATATCTGCTCGGGCTGATGTACGACCGCGGGCAGGGCGTGCCGGAAGACACCGTCGCCGCGCAGAAGTGGTTGATCCTCGCCGTGGCGAACACACGCGGGCCGAAGCGCGACGAGTACGCGCGCATCCGCGACGCGGTCGCGTCCAAGATGACGGTGGAGGAAATCGCGCGGGCGCAGGCACTCGCCGAGGCCTGGTCGCGTCAGCACCGGCGATGAGCGGCGCGTGCGCCGTTACCGAACTGATGCAAAGCCGCCACTAAACTGAAATCGCCCGCACCGATGCTCCCGGCGTGCGGGACCGCCCCTCGGGACGTCCCGCCGTCGATATCCATTCGAAACCGGGCGGAGCAATTATCATGAGAGCAAAATACGGAATCAGGTCGCTGATTTTGGCGACGAGTGCGCTGTGTGCGTTGACGGCTGCGACCGCGGACGCGGAGACGCACCACGACACCAGGACGCCGATCAAGCACGTGATCGTCATCGTCGGCGAGAACCACACCTTCGACAACCTGTTCGGCACCTACAAGCCGCAGCACGGCCAGAGCATCAGCAATCTGCTGAGCAAGGGCATCGTCAACGCCGACGGCACGCCGGGTCCGCATTTCGACCTCGCCAAGCAGCGCATCGGCCGCGACGAGGTCGCCTACAACGCCGAGACCTTCTCGACCGGCGCCTACGCCACGCTGCCGCAGCCCTACACCACCTACGGCATCGGCCTGCCGCAGGGCGTGCCGGACACGCGCTTCCCGACCGACCTGCCGAACGGTCCGTACCAGATCAGCAAGTACGTGCCGTACGCGTCGTACACCGGCGACCCGGTGCACCGCTTCTTCCAGATGTGGCAGGACGTCGACGGCGGCAAGCACGACAAGTTCGCGTGGGTGGAAGAGACCATCGGCACCGGCTCGAACGGTCAGCCCTATCCGTCGGGTGGCTTCAATCCGAAGGAAGGCGCCATTTCGATGGGCTTCTACAACATGAACCCGTTCACCGACGCCCACGGCAACAAGCAGCCGGGCGACGCGGCGACGTTCAAGGCGCTGGCCGATGAATACGCCATCAGCGACAACTACCATCAGGCTGTGATGGGCGGCACCGGCGCGAACTTCCTCGCTCTGGTGACGGCGGACGCCGCCTTCTTCACCAACCCGAACACGCTCGACGGCTCGGCCGCCGTGCCGTACAGCAACCAGATCGAAAATCCGGATCCGATGCCGGAGACCAACAACTACTACACCCAGGACGGCTACGGCGGCGGCTCCTACGTGAACTGCGCCGACTCCTCGCAGCCGGGCGTGGCGTCGGTCGACCAGCAGCTCTACCGTCAGGGCGTGCACAACAAGCGTTGCGAGGCCGGTCACTACTATCTCGTCAACAACTACAACATGTACTGGAACCAGACGAGCAGCAATCCGCGCACGCTCGGCCCGACCTCGTTCACGCTGCCGCCGCAGAGCATCCCGACCATCGCCGACGATCTGAGCGCCCATGGCGTGTCGTGGAAATACTACTCGGCCGACCGCGGCAACGACCCGACGGTGTTCGCGAGCTCGGTGGACGGCGTCGCGCTGCCGTTCCATTCCTACTGCGGCATCTGCGACCCCCTGACCGGCTTCTCGAGCATCATGAAGAACCCGGCCAAGGAAGCGAACCTGCAGAACTACGGTGCGTTCCTCAACGACGTGCACAACAACACGCTGCCGGCGGTGTCGTTCGTGCGTCCGTTCGAGGCGCTCGCCGGCCACCCGGCGGACTCGACCACGGACCTGTATGAGAAGTTCATCGAGGACCTCATCGCCAACGTGAAGAGCAACCCGCAGCTCTGGCAGTCGACGGCGATCTTCATCACCACCGACGAGGGCGGCGGCTACTACGACTCCGGCTACATCCAGGCAGTCGACTTCTTCGGCGACGGCACCCGCATTCCGTTCATCGCGGTGTCGCCCTACGTGAAGAAGGGCTTCGTCGACCACACCTACTACGACCACGTCTCGGTTCTGAAATTCATCGAGGCGAACTGGGATCTGCCGGCGATCTCCAACCGCAGCCGCGACAACCTGCCGAACCCGGTCGCCGACCGCGACAATCCCTACGTGCCGCAGAACGGCCCGGCCATCGGCGACCTGATGAATCTCTTCACCTTCGGTCACGACGGCGACGATCACGGCCACGGCGACGATCACCGCGACGGTCACGACCGCGGCTGATCCTAGACGCAACACACGGGGCTGCAGCCTTGCGCTGCAGTCCCATCTTCACCGGCGGCGTCGCGCGAGACCGCCGTCATCATGCGGGTGTCACACTCGGCGATCTAGAACAGGCGCGCGGCGAGCAAGCGCGGCTGGCGCGGGACCGCTCGCAAAACCGACACAGCTCTGTCACCGGACACGGCTAGACGTGCCCCGGCGACGCAAAAATTGAGGCAACACACCATGAAAACCAAACTTCTTGCTACGGCCGCGATGTCCGTCATCGCCGCCGCGATTGCCTTCAACACGCCGGTCTCGGCGGACGATCACGACCACGATCACGACCGGGATCATCATTTCCACGAAGTGCAGACGGCGACGCCGATCAAGCACCTCGTCGTGCTGTTCAACGAGAACCGCTCGTTCGACCACTACTTCGCGACCTACCCGGTCGCCGGCAACCCGCCGGGCGAGATCGCGTTCCACGCGCTGCCGCACACGCCGCAGGTCAACAACCTCGCCAACAACAACCTGCTGACGAACAATCCGAATTTCACCAATCCGGCGAACGGCACGGACGCCGCGAACCCGTTCCGCCTCGATCGCACGCAGGCGAACACGGCGTCGCAGAACCACGCCTACACGCCCGAGCAGCTGGCCTATGACAACGGCAAGGCCGACCTGTTCCCGAAGAACACCGGCCGCGGCACCGCCGGCGGCGTCGGCGCCTTCGGCACGAAGGGCCAGGTGATGGGCTACTTCGACGGCAACACGATCACGGCGATCTGGAATTACGCTCAGCACTTCGCCATGAGCGACAACGCCTACACCGACACCTACGGTCCGTCGACGCCGGGCGCGCTCGAAGTGATCGCCGGCCAGACCAACGGCGTGCAGAACACCGTCGGCACGTCGAACTCGATCCCGGACGGCCAGGGCGGCCTGACGCTGATCAACGACACCGATCCCGGCTATGACGTGTGCTCGAGCAAGACGAGCGCCTTCGTCATGACCGGCAGCAAGAACATCGGCGACCTGCTCAACGACGCCGGGATCAGCTGGGGCTCGTTCATGGGCGGCTTCGACCTCACCCAGACGAACAGCAACGGCACCACCGGCTGCGCCCGCAGCTCCTTCTCGAGCGTGACCGGCGGCTCCACGGCCGACTACATCCCGCACCACGCCTGGTTCCAGTACTGGCCGTCGACCGCCAACCCGACGCACGCGCGGCCGAGCTCGGTCGCGGCGGTCGGCCACACGATGGAGCAGGACGGCCACACCAAGGATCCGGCCAACCACGGCTACGATCTCGACGACTTCTACGCTGCGGTGAAGGCGGGCAACTTCCCGGCCGTCTCCTACATCAAGCTGCCGGCCTTCCAGGACGCGCACGCCGGTTACTCCGATCCGCTCGACGAGCAGCAGGGCACGGTCGACCTGATCAACTTCCTGCAGAAGCAGCCGGAGTGGAAGGACACCGCGGTCGTCATCACCTACGACGACTCGGACGGCTGGTACGACCACGCCTACGTCGCGCCGACCAGCGCGTCGTACGATCCGACGGCTGATCAGGTGAACGGCCCGGGCCAGTGCGGCACCGGCGTCTCCACCCAGCCGCAGGGTCCTGGCGTGAACGGCAAGCCGGTCAACGGCCGCTGCGGCCCCGGCACGCGCATCCCGTTCCTGGTGATCTCGCCCTTCGCCAAGCACAACTTCGTGGCCCACAATCGCATCTCGCAGGCCTCCGTCGTGCGCTTCATCGAAGACAACTGGCTGCACGGCAAGCGTCTCGGCGGCGGCTCGTTCGACGCCAGCACGGGCTCGATCATGGACATGTTCGACTTCCGTGGCGAAGGCAGTGAGGACAAGCTGTTCCTCGATCCGTCGGCCGGCACGATCGTCGCCAGCGCGCCGGACCACGATCACGACCACGACCACGATCGTCACTGATCGCACGATGATGCGTAACAGCCACCTGTCGTGGCTTCTCGGCGCCGGCCTGCTCATGCTGGCCGGCGCCACTTTTGCGGCCGAGCAGTCCTTGCCGTCCGGGGAGAACCCGCATCCGGTTCATCTCCGCCGCCCGCCGGCCGCGCCCCTGTCGGCCATGGCGCAGCTCGGCCAGCAGATCTTCTTCGACGCCAGCCTGTCGTCGTCCGGGCAGTTGTCGTGCGCGTCGTGCCACAGCCCGCAGGATCATTTCGGTCCCCCGAACAAGGGGCCGGTGATGCTCGGCGGCGCCGATCTGAAGCTTCAGGGCGCGCGGGCGGTCCCGTCGCTCGCTTATCTGGAACGGCAGCCGAATTTCAGCATCGGGCCGGCCAAGGACGACGACGATAATCCGGTCAGCCTCGCGCAGGTCGCGGCGAGCGCGAAAGACGCCAGGCTCGTGCAGAAGACGGCGACGCAGACGGCCGCCGCCGCAGCCAACATGGTGCCGCAGGGCGGCCTGTTCTGGGACGGCCGCGCCGACACGTTGCAGGCGCAGGCGCTGTTTCCGTTGCTCGATCCGCATGAAATGGACGGTGGCAGTGTCGAGCGGGTCGCCGGCAAGCTGCAGCACGCGCCCTATGCCGACCGGTTCGCGCCGCTGTTCGGCCCCGGGATCTTCAGCAGCCCGCGCATGCTGGTCTCGGAGGCGATGTTCGCGGTCGCGCGTTACCAGTTCGAGGATCCGGGCTTTCACCCCTACACCAGCAAGTTCGACTACTGGGTCGAAGGCAGAGCGCGGCTTACCGACGCCGAGATGCGCGGCTACCGGCTGTTCAACGATCCGAAGAAGGCGAACTGCGGCGGCTGCCATCTCGACCAGCCGACCAAGGACGGCCTGCCGCCGCTCTTCACCGACCACGAATACGAGGCGCTCGGCGCGCCGCGCAACATGACGCTCGCCGCAAACGGCGATCCCGCGCACTACGATCTCGGCATCTGCGGCCCGACGCGGACGGACGTGGCCGCCGAAACGCAATATTGCGGGATGTTCCTGACGCCGACCTTGCGCAACGCCGCCACGCGCCACGCCTTCTTCCACAACGGCGTGTTCGCCACGCTGCAGCAGGTGCTCGACTTCTACAATTTCCGCGACACCAATCCGGAGAAGGTCTTTCCGCGCGCCGCCGACGGCAGCGTCGCGAAATACGACGACCTGCCCAGGCGGTATTGGGCCAATGTCGACGTCGCCGATCCGCCCTTCGACCGGCACGCCGGCGAGACGCCGGCCATGACCGCACAGGACGAGGCCGACATCATCGCCTTCCTGCAGACCCTGACCGACGGCTACCAGCCGGGCGCGCCGAAGCCCTGAGGCCGCCGGCCGTCAGGACACGCCGAGCGCATGAATCATGACGATCGCGATCGCCGCGATCAGCACGAGCGAGCCGGTCACCGTGACGATGACCCGGGTGCCGGCGCGCGCGACGGTGCGCACGTCGACGCCGAGGCCGAGCGCCGCCATCGAGACGATGGTCAGCAAGGTCGAGGCTTCGCTCATCGGCGCCAGCAACGGCTTCGGGATCAGTCCGGCCGAGCGCAAGGCCGAGAGAAGGATGAAGCCGATGATGAACCAGGGCACCACGCTCGCCCAGTTCACCCGCGCCGGCGCGGCCCCGGTGTCCGACGCGCCCTGATTACGCGCCATCCCGATCGACAGAACCACCAGCAGCGGTCCGAGCATGAGCACGCGCACCAGCTTGACGATGGTGCCGACCTGCAGCGCCACCGCGCCGACCGGCATGGTCGCCGCCAGCACCTGCGGCACGGCATAGACGGTCAGCCCGGCGAGCACGCCGTATTGCGCGTGCGACATCGCCAGCACGGGGATGACGAAGGGCAGGCCGATGACGACGATAACGCCGAGCACCGCCGTGAACGCGATCGAGGTGGCGATGTCGGCCGGCCCGGCGCCGATGACCGGCGCCACCGCGGCGATGGCGGAGTTGCCGCAGATCGAGTTGCCGGAGGCCACGAGCAGCGACACGTGCCGGGAGAGGCCCAGAAGACGGCCGAGCCCGTAGCTGCAGGCCAGCGCCACGACGACGACCCCCGCGATGCCGGCGACCAGCGCCGGGCCGATCTCCATGATCCGTTCGGTGCTGATCGAGGCGCCGAGCAGCATCACGGCGAGCTCGAGCAGGGTCTTGGCGCTGAAGTTGATGCCCGGGAAGAAGCGGGCCGGCGGCGTCCACAGGCTGCGCAGGATCGTGCCGACCACGATGGCGAGCACGATCGACTCGAGCCAGGCGCGGCCGAGCCAGCGGATTTCCAGGGCTTGCGCGGCTTCCGCTATCGCGGTGACGACGATGACGAGGACGACTCCGGGGAGGAGTTCGCCCGCACGCTTGAGAACGGCCATTCTTCGACGGGGCCTTTTCGGACGATGTATTCACCGCGACACATACGTACGGCGGAACGGATCGTCCAACGGCCAGTTGCGATCGAATTGTTCGGCGGAAGCGATGAGTGGGAGGCCGGAATGCGCGTCGTCGCAGGCGCCGGCGCGGCCATGCGGACCTGCTGCCGCATGGCCGGAGGTCGTCGGACCTAGAGTTCGACGCCGATCAGGCGGTCGAGGGACAGGGGGCCGCCGCCGCGCAACGCGATCGCGAACATCACCATCCCGAGCAGCAGCACGTATTCGTAGCCGCCGTGGTTCGCCGCGAATCCATGCGGGAAGTGGATGGCCAGGAACGCGACGCCGAGATCAATCGCCAGTCCGGCCGCGAAGAAGCGCGTGAACAGCCCGAGCACGACGCCGATGGATCCGACCGTCTCGAAGAACATGATGGTGTAGGCGCAGAGGGCGGGATGCGGAAAGCCGTGCTGCACGAAGAACCCGACCTCGTGCGCCGCTCCGCCTTTCACTTTGGCCCAGCCGTGCATGAACAGGATGGCGCCGATGGTGACGCGCACCAGGAAGTATCCGATCGTGGGCGCGACGGCATAGAAGCCCGCCAAGGACGGGACAAGGAGCTTGGGACGGGCCGCGACGTTGGCAGACATTCGACTCTCCGATGAATTGGAAGAGCCGCTATGACGAGCCTGATTGTGGCTGTTCCACGGCTTGCTGGCGTGGTCGATTACCTTGCCGGGGCGGCCTTTTTCACGATTGCTTGAGGCCATGCGGTGCCGCGCTGCGGCCGGCAATGTCGTGTGTCGTGCGGACGGTGGAACCAACAGCCACGGGCGCCAGTTCCTCCGCGTGCGGCGGACTGGGGTCATCCGGCCCCGCGCCCGCATTTGGAGAGAGCGATGGACAAGAAGCTCGCTGGACTTCTCGGCGCGATGGCCAGCGTGGCGACGCTGGGCGCAGCCCATGCCGCCACGCAACAGCCGCAGGTCGTCTCGCCGCTACCGGCGGCGGCGTCCTATGCCGAGCTGCTCGGCCCGGTCGGCAACGCGACGGAACTGCTGGTCGCCGACGACGCGGTCCGTATGCAGCAGACCGATGGCCGCGTTCAGCTGGCGCAGGACCACCATCACCACCACCACACGAAGATCATCATCAAGCGCCGCCACCACCACCACCATCACCGCAAGATCATCATCAAGAAGTCCCACCACCACCATCACCACAGCATGTACCTGCCGGGCGCCCCGAAGGACGCCTGACAGTTCCGCGGCCGGGAAGAGCTCCGCGCCGTCTGCGCGGGGCTCTTTTCTGGCAGGGCGAGTTCCGCGTTAGCGGCGGCGCTAGCGCGACGGGATGTGTGTCGGCGTGTCGTGGTCCACCAGCGCCAGCGGTTCCAGGTCGACCTGCGCCCGGCGCCCGCATTTCGGGCACTCGAACACGTCGATCTGACGCTTGCTGGTGCGGCAGCCCGCGTCCTTGGCCGAGCGCCAGACCATCGGCACCCGACAAGCTTCACATTGCGGACTTTGGCGAATGGAACGGGTCACGACGCTTCCTCCACATTTCTTGTTGTCAATTTCAACCCGGAACGAAGGCCGTGAGTACGGCGAAAAACGAATAGGTGTCCCTCCGATGGATCAGAGCCGGATTGCCGCGACAGGATTGTAAGATGGGCGACCGACGCGCGGACGTCACGTGCGCGCGGCGACGGGCCAGCGGCGCGGTCAGGCGGTCGATTGTGAGGGAAGCTGCCGACCGGATCTTCGGGCGATCGCGGGGGCGACGGATGCGATCACCCGCCGATCCGGTCGGCTGAAGAGACATTAGGCCGACGCACGCCCGGATTCACCTTACATCTTGGTAATGTGCAATGTGTCGCAGCAGCGGGCTGCGACGGAGAACGCGCGTGTCGGGAAAAGCCATCGATTTCAAATCGGTGGCACGCAGTCCCTAGACTCGGGAACAGTGTGGATGTCTTACGCGAGCAGGTCGCGCACCAGCGGAATCACCTTGCGGCCGTAGAGGTCGATGCTGCGCATCATCTTCTCGTGCGACAGCGGGCCGGCGCTGTACTTGAGATCGAAGCGCGATGCGCCGAGCGCGCGCACGGTGGCGGCGATCTTGCGGGCCACGGTCTCGGGTGAGCCGACATAAAGGGAGCCGTGTTCGATCTCGCGCGCGAAATCGGCCGGCGTCAGCGGCGGCCAGCCGCGCTCGGCGCCGATCCTGTCGCGCATGCGCTTGTAGTCGTCGAACAGCTCGGTGCGCGCCGCCTCGTCGGTCTCGCCGACGAAGCCGTGCGAATGCACGCCGACCGGCAGCTCGGGCTTTTTCATTTCCGTGAGCGCGCGGCGATAGAGTTCGGCGAACGGCGCGAAGCGCTTCGGATCGCCGCCGATGATCGCCAGCATCATCGGCATGCCGTAATGGGCGGCGCGCACGACCGACTGCGGCGTGCCGCCGACGCCGATCCACGTCACCAGACGGCCGGACTCGGTCTTCGGAAACACGCCCTGGTTCTTCAGCGGAGGCCTGAGCGCGCCGCTCCACGTGACCGGCTGCTGCGTCAGCACGGCAGCGAACAGGTCGAGCTTCTCGTTGACAGCTCCTCGTACTGTTCGAGGTCGAGGCCGAACAGCGGAAACGACTCGATGAACGAGCCGCGGCCGAGAATGACTTCGGCGCGGCCGTTGGACAGGGCGTCGAGCGTCGAGAAGCGCTGGAAGACGCGGATCGGGTCGTCGGACGAGAGGACCGTGACCGCAGAGCCGAGGCGGATGCGCTTCGTGCGGGCGGCGATCGCGGCGAGCACCATCTCCGGCGACGACACCGCGAAGTCGGCGCGGTGATGCTCGCCGACGCCGATGAAGTCCACGCCGGTCTCGTCGGCCAGGACGGCCTCGTCGACGAGGTTGCGGATCACCTGCGCCGCGTGCAGGGGTTTGCCGTCGGGACCGTCGGTGATGTCGCCGAAGGTGTCGAGGCCGAGTTCGATGGTCTGCGCCATGGCGGCGTTATAGCAAGTCCGCGGGTAAATGCATCCGGCCGCCGCTCTTGACGGCATGCCGCCGTTACGTGCTTTCTGCGCCCCTCGCAGGACAGGGGCATCGATGGCCGACCGTTTCCTTCTCGCCGCCGTGATGGGCTGGCCGATCTCGCAGTCGCGCTCGCCGATGCTGCACAATTTCTGGTTCGCCCGGCACGGGCTCAAGGGCAGCTACGTGCCGCTGGCGATCCCGCCGGAGCGGCTCGAAGCCGCCTTGCGCGCGCTGCCGGCGCTGAATTTCTCAGGCTGCAACCTGACCATTCCGCTCAAGCAGAAGGCGATGGCGATCGTCGACGAGGTCGACATCACCGCGCGCACGATCGGTGCGATCTCCTGCGTCGTGGTGAAGGAGGACGGGCGGCTCGCCGGCGTCAACAACGACTGGTACGGCTTCGTGCACAACGTGCTCGAGTTCGTGCCGGACTGGCGCGCCGACGCAGGTCCGGCGGTGGTGATCGGGGCGGGCGGCGGCGCCCGCGCGGTCGTCTACGGTCTCATCGCGCGGGGCGCGCGCGAGATCCGCCTGTGCAACCGCACCTTCGAACGGGCGCAGGGGCTCGCCGAGGCGTTCGGTGACGCGGTCCGGGTCGTCCGGTGGGACGACCGCCACGCCGCCCTCGACGGCGCGGCCATGCTGGTCAACACGACGAGCCAGGGCATGGTCGGGCAGCCGCCGCTCGATCTGCGGCTCGACAAATTGCCGACGACGGCGCTGGTCAACGACATCGTCTACATCCCGCGCGAGACGCCGCTGCTCGCGGCCGCGCGCGTGCGCGGCAACCGCATCGTTACGGGTCTCGGCATGCTGCTGCACCAGGGCGTGCCGGCGTGGCAGGCGTGGTTCGGCGTGACGCCGCAGGTGACGGCGGAGCTGCGGGCCGCCATCGAGGCCACGCTCTAGCGCGTCACATGATCTTCGAGCGGTAGTGGTCCCACGTCTTCTTGAACAGGCTCGGCGAGCGCAGCTTCTGCCGGCACGCGGCCTGCTCCTCGTCGCTGAACACGTAGGGCTCGCCGATCTGCAGCGCCATGTATTGCCGGCGCGCGTTCTCCTCGACGTAAGCCGCATAGGCGAAGCATTCGAGCACGCTCTCGCCGGCGGCGACGACGCCGTGCGCCTTGAGCATGACGACCGGGTTGTCGCCCATGATGGCGACCATCGTCTCGCCCATTGCGCGTGAGTTCACCGACATCGGCGAGTCCATCACCGGCATGTCGCCGAGCAGCGACGCCTGCGCGTAGACGACCTTCTGCTGCACGCCGGTCATGGTCAGGTAGGTCGACCACTGCGGGTGCGTATGGAACACGGCGTTGATCGCCGGCCGCGCGCGGTACACCTCGGCGTGGATCGGGAATTCCAGCGGCGGCTTGACGTTACCGCCGTCCACCGGCTTGCCGTCGAGGTCGACCGCGACGATGTCCTCGACGGTCAGCGCCGCGCGCATCGAGGCGCCGGAATTGATATAGAACGAGGTCGCGTCGCGGCGCACGCTGCAATGGCCGTTGTGGTCGATGTATTCGGCGCGCTCGAGCATGCGGACCGCGTCGACCAGCTCCTGCTTGACGGCTTGCTCTGACGGCTTCTGCACGCGCTTCTCCCCTGACGATCCTGTTTTCGTTCAGCCTCGGGCGACGCGCTGTTTCCACGCGTCCCACGAGCGGCCGACCGTGTCGACGTTGACGACGTCGGCGATGCGGCCTTCCTCCGGACCGAGCGCCGCGATCGGGCCGCCCAGCGCCTGCGCCTGATGCTGGATGCCGGCGCTGGCGACCGTGAAGATCGCGCGGAACACGGCGACCGGCAGGCTCGGGCCGACCGCGACCATGCCGTGCGCGCGCAGCAGCGCCACCGGCCTGTCGGCGAGCGTCGCGGCGAGGGCGGCGCCCTTGTCGGCCGAACTGATGACGATGTCGGTGGTGCCGAACTTCTCCCGAATGTCGAACACCGGCACGCCGCCGGCGAGGAACGCGGCGTTGTGGTACATCGCCTGCATCGGCGTCTGCGTCAGGCCGAAGGCGATGATCGCCGGCGAATGGCTGTGCACGATCGCCATGACGTCGGGACGCGCGCGGAAGATTTCGCCGTGCAGATAGCGCTCGATGAATCCGCGGCGGCCTTTCGCGTCGATGGCATTGCAGTCGAGATCGAATTCCATGATGTCGTCGGCGGTGATCATCTGCGGCGCGAGCGCCCGCGCCATCAGGAACCGCTGCGGGTGACCGGGATGCCGCATCGACACGTGGCCGGCGGCGTCGAACACGCCCTGATCGACCAGGATGCGGTTGGCCGCGGCCAGATCTTCCAGCGCGGCGCGATCCACCGGCCCGCCCGACGTCGTCATGATTGCTGCACTCCCGCGCGACTTTGGTCGGGCGAGTTATGCCCTTGCCGCCACGCGTTGTCTAACGCGGCGCGGACGAGACGCGCGCGACGCGTCCGCCTGACCGGGCCCATCCGCGGGCGCCTGTTGCGCGAGCGCGCGGCAACTGTCGATGAACAGGCGGGCGACAGGGCCGATCGCGCGGTTCTTCAGCGTGACGACTCCGACCGGCACCGTCCCGAACGGCGCCTTGACGGGCAGGACCTTGAGACCGAGCTGCCGCCGCGAGAACTTCAAACCGGAATTCGGCACGATGGAGACGAAGCGCCCGCCGGCGAGCAGGCTGGCGCGCACTTCCGCCGGCCCGATCACCGCCGTGTGCGGATAATCGAGGCCGCTGGCCTGAAACGCCCGCATGGCAATCGACCCGAGCGGCCCGTCCGGCGGCGGCAGCACCCATGGCTCGTGGATGAGGTCGGCGAGGTCGATCTTGCGCCGCTGCGCCAGCGGGTGCTGGGCGCCCACGACGACGGAATAGGAATCCTCGAACAGCGGCTCGAAGTGCAGATGCTCGTCGGCGATCGGGCCGAACCGCCGCGTGACCAGCACATCGACATTGCGCTCGATCAGCTCCCTGTGCAGCGCGCGCACGTTCCCCGGCGCGAGGCGAAACACCATGCGCGGATACTGGCACGAGATGCGCTCGATCGCGGTGGCGATGAAGGTGGCGATGAGGAACGGATTGCCGCCGATCGCCACTTCGCCGACGGTCGGATCGGCGAGGAATTCGATGTTCTTGACGGTCTGGCGCAGGTCGTCGAACACCTTGGTGCCGCCGTCGAGGAGGGCGCGGCCGTATTCCGTCGGCTTGACGCCGTCGCGGTTGCGCTCGAGCACGCGGACGCCGAGCGCCTGCTCCAGTTCGGCGATCGACCGCGAGATGGCCGGCTGGCCGGTGTTGAGGAGCGCGGCCGCGCGGCTCATGCTGCCGCTCTGCACCACGGCCATCAGGACGTGCACGTCGTGCAGCTTCAGGCGGCGTCCGATGCGATCGCTCAGCTGCACAGCGTCCCCCCATTCCGAAACCGTTATCGTCCGATGCCAAAATAGCATTATCCCGGCATAGGGACACCTCCTTAGATTGCAGGTTACCGCGCCCGCCAGACGGCATCCGAAGAGCGCGGACACAAAAAACCAACCGGAGGAACGTCCATGCCCATGCCCCGTCGAGGATTTCTGCAACTGGCCGCAGGCGCCGCGCTGCTTCCCGCCGCGCCCGCCTGTGTCCGGGCCGCCGGCTACCCGTCGCGCCCCGTGCGCCTGATCGTCGGTTTCGCGCCCGGCGGCGGCAACGATCTCGTCGCGCGCATGATGGCGCAGCGGCTGTCCGAGAAGCTCGGCCAGCAGTTCGTGGTCGAGAACAAGCCCGGCGCCGGCACCAACATCGCCGCGGATGTGGTTCTCCATTCCGCGCCGGACGGCTACACGCTGCTGCTCGCCGGCATCCCGAACGCGGTGAACGCCACCCTCTACCACAAGCTCGATTTCAATTTCCTCAGGGACACGGCGCCGATCGTCGGCCTGCTCAGCATCCCGAACGTAATGATGGTGAACCCAAAATTCCCCGCGAAGACGCTGCAGCAGTTCGTCGCTTACGCCAAAGCGAATCCGGGCAAGATCAACATGGCCTCGCCCGGCGTCGGCAGCGGCGGCCACCTCAGCGGCGAGATGTTCCAGTATCTGGCGGACGTGAAGCTCACGCACGTGCCGTTCCGCGGCAACGGCCCCGCGCTCGTCGCGCTGCTCGGCGGCCAGGTCGACGTGCTGTTCCCGCCGATCTCGGCGGCGGAAAAATACATCAAGGCCGGCACGCTGCGCGCGCTCGGCGTCACCAGCGCCAAACGCGCGCCGGCGCTGCCCGACGTGCCCGCCATCGGCGAGGTCGTGAAGGGTTACGACATGGTCGCGTGGTACGGCTTCGTCGCGCCGAAGGGCACGCCGGCCGAGGTCGTCGCCACGATCAACAGGGAATGCAACGCGGCGCTCGCCGACCCGCAGATCAAGGCCCGCATCGCCACCTTCGGCGGCACGATCATGGGCGGCACGCCGGCCGGGTTCGAACGCTTCATCGCAAGCGAGACCGCGACGTGGGCCAAAGTGGTCACGGCGGCGCACATGTCGGCCGATTGACGTTTCTTCGACGCGCCGGGTTCATCCCGGCGCGTGATCCAATGAGCCCCCCGCAACGTAAGGACGTTTATGGCCAAAGTCGTTCTCACCGGTGATGTGAACCTGATGCGCGTCACCGACGAAAACGTGCCCTTCCGTCATGTCGCCGCAGAGCTGAACGCGGCCGATGTGGTGTTCTCGAACCTGGAGTGCTGCCTGCGGCGCCAGCAGACGACGCACGCCAACGAGGGCTTCTTCGCCGATCCGGCCATCGGCGGCGAAGCCCTCCGTCTCTCCGGCATCCACGCCGTCGGTATCGCCAACAACGTCAATTACGGCTGGGACAACATCTCGGCCTCGATCGCCCGGCTGGACGAGATCGGCATGGTGCATACCGGCGCCGGTCCCGATGCGGCGGCGGCGCGCGCGCCGGCCATCGTCGTGCGCAACGGTGTCCGCTTCGGCGCGGTGCAGCGCAGCTCGGTCTACTGGCCGACCGACCACGAGGCGCAGGCGGACTCCCCCGGCATCGCCGTGCTCAAGGGCCACACCGCCTATCACGTGCCGATGGGCCGCATTTCTCCGGACATGCCGCCCGCCAACCGCCCGGGCATTCCACCGGTCATCCTCACCTGGGCGGATCCGGCCTATCTCGACGGCCTGCGCCAGGACATCGAGGCGCTGCGGCCGCAGGTCGACATCCTCGTGGGTTCGTTCCACTGGGGGCTCGGGCGCGAGCCGCTGCAGTACATGCGGGAGATCGCGCACGCCGCGATCGACGCCGGCGCCGACATCGTCATGGGCCACGGGCCGCATTATCCGTTGCCGATCGAAGTCTATCGCGGCCGGCCGATCTTCTACGGCATGGGGAACCTGACCTTCAACACCGGCCATCTCGGCCGCGCGCATGCCGGCTGGGTCGGGCTCATGGTCGAACTGGCGGTGGAGGGCGACACGGTCGTCGACTGCGGCTTCCGCTTCGTGCGCTCGAACGACGCGAACGAATCGTATGTCAGCAGCGCCGCCGCCGAGACGGCCGTGCTCGCCGACCTCACCGCGCGCAGCGCGAAGCTGGGCGCCACGCTCAAGGCCGACGGCGAAGGGGTGCGGATCCTGCGCTGCTAGCGCGGCTTGCGGCCCCAGAAGATCTCGATGCCGTTCCAGACGAAGTTGCCGGTCTCCTCGACCAGGCCGGCGAAGGCTGCTTCGAGGTCCTGCGGGCTGTAATAGGGAAACTCGTCGAGCGTCCAGCCGACGCGCGCGAGCAGCTTGTCGAAGACGTACTGGATGTGCATGTCCAGCCCGATCTTCATCTGCGTCTGCGGGCTGTAGGCGATCTCGGCCAGCACGATGTTGCGGCCGGGCTTCATGACGCGGAGCATCTCGGCGCCGGTCTCGCGCCAGTCGTCCGTGTGCTGCACGCCCTGCAGGCACACCGCGCAGTCGAACGCGCCGTCGGCGAACTCCCTGGTGTAGGTCCATTGCCAGGTGGCGAGCTGGCCGCCGCGGCCGCGCTTCTTGGCGATGTAGTTGTCGCGCGCCTCGTCGGTGATGTCGACGACATGCACCTCGCCCTTGGGGCCGATGCGCGCCTTCATGTCGTCGACGAAGCCGCACGGCGCGATGCATTCGCCGATGATCAGCACCTTGTCGCCCGGGCGCAGTTCGAGGCGGTCGTAGATGACGTTGCGCGCGGCCTCGGCCTTGCGCCACATGAAGGGCAGGCCGCCGAGCAGCACGGCGCGGCACCAGCGCTCCTGCTCCTTGCGGTCGAGGATGACCTCGCCGAAGCGCTCGACGTCATAGCTCTGCATCCAGTCCCACGGATCGTCGAGCGGCTTCTCGTCCACGGCACAAACCTGCGTCTTGAGTTCGCGAGCGGCGGCGACTTTAGGCGGCGGTCAGACCGCCGTCGAGAATGATCGTCTGCCCGGTGATCGACCGCGCCGCCGGGCTGACCAGGAAGGCCACCGTGCCGGCGACTTCGTCCGCCGTCGCCAGCCGGTGCAGCGGGATGCGCTTGAGCATCGCTTCCATGTAGGCGGCGTCGGATCCGGTCTTCTGGCGCGACGGCGAGTCGGTCATCAGCCGCCCCGGCGCGACGGCGTTCACCGTGATGCCGTGCTCGGCCCATTCGATCGCCAGCATGCGCGTCATCTGGACCAGCCCGGCCTTGCTGATGCCGTAGGCGGAGCGCTCCGGCGCGCCGACGAAGGCGTGCGCGGAGGCGATGGACACGATCTGCCCCGGCGCCTTGCGGCCGATAAGATGCCGGCCGACCTGCTGCGTCAGGAAGAACGTGCCGGTGAGGTTCGCGGCGATCAGCTCGTTCCATTCCGCCCAGCCGGTATCGACCGCCTTGCGCCGCAGGTTGATGGCGGCGTTGTTGACCAGCACGTCGATCGCGCCGAAGCGGTCGAGCACCGCAGCGGCGCACGCGTCGATGCTGTCCTGCCGGCGCAGGTCGAGCGCGAGCGGCAGCGCCTCCGCGCCGCTCAGTCTCGCCAGCAGCGGTGCGAGATTGGCTTCGCTGGTCGCGGTGACCGCGAGGCGGAAACCGGCGCCCGCCAGCGCCAGCGCACACGCGGCGCCGACGCCGTAGGAGGCGCCGGTGACGATCGCGACCTTGCCGGCGCCGTCCATCACGCCCAGCCGCGCGGCTCGGCCGCGAAGCTGCGCGCCTGCGCCATCGCCGTCTGCAGCGCGCCGCCGTCGCGCCACGCCGCCAGAGGCGCACGCGGATCGCCGCAGTCGCGGCCCTGCGCCGCGGCGCCGGCCTTGAGCCCCGGAACGCCGGCGTCGCGCATCAGCCGGAACAGGATCGCCGCGTCCTCCTGCATCGGCCGCGCGGCGCCATAATCCTCGGCGCGGCAGGCGCGGTAGAGGTTGCTCACGAGGCGCGGCGCGATCGAGGCCAGCGGTGACAGCAGGCCGGTCGCGCCGATGGCCGACGCGGAGATCATGTATTCGGTGCCGGAGACGAACTGGAAGTCCGGCCTTTCCGCGCGCGCCACCGTCACCACCTCGATCATGTACTGCCAGTCGAGGCTGGTATCGATCAGTCCGGCGAAGTTCGGCAACTTGCCGATCAATTCGACCACCGATTTGCCGGCGAATTCGACGTCGGCCATTTCCGACGGCGTGTTCAGCACGAAGAACGGCAGCCCGCCGGCGCTGCCGATGGCCGCGAAGTGCTCGACCAGCATGTGCTGCGGCGGCGTCCAGTAATAGGGCACGGACGCGATCAGCGCCGCGGCGCCGGCTGCCTTCGCGTGCGCGGCGAGGGAGGCGGCGATCGCCGTGCCGGCCTCGCTCACATGCGCGATGACCGGCACGCGGCCCGCGACATGGCGGATGGCGAAGGCGAGCAGGTCCTGCCGTTCGACGGCGGTCAGGCTCACCGACTCGCCGGCGTGCATGGGCAGCGCCAGCGCCTCGGCGCCCTGGGCGATGTGGAAATCGAGAACCTTGCCGTAGGTGCGGGTATCGATGCGGCCGCCGGCGAAGGGCGTCAGCGGCGCATGGACGAGACCGAATGTGAACGTCACGATGTTATCCTCCGGTCACCAGCCATGCGGCTCGGAATCGAGGATCCCGAGTTCGGCCAGACGTTTCTCGATGAATTTGATGCGCTCGGGCGAGGCGGTCGGCAGCGGCGGCCGCGTCGGCCCGACCGGCCTGCCCATGATCACGCAACCGCCCTTGAGCGACGACGGATACTGGTCGCGGAACAGTTGCCAGAGCTGCGACAGCTTGTATTGCGCCGCGCGGGCGCGATCCCATTGCCCGGACGCGCAGGATTCGTAGAGCTCGACGCACAGGTTCGGACAGATCGCGCCGGCCGACGAATAGGAGCCGGCGCCGCCGAGCGAGATCGACGGCAGCAGATATTCGACGCCGGCGATCATCGCGAAGTTCTGCCGCAGCGGCAGCGCGGCGCGCAGGATCTCGAAATACTTCTCGCTGTTGAAGCTCGCTTCCTTCATGCCGATGAAGTTCGGCAGCCGCTGGATCAGCCGCGCGGTCAGTTCGCCGGTGAACTCGATGCCGTCGAGATAGCTCGGCGAGTTGTAGGCGATGAGCGGCAGGTCGAAACTGGTGCCGAGCGTGACGAAGTAGTCGTAGATCGCCTCGGGCGGGTATTTCCAGAAGTAGGGCGTGATCGCGATGATCGCGTCGGCGCCCTTGTCCTGCGCGTGGCGCGCGAGGTCGAACGTGTCCTCGAGCGCCAGCGCGCTGACGTGGATGGAGATCGGCACGCGCTTGGCGACCGCCTTGATCGCGACCTCGGCCAGCGCCTTGCGCTCGGCGATGGTGAGGTTGTGCGATTCCGCCTTGTGGTGCGGCCAGGAGATCGCGGTCGCGCCGGTGCGCACGTGGAAATCGACGAGCTTCTCGAAGGTGCCGTAATCGGGCGAGAAGTCAGCCTTCAGCGGCGTGACCGGGCTTTGCATCACGCCCTTGAGGACGAGGGTCATTCCAGTTCCTTTGCTCGGTGACAGTCAGGCGCAACGGCCGGATGCGCGGCGGGGCGCGCACCCGGCGTCCCGCGTCATTTCGCCTCGATGTGCGCGTCCTTCACGACCTTGGCCCAGCGGACGCCTTCGTCGTGCACGAACTTGGTGTACTCCGCCGGCGAGGCGCTCGGGCTCGGCGTCATCGCCAGCTTCTTGTATTTCTCCTGGACGTCCGGATCGTTGAGCGCTTTCGCCGTCGCCTCGTACAATTTGTGGATGACGGCGGGCGGCGTGCCCGCGGGGGCCGCAAGCCCGAACCACTGCACGGCGTTGAAGCCCGCGACTCCGGATTCCGCCAGGGTCGGCACGTCCGGCGCCGCGGCCGAGCGCTTGTCGCTGGTCACGCCGTAGGCGCGCAGTTTGCCGGCCGCCATCTGCCCGAGCGCAATGGTCAGGTCGGGCACATCCAGCTTCACCTGTCCCGAGAGCGTATCGTTGAGTGCCGGCTGCGTGCCGCGATAGGGCACGTGCAGCAGCTTCACGCCGGCGTCGCGCTCGAACAGTTCGACGATCAGATGCGAGAGACTTCCGACGCCGGCCGAGCCGAAGCTCACCTTGCCCGGGTTCTGCTTGAGGTAGGCGAGCAGCTCTTTGAGGTTCTTCGCCGGCAGCGACGGATTGCTGATGAGCACGCCCGGCACCGTCACCGTGCGGGAGATCATCGCGAAGTCGCGATCGATGTTGTAGGGCACCGACTTGAGCACGCTCGGATTGATGACGTGCGACGAGATCATCGCCAGCAGCGTGTAGCCGTCGGGCGCGGCCTTGGCGACCGCCTGCGCGCCGATATTGCCGCTGGCGCCGGCGCGGTTCTCGATGACGATGGTCTGGCCGAGAATCTGCGACAGCTTCGGCGCGAGGATGCGCGCCTGCGTGTCGGTGCCGCCGCCCGGAGGCGAGGGCACGATGAGCGTGATGGGGTGGCTCGGATAGTTGTCGGCGCGCGCCGGCGCGGCGACGACGGCCAATCCGACCGCGCATGCGAGCGAGGCGAGCGCGACGGCCTTTCGCGACCAAACGATGGACATGACTCCTCCCTGACACCGGGCGCCTTGCTGTTTTTGTGACGTCGCGGGGGCGCGCCCGATGCTCGGGACTCTAGTGGATTTTTTGCCAGCGGAGTGGTTTATTGAGTTTCAACGTCAACATTGACAATGGCCGCGCATGGACCGGCTGCACGGGCTCCTGGTGTTTCTCAACGTCGTCGAGACGCGCAGCTTCAGCGCGACGGCGCGCGCGCTCGGCGTCAGCACGGCGGCGGTCAGCGCCACCGTGCTCCGGCTGGAGGAGAAGCTGTCGGTGCGGCTGCTCAACCGCACGACGCGGCGCGTCAGCGCCACGCCGGAAGGGCTCGAATTCTACCAGCGCTGCAAGAAGATCATGGCCGACCTCGAGCAGGCCGAGAGCAGCGTGGCGCGCAGCGGCCGGCTGCCGAGCGGACGCCTGCGCATCGGCATGCCGTCGGCGCTCGGGCGCATGTGGGTCATTCCGCGGCTGCCGGAGTTCACCTCGGCGTTTCCGTCCGTGTCGATCGAGGTGGTGATCGGCGATTTCCTCACGGTCGCCGACCGCGAGGGGCTCGACGCGGCGATCCAGGTCGGCGAACTGCCGTCGTCGCGCATGATGGTGCGCAAGCTCGCCTCGGTCGATTACGTCGTCTGCGGCGCGCCGCGTTATCTGGCGCTGCGCGGACGCCCGGCGCGGCCCGGCGATCTGAAGGATCACGTCTGTCTCAGCTACCGGCGGCCGCGCAACGGCCACATCCGCAACTGGCGCTTCGCGGGCGCCGACGAGACGCACACGCCCGATGCGGCGCTCGTGTTCAACAGCGGCGAAGCCCTGATCGCGGCGGCGACGGCCGGGCTCGGTCTGACGCAGGTCGCCGAATATTACGCGCGCCCCGCCTTGAACGCCGGCGCGCTGGTCGAGCTGCTGCCGGACTGCAAGGCCAAGGCCTACGACATCTCGGTCGTGTTCCAGCAGCGCAAGTCTATCTCGCCGCGCCTGCGCGTGTTCATCGACTTTCTGGTGGAGATTTTCTCGCCGCCGCCGTGGTGACGGCTACGCCGCCTCGCGCTCCGGCTTGTCCGCGCCGGAAAACGTCTTCTTGCGGCTGATGGCGCGGGCGCCGTCGTCGCGGGCGAGCGTCAGGAATCCCGGGATGGCGAGCAGGGGGATCACCGCCGACAGCAGGAACACGTCGTGGAAACGCGCGGGCGTCAGCACCTCACTGTGCGCGCTGACGAGCGCCAGCAGCACGGCGGCGACCGACACGCCGAGGCTCACCGACAATTGCTGCAGCACGCCGCCGAGGCTGGTGGCGCGGCTGAGCTGCCGGTCCGGCGTGTCGGCATAGGACAACGTGTTGGAACTCATGAACTGCGCCGAGCGCGTCAGGCCGAACACGAACACCCACAGCAGGATCAGGTAGTGCGGCGTCTGCGGCTCGACGAAGGCGAAGCCGGCGAGGCCGATCGATCCGGCGATGGCGCTGGCGATCAGCACGAAGCGGAAGCCGGAGCGGCGGATCACCGGCGCCAGCAGGTTGCGGATGATGACCGCGCCGACCGAGCTGACGAAAGTGATCGAGCCGGAGGCGATCGGCGACAGGCCGAAGCCGACCTGCAGCATCAGCGGCAGCAGATAGGGCACGCCGTTCATGCCGATGCGGCAGATGCCGCCGGCGAGCGTGCCGACGCGGAACGAGCGGCTGCGGAACAGCGTCAGGTCGACGGCGGGCGCCAGTGCGCGGCGCGCATAGAAATAGAAGCCGATGAGCAGCGCGATCGCCGCGACGGCCGCCAGCGCGATGACGGGCGCCGGCATCACCGGATGGCTGATGCCTTCGAGCGCGACCTGCAGCAGGCCGAGGCCGCCGCCGACCATCA
>Ga0187809_10000343_pt1 | contig 26285 bp, 22 predicted proteins | sample NC_wetland_sal_i_8_FD_132415 | JGI IMG/M metagenome (GOLD analysis project Ga0187809, IMG submission 132415) | Wetland sediment microbial communities from Neuse River Estuary, North Carolina, USA - ASW_4 | ecosystem: Environmental > Aquatic > Freshwater > Wetlands > Sediment | place: USA: North...
CCCCTAACCTCAACTGATCAGTCATATACATTGCTAATAATAATCAAGGATGGAATACAGAATAGAAAAGGATACGATGGGAGAGGTAAAAGTCCCTGCCGACGCCTATTTCGGAGCGCAAACTGAACGGGGCGTCGAGAACTTCCGGATCGCGCAGGACATCAACCGGATGCCCCGCGAGATCATACGGGCATTTGCCTACCTGAAGAAAGCGGCTGCCCTGACCAACCTTGAGGCAGGCGTGCTCTCCAGGGAAAAAAGTGACCTGATCGGCCAGGTGTGCGACGAGATCCTGGAAGGCCGGCTGGACAAGGAATTTCCCCTGGTCGTCTGGCAGACCGGCAGCGGTACGCAGAGCAATATGAACGTCAATGAAGTGATCGCCTATCGCGCGCATGTCCTGAACGGGGGGAAACTCACGGACCACGAAAAGGTATTGCACCCCAACGACGATGTCAACAAATCCCAGTCCAGCAATGACACGTTCCCGACCGCGATGCATATCGCTGCCTATAAAATGCTGGTGGAGCTGACCATCCCGGGGATCGAAAACCTGAGGGACACCCTCCGCGAAAAAAGCCGCCAGTTCATGCATATCGTCAAGATCGGGCGGACGCATTTCATGGACGCCACCCCGCTGACCCTGGGGCAGGAGTTCAGCGGGTATGTTTCACAACTGGATCACGGAATTCGCGCCATTCGCAATTCCCTCGATCATCTCAGCGAGCTGGCGCTCGGTGGAACCGCGGTCGGCACGGGGATCAACACGCCGCCGGGTTATGCGCAGCAGGTCGCCCAGAACATTGCACGCCTGACCGGGCTGCCCTTTAAAACCGCCGAAAACAAATTCGAGTCGCTGGCCGCCCACGATGCCATCGTGGAATCGCACGGCGCACTCAAGACCGTCGCGGTGAGCCTGATGAAGATCGCCAATGATATCCGCATGCTGTCTTCGGGTCCCCGGAGCGGCATCGGGGAGATCCATATTCCCGACAATGAACCCGGGTCGTCCATCATGCCCGGGAAAGTGAATCCCACCCAATGTGAGGCCCTTACGATGATCGCCGCACAGGTCATGGGCAATGACGTGGCGATCGGCATAGGAGGCGCGACCGGGCACTTCGAACTGAATGTTTTCAAGCCGGTCATGATCTACAATTTCCTGCACAGCGCGCGGCTGATCGGGGACGGTTGCAACAGTTTTAATGAAAAATGCGCCAAAGGCATCGAACCTATACCCGGTAATATCAAGAAGCACCTGGATAACTCGTTAATGCTGGTCACCGCCCTCAATACGAGAATCGGGTATTACAAGGCGGCCGAAATTGCGCAGAAGGCACACAGGGAAAATACGACCCTCAAGGAAATGGCTGTAAAGCTGGGATACGTCACCCCGGAAGAATTTGACCAATGGGTCGTGCCGGCAAGCATGGTGGGACAGCTCTGACGCGCGTCTTACCTATTCAAGGACCACCTTACTGGTGGTGATATTGACGTCATACCCGTTGTACATTTTCAGGATATAGACCCCCGCACCAAGGCGCTGCACGTTGATGGAGAAATAATCATTGTCGCTCTTTCCTTCCAGCACCAGTTTCCCTTCCGTATTGAAGATCTTGTACGAGAGAGGTTTGCTCTCGTTTCGTATGCTTTGGACATAGAGAATATTGTGAGCCGGGTTGGGTAATACCTTTATTTCGGAAACGCGGCGGAATACATAGGGCGTGTCCTGTTGCAGTAACAATAACGGACCGGTATAGGTGAATTCCAGGATGCGCCCGGCATTGTTCGGGGGCACGCCACCGGCATTATACGAACCGTTGGATTGCATTGCCTGGCCGGATATGTCACAGGCGAGATAGATCTTCAGCCCGTCGGGGGACACACAGAGGTCCCGGAACCGGCCCTGGAATCGCATGGCGGCGATCGTAGAAGTATCGGCGACAGCCGTACCCGACGCATCCAGGTGCAACCGGAAAACCTTTCCCGCCTTGAGCGACGTAATGAGCAGCGAGCGGTTCCAGTTGGGAATCACATTCTGCTCGTAGACACCGATGCTCGAGGGGGCGATCGTCGGCCAGGTCAGGTAATTGGAGCTGAGCGTATCAGGACGATAGTCGGTGCTAAGGGTATAAATCGGTTCTTTCGCGTTCAGGTTCGTACACTGCGTCTGTTCGCTGACTACGGTCTGGTTGGCCAGTTTGAGGCCGTTATAGTTCCCGTCGCAGTAACCGGAAATTCTCGGCCAGCCGTAATTGCGGCCTTCCTCGATGATGTTCACTTCGTCGTCACTTTCGTCCTGGTGTTCACACTGGTACAGGATCCCGTTGGAACCGAAGGCGATCCCCTGCGCGTTCCGGTGACCCCAGCTCCATACCGCCGTAGGTTTCGAATTGGCATCGGTAAAAGGATTGTCATTCGGGATCCACTTGTCCAGCGCGCCCGCGTCCCCGTCCGGTTCCAGATTGAACCGTAGCACCTTGCCTTCCAGCGTATCCCTTGTCTGTGCATTGTTGGTGCGGCCCGCGTTGTTGAACTGGCCGGCGCCCATATCCCCGATCGTGTAGAACAGGAAATAGGTCCCTCCCACCTGCCCGATCCGGAGCCGCCCCGAGTTGTGGTCATTACTTCCGTTCAGGGTCTGGATGATCGTTGTGGGGCTGCCCAGCGAATGGGTGGCCCGGTTATACGTGTACCGGACAATCTTTGTATTGAAATTGCAGGGGCCCGAACCGTTGCTGCAACCCGTGGAGGCGGCATAATGATAAACATAGGCCACGTATACCCATGGTTTGGAGGGGTTGGGCCATTCGCTGTACATGGTCGGATGCAGGGCCATTCCCATTAACCCTCCCTGCGGCCAATCCGGGGGATTGGTGAAATCCTTCAGGGCGCTCAGGTCGATCAGTTGCGTGAGGCCGCCGTCCGCGGGGTTGATCCGGTCGATCTTGTAGGAATAGTTTTCGGTTACCCACAGGGAATCATCCGGTCCCCAGATGATCTGCCAGGGCGAGTTCAGCTGGTAGGACGGATTGACGACACGCATCGTGAACGGTTCGTTCTGGGCGGTCAGCCTGAGGAAGGAACAAAGCAATAAACAGGTTACCAGGGCGCAGGAGGTATGTTTTTTCATGGATTCCAGATAGTTTAGGCTCCGGGGTTGCTACTTTAACGAAACCGGGGGGTTAATATTTTTATTATTGCATATAATATTTATATATAATTGACTTTCAATTATTTAAAATAGATAATAGTATTAATACTTGAATAATAAATATTCCCCGCAAGCGTTTTAATAGGAACCAAATATCCAGGTAAACCGGTTTGAATAAGCTAATGCCCAAATATGAAAAAAATCTACACCGGAAAGTTCCATGTATCCTGCCCTGAGCGGCGTGCGGTGGCCACCTGGAGATTTTGTTCATGCAGGAAGTTTTGGCTGGTGATCATCCCGGTCTTTTTTATCCTGGCACCCTCCTTCGTGTTCTCCCAGAAATTGCAATTAAGCTACAGTTATTTCAACCTGACCCGAAACTCGGGAGGGGGCACCACGGAGCCCGGAGACACCCTCGAAATTCATGCGCTGGCCCTCGTGACGGCAACCATCAAGGATTTCTACTATATTGATTCCATCCCCACGGGTACACAATATGTAAGCGGTTCCATGAAGCTCATGACAAATGAAGGGATTATCTTTTCGCAGGGCGGACCGTTCACCGATGCCTCCAATGACGACCGGGGCGTTTACAAGTCAGCCGTTCCGGCCATCCGGATCAACCTGGGAACAGGTTATTCCAAGGCGGTAACGGGCGCCAACTTTGGCATCACCACCGGCGGGGGAACAGTCAATCCCGGCGATATCCCGAAATTTTACGGCAACACGCTTTTCATCGTCGCCTACAAACTGGTGGTGACCGGGAGCTACGGGGATACCCTGCGGCCCACGGGAACCTTTTATTTCGATTCAACGGGAAGCGGTACGGACAAGTCCTATCATTTCAGCTATCCCGGCATCAAGATCACCCAGAACATGGGGTTGTGCAATAATTACCTGGGTGCTACTTTTTCCGCGGAAAGCTCCTTCAGCTCGGGGACCACGCAGAACCGGTCCACCGGTGCTATCGTGCCCGGTTATACAAAAGTCAATATCGGTGCCAACGCGCCGCAGGACAATTATTATTCCATCGTGGACAACACCAGCGCCGACGGTACGACCAACAATGCAGGTCCTTACCAGCCCACCGCCAACAGCCACCGGGTATTCGGGGGTTACTGGGATATCATCGGGGACCATACCGGGGCCGCCAATACCGCTACGGGAAATCCACCCGTCGCTCCCGGCGCCAGCGGCGGATACATGCTCGTCGTAAACGCAGCCTTCACGACCGGCGAAGCCTATCGTGACACGATCAAGAACGTATGCCCCAACACCTACTACGAGTTTTCCGCATGGGTCCGGAATATATGCGGCGTTTGCGGCATCGATTCCAACAGCCACGCGACCTATACGCCGGGGGTCCTGCCGAACCTGGCCTATACCATCAACAATATCGACTACTACACCACCGGGAATATCACCCACGATACGATCTGGGAAAAGCACGGATTTATTTACAAGACGGGCCCCTCGGAATCGCAATTCATTATCACGATCAAGAACAATGCGGCCGGCGGCGGCGGCAACGACTGGGTGCTGGACGATATCAACCTGACGACCTGTTACCCCAACCTGGTCAACAGTCCCAAGGATACGGCCACCTCGTGCGCGGGAGCACCCATCCTGCTAAGCGATACCGTCAAGAGCTATTTCGACAACTATACGAATTATTGCTGGGAAAGAAGCGTCGACGGCGTTAACTGGCTCAGCACGGGTAATTGCAGCACCAAGACGCCCGTCCTGGTCAACGGCGAGTACGTATATAATGTGGACACCAGTTTTACCCCTGTGGCAGCGGACAGCGGTACTTTCTACCGCCTGAAGGTCGCCACCACCAACACGAATCTCACGAATGCCAACTGTTCGGTTGCCAACAGCCAGAGAATATTCCTGAAGGTGTTCAACGTGAACTGCACGACCCTGAACGCGCAGCTGACCAGCTTCACAGGAACGATCGCCAACAGCAGGGCGGACCTCTTCTGGACCTCCTCGAACGAGGGCAGCCTGAAAGAATATGAGGTGGAAAAGAGTTCCGACGGCCTGCATTTTACCAGGATCGGAACGGTGGACGCTACCCGCAACCCCGGGGGGGCGGATTATTCCTTTGCCGATGCGGATCCCGGTGGAACCGTACAATATTACCGGCTGGCGTTGCTCAATGACGAGGGAAATATCGCCTACTCCAGGATCATTGCCCTGTACAACCGCGACGTTGCCTTTGGCGTGACCGCCACCAACCCTTTCAACAGCGAATTAAAGATGAATGTCTTTTTACCCTCGGAGGGAACCGTCGTGATCAAACTGTACGATATCTTCGGAAGACCTGTAAGCAGGAAGGAAATTCAGCTGGAGGAAGGCAATTCAACCGTCACCCTCGATGACGTCAGCCGGCTCAACCCCGGGATGTACCTGCTCAGGACGGAATTCAACCATATGATCGTGCAGAACAAGTTGTTCAAGGTGAATAACTGATCTGCCGGGAACTTCTGCCCGTCATACACCTCCCCGGACCGTTCATTTCAGGAAAGGTTTTAAAACACCTGGTATGCCGTAACGTTGTACGTGCCTGTCAGGGACAGATCATTATAGTCATCATAGACTTCCCCGACGTTCCTCGCAAACCAGCGCACATTTGAGATCAGCGGACTGGGGTTCCCGGATACGAAAAATTCATATTTGACCTTGATCACATCCGGGAACGTGAAGTTCCCGACGGCCGCGGGAACCGCCTTTTCCAGGAGGGTCATATGAATATATCCCGACAGGGGGATACCTGAAATGGTCCCGGAAACGGTCGGGGAGTTCCAGACAGTGCCGGCGGCTACGTTATCCTTCAGGAAGATATATTCACCCAGGATGGGCTGGTCAAAGGGAACGTATTGCGCGTAATTGATATACTGGTAGTAATCGCCGCCCGGTTTGCGGTAATATCCCGAGTCATAAGCGGGATCGGTAAATGGATCACTGTAGTAGGCGATCGTGTAATAGGAATTACCGGCAAAGGAGGGAGAATACCCAATCACCGCCGCATGCAGGGAATCCGATGATGCGCCGCTTTGCAGGGCATAGGTCCAGTTCGAATAGGCCGTCAGGGGAAAATAATCATTCGAAGAGGATGCGGCCGGCTGGAAGGCTATGCTGAAGTCACAAATGCTGTTCCCGAAGGTCACCGAATAGTTCTGGGCCCCTTCGGTAAGGGGTAATCCCACCCCCGTCAGGGTGACCAGCTGGGTGCCCGTATTGACAAAGATGCCGGAGGCCGTAAATGCGACGCCGTCCACCGAGTTCGTCGTGAAATGATAGGCGCCCACCGCCGAAACGGTCACCTGGATCTGTACCGTATTGCTCACATTCATGGCGACACCCTGCTGGTAGGTCCCAGCAATGGAAAACGGGGTACAATTACCGCCGCCGCCGCCTAGGACCCCCGTTGCGGTGGCCAGGTAGGTGACTTTAAAATCACACTGGCTGGTGCCAAAACGCACGGTATATTGCTGATCACCTGCCGCTACGGGTGTTCCCGAACCCTGCAGGGTGATTGTCTGTGTCCCGGTTGTCGTGAACGTACCGGTTTGTGAGAAGGACACCCCATTGACCGTATTGGACTGGATGCTATAGCTGCCCGTGGTGGCGACCGTCACCTGCAACTGGACCGTATTGGTCGAGTCCAGCGCGACGGCCTGGAAATAATTGCCGGAAAGGGATGCGGGCTGGCAGTTTCCCGAACTGTTGCCGAGGGTCCCGGAAGCTACCGGGCCGCCGGAATGGGCTGACAGCGTCGCGTTGAATTTCCCGGCCGTGATCTGCGTCAGGCTGTTGGTAACGTTCTGCGCGGAACCCGAAAACGTACCGGATACATAGTTCGCATTGAGGGTGGAGATCGTAACGATGAATTCCCCGATCAGTTGCCCGGCCGTATAGATGTTCGTAGCGCCCGCGGTGTAGCGGAACGTGGACTGAAACAGCGAGGCCCGGTACTGCCCGGGTGCGAACGCTGTACCATAGAGCACCATATCGAATTTTTCCACCCCGTCGGACGACGTGCCGACCAGGTGCAGGGACGGCGTGCCCGAAGCCGAATCGATGTACGCGCTGTCCATCGCGCCCGTGTATAGCATGGAATTATTGGTAAACTGCCATGAACCCACCTGCACCACGGGTGCGGTCCCTTCGATACTGTATTCTTTCTGGCATGCGCTTAAAAGCAGGATGATGGCGGAAAGCCATCCCGCGATTCGGAGACGTATCATAGGATCAAATTTAAAATCAGTTTTTGCGGGATTTACAGCACCTGCACTTCATCATTGACCAGGGCCCCGGTCTCAATGCTTTTCCCTGTCGCATCCCTGGAATGCGTCCTGAAAAAACGCTTTTGGAACACAAGTATTGTGATGATTCCCACAGATATTGCAGCATCGGAGATATTGAAGATGGGCCGGAAGAATTCAAAATCCTCCCCGCCCCAGATCGGGAACCACTGCGGGAAATGCGCATCGCGGATAATGGGAAAGTAGAGCATGTCGACCACTTTACCATGCAGGAAGCCGGCGTAACCATGAGGAGGGAAGATGCGGGCCACATTGAGGGTGATCGGACTGCTATCCTGGAAGATCATCCCGTAGAACATGCTGTCGATCAGGTTCCCCAGGGCGCCTGCGAAGATCAGGGAAGCGCACACAATGAACCCCGCATGATATTTTTTCTCCACGATTTTCTGCAGGTAAAAAATGCCAAAGACGACCGCTCCCATCCGGAAAAGGGTCAGCAGGAGCTTTCCCCAGTTACCGCCGAACTGCCAGCCATATGCCATCCCCTCATTTTCAATAAAATAAAGCCGGAACCAGCTTCCGATAACGGCGTGGGTCTCGCCCACATGATAATGCGTTTTGATAAAGATTTTCAGGGCCTGGTCGGCAACGACAACCACAAATATTAACAAAAAAACATATTTGCCTTTCACGATGCGAATTTAGCGGTAAAGATAGCAAAATTGAAGGAGGTGGGAGGAGGGTTTGGTTAATAAATAGCCAATCCACCTGACATATAGACCCACGCATTGCACTGACCGGCAGGCTCATTCTTCGAAATAGACGCGCTTCACACGCCTGGATATCCCGGTCATGATCTCATAGGGGATGGTTTGCGCCCACTGCGCCAGCTGGGCCAGCGGAAGCCCTTCCCCGAAAACCGTTACCTCGCTGCCTTCCTTCACATCTTCCACGTCCGTAACATCCAGCATCGTCATATCCATGCACACATTCCCGGTTACCGCGACCTTTTTACCGTGCAGCAGCATTTTGCCGTTCCCGTTTCCCAGGATCCTGGGGTACCCGTCCGCGTAACCGATCCGGACCGTGGCGATAATGCTGTCCCTTTTCAGGCGGGCCTTTCTTCCATATCCCACCGACTGCCCGGATCTCACTTTCTTGATCTGGGAGATGGTCGTGGTAAGGGTCGTCACATTTCTCAGCTTTCTTTGCATATCCGCGTCCGGATCGATGCCATATAAGCCGATACCGAGCCGTACCATATCCAGCTGCATGCCGGGATGCCGGGTGATGGCAGCGGTATTGGCGATGTGCCGGATGACCGGTACGCCCGCGGCGGATTCAACCTGGTCACAGCATTTTTTGAAAATCGCGTACTGGCGACGGGTGAAAGCATCTTCCCGTGGGTCTTCCGACGCCACCAGGTGGCTGAATACGCTGACGACGCTGATCCGGGCATTGTTCCGGATCGCATCGGCAAGTCTCCCGGCGTCGCGGAGGGTGAAGCCGAGCCGGTGCATGCCCGTGTCTATTTTCAGATGAACCGGGTAGTTCCTGGCACCGGCCGTTTCGAGGTAATGCTCGAAGTCCCGCAGGATACCGAAGGAAAAAATTTCAGGCTCAAGGCGGTGTTCGACCATGGCCGCGAAGGACTCGGGTTCCGCGTTCATCACCATGATCGGAACCGTGATCCCCGCCTTTCGCAGTTCCACTCCCTCGTCCGTATACGCAACGGCCAGGTAGTCGACCTTGTTATACTCAAGAACCGACGCAATTTCATGCCCGCCGCTTCCATAACTGAACGCCTTCACCATCGCCATGACCCTGGTTTGCGGGCGCAACAGGGCCCTGTACTGTTTCAGGTTGTGGGCTATGGCATTGAGGTTGATGGACAGTATGGTCTGGTGCAACTGCTGTTCGAGCCTGTGGCTGATCTCTTCAAAACCAAACCGGCGGGCGCCCTTGATCAGGATCGTTTCATCGTGAAAGCGCAATCGCGGCAGTTCCCCGAAAAAAGCCTCCACCGAGTCGAAAAACTCATTCTCCGGCGAAAAGGATAACAACGCGCGCTGGGAGGAGATTTCAGGACCGATTCCGATCAGCCGGATCTTTTCCCGTTTCCGGAACAGGGCCGCCACCGCCGCATACAGCTGCGGGGGCTTCCTGCCGGACTGCAGGATATCGGAAAGAATGATGGTATGCCGCCTGTGCTGTTTCTGCTGTTCCAGGAAAGCGATGGCCACCGACAGGGAATGGAGGTCATTGCTGTAGCTGTCATTGATGACCGTACTGTGGTTGATCCCGGCTCTCTGCTCCAGGCGCATGGCAACGGGATAAAGGAGCTCAAATCTCCGAAGCAGGTTGCGGGCGCCCTTCCCCAGCAGCAGCAGGACGCACAGGCAATGCAGTGCATTTTCAATCGACGCCCCGTCCGTGAAAGGGATGGCAATTTGCAACGGCTGCTCCCGGTATAGAACGCGGATCCTGGTAAGGGAGCCGCTTTTTCGAACCGAAAGGATCCGGAGCCGGTTCCCGCTAGCCGTCCCCCATGAAAAAAGGAACGGCCGCTTCCCGGTCTTTCCGCACTCCTCCCGGAAAGCCCGTACCGAGGCGCGCACCCCGGCTTCGTCGGCCCGGTACACCAGGTGGCGGCAATGGGTAAACAGCTGCAGCTTTTCCCGGGTCTTCTGCAACTTGTCCTTGAAACCCTCGTCATGGGCTTCACCGATATTGGTCAATATGCCGATCGATGGACGGATCATTTCTTCCAGGGCTTTCATTTCGCCGGGCTGGGAAATACCCGCCTCGAAAATGCCGAGATTATGCGACGCATCGATCTGTAGAACGCTTAAGGGTACGCCGATCTGTGAATTATAGCTTTGGGGACTTCTCACGATCGCGTAATCGGGGGACAGCAGCTGGTTAAGCCATTCCTTAACGATCGTTTTGCCGTTGCTGCCCGTGATACCAATGACTTCAAGCCCGGGAAACAGCCTGCGATGATGTGCAGCGATCCGCTGCAAGGCTGCGACCGAGTCCTTTACCAGGATGACGTTCGAGGCTGTCAACTTTCCCGGTTCAAGGTGTCGGTCCGTTATGACGAAGTTTCTCACGCCGCGTGCATGCAGTGCGTGCACGAACCGGTTGCCATCCTGGTGACGGGTCCGGATCGCAAAGAACAGGGTGGCCGCCGCATCGCTGATCTGGCGGCTGTCAATCGAAATCAGCGAGGGATCCGGGGCTTCTGGGCTGGAATGAACCAGGCGCCCCCCGGCGATTTTCGCAATTTCTGATGCGGTATATGGAATCGTTTCGTTCAATGTCCTTGTTAACGGGTTATGATCCGGGCGCCCGGGCGCGGCTCCAAAGCAGGGAAACCGCGATCGCCGCACCGATGCTGCCTGAAATGATGACCAGGGAAATCCACACAGGAAGATCGATTCCGAAAAACCCGGCGAGCATTTTTACCCCGATAAACACCAGGACGACGGCGATCCCCTCCCGCAAATATTGAAATTTATGAAAGGCGCCTTTCAGTACAAAGAACATGGATCGCAGCCCCAGCACTGCAAATATATTTGAACTATAAATGATCAGGCGCGACTGTGTAATGGCAAACACCGCGGGGATCGAATCAAAGGCAAACACCACATCCGTCGTGGCCAGCAACAGCAACACCACGAAGAGGGGTGTAAAATAATACTTCCCCCCGATCTTTTCCCGGAACCTGCCATCGTTCTCCCCGGCGGTCAGTGGAACAATTTGCCTGATCAGCCGGTATACGCTGTTTTTTTCAGCATCGAACTCCTTTTTGTCCCCGGTAAAGAACAGTGAAATGCCCGTATACAGCAGGAAGGCTCCAAACCCGTACAGGATCCAGTGAAATTCCCGCACGAGCACGACACCGGCCGTAATAAAGACGATCCGCAGGAGAATGGCGAGTAATATGCCATACAGCAGTACGCGGTTGGCATACCGGTCGGGTACGCCGAAATGGGAAAAAATGAGAAGAAATACAAAGATGTTATCAATGCTGAGCGACCATTCCATCAGGTAGGCGCTGATATATTCGAGCGCGCGGGCGTGTCCCACCTCAAAGTACACGAATAAGAAGAAAGCGAGTCCCAGGAGCACCCAGAAAGCGCATTGCAGCAGCGCCTGGCGAATCGATACCTCTTTTGATTTTTTACTCAGCAGTCCCAGGTCGGTCACCAGGGCGGCGATGATCACCGTTCCAAATACCAGGTACGCCCATGTAAACTCACTCATGCGCAGGGAATTCGGGCAAAGGTAGGTTTCAAAAGCCGGAGCGGCTAGGGGTTGGAAGCAGCGGCGGCCGGCACCGTGTATTTTTTCCGGCGCCACCACTGGTAACAGGCGCCGAAAAGAATGACCAGGGCCAGCGGCACGCCCAGGTTGAACCATTGCCAGCGCTGGCGCTGTTCTTCCACCTTCCTTGCGTCCAGCAGCCTCAGGGTGTAGTCCTTGGCCCGCGCTTCGCTGAGATCATCATTATTTACCAGGTATTCCAGGCAGTTCTCCACAAAATCCCTGTTTGCAAACTGGTATTGGTACTGGGTTCCCACGGTATAGGAATTGACGCCCATGGGCAATGGCTTGTCCTCATACGTACCGTTCAGGGGAATATCCCCGTCGGCCACGACGATCATCTTGTTGTCGTTAATGCACCGGGTCAGGAACGGCTCATTATGGCCGGCAAAGGAATCCATGACGGCGGTACTCACCCTGTTCTTGTAGAGGGAACTGAACTTTCCCGTCAGCAGGACGGCCGCCGGAATATCTTTCATCTTGAAGGCTTCGTCTTCCGGGGCGTTCCGGTTTTCCGTCCCGCTGATCAGCGCCGGTGTCGCCACGATGCGCGCGTTCCCCGAGGAGCTCAGCAGGATCGTCTTTTGGATGGCAGGGGCATTGACGGTGTCTATGGAATTGACGAACCTGCCGGCCACCAGCCCGATATTCCGGTTGATCACGCTATTCTGCTTCGACTCAAAAAGCGGAAAATAGTTCCAGTGCAAAAAATCGAACTGCTTGTTCCCGTTGACATCGAACGGCAGGAAATCCGACTGCAGATCCAGGATCAGGTCCGGGTTGATCCGGACACCGTATTTGAACAGGAGGTCATCCAGCTGCAGCCCCCGGTCGTAGGCGATGACCTGGTTCTTGATCTGGAGACTGTCCATTTCCGCATTCAGGCGGTCGATGAACAGCAGCACTTTTCCTCCGTGCATCACGTACTGGTCGATCTTCAGCTTTTCTTCCCCGGTGAAGGGGACCGTCGGCTTTACGATCATCAGCAGCCGGAAGGTATCCGGGATGACCGGCTGTTTGCCGATATCCAGGGTAAAGAGGGCATAATTTTTTTGAAGCACGTTGGTAACCAGATCATACACTTCATTGCCGGTCGGCTCGCCATTGCCGACCGAATAGGCGATCAGGGGCTTTTGATTTTCGACAAGCCGGTCGATCGCACTGGCAAACTTGTATTCAAGCAACGCTTCCGAACTGTTGAGTTCAGACGGAGTAATGACGGTTTCGGTCCCCGAATAAAGGTTGACGGGGATCATCCTGCCACGGTAGGATACCATGGCCGCGGGATACACATATTGCGATTGCTCGCCGGCCTTCAGCTGCACCTTCAGGTTAATCGGGACAAACCCCAGGGCAGAAAGGGTATCGGCGTAGGTCCTGGCGGTGCCCGGGAAAGGATCATCCGGCGAAACGACCCGCAGGTGGACCCTCCCGTGCGAATATTCCATGAACTCCTGCAGCAGTTCCTGGGCCGACGCCGACAGGTTCCTGAAGCCCGCGGGCAGATCCCCTTTGAGGAAAATATCGACGTTGACGTTATCGGTCAGGCGACCGAGCAGCTTCTTTACCGGGGAGGAAATGGTGAACCGCTTTTCATTGGTAAGATCCAGGCGTTCATGAACGTTGGCGGCCACAAAATTGATCACCAGCAGCGCAAACACCACCACCAGCCAGGACCCCGCTATTCGTGTATTTTTTTGCTGGAAAGCCATCCGATCGGAAACTATTTTTTGGAAATATTTTTTTGTGTTGCAAAGAGGAAAAGAAATACCAGACTGCAAAAATACAGGACGTCCCGGGTGTCCACCACGCCGCGGCTGATACTGCGATAGTGAAAATCGATCCCTACCATCTCGATGTAGTAGTCCGCATTCCCCGTAAAGACCGGCAGTTTACTGATGGCGTTGAATCCAAAATACAGGATCACGCAGGCGAAGGCACCGAGCAGGAAGGCGATCACGGCATTGGAGGTCAGGCCGGAACACCAGCTGCTGATCGCCGCGAACACGGCCGCCAGGAAGACCAGTCCCAGGTAGGAACCGGTTATCCCGCCCGTGTCGATCCCCCCCGAAGCGGATAAGGCCGAGATCGTGTAGACATAGAGCAAGGTCGGTAGTAAGGCAATGACGATCACCACCAGGACCGCCAGGTATTTACCGGTCACAATCTGCCAGTTGGTCAGTGGCCGGGTCTGCAGGATCTCGAAAGTGCCGGTCTTGTATTCGTCCGAGAAGCTTCGCATGGACAGCGCCGGGATCAGGAAGATGAATACCCAGGGCGCCAGGGAAAAAAAACTGTCCAGGTTGGCATAGCCGAAGTCAAAAATATTGCTGTCCTTAAGAACGAAAAGATACAAGCCATTCACCACCAGGAACAGGATAATGGATATGTAGCCGGTGAATCCGCTGAAAAACTGGTGCAATTCCTTTTTGGCGATTGGGAACATGGGTCGTAAAAAAGTGCAATATAGGCCCTGAAAAATAATTATGGATTTTTCATTTTTTATGCAGCGTTTTCAAAACCGGGCTTGTCCTAGTACAACAGTCATAAAGTTAGCCAATCGAAATTAATCACCTGCGGTTATTTTCTTCAAGAGTCACTGAATTAAAGGAACGCTATTCCTGTTATTGAAAAGTAATCTTCAGATGATTCCTTATGAAATGTTTACCCGAACCAACTGATGAAACTCCCGGCAACCGGGAGTTTTTTTTTATGGAATCCAGCTGAGTCCCGCATCCTAATGGGAAACCTTGATCATGAAAATCGTAAAAATGCCGCTGGTAGCGGCGCTGCTCCTCGTGTCGACGGCCGCCCTGTGCCAGACAGAGAAAAAAAACCCTCCACCGCCGCCGCCGCCGCCTTCCGTGAATGTCGTACCCCCGGTACCCCCGCTGCCCCCGGTGCCTGAAAAAGAAATCCGCCGGGACCGGAAGGACAGGAAGAACATGTTGCCACCACCACCTCCTCCGCCGCCACCGCCGCCGCCACCGCCGCCGCCTCCTCCGCCCGTTCCCAACCCTTCCGCACCGCAACAACCCGGTGATGGGCCGGCGCTGTAACCAATGGCAGGTGGCAACCTAAGTTGCCGCCACGGCGGTGAGGGTCTTATGATGATGTAAGTAAAGTGGGCCGGGCAGGTCTACACGCCGAAGCTTTCACCGCACCCGCAGGTACGGGAAGCGTTGGGATTATTAAAGTAGAATCCCTTGCCATTGAGGCCTTCACTGAATTCAAGGGTGGTATCGACCAGGTACAGGAAACTCCTGAGATCTGTCACCAGTTTCATACCCTTGTCCTCGAATTCCTGGTCCTGCGGACGGGACTCGTTGTCGAAGTCCATTTTGTAGCTGAGCCCCGAGCAACCCCCGCTGACCACGCTGATGCGCAGGAAGTACTCCTGGGGCGAAAGATGCGCATCCTTCATCAGGCTGTCCACCTTCCTCTTTGCGTCTTCGCTGATATAGATCATATGATTACCGGTCTGGTTATTTTACAAAATTAAGGCAGAATGTCGTCGGAACAAGCCCCCCGGGGGTGGCCTGCGCAAATTTAACGTCGTATGCCGGAATCCTGATCCATATCCTGGCGAAACCTGACCGGGTACCCGCAGGTTGGTGACCGATGCCGTATTTTTAGGGGGGTTAAAACCAATTTATATGAACAAGATCGAACATGTTGGAATTGCCGTCAGCGACCTGGCCAATTCGATCCCCCTGTTTGAAAAGCTTTTAAACACCACCTGCTACAAGACGGAGACGGTCGACAGCGAGCAGGTAAAAACCGCCTTTTTGCAGGCGGGGCCCAATAAGATAGAACTCCTGGAGCATACGGGACCCGAAAGCGTGATCCGGAAATTCATCGAAAAAAAGGGAGAAGGCATTCACCACATCGCCTTCGACGTGGAGGATATTGAATCCGAAATGCAGCGGCTGGCAAACGAGGGGTTTACGCTCCTGAACCCCAGGCCGAAGCCCGGAGCGGACGGAAAGCTCGTTTGCTTCCTGCACCCGAAAGATACCCGGGGTGTGCTGATAGAACTTTGCATGGACCAGCCCCGGTAAAGTTCCCGCATCCCGCAGCATGGGTCGCCCAACCCCTTCGATCAAAGACCCCGCCCCGGTTTGCCGACCGGTGTCTACCGTCGACTGCTGATGGTGGACTGCCGCCGGTTATTCCAGCCAGGGATTATGCTTTTTCTCTTCCCCGATCGTAGTAGCGGGGCCATGACCCGGGTATACCCGTGTTTCGCCTGGCAGGATCAGCAATTTCTCCCGGATGTTCCGTATCAGGGTGGCATGGTCACCGCCGGGCAGGTCCGTGCGCCCGATGCTGTTTTGAAACAGCACGTCTCCCGAAATAATAAAGTGCTGCCTGCTGCAATAAAAGCAGATGCTCCCGGGAGAATGCCCTGTGGCCTCAATAACCTCCAGTGTATCCCCGTCCAAGTCCACCGTGTCCCCCTCCCGCAGGAAGACCCGTTCCCCCGTGTAATTTTCAAAAGGCAGGTTGAACATCACTCCCATGGAGGGCGCCGAATCCAGTACGGGCGCTTCGAGAGGATGCAGGTGGAGGTGAAGCCCGTAGGCGGTCGCGACGTCTTTGTTTCCGAAAACATGATCCAGGTGGCAGTGAGTGTTCAGCAACCACCGGGGAACCAGCCGCCGGGCCGCGATAAAGCCTTCCAGTTCCCGTTTTTCCTCCGGTGTATAGAAGCCGGGATCGATAATGATACACGATCCTTTTTCATTGAAAACCAGGTAAGTGTTCTCCTGAACCGCATTAAACGTTAAAACTTTTACCTCGAACATAAGGGACGCGAAATTGATTTAACTTCATTTTATTGATTAATCCGGAAACCGCTAATTTTAAGCTATTATAACGTACACTTCATGCAAGGTCACAAGAAACATTTTCTCAGAAAAATTTTTCTACTGTCCGTACTCCTGGTAACTGCTTTTTCATTGGTCCACGCACAGGTCAGCACCGTCCAGTATGGGAAGAACAGGATTCAGTATAAGAATTTCAAATGGCATTATTACCAGTCCAGGAATTTCAACGCATATTATAACCAGGGAGGACAGGAGCTCGCCAGGTACATCATCCAGGTGGGCGAGGAAGAGTTACCGGGGCTGGAAAAATTCATAGAATACAGCCTGCAGCGCAGGGCCAATGTGATCATTTACAACAGCCTGGACGACATGCGGCAGACCAATATCGGCCTGGACAATAACAGCGGCACCTATGACCAGACCGAAGGCACCCAGCCCGGTTCTTTTGTAAGCGGGGGCAACACCGGCGGTACCACGAGGCTCGTCAATAACAAGATGATCGTGTATTTCGACGGCAATCACGACGACCTCCGGAGACAGGTCCGCGAGGGGATTGCGCGCGTGCTCACGGAAAACATGCTGTTCGGCGATGATATTGGTGAAGTGGCCGGGAACAAGGCACTCCTGGATCTGCCGCAATGGCTCATTGACGGTTACGTTGCGTACGCGGGTCAAAACTGGAGCGCCGCGCTGGATGATCAACTGAAAAACGAGATCCTCAGCGATAAATACAAGAATTTTTACCAGTTTGCCTTCGACAAGCCCCTGCTGGCCGGCCACGCTTTCTGGTATTACATTGAAGAAAAATACAAGCGGGAGAATACTTCCTACCTCCTGTACCTCGCCCGGGTCTACAAGAGCCTTAACCGCGCGGCCCTGCAGATCACCAAGAAAAAGAAGTTCAAGGACATCCTTTCCGATTTTATGCAATACGAACAGGACAAGTATGAGCAGGACGTTCGCCACCGTAAAAACTACCCGAAAGGCAGTGAGATCACCGACTATTCCATCAATAAGCGGCTGGATTATTACCACTTCAATGTGAATCCCAACAAGCGCAGCAGGATGTATGCGGTGGTGCAGTTCAAGAAGGGGCAAAACAGGGTTATCCTCGACGACGAGGGCGACGACAAGACCCTCCTGAAATTTGGTTCCCGGAGCCTGGACAACAGCATCAATCCCCAGTACCCGATGATGGCGTGGGACCCGAAGGGCACCCGTCTCGCGGTCCTGTACTGGGAAGAAGGCCATATCCGGTTGTTCGTATATGACGTCATCACGCGCGTCAAACCCTACAAGAGGGATCTTACCGATTACTTTGACCAGGTCCAGGACATGAAATACATGATCAACAGCCAGACGCTGCTGTTCAGCGCAGTGAAGAACGGTCATTCCGATATTTATTCCTACGACCTGGAAAATGACAAGGTGCGCCAGATCACCAATGACGTTTATGACGATCTGGACCCCTCCTTCGTGGCCTTTCCGGGCAAAATGGGGATCATCTTTGCCAGCAACCGGCCCACGCCGGGCGCGCGCGGCGGCGACACGTCACTCATGCCGGACCGCTTCAATATCTTCCTCATCACGGATTTCAATACGGGGCGGCCCGAGCTCAACCAGATCACCCAGCTTACCAATCTGAAATTTGGGGATGCGCGTTATCCCACCCAATACAGCAACAACCACTTCACCTTCGTTTGCGATCTTAACGGCGTGGCGAACCGGTATGCCGGCTTCTTTACGACCAAGCACGAAGGGGTGGATACGCTCGTGATCATCGGGGAAGATATCCTGCGCAATCCCAAAATAAGCGACATCGATTCCCTGCTGAAGGAATATCACAAGAAGGATGTCGATTCCATAGCAGTGGTTTCCGTAACGAGTGATTCAGCCTACACCTTTCCGCTGACCAATTACGAGACCGGCCTGCTGGAAACCAGGGAAGCCGGCGATGATCACCAGGTCAGCGAGGTAACCCGCGAAGGTGACGACAAGGTGCTCTACAAGCTCAAGATCGACGAGAATGCGTTGCGCAACAGGAATGTCAGCGCCACCCCCACGCAGTACCGGAAGCACCAGATGGAACTCAACAGGATCGCGGGCGGCCAGGAAATCCTCCCGCAGACGGATACGGCGCAGAGCGAAGATCCTTTCCAGACCCCGTTCAAAAAGGGGCAGCGCGACACTTCCGGGGTGAACGGGATCTATACCGGCCAGAATACCGGGGCGTCGGACGTCCTCGGACGCGCCAAACAGTTCCCGTACAAGCCCCCGAAATTCGCGACGGATTACGTCGTGGCGGGGTTCAACAATGACGTGCTCGGCACCCGCTACCAGATTTACACCGGCGGCTCGGGCCCGGTCACCCTGACTTCCAACAATGGCCTGGACGGGACGCTACGCATGGGAACCGCGGACCTCATGGAGGACGTGAAGATCTCCGGCGGCTACCGGCTGTCCACCAACCTCAAGGACAATGACTGGCTCTTTCAGTTCAACGACCTGAAAAAAAGGCTCGACTGGAACCTGACCTATTACCGTAACGTACAGGAGATCGGCTTTTCAAACGGCGATTCCCTGGGAACGGTCTACCCCGGTAAATTGTTCTCCAACCTGTACCAGGCAGGGATCAGTTACCCTTTTGACAATACCAAAAGCATCCGCTTTAATCTCGGCGTCCGCAGGGATCGCGGGGTGGTGAGCTCCGTCGACCAGGTCTCGCTGCCTGCCCCGGACCAGTCCAAAACCTATGGCCTGCTCCACCTGGAGTATGTATATGACAACACCCTGAACCCGACCCTGAACATCTGGAACGGTATCCGGGCCAAGGCCTATATCGACTGGAACGCTCAGCTGAGCAAGCTGCGCTCCCAGGAAGGACCGTATACTTTCAATTTCGGATTTGACGCCCGGGGATATTATCCCATCTACCGCAATTTCATTTGGGCGGGAAGGGTGGCCGGCGATTTCAGCTGGGGCAGCCAGAAACTCATTTACTACCTGGGTGGGATAGACAACTGGTTCATGTTTGGCAGCAACCAGAAAAGCGACGGAACGTACCGCTATTTCAACCCGGCGAACCAGCCGGCACCGGACGTGGACTATGCCTTCCAGTCCCTGGCCGTGAACATGCGCGGTTACATTCAGAACGCCGCTAATGGCAATAATTCAGTGGTGATCAACAGCGAGTTCAGGTTACCCATTTTCACCACCTTCTTCAGCAAGCCCATCAATAACGCATTCGTCAGGAACTTCCAGCTGATCCAGTTCGTTGACCTCGGGTCTGCCTGGAACGGCGCCTATAATACGATCGGGCGTCCCACCATCACCTATGCCGACCCCAGTGACCCGACCGTCACCATCAAGATCAAGGCGCCCGGGATCGGGCCGTTTCTCGGTGGATACGGGTTCGGGGCGCGTAGCACCATTTTGGGTTACTTCCTGAAATTCGACGCCGGGTGGCCCATGAGCAGCTTTTTCGGCGGCAAACCGATACTGTATTTCAGCATGGGGCTTGATTTTTAAGAGCATTTCCGCGGGGACTGGCGTGAACCGGTCAGCCGGCAGCCTGGCCTCTTTCCCCGGTCCGGAAATAGTGGCTACCTGCAATAAATAGCACGATCAGGGTCATCAACCAGCCAGCAAGGACCAATTGCCCGAGCGAGCGCTGTCTTTTTTCTTCTTCGGACAGGGATCTTCCTGCGACAACAAACGCCGCGGATGACCCGGCGATATACCGGGTCACCAGGGCGATCCGCAGGCCCCTTTGCGGCTCCCACGTGACGCGGTCCTCCCCGTGTGAGCGGGTAGCATCCAGCACTCCTTCCGGCAGCGCCGGTGGGGCGCCGTCGAGATAGCCCGCGGAACGAACGGGATGACCGCCGGCATCATACAGTATCCGGAAAACGGACAGGCTTTCACGGATATCAACGCTGTCCGCGAAATACCCGGCAACGTTTTTTCCTGCCCGGAGCCGGGAGGCGATTTCGGAGGCTTGCTCTATTTGCGGATCATTGGCCCCGGTCCGGTAGACCTGCTGCACCGCGATATAAATGACACCGTAGATACCCGTGACGGCTGCGGCCACCAGGAGTTGCTGAAGGAGCTGTTTCATATAATTTATAAATTAAAAGTACTTTGTAAATCAAAGTATGCGGGTAAAAAAATTACCGGAGCCCCCGGATCATTTTTTCCAGCGCATCCAGGTGGACCCGGAAGGCCTTTGCGCCGGCAGCCGTGACCCTGTAACGTGTATCGGTCTTCCTGCCGACAAAACCCTTCCTCACCTGGATAAACCGCATTTCTTCGAGTCCCTTGAGGTGGGAAGCCAGGTTGCCGTCGGTGACCCTGATGAGTTCCTTCAGGGAATTGAAATTCATTTCAACATTCACCATGAGCGTGCTCATGATCCCCAGTCTCACCCGGCTCTCGAATGTTTTACTCAGGTTCTCAATGGGGTTCGGAGTCTTATTTTGTATCATGGTCTGTCGTGCCTCCACCACATGACGCAGCCATAAAGGATATGCAGCACGCCAAAACCTGCGGCCCAGAACTGCAGCCCACGCGCCGGGTACCACAGGCTGAGCAACCCCAGGATCAGTTCACAAAGTCCCAGGTACCCGATCTCGGGAAGCGTGTATTTGGAGGCATTCACCAGCGCCAGCCCATAGCATAACAGGCAAACCGGTACCAGGAGCGAAAACTGGTCCAGCTGAAGCAGCCGGAGGCACAGGATCCCGCCCACAGCAAACGGTATTCCCAGGCCGGACAACAACCGGCGGCCGCTGCTACCCAGCAATGCAACGCCCGCCTTCCTGGATTGCAGGTAAGTGAAGATAAAGGAAACGACCACCGCCGAAAACAGTACAACCGACGCGTATAGCAGGAGCTGCTCTTTCAGTTCGGCTAAACTGGTGGTCCTGTATCGTGTATATGCCTGCATGCTTTGGCTGGCCAGCCATGCGCCCGCCAACGCAATACAACCGGCTGCCAGCCCGCTGTACCCGCTCAGGCCGAGGAACCGGCTGCTTTGTTCCATCATCTTCCTGATGTGGCGGAGGTCACGAAGCGAAGCCAGCTGTTCGTACATAAAAAGCACTTTGAACTACAAAGTAAATGTTTCTCCGGGAAATTTCAAAATAAGACATGCCGCTCAGCCGCGCACCCGCGCCACCACCTCGCGGATGACACGGCACGCTTCGACGATCTCTTCTTCCGATATCGTGAGGGGGGGCACGATGCGCAGGCATTGGGGAGCAAACAGGAACCAGTCGCTGAAGACACCGGCGTCCAGCAGCGCCCGTATCACTTTCCGGTTTTCCTCGGCATTTTCAAATTCCAGGGCGATCATCAGCCCCCGGCTCCTGATCGCCTTTAGTCCCGACGGGGCCAGGAGTTCCCGGAACAGCTGTTCCTTTTTGGCGACCTGGCCCGGGATCTTCTCCCGGAGCAGGAAATCCATCGCGGCCAGTCCTGCCGCGCATGACACAGGGTGTCCCCCGAAAGTATTGATGTGACCCAGGACGGGGTGGTGACTGAGGGATTGCATGAGTTCCCGGCGGGCAATAAAGGCACCCAGCGGCATGCCTCCGCCCAGGGCCTTGCCCAGCAACAGGATGTCCGGAACGATGTCAAATTGTTCGAACGCCCAAAGGGAGCCGTTCCTGCCAAAGCCGCACTGGATCTCATCCAACACAAGCAATGCGCCCGTTTGGGTGCAGCGGGACCGAAGTGCCTGCAGCCAGCCGGCGTCCGGTACGATGACGCCGGCTTCCGCCTGGATGGTTTCGGCAACCACGCAGGCGGTCTGCTCATCGATCTTTACAAGATCCGCGGGGTTGTTATATTCCAGGTGCACGATCCCCGGCAGCAACGGCCTGAAGGCATTCCGCCAGTATTCATCTCCCATGATGCTCAGGGACCCCTGGGTACTGCCGTGATAGCTTTTTTGAAATGCGGCGATCTGGGTGCGCCCGGTAGCCCGTTTGGCCAGTTTCATGGCGCCTTCCGTAGCTTCCGTGCCGGACGCCGTGAAAAACACGGTGTTGAGCGTTGGGGGCAGGTGATCGGTCAGCATTTTGGCGTAAGCGGTCTGGGGGCCCAGCACCAGCTCGCCGTTTACCATGACGTGCAGGTAATCGTTGATCTGTTTGTTGATGGCGCCGATGACCCGCTTGTTGCGGTGTCCCACGTTGCATACGCTGATCCCGCCGATCAGGTCGAAGTATTCCTTTCCGTCGGCGGCATACAGCTTACTCCCCTCGGCCCGCTGGATCTCCAGCCCGAGCGGCGCATCGGAGGTTTGAGCGATGTGATGTAAAAAGATATAACGATTGTCCATTTTCGATCCTTCAGCGGGTTGTAAGTGTTTTATACGAAATTAGCACAGGAATGCTCATGCCGCGGCATGATCGGGGAACCTTCCCGGCCGACTAAAATTTACATTCATGGCACATCTTATTGAAATCAAAGGTATCCATCCCAGGGTAGGCGTGAACTGTTTTCTCGCTCCCAACGCCACGGTCGTGGGGGACGTCGTCATGGGCGATGACTGCAGCGTCTGGTTCAACGCGGTGATCCGGGGCGACGTGAACGCCATACGCATTGGTAATAAGGTGAATATACAGGACGGGGCGATCGTCCACTGCACCTATCTCAAGGCTTCCACCACCATCGGAAATAATGTGAGCATCGGACACAATGCAATCGTGCACGGGTGCGTTATACAGGATAATGTTCTGGTGGGTATGGGAGCCATCGTAATGGACCATACCGTAGTGGGCAGCAACTCCATCATCGCAGCGGGAGCTATCGTACTTGAAAACAGTGTCATAGAGCCCGGTTCGATCTATGCGGGCGTCCCCGCGAAAAAGGTGAAGAACATCTCCGAGGAACTGATCCATGGAGAGATCAACAGGATTGCTGACAATTACGTGATGTATTCGAGCTGGTTTAAAACCTGATTATATAAATAAGTTACGAACTAACTGCTTAATTTATTTATACCTTAACACACCTGTTATAATCCCGGTAAAGTATTTGTGTATCAATCGCATTGCATGAAAAAAATCTTGCTGGCAGCCATTTGTGTGGGATTCTTGTCGGGATGTTCCCTGTTCAGGAAGAATGAGAAGTACGGATGCCCTACCAACGGGAAGAATATCGGCGCCGAGCGCATTTTATCGGGCGACAAGGAGGCGATCAAGGCCGCGCGGAAAGCAAAAAAATTTAAATATTAACAGGAACCCAAAAACACCAACCGCAAAACACCAAAACACCTTAGTATGTGCTACCATTTAAAAACACAGTTCGGGGGAACTGAAGCCGTTATCGATGACAACTGCGGCGTCTCCAAATTTTATTCCATTGCAGACAAGCTGGTTGACGGCCTGAACGTCAAATTCATCAACCAGGTCGACGACGCCGAAAGCCTGGATTGGGACTTCCGGTATAAAAAGCATTTTTTGACGCTGCATTATAATATTTTCAACGGCGTATCGATCCTGCCCCACAACACGCGGAGCGTTGCCAGGGAGAACCAGGCGGTGCTTGAAGTAGCCGCGTACCTGGAAAACAACGCTTACTAAATCCGGCAGTGTGTCCCGGAAGACGGGTGTCCGGCCCGCTACCATTTCTTCTCGTCAAGGGATCCAAGGATGTTCAGATAGCTCACATACCTGTCTGGCGCAATATCCCCTTTCTCCACGGCCTGCTTGACCGCGCAACCCGGTTCATCCACGTGAATACAGTTGTTGAACCGGCATTCATTCAGCAGGATTCTCATTTCCGGAAAATAATGTGAAAGTTCTGTATTACGGATATCCGTCAGGGCAAATTCCCGAAGGCCCGGCGTATCGATCACCGCCCCGCCGTCCGGCAGATCGAACATTTCTGCGAACGTCGTCGTGTGCAGCCCTTTACCGCTCCAGCCGCTCACATCCTGGGTTTTGAGCGCCGTCCGGGGGATCACCTGGTTGATGAAAGTGGACTTGCCCACCCCGGAGTGTCCGCTGAGCAGGGTGGTCTTTCCCTGTAACAGCCGTCTCACCTCCAGGGTGCCTTCCATCGACTGGAGGCTCATCCCGGTCACGGGATAACCGACCTTTTCGTAGAGTGCCTTCAGCTTGTGATATTGCTCCTCTTCCTTTTTCCGGTAGAGATCGGATTTATTGAAAACGATGATGGACGGCACATGAAAGGCTTCGGACGCCGCCAGGAACCGGTCGATAAATCCCGTGGAGGTCCTGGGGTCCTTTAGCGTGGCGAACAGGAGACTCTGGTCCAGGTTCGACGCGATGATATGATGCTGGTTCCTGTTACGGGGAGACTGGCGGGAAATATAATTCTTCCGCTCGTGGATGCCTTCGATGACCGCCTCCGCTCCTTCCGTTCCTTCGGGGCTGATATCGATCACGTCCCCCACGGCCAGGGGATTGGTGGAACGGATGTTGTCGATTTTGAATATGCCTTTTATGCGGGCGTTATAAAAATTTCCGTCTGCCCCCTTTACGATATACCAGCTGCCGGTGGATTTATATACGACGGCATTCATCGGGACATTTGAAGGGGTGAGGGGAATATTTATGATCGGTTGTCATTGGCCCGGCAACCTACGGAAACTTCCTGAGAATCGTGAACCGCAGCACCAGTTCAAGGAACAGGAGTCCCATGGCGGCGAAGATCAGCGGGTAGAATTTTTCGGTAAACCGGTGATACGTGGTGATCTCCACCTTCGATTTTTCCAGGCTGTCGATAGAGGCGTAAATGCTTGCGAGGCTCTCGTTGTCCGTCGCCCGGAAATATTTGCCGCCGGTTTCATCCGCGATATTTCTCAGGAGCTTCTCATCGATCGCCACTTTCTCATTCTGCATGACGATCCCCGCGGGCGTGCTGACGGGCGTCGGCGCATACCCGTCGGTGCCGACGCCGATCGTATAAACCCTGACCCTGAAGGTCTTCGCGATTTCTTTCGCGGTCGCCGGGTCGATCAAACCGCCATTGTTGATCCCGTCGGTGAGAAGGATCACCACCTTGCTCTTCGCCTTGCTGTCCCGCAGCCGGTCGACACTGGTGGCGAGACCCGATCCAATGGAGGTGCCGTCCTGGAGCAGACCGTTGCGGATTTGCGATATCTGGTTGATGAGCACGGCGTGATCGGTCGTCAGGGGACACTGTGTAAAGCTCTCGCCGGAGAAGATCACCAGGCCGATACGGTCATTGGGCCGGCTGTTAACGAAATTCTCGGCCACTTTTTTAGCTGCTTCCATCCGGTTGGGCGTGAAATCCTGGGCGGTCATGCTGCCGCTGACGTCAATACACAGAATGATATCGACGCCTTCCCCTTCCGATTGTTGTTCTTCATACTGCACCTGGGGCCGGGCGAGCGCTATAATGATACAGCAAAGGGCCGCCAACCGCAAAATGAATGGAACGTTCCGGAAGGTGTTGCGCCAGGAACGCAACCGCTGTAGGCCCCGCGTGGTGGAAAGGCCTGCGGCGGCCACCTGGCTTTTGCCTTTCCCGGCATGCCAGTAAACCAGGAACGGGATCAGGGCAAACAGCGCGAAGAACAGGGGTTGTCCGAAGGTTATATGGTCAAAATAGTCACGTATCACTTTGCGTCTTTTTGCTGGTAACAGCGTGGATCGATGCGATCATGCTGCGCGTCTCGGGCAGGCAGGATGCGCTTTCCGATGGCGC
>Ga0187809_10000344_pt1 | contig 26253 bp, 18 predicted proteins | sample NC_wetland_sal_i_8_FD_132415 | JGI IMG/M metagenome (GOLD analysis project Ga0187809, IMG submission 132415) | Wetland sediment microbial communities from Neuse River Estuary, North Carolina, USA - ASW_4 | ecosystem: Environmental > Aquatic > Freshwater > Wetlands > Sediment | place: USA: North...
GTGCGCTATGCCCACGAAACCGGCCTCGACGGTTTTGTCGTTGGCAGCGCCTATTACCGGAAACGATGATGCGGCGAGCCATCACCCGCCGCGCTGCAGGATGACGTTTTCCTTCGTCGCCGCCTTTTGCTCATAGCCCCTTTCTTTCAGGAACGAGAGGCAGTCCGTGTTCCAACGCTCCTTGAGCACGGTTTCGATCATGACGGTCGCGGGCCACAGGCCAGGCTCCGTCATTTGATAATAGGGAAGCAGCCCCTGATCCTCGAACCCCTCGACATCGATCTTGACGACGTCGGGCCTTGTCACGCCGGCATTTTCGAGGACGGATTGGAGAGGCCGCATGGTGATGGGAACCGTGACCTCCGGCGCGTTTTCCCGGCCGGGAAGGAGCGAAGCGCCGCCGACATTGCCGCCGCCGTCGAAGCGAAGCAGCGCCGTTCCCTCTTGGCCGCCTGCCGCGACGTTGAGCAAGATGATGTTGCCTGCCTCGTTTGACAGGATGTTGAACCTGAGCTTCGCATAGGTGCGTGGATGCGGCTCCAGCGCGATGACCCTGCCAGCCGGCCCGACGAGGCGTGACGCCCAAAGCGTATAGGTGCCGACATTCGCCCCTATATCGACGAAAACGGATCCTTTCCTGACGAAAGGAGCGAGCAGGGCGCGTTCGCTCTTTTCGGGCAGCCTGCGCCGGCCCGCCATGACGCGATCGCATCGGTTTTCAGTGGGGTAGGCCCGGAATCGGATCCCTTCCGCCATAATGTCGAATGGGCCGGGGCGGGACGCGCCCAGCTTTTTCCGTATCGCCTTTCTGAGTCGGGACGAGAGAAAGCCGGTCGTGGCCGAAGACCACACGATCCGGTCGATCATGCCCGGCAGGCGGTCGCTGAAGCGGGTTTCGGTATCGAGATGCGCTTGCGCACGGCCTGCGGGCGGGGAAATTCCCGTGTCGGCGGCGGAGTCGGAAGGAGTGTCCATGGGGCCGGTCAAAGCGCGTTCGCGGCGGTTTGCGATGGGTTGGGGGATTGCGCCCGCGTCTCCTCGTCGAGCACGGCCCGCACGGAGCCTGCAATGGCTTCGCGCTTGGCCGGCGGCAGATCCTCCACCTTTTCCCCGTCGGCAAGCCGCACCGTCACTTCCCTATGGGCGAAATGGACGCCTTCCTTATGAAACGTTTCCTGAATCAGCGAGTAAATCGCCTTGCGCGTCACGAATTGGTCGCCCGGCCGCGTCATATATTTGACGCGCACGATCATGGCGGAATCTTCCATCGAATAGACCCCCTGCGATTTCAGCGGCTGGATGAACAGGGGGCCGAGGATTGGGTCCTCGAGGAGCTGCTGGCCGATCTTCTTGATCAGCCGTCGGACTTTGTCCACGTCGGTATCGTAGGTCAGCCTGAGCGGCAGCTTCATGATGACCCAATCGCGGGAATAGTTGGTCAAATGATGAATCTCGCCGAACGGGACGGTGTGCAGTGCGCCGCGATGGTGCCTGAGCTGGAAGGACCGCATCGATATCTTCTCGACCACGCCCTTGACCTTGTCGAGTTCGATATATTCGCCCTTGCGGAAGGCGTCGTCGATGAGGAAGAAGGCCCCGGAAAAGATATCCCGGATCAGCGTCTGCGCGCCGAAGCCGATGGCGATGCCGACGACGCCGGCGCCGGCGAAAAGCGGCGCCACATTCACCCCGACATTGGACAAGACGAGCGTGAAGGCAAAGATCACGATGGCGAATATGATGGCGTTGCGAAAGACAGGCAGGAGCGTGGCGAGTCGCGACTGTCCCTTCCCCATCCCGCCCTCTTCGGCGGGACTGCTTTCCTGCTCGTCCTGGTTCCCGCCCTCTTCGAGAATCTTGTCGTCGATATAATTGTTGACCGCCTTGTAGCCGGAGGCGGCAAGAAAGACGACCAGCAGAATATCGAGCGCCGACGACAGGATCTCGCCGGTTTCGCTCTCGCCCTGCACGCCCCAGATCCGGGCGAGCGCCGCGACCGACAGGACAAGGACGGTGGCGAGGATGGCGTTCTCGAAGAAGTTCTTGAAGGCTGGCTTGAACTCCCTGGAGCGCATTTTCGGCTTTTCCAGGGGCTGATGGATCGTCATCTCCTCGCCCTCTTCGAGGAGATCGCGCTCGTCGTCGCTCAGGCTTTCAGCCATTTCCCTGGCGGCGACCGCGCGGCGCCAGGCCCGGTTCTCGGCGAGCGCCTTGAGGATCTGGCTGCGGCGGAAGCTTGCGGCGCGCGCCTCATAGGCGATCTCGAGCACGAAAACGGCAAGCGCATAGACCAGGAGCGCCCCGACGAAGACGATGATGGGCGCACCGACGAGGATATAGCCGCCCGGCAGGCCGAGCGTCAGGCGCACGGAACTCATGAACCAGGCGAAAGCCAGGTAGACGACGATGAGCGGCAGTCCGGCGGCCGCCAGCAACCGCCGCCATCCCGGCTTCCTGTCGGGATCGCCGGGGCCGAGCAGGATGTCGTGCAACTCCCTGCGATGAACGATCGTGAGCCCGGCGAACAATATGGCGCTGATCAGCGCGCCGAACACGAAGCCCAGCCTTTCGGCATCGAGGTTGAGATCGAGTTCCTGGATCCAGCGCACGATGCCGATGAAGAAGGCCGTGACGGCAAGGACGAAGGTTGTGTGGCGGTAGAACCGTATCGCCGCTTCGTCGGAGAGGTTGATCAGCCGATGATTGGGGACGTCGGGCGCGAAGAAGTTGAAGAAGATGACGGACCGCAGGATCTTGTAGCCGACATAGGTCGAGATGATGACGAGGATCGTCTTGCGCGACGGCACATGGCCATAATCGAAGATAACCTCGACCAGGATCGCGGTAATGAACATGATGCCGGTCGCGACCAGAATCCAGCCGGCCCGCCCGAGCAAATATCCGAGTTTCCGGGACCGTCGCGTCTCGTCGGGATTGAAGCGGTAGCGGAAATGGTCGCGGCCCCAACGCGCGGTCGCCCTGAAAAGCAACGTTCCGAGCATCAGTCCTCCGACCGCGGTGATGATGGCGCGGGCGAGCCATTGCAGCGAATCGCTCATGCCCGTGGACTTCAGGACGGCGGGAAGACCCTTCAGGAACAACCAGGTGTTATGGACGAGGTCGCCCAGCTTGTAACGGGCGCGAAGCAGATTGTCGCTCGTCAGCGCCATGCCCATCGGCACGTCCGACGCGGTTGGCTTCGCGCTTTCATTGGGCTGGACGACGATGACGGTCGCGCCGCTCTTGCGCGCCTCGTCGAGGAAGGAATTGAGCGAGGAGGATTTGCTGGCCGGGGAGGAAAAGGAGAGGGAGGGCAGGCTCGCGGCGATCGCGCTCCGCCCCGGCGCCAAGGCAAAAAGCATAATGAGCGCCATCCCCAGCAGGCTAAGGACGGCGATTGCCCCATGACGGGCAAATGCCCGTTTCTCATGTTCCGTCCGTTGTGCCAAAACTGACCGTTCCGCCACAGGATGACCTATCGGTGACTATGTTTCCCCCACCCTTTTACGCCATGCGCCACGGCGAAACCAGTTGGAACGCCAAGGGGTTCTTTCAGGGGCATTCGGACATTCCGCTTTCCGCGGAGGGCGTGCGGCAGGTGGAGGAAAACGGACGCCGTTTCAAGCGGCATCTTGAGAAGACCGGCATCAACCCGCCCGATATCCGCATGATCTCGTCGCCCCTGTCACGCGCCGTCCATTCTTCGCGGATAATGTGCGCGGAACTCGGCCTGCCGGAAGATAGGCTCATCATCGATCCTCGCCTGAAAGAGGCCTCGTTCGGCCATTGGGAGGGGCTGACGACATTCGAAGTCAAGGAACGGTTTCGCCAGGAACGCCGCTTGCGGAAAGAGGATCGCTGGAACTTTACGCCGCCCGGGGGACAAAGCTACGCCGACATTTCAGCCGCCATGACCGATTTCCTCACCGCGATGAACGGCGATCCATCGCTGATCGTGACGCATACGGGTAACATCCGGATAGCGCTCCGGGAGTTGCACGGTTTCGATCGGGAAACGGCGATGGCCGCGCAAATACCCCAGGACCGCCTTCTCTACTGGGACGGCAAAGTCGCCGGTTGGATTTGATTGTACTATATCAACAATTTGCCTGAGCGGGCGAGTGATCGTAGCATGCTGGAAAGGGACGTCCGTTTGCCGCCGCCATGCTACAGCAGAAGAAGAGAAGAATGCGGGCGATAGGGAGTGAATTTGCCGCAAGAGTCTGACCTGCTCCGCGTTGAGGATTTGCGCATTTCGATCGCGCTGCAGCGCGCCGGGCTCGAAGTCGTCAAGGGTGTGAGCTTTCGCGTGCCGGCAGGCAAGACCGTGGCCCTGGTGGGCGAATCCGGCTCTGGAAAGTCCATCATCGCGCAAGCCATCCTCGGTATCCTGCCGCGCGTTGCCAGGATCACGGGAGGACATATCCGCTTCAGGGACCGGAAATGCGTCAATGGCGCGATCGACATAGCCGGTCTCGACCCGGACAGCAGCGAGATGCAGTCCCTGCGCGGTGGGCGGATCGCCATGATTTTTCAGGAGCCGATGACGTCGCTGTCGCCGCTCCACCGCATTGGCAACCAGGTCGAGGAAGCGCTCATCCTCCATCGCGACCTTGACGGGCAGAAGGCGCGGACTCTGACGGAGGATATGTTGAAGCTCGTCGGCTTCTCCGATCCGGCGCGCGCCTACGACATGTATCCGATGGAACTCTCAGGTGGCATGCGCCAGCGCGCCATGATTGCCATGGCGCTCATCTGCCATCCCGCACTTCTGATCGCCGACGAACCCACCACCGCGCTCGACGTTACCGTGCAGGCGCAGGTGCTCGGCCTGTTGAAGGATCTTCAGCAGCGGCTCGGCATGTCGATGCTCCTGATTACGCATGATCTCGGCGTCGTCGCGAACATGGCCGACGAGGTGGTCGTCATCTATCATGGCGAGGTGATGGAGGCGGGCAGCATCGGCGACATCTTCCGCTCGCCCGGGCACGCCTACACCCGCGGCCTGATGCGCGCCGTTCCCGACCTCGACACGCCCCGGGACGCCAAGCTCGAAGCCCTGCGGGAATTGGAGCAGGATATCCCCGCCGCCATGCTGAAAGGGAAGCGGGAGTTTGTGAAAACGGGCGCGCCGCTCGTCTCCGTGCGCCACCTCACCAAATCCTTCTCCATCCGGAAAGGGAATTGGTGGGGGCTCGGCGAGGCGAAGAAAGTATTCGCCGTAAATGATGTGAGCTTCGACGTGCGCCGTGGAGAATGCTTCGGCATCGTCGGGGAAAGCGGCAGCGGCAAATCGACCGTCAGCAAGCTCCTGATGCGCGCCATTCCCGCCGACCAAGGCACGATGCATTTCGACAATGGCAGCCTGAAATGCAACATCGAGGACCTGGAAGGGCCAGCGCTCAAGGAATTCCGCAAGCATATCCAGATCGTTTTCCAGGATCCTTTCTCGTCGCTCAGCCCGCGCTCCACCGTGCTCAACATCCTGCGCGAGCCGCTTGAGATCCATCAACTCGGATCGGCCAGGCAGATCACACGGACGGCGAGGGAATTGATGGGCCTGGTTGGCTTGCCGGGGACGTATCTCAACCGCTACCCCCACAGTTTTTCAGGCGGCCAGCGCCAGCGCATCGGCATCGCGCGTGCGCTCGCCCTCTCTCCCGACCTCCTGATCTGCGACGAGCCCGTCTCCGCTCTCGATGTCTCGGTCCAGGCGCAGATCGTCAATCTCCTGAAACGCTTCCAGAGCGAACTCGGCCTTACCCTGATTTTCATCTCCCACAACATGGCGGTCGTGAAATACATAGCCGACCGCATCGCCGTCATGCGCAAGGGCCGCATTGTCGAGATCGCGCCTTGCGATGCGCTCTTTGCCGATCCCGTTCATCCCTATACGCGAAAATTGCTGACCGCCGTGCCGCAGGCCAGTCTCGATCACCCGCTCGATTTCGCCATACAGTCGGACGAGACTGGCGATGAAACGGCCGATTGGGACGAGATCTTCCTGGACGACGGCAATTTGAAGCTGATCCCGGTGGGCGAGGAGCATTATGTCCTGGCCCGCCCCGCCTTCGCGGGCGTCGAGAGGCTTTCGGCGTGAGGCGGCCTCTAGAGCAATTCCAGCAAAAGTGTGCAGCGGTTTTGCGTCCGGAATTGCCTCAAAACAAAGAGATGGGGCATTTCCGTGATTCGGAGAAAAACGGAAACGCTCTATCGCTCTCAAGGCGCGACATGCTTCGCCTTGCCGGGACGGCCTGTGTTTTGCCAGCCCTCCCTCTAGAGGCTTTCGCTGCGGAGGAACCAGCCGATATCGCGAAAGCGGTCATCGGCGACAAGCTTCCGCCGCTCGCGGAGCGCCTGCCGCAAAACCCGCGTGTGGTCGATATGGCCCCGCTCGGCAAGAGCGAAGGCCGATATGGCGGCGCGATGCGGTTGATCATGGCGAGCGCCGACGATATCCGGATGATGACGGTCTACAGCTATGCAAGGCTCGTCGTCTTCGACAAAGACCTGAACCTCGTGCCTGATATTCTCGACCATTTCGATGTCGAGGAAGGGCGGCGGTTCACGCTGCATCTGAGGCGTGGCCATAAATGGTCAGACGGCCACCCGTTCACGTCGGAGGATTTCCACTATTTCTGGGAGGATGTCGCGACCAACGGGAAGCTGTCGCGCGGCGGCCCGCCACAGGCGATGCTCGCCGAGGGCAAGCCACCCGTCTTCGAGTCACTTGACGAGGTGACTGTGCGCTACACCTGGGAGAAGCCCAATCCGAGCTTCCTGCCTTCGCTTGCCGGCGCCAACCCGAACTATATCTTCATGCCGGCGCATTATCTGAAGCAGTTTCACAAGCGCTATGCGGATCCCGACAAGCTGAAGCGATTGGTGAAGGAGCAGAAGGCGCGCAACTGGGCTGCGCTGCACACGGTGAAGGCGCGGCAATACAAGGCCGAGAATCCGGACCTGCCGACGCTGGAGCCATGGAGTAATACGACCGCGCCGCCGGCCGAGCGCTTCATCTTCAACCGCAATCCCTATTTCCATCGCGTCGACAAGAGCGGGCGGCAACTGCCCTATATCGGCACGGTATTTGTCGATATCAGTTCCGCCGACATCATTCCCGCGAAGACGGGCGCCGGTGAAAGCGACCTCCAGGCGCGTTATCTCCGCTTCGACAATTATACCTTCCTGAAACAGGCCGAGAAGAAGCACCCGATCAAGATCGATCTGTGGCGGGAGGGAACAGGCTCGCAGGTCGCCTTCCTTCCCAATCTCAACGTCAACGACGCCGTCTGGCGCAAGGTCCTGCGCGACGTGCGCTTTCGCCGCGCGCTCTCGCTCGCCATTTATCGTCACGAGCTCAACCAGCAATTCTATTTCGGCCTCGCGCATGAGGCGGCCAATACCGTGCTCGACAGTTCGCCGCTCTACGAGAAGAGCTATGACGAGGCGTGGTCCGCCTATGATCCCGCCCGGGCGAACGCGCTTCTCGACGAAATGGGCCTGAAGCGCGCGTCCGACGGCTTGCGGCGTCTTCCCGACGGACGGCTGGCGGAGATCATCGTCGAGCTTCGCGCCAACAGCCAGGAAGAAGAAGACGTGATGGAACTCGTGCGGGACTATTGGCGCGAAATCGGCCTGAAAGCTTATCCGCGCACGCTCCAGCTCGATGTCCTCCGCCGCCGTTTCCTCGCCGGCGATACGCTGATCTCGATGTGGTCGGGCTTGACGGTGGGCGAAGCGACGGCCGACATGTCGCCCGAGGAACTCGCGCCCGTCTCCTCGGCCCAGGGCAATTGGCCGAAATGGGGCGAGTTTACGGAAACGGGAGGCAAGGCGGGCGAACCGGTCGATCTGCCTGAGGCGAAGCAATTGCTCGACCTGTACGAGTCGTGGAGGGTTTCCGAAACGACCGACCAGCGTCGCAAGATATGGGAGCAGATGCTCCGGATATTCACGGATCAGGTCTTCACCATCGGAACCGTCAACGGCGTCTTCCAGCCTGTCGTATACAACGAAAAGCTCCGTAACCTGCCGGAGAAGGGCGTCTATTCCTTCTCGCCAGGCGCCTATTTCGGCATGTATATGATAGACACCTTCTGGTACGATAACGGGAAGGGCGCGAAGTGATCCGTTATATCGCTTTCCGGCTGCTCGCCGCCGTGCCGACCCTCATCCTGATCAGCGCCCTGGTATTTTTCATCATCCAGCTGCCGCCAGGGAACTATTTCGACACCTATGTCGCCGAGCTACAGGCGCAGGGCGAAACCGTCGATCCGAACAAGATCGAATATCTCAAGCACGAATACGGTTTCGACAAGCCGGTGGTCGAGCAATACGCCATCTGGGTCTGGGACATGCTGCATGGCGATTTCGGCTATTCCTTCGAATATGAGATGCCCGTCACCCAGGTCGTCGGCAGCCGGCTCTACATGACCATCCTCGTGTCGATGGTGACAATCATCTTTACCTGGCTGATCGCCTTTCCGATCGGCATCTATTCGGCGACGCACCAATATTCCTGGAGCGATTACGGGCTGACATTTCTCGGTCTCCTCGGCCTCGCGATCCCCAATTTCCTGCTGGCGCTGATCTTGATGTACCTCGCCAATATCTGGTTCGGCACGTCGATCGGCCATCTGATGGACGCCAAATATCTCGGCCAGCCGATGAGTTGGGACAAGTTCAAGTCGATCGCCGAGCATTTGGTCATTCCCGTGGTCGTCATCGGCACGTCGGGAACGGCGGGCATGATCCGCCGCCTGCGCGCCAATCTTCTCGACGAATTGCAGAAGCAATATGTCGTGACCGCGCGCGCCAAGGGCGTCCCGCCGCTTCGCGCGCTGTTGAAATACCCGCTTCGCATGTCGCTCAATTTCTTCATCGCCGATATTGGCGGCATCCTGCCTTCGGTGATTTCGGGCGCCGAGGTGGTGGCGATCGTCCTGTCGCTGGAGACCACCGGACCGCTCCTAATCCGCGCCCTGCAAAGCCAGGACATGTATCTGGCGGGTTCGTTCCTGATGTTCCTCGCGACCTTGACCATCATCGGCGTGCTGATCTCGGACATCGCGCTGGCGCTGCTCGATCCGCGCATCAGGCTGCAGGTAAGGCAGACACGCTGATGGACGCCATCCCGGGACCCCTGCCGCCGGACGGCGCCCCGATCGCGCATTATATTTCGCCGAAGCCTTTCGACCCGAAGGCGATCGAAAAGCTGTCGCCGATCCAGGAGCGGGTCTATCTGGCCTCGCAGCTTCGCCTCATGTGGTGGAAGTTCAAGAAGCACCGCGCCGCGGTCTATTCCGGCTTTTTCCTGCTCATCCTTTACACGTCTATCCTGATCAGCGAATTCCTTGCCCCCTACAATCTGAGCCATCGGCATGTGGACAATATCTATATGCCGCCCCAAGGAATTCACCTTTTCCACGACGGCAAATTCGTTGGTCCCTTCGTCTATGGCACGCGTTACCATCTCGACATGGACACGCTGAGGCGGGAATACCCTGTCGATCGTTCGGTGGTCCACAAGCTGCGCTTCTTCTGCGAGGGCGATCCCTACCGCTTCTGGGGCCTGTTCGAGGCGCGGTTCCATCTTTTCTGCGGCCCGAAGGGAAATGACGCGGTGTTCCTGCTGGGAACGGACCGGCTGGGGCGCGACATGCTCTCGCGCATCATCTACGGCACGCGCATTTCATTGACGATCGGCCTGATCGGCATCACCGTCAGTTTCCTGCTCGGCATCTCGATCGGCGGTCTCGCCGGCTATTATGGCGGCTGGATCGACATCGTCGTCCAGCGCATCATCGAGGTGTTGCAGAGCTTGCCCTCCATTCCGCTCTGGCTGGCGCTGGCGGCGATCATGCCGGTCGACTGGAGCCCGATCATCGTCTATTTCGGCATCACCATCATCCTAGGCCTGATTGACTGGACGGGGCTCGCGCGGGCCGTGCGCTCCAAGCTCCTGTCGCTGCGCGAGGAAGATTACGTCATGGCGGCGGAACTGATGGGGGCGAGCCCGAGACGCATCATCTTCCGGCATCTTATTCCCGGCTTCCTGAGCCATCTGATCGCCTCGGCGACGATCACTATCCCGTCCATGATCCTCGGCGAGACGGCGCTTTCCTTCCTCGGCCTTGGCCTGAGGCCGCCGGTAACAAGCTGGGGCGTGCTTTTGAACGAGGCGCAGAACATCAATGTCGTGGCGCTTTATCCCTGGCTCATCCTGCCGGTCGTGCCGGTGATCCTCGTCATCCTGGCCTTCAATTTCCTCGGCGACGGCTTGCGGGACGCGGCCGATCCCTATCATACGGCGTGGTGAGCTGGGCGCGGAAAAGAATCCGGAAACAGGCGTTTACGCCGCCTTACTGAATCAGCCTCGCAACGGTTTCATGCAGGAAGCGAGGAGATCGTCCGCCGCCTCGAAGGCAAAACCCTTCCTCATCTTGAGGTAAAGGATGAGGTCACGCAATGTTTGCCAGGCCTGGTCGTCCATGACCAGATGATGGGTGAGGATGCCGAGCGGCGCGCCTCCTCTTTCGCGCGCCTGTTGCAGCCGGCGGAGCAATTCGCCGGCGGTCCATTCGAGGCTTTGCCCTTTACGGCCGTTCGCCCAATCGACGATGTCGATCTGCGTGTTGAGTTCGGGCAGCCTGGTGCCGTTCACATGCCAGGAATTGGTCGAGAGACCGGTGAAGCCGCATTCATGGATGCGCGCCGCCACATCGGGCGCGATACGGTTCCAGGGCGGCGCCAGAATGCCGGAAAGCTTTTCGCCGAAGATCTGCCGCAGCCCGTCAAGGCCTTCGCGAAGTTCCGCTAGCACTACGTCAGGTGATCGATCTCCGCCAAGTTCGATCGCGGGGGCAGGCTCGGCATTCTGACGTTTATGCGCATAGCCGTGGACGCAGGGCGTGACGAGAGGCTCCATGCGGAGCCGTTCCGCCAGCCCAGCATCCGCCTGCGTGGGAATGACCGCAAGGAGAAGCGGCGCGTGGAATTCGCGGGCGACGGCAATCAGCTTGTCCAGTTCGGCGCTTGGCCGGGTCGCATCATCGTCGCGCAGCCAGAAGCGCGGCGTGAAGCCGTGCTCCCGCCATAGCCGAAGTTCCGCTTCAACTTCAGCAAAAGCGCTCATAAGGGGACAGCCTCATCGGCGAGGCGGCCTCCTCCAAGCAACGGGTCAATCGCGCGCCTGAGTGTCGCGGCGGCGCTTGCGATATCGTGTCCGGCGGCGATCGCGCCGGGCCCTGCGGCGGATAGCCGGCGGCGCTCATCCTCCGACGCGAGCAAGGCCGAAACCGTCTCGCGAAACGCAGCGGCTGTCGCTTGAGGCGCAAGCAGGCCCGTCACGCCGTTTGCCACCACACTAGCGACGCCAGCCGTATCGCAGGCCGCGATCGGGAGGCCGAGCGCCTGCGCCTCGAGATAGACCATGCCGATCGCCTCGCCGACCCCCGGCCAGGCCAGGAGGCCGCCGACCTGCATCCAGCCGAGCACCTGCGAGCGGGATAGCGCGCCGGTGAAATGCACCCGGCCGCCGGCGGAAGCGAACATAGCCTCGATATTCTCCCGTTCCGGTCCGTCGCCGATGATCACCAAATTCCATGGTTGGCTTTCGAGGCCCGAAAGCGATTCCGCCAGAAGGCGATAGGAGGCGGTCTTCACGCCGGGCCGCATCATGCCGACGGCGACAATGGTCGGGCCCGCATGGGCAAAGAGTACCGCCGGGCCGATCGACGGACGCTCCACGAACCATCCGTCCGGATCGATGAACGGCCGGAGCGGCACGACGCTCCGCATGTCCGGCAGAAAGGATCGAAGATAGGCCTCGTCCGACGGCTTGAGGCAGAAGTTGACAGCTGTCAACCGCACTGCGGCCTGCACTGCGGCGCGGCCTTCCAGCCAATCGGCGTCGCGTCCCTGACGGGTGCGGCAGGCTTCCGCGCTGGCGCAGGGAATGGAAAGCGCCGTCGCCACCGCAGGACCGAGCCAGTCCGGCGCCTTGCAATAGGGATGATAGGTGAACCATAGATGCGGCCGCCGGTCGCGCTCCTGCCAGAGCTCGATCAGCCGCGCCGCTTCCCGGCGCCCGGTTTCTCGACGCTCACGGAAGATTTCCGCGCCGGGTCGCTTCTGATAGGAGATGAAACGCGACGCCAGTTCAACATCGTAACCGGCAGCCGCAAGCGCGGCCATCATCAGCCGCGCGATTTCGCGATCGCCGGAGGGGGTAGGGTCGTCTGGCGGCTTGAGTGGCGCGTAAAAGGCAATCCTGGCGGCCATGGTCGGAACCGATCTGTCGCACTATCCTGCGCCGGGAACGCGTTTTCCCGCAACCAGCCCTGTGAGGATCGCAGCCGTGTTCGCCGCGCCCTCGAGATTAATCGCCGTGCGGTCGGGAGCGGGCGCGGCCATGATGCGGTCGATCGCCGCCGCCACCGCCTCGGGCGTCTGCTCGTCATGACCGACCGTCTCGGCGAGATCGCGCTTCTTCAACAGCGCCGCGCGCGTGATCTGCTCCGTCTCGATGCCGTCGAAAAAGGGCACCACGATCGCCCGGCATCCGGCGCGGTAGATGTCAGCAACCGTGTTGTAGCCGACTCGGGAGATCGAGAGCTGCGCGCGCGCCAGGATGGAGCGGAGGTCCGGCATGAAATCGCGTACGGTGATGCCGTCATCGAGATGGGACGTCAGTTCGGCCCGGTGCTCCGGCGAGAATTTCAAGCCTGTAATGAGCAGCCATTTCGCGTCGCTCAGGCAGGAGCGCCGTTTCGCCTGGGCCGCCGCCATCAAAAGCCTGTGGCCGAGCGCGCCGCCGCCGACCGACACCACCACGTTGAAACGTTCGCCGTCAGGACCGACGGATTTCGGCTCAGGCGAAACGATGCCGGTGTAGAGCAGCTTGTCCGAAATCTCCGCCGTCAGCGGGAAGGAATCTTCCAGCCGGACGAGCTTCGGATCGGCATGGACCAGCACATGGTCGAAATGCGCCTTGAGGATCTCGACCGTCTCGCGGTCCTTGAAGGGCTTGGCATTGTGCTGGAGGATATCGCGGATGGACGAGACGAGGAGCGGCGGATTGGCCCGCGCCTTTGCCCGTTCCAGAAGCGGCATCAGTTCGAAGCGCATCTGCCGGCGGCCGAAGGGGAAGGCCTCGGTGATGACGATATCGGGCGCGGTTTCGTCGAAGAGGGCAAGGAGCAGGTCGCGCCGGCGCTCCTTGTAGGCGTCATCCACGGCGTTGCCGTCCGGATCCTCCAGCCGGTTGAAGACCTCGCCGCCCGCACGCACCGGCGGGAGATAGTGCACCCTTGCGCCCGGAAAATCGAAACCGGCGATCGGTTCGCCGCCATAGGCGACATCGACGGCAATGCCCGCCGCCGAAAGCGCCTCGACGATCCGGCTTGCGCGAAAGACATGGCCGACGCCCTGCAGATGCTGGACGTAGAAGAGAATTCTTTTGGTCACGCGGCCCTGCCTTGTTGATGCTGCGCCTCCCCCAGGCATTCGGGCCTTTCCATGCTCTCGAAAAGAGCGATGAGGCGCTTTGTCGTGGCGGTGTGGTCGAAATTCCTGCGGACCTTTTCGGCGGCGGCGGCGCCAAACCGGGCGCGCAGCGCGGGATCACGTCCCGCCCTCTCGATCGCTTCGGCGAGAAGCTCGCAATTGTCAGGCGTCACGAGAATGCCGTTCACATCATCTTCGAGAAGTTCGGTAACGCCGGAAACCGGCGTCGAGATGCATGCCAGCCCCTGGCTCGCCGCTTCCACCAGCACATTCGGAAGCCCGTCGCGATCGCCATTGGCGGCGATACGGCAGGGCAGCACGAAAAGGTCGGCGGCGCGGTAGGCGGCAAGCACCTCCTGCTGCGGCAGGCTGCCGGTCAGCGTGACGCGCTTTTCAAGCCCGAGCCGGGCGATTTGTGCCTTGAGCGCGTCGTGGAGTTCGCCGCCGCCGATCTGCGTCCAATGCCAGCTCAGGCCTTCGGGCAGGCGCGCCAGCGCGTCCACCAGCGTATCCAGCCCCTTCTTCGCCACCGCTCTTCCGACCGTCAGGATACGGATCGGGTCATCGGCGTCGGAGCCGTCGCGCGCCGTGCCCATAAGAGGCGGAGGGGGAAAGCGCGTGAGATCGAGGCCGTGATAGACGAGATGGACGTTGGCGGAAGCCGGCGCGACCTGCCGCAGTTTCGCCGCGCCCCCGGCTGTGCAGGTCACGCTCCATTCCGCGGAGCCGAGCTTTTCGCCGAGTTCCCAGTCCGGCGAGGTCCAGATGTCCTTGGCATGGGCGGACGCGCACCAGCGCAGGCCCTTGATGCCGGCGGCATAGCGCGCCACCGAGGACGGGGTATGGATGAAATGACTGTAAATCCAGCCTGTATCGCCGGGAAGCTCCGCCGCAAGCACCAGCGCCTGGCCGAAGCGGCGGCCCCGGTTGGCGGTGAGGTCGCGCCTCAAATCGCGTAGCCATTGGTCCCGCATCTTGCGGTAGCCCGGCAATTTGCGCGCTTTCCGCCAGGCGCGGAAAACCCTTAGCGGCTCCTGATAAAGATATTCCGGCAGATAATTGACCGGCGCTTTTATCTCATCATTGATCGGATGCCGCTTCCTGTCGGTCGGATGCCTGAGCGAAACCAGTTTCAGCTTGAAGCCCGCTTGTTCGAGCGCCAGCAACTCCTGGGCGATGAAGGTCTCCGACAAGCGCGGATAGCACTTCAGCACCACCGCGATGGATGTGCTCATAGCGACGCCGTCTTCGGGTAGGCGGTGGCCTGCGCGGATTGGAAACGATCGAAGAGGATTTCGGTCAGCGCGCAGATGCGGCTCAAGCCCTCGAGATCCGGCCGCGCGACGGCCTCGGAAGGCAGAGGGCTATCCATCAGCCGGTTGACGGCGGCGCGGAACAGCGATGGATTTTTCGCTTCCTCGATGTCGAGGACATTGACCCAGCCGAACTCCTCGGCCCGGTAGGCGCGGATGCTCTGCTCGCGGCGTGGCGCCGTGCGCGGCACGAAGAGCGCCCGCTTGTCGAAGGAGATGACCTCGCAGAAGGTGTTATAGCCGCACATGCCGATAATGGCCCGGGCATTGGCGACCAGCGTTTCCAGATTGGCGAGGAAATCGACGATCTCGATATTCGGCACGCTGGCCGCGCGCGCCGAAATCTCGAAGCGCTCGCATTCCGTCATGAACGGGCCGAGCACGAAAAGGTAGCGCGTTTCGCGATCGTGCCCTTCCTTGATCGCGCGCAGCGCCGCCGCCATCAGGTCGTGGCCGTCGCCGCCGCCGCCAGCGGTGACGAGGACGTGGCCGCTGCCATAACGCGCCGCCGTTCCGTCGTCGATCTCCGGCAGCGAGCGTCTCAGGAAACCGGTGAAGCGCGTGCGCGCCAGAACCGGTTCGTGCAGTTCAATGCCGGCGAGCGGATTATAGAAACTGCCGGGCCCGTAAATCCAGATTTCGTCATAGAGTTCTTCGAGGTGATCGGTGATGTGCTTGCGCTCCCACTCCTCCTTGAGGAGGTCGGGCGCGTCGAGCACGTCGCGCAGGCCAAGGACGCAGATCACGCCGCGCGCCTTCAGCATGCGCAATGTCGGCAGCATCTCCCGCGCCAGCCCGAGCGCTTCCTTGTCGACGATCACCATGTCAGGACGGAACCGCTCCGCCGTGTTGCGGATGATGGCTTCACGCGCCGCGACCGTCTGTTCGAAACTCTCGGTTTCGTCGGCCGATTGGTAGTTGCCGTTGGCGAGCTTCTTCGTGGCGGGAATTTGAACGTAATTCACCCGCGGGTCGAAGGAAAAGGCGTCGACCACCGGCGATCCGGAAATGATGGAAATCTCGACATTCGGGAAATGCGTGACGAGCGCATGTGCAATCGTGCGGCTCCGGCGGAGATGACCCAGGCCGAACGTGTCATGGCTGTACATGAGAATTCTAAAGTCAGTGACCGAATCCATACACGACTAGGCAAACTGAAAAAGGGGCCCCCAAAGCGCTTTGATAGGCGAAATCGCCCTCCAGCGCAACGAAGCCGTTTTGCCGTTTCAATAGTGGAACTTCCATACGGCTTTCGGACAGGTCGATCTACCGATTGATCCAGGCGGGAAAACGACTGGCGCCCGTCGCTGGCGGGATTGGAAAAATTTGGAAAAGAAGCGAAATTTCCGCCATGAACGACGTCGAACCGTCTTCGCTCGCAGGCCTTCCCGCAGCGTCCGCGCCATCGGCGCGCGTCGGCGCCCTTCTTGTTTTTCTCTCGGCGGTCACGTGGAGCTTCGGCGGCACGATCGGGCGCTTCATCGACACGCCCGACCACTGGACCGTGGTCTTCTGGCGCTCGACCTGGGCTGTGGCTTTTCTCGTCCTGTTCATGATCGGACGGGACGGGCCGCTGAAGAGCGTCCGTCTGATGTGCGGCATGGGGCTCCCGGGCCTCGCCGTCGGCGTCTGCTTCGCCATTTCCGCGACGGCCTTCGTCGTCGCGCTGTCCTACACCACCGTCGCCAACATCCTGCTGATGCAGGCCGGGGTGCCGCTGATCGCGGCGCTGATCAGTTGGATCGTCTTCCGCGAGGCCGTTTCCGGCATCACATGGGCGGCCATCGCCGCGGTCATCTTCGGGATCGGAGTGATGGTGTCCGATTCCTTCGGCGGCAAGGTCTCGCCTATCGGCGATGGTCTCGCGCTGACGATCGCGATAGGATTCGCCATCGCGACCGTCATAACCCGGCGTTACGCCCATGTGCGCATGACGCCCGCGACCTGCCTCGGCGCGATCATCGCCGCGATCTTCTCCGCCACGCAGGCTTCGCACTTTGCCGTTTCGGGCCACGACATGGGATTTCTTGTGGCGTTCGGCGCGCTCAATCTCGGGCTCGGGCTGGCGCTTTTTGCTTCCGGCGCAAGGCTCATACCGGCGGCATTCGCGGCGCTTCTCGGCACATTCGAGCCCATCCTCGCGCCTTTATGGGTTTGGCTGGTGCATGGCGAAGTGCCGTCGGAGCGCACGATCATTGGTGGCCTGATCGTGTTCGTGGCGGTCCTCGCCCATATCGCGTTCGAACTCACGCGCCAGTTGCGGCCCGACAAGCCGGGCGTGACGGGACTTCCCAATCCGAACTGAAGCCGCGTCCCGCGTTCCGGAGCCCGGTTCAATGAGGGAGCAGCGCTGGAATTGCCGGTGCGACGAACGGGGCGTTCCACAAGCCGCCAATGAAGAAATTGGTGACGGGTTTGCCGCCGGCCGGCTTCAAGGTGCCCGAAAGCGCGATGCCGCCGCCGACATAGGGAACGACGCCGACAAGCGAGAGCGAGCCCATCGGGCCGGTGGCGGTCGCCTTATCGATGTTCGCCAAGCCGTTGGCGATTGTCGCCTGGATTTCCGCGCCACCGAGCTTGAGTGATCCATTGGCGACCTCCTTGAGCGGGAAAAAACCTCCCTTCTCAGCCTTCTTGATGAAATCCGAGAGGTCGAACCCCTTGATGATGCCGCCGCCGAGCTTCGCCGACAGGGTCCCATGCCCATCGCTGAATATACTGCTCCACGTCTCGCCGATGCCCTTGAGGGAGAAAGCGATGGTTGCCGGCGTCCTGGCGAGCAAGCCTTTGCCGCCCAGCGTCTCGGTGAATGCGCCGAGATCGACGTCGGTTGCGTGCAGCCTGAGTTCCACATGATTGCCGTCGGCTTTGCGATCGATATGGAGGCCCGCCTGCACGTTACCGTCGAAGGCGGTCGCATCGGAAATGTCGAAGACGGAGAGGCCGCCCTTCACATGTGCCGTCGCGGCCACATTCGCCAGCGGTATGGGGCCTGCGAGCGCCTTGTTGGCCGACAGCCTGAGATCGATATTGAGCTTGTTCGCCATCCTGCCCTCGTCAGGGCCAGGTTTCAGCGCCGCCACCAGCGGCGTGAAGGCGGTCAGGAAGGAGCCGATGTCGAACTGATCGAAGGCGAGCGTGCCCGATATGGAGGGCATGGCGCCGAGAGTTGATATCTCGATCACCCCCATGCCCGGATTCTTGTCGAGAGCGATTTCGGCATTGTCGAGCTTCAATCTGCGGCCGTTCCCGCTCATATGGCTGGTGACGGTGAGCGGCCCGGCTGGCGCGCCTGACGCTATTTCCGAACCGGACCACGCCAGCACCCGGCGCACCGACGAGGCCGATATCTTGATCTGTCCGTCGAAATAGGAGTTCTGCGACAGATTGGCGGTGCCGGCGAACGACGCCGTAAGCGCCGTAGAGGCGAGATTGACGCTGAGATCCGAAGTGCCGCCCCCGAAAAGAAGAAGTGGCTGCCCGAGACTGAAATCGAGGCTGAAACCCTGTCCGCGCCATTTGCCCGTCAGGGAAACCGAAGCGCCGTCGTTCAATGCCGGCCACCCGATCTTGCCCGCCAGATCGTCAACGATCTGGCGCTCGCCGCCTTTTTCCGCGACGACGACGCGTCCGTCGCTGATTTCGATCGTTCCGAGGGCATGGGAGGAAAGGTCAGCGGTGTCAGGCTTCGTGGGATTTGCGCTGACCGCTTTCCGGGCGGCTCTGATCGCGTCGACGATCAGCCCACCTCCGGGGGAAGCGGGAAGCAAAAGGGGGCCTTGCGGTTCGACCCTGATGATGGGGCGGATGAAGCGCGCGCTGGAGAACTTGATCCTCCCCATCAGCGCCGCGACGGCCGAAAGGTCGATGTCGACCCGCTCGGCCTGTACCACGGGCTTCTCCTCATTGCCCCATTCCGAGAGGGTGACGTTTTTCAGGACGCCGTGGAAATACGGCCAGACGCGGATTTCGGCGGCGCTTCCGAGCGTCACGTGATAGCCGGTCAGCGCTTCCATTTCCTGCGCGATACGGTAGCGGACGATCTGCGTGGAGGCGAGGAGAGGAAGCGTGACGAAGACAAAGGCCGCGGCGAGGACAACCGCGAACACAATCCAGATGAGTTTTTTCACCGCCATTGACGGCATGCCGCCTCGCCCCGTTTCGCGGGCGGCCGCCGAACCGCCCCGCAAGACACCGGGTTAGAATGCGGATCGTGTCTTTTCAAGGCGAAGCCGTACCTACCGCCTGTTTGCGAACAATTTCCGCGCGGCGATCCCGCGCTGCAGTGCAGCAAGCTTCTTGCCCGGCCACGGCTTGAGGTGCATAAGGCGACACGATCTGGAGGTGTATCGATGAGCGAAAAGACCCCCCTTTGGGCTCCCTCGGAAATGGCCGTTCGATCCTCGCCGCTGACGGCGTTCATGCACGAAGCGACCCGGAGGAGCGGCCTCGATCTGAATGACTACGATGCGCTGCATCAATGGTCGGTGGAGGACCGGGAGGGTTTCTGGCGGCTCGTCTGGGACCATTGCGGCATCATCGGTAATCGCGGAGAGCGCATCATGGCGGATGGCGAGCGGAGGCCGGGCGCCTCCTTCTTTCCCGATGCGCGTTTGAACTTCGCCGAAAATCTCCTGCGCCGGACCGGCCCGGCCGACGCCATCGTCTTTCGCGGCGAGGACAAGGCGGAGCGCCGGCTTTCCTGGGATGAATTGCATGCCCTCGTTTCGAGGCTGCAGCAGTTTTTCCGTTCGGAAGGCGTGAAGGCGGGCGACCGTGTTGCCGGAATGATGCCGAACATGCCCGAAACGGTGGCGGCGATGCTGGCGGCCGCGTCCATCGGCGCCATCTGGTCGTCCTGCTCGCCGGATTTCGGCGAAAAGGGCGTGCTCGACCGATTCGGCCAGATTGAGCCGGTGGTCTTTTTCGCGCCCGACGGCTATTGGTATGCCGGAAAGCGGATCGAGGTCGGCGAGAAAGTGGCCGCCGTGCTCGCCAAGCTACCCTCGGTGCGCAAGGCCGTCATCGTCGATTATCTCGGCGATGCCGCTACGGTGGCGGCCTCCGTGCCGCGCGCAACGACGATGGCCGGCATCGTCGCGTCCTTCGAGCCGAAGCCGCTTTCCTATGAGAGGATGCCCTTTTCCCATCCTCTCTACATCCTCTTCTCTTCCGGGACGACCGGCATTCCGAAATGCATTGTCCACTCCGCCGGCGGGACGCTCATCCAGCACCTCAAGGAACATCGCCTGCATGCCGGCGTCAGGGCAGGGGACCGGTTCTTCTATTTCACCACCTGCGGCTGGATGATGTGGAACTGGCTGGTCTCGGCGCTCGCCTCGGAAGCGGCGCTTCTTCTCTATGACGGCTCGCCCTTCCATCCGGACGGAAATGTGCTGTTCGACTATGCGCAGGCGGAGGGGATGACCTATTTCGGCACCTCGGCGAAATTCATCGACGCGCTAAGAAAAGCCGGGCTAAGGCCGATCGATACGCATGATCTGTCTTCCGTCCGCGTCATTTCCTCGACGGGATCGCCGCTTTCACCGGAAGATTTCGCCTATGTCTATGAAGCGGTGAAGAAGGACGTGCACCTGGCGTCGATTTCCGGCGGAACGGACATCGTTTCCTGCTTCGTCCTCGGCGTTCCGACGAAGCCGGTATGGATCGGCGAAATCCAGGGTCCGGGGCTCGGCATGGCGGTCGATGTGTGGGACGATGATGGCCGCCACGTGGTGAAGGAAAAGGGGGAACTCGTCTGCACGAAAGCCTTCCCCTCCATGCCGGTCATGTTCTGGAACGATCCGGCGGGCGAAAAATACCACGCCGCCTATTTCGAGCGCTTCGACAATGTCTGGTGCCATGGCGATTTCGCCGAATGGACCGAGCATGGCGGGATGATCATCCATGGCCGCTCCGATGCGACGCTCAATCCCGGCGGAGTGAGGATCGGCACGGCCGAGATCTACAACCAGGTCGAGCAGATGCCGGAGATCGCCGAGGCGATCTGCATCGGGCAGGATTGGGACAATGACGTCCGCGTGGTGCTTTTCGTTCGTCTTGTGCCCGGGATCGTTCTGGACGAGGACCTCGAAAAGCGCATCAAGGCGAAAATCCGCACGGGCGCCAGCCCCCGGCATGTTCCGGCAAGGATCGTCGCTGTCGCGGATATCCCGCGCACGAAGTCGGGGAAGATAACCGAGCTTGCCGTGCGCGATGTCGTCCACGGCAGGACCGTCAAGAACAAGGAAGCGCTCGCCAACCCGGACGCGCTGGAGTTGTACAGGGATTTGCCGGAGCTGACAGTATAGAGGGGTAAAAATATATGGGCCCGGGCTTTGGCCCGCTGGCGAATGCCGAAGCTCGGAACCTTTGCCGTTCCGGGTTCGCGGCCGAAGAGGGTTAACGAGCGGTTGCCGTATCGTTTACCTCGATTCGCGACGGGCACACTTCCGTAAACTGCCGAACATCGAGGTAAGAAGTTGTTAAGAGTTGCGGCAGATAGTCGGGGTATCCGGAGGGAGCAAAGCCTTCCTCGATCCTGATTTAAACTTACCCCGTTTTTGCACAGCATGAAAATCTCGACGCCCCTCCACCGGGGCGTCTTTTTTGTCTTTGGACCAAGCTTTCGTCAGTCCGCGAGGACGCGGGTGGAGGGGAAGGAAATCTCCACCAGCGTGCCTTCGCCGGGTGTCGAATTGATCGAGAAGCGGGCTCGATTGGCTTCGACCATGGCCTTGGTGAGCGGCAGGCCGAGTCCGGTTCCGTCGCCGCGCGGCCGCTTCAGTGCGTTCAACTGCTTGAATGGCTTCAGCGCCTGCTCGATCTCGACCTGGCTCATCCCGACGCCGGTATCACGCACGCGCATCACCACCTCGCCCGAAGGCTCATAGGCCGTTGAAACGATAACCTGGCCGCCGGCTTGGGTGTAGCGAATGGCGTTGGATAAAAGGTTGAGCGCGACCTGGCGCATGCTTCTCAGATCGGCGACGACTTCCGGCAGGCGCGACAGGAAGCTGGAGCGGATGATCACCCTCTCACGGTTCGCCTGCGGCTGCATCATTGCCACGGTCTCGGCCAGCGTTTCGTTGAGCGACACGGCCTCATAGTTCATTTCCTGCTCGCCGGCCTCGATCTTGGAAATGTCCAGCAGGTCGTTGACCAGATCAAGCACATGATTGCCGGAGCGGTTTATGTCGCGCAGATAATCGCGGTAACGCTCATTTCCGACGGGACCGAATTTCTCGTCCATGATCAGTTCGGAGAAGCCGATGATGGCGTTGAGGGGCGTTCGGATCTCGTGGCTGACGCGGGCGAGGAAATCCGTTTTCTGCGACGAGGAGCGCTCCGCCAGCGCGCGGGCCTGTGTGAGTTCCTCTTCCGCCCGCTTCCACTGCGTGATGTCCCGAACGACGGCGCAATAGCCATTTTCATCCGGCAGGCGGCCGATCGTCATGAAAAGCGGGATAAAGCGGCCCTCCGCCTCGCGGCCGATCAATTCGAGGCCGTCATTGAGAACGCTCGCGACGCCATTGTCCGACAGGCTGGAGAGATATTCCCGCGCCGCGCGCTGGCTCTCGATGGCGAAAAGGGACGCGAAGGGCTTTCCCGCCACATCCGCGCTATCGAAACCGAAAAGCGCTTCCGCCGGCCGGCTGATGGAGCGGATGGTTCCGTCCTTGTGCATAAGGACGACGCCATCCGTGGCCGTGTCGATGATGGCGCGCAGCTCGTCGAGCCGCGACTGCGGCATAGCGACATCGGCCGTCGCGTCAGCCGGCGCCTGCTCGGCCGCGGCCTGCCCGGGCTGCTTCTCAGCACGTCTCAGCGCCATCAGAAGCGCCTTGCCGTTTTCCCATGGAACGGATTGCAGCAATGCCTCGACGGGGAATATCTCGCCGCTCCTGTGTTTCAGGCAAAGCTTGTGGCCGGTGTCGCTCGCGGCAGCCGGGGGGTCGGCGAAAAGTTCGCCCAGTCCACCCGCCGAGCGGACCTCGTCAAGCGAGGAATAGCCGGTCAGGTCCAGGAAATACGGGTTGGCATAGTGCAGGACATCGCCGGCATGGACGAGGATGGGCAGCGGCAGACGCGAAAGGATGGTGGCGTAGAATTCAGGCTGGATGTGAACTGGCAGAAAGAAGGCCGACGGCGCCGCATCGGTCGCGGAAGCGTCGGAGCGCATTTCGGGAGAATGCTCCTCGGACTTCCCGCCCCGCGGCTCTTTCGAAGCCTCGCTTGATGGCACTTCCTCTGTGTTCGTCGATCCGGCATCTGAAGGCGGCCGGGCTCCATTCGCCTCGGCGGAGTCCATGGGTGTGATTTCTGGCGCGTCTTCCGCGACCGGAACCTGTCTTTCCGGTTCCGCGGCGGCCGCTGGCGCAGCGGTCGGCTCTTCGAGCGGAACCGCGGCAGAGCCGACTTCTTCCCGCCCGTCCCTTTCAGGAGTGCTGACCACGCTTTCCTTTTTCAGCCTCGCGCCGATTTCCTGGAAGGCGTGGCGCTCGGCCGAGGAAAGCCCGCCTTCGGGGAGCGGAGGACGATGTTCCGCAAGCCGGATGATCTTGTCGCTAAACCGCCTTTCGGGGCCGCGCTTCACGGTCAAAGCCGGCGGCTCGCCCTTGAACGGATCGTGTTCCTCAGGGTCGGCTTCGGCCTGTTCCTCGAGCTTTGGTGGAATGGCTGCTTCTTTCATGCCGTCGTTCGCGGCCGTCTGGCTGGCTTCCGCCTTCTCCTGCTCGGCCGAAGGGGGCGTTGCTTCCGTGCCGCGCACCGGTGAAGGCGTGACCATAGCCTCGCCGAAACGCGCGACGCCGAAACCGCGGAAACCCTCGAAAACGCGGTCTCTGCCGTAAATGGGCAGGCCTGCGAGATCGACCGGAACGGAGAGCGCGGTCCCTCTTACCGGCCACAGGACGGAGCGCCCCGACCATGTATCCCGATGCTCCAGAAGTCGTGCGATCTCCCCGTCAACATCGAAGCCGAGTTCCGCCGCGACCTCCCCGAAGCGGCGTCCCACGATTTCCTCGGGCGAGCCGCCCAGCGTGCGGACAAATTCGTCGGATATCGCGTCGAAGCGGCCGTCCGCATCCGTGCGCCAGACGAACTTCATCGGGTTCGACGGCAGGCTCGCCGCCGGCCGCAATGCGGGGGTCGTCTCCCGCCTGGCCGCTTCTTCTCCGCCGGACCGGTTGACGGCAAGCGGCGTGGAAGCCGGTTCCCGCTCGTCCTCGCTCTTGAAATACCAATGATCCTCGTGCTCACGGTCCTTGCTGTTTCCGTTGGCCGGCGCGGCGCGCGAGGTTTTTTCCGCTTCCGCACCCCTTGATTGTTCGCGCGGCGGCGAAACGTGCCGCTCGTCCCCCATCTCAACCGGTTGCGATTTTTCAGCGTCCTCTTCGGCAATCGGTTCGACGATCACCAGCAGGTGAAGCGCCGGATGGTCCCTCAGCCGCGCGATCCCCGCTGGGATCTGGCGCGTTCCGGCCGTGACGAGCTTCTTTACCAGCCTGTCCTCTTGCCGCGCGACCTCGCGAACCAGTTCCAGTATCGCCTCGCGGCCAAGCCCCCATTTCGCGGCATCGCGCGACGCCGCTTCGATCTTTCCCCCGGCGTCGACGATCGCGGCGATATAGTCGTCGCTGGCGAAGCCGGAAACCGCCCTTTCCGCCGAGGGCTCTTTCGCCGTCTGCTCGGCAGGAACGGCCAGAAGAATGGCGCTCTCGCCTCCGGGCAGCGTGATGCCGGAGGCCAGGAAGACGACGATGCGGCTCGTCAAGCCCTGAATAAGACGCACCGAAACCGGATGGTCGGCAGGGATCGCGGGAAAGCCCCGGGTCGCGCGAATCTGCCGCGTCGCCGGCGCGCTGAGGCCGGAAGGCGAACCGATGGCTGCTTCCACCGCGCCATAGCCGAGAAGGGCCGCACCCGGACCGTTCGCCCAGACGATCTCGTCAAGGGCGCTGGAAAGAATGATCAGGGAATCTCCGGCCGCAAACCTTTCCCGCACAGGATCGGCGACGGCGATGTCTATGAACGAATAGCTTTCAGAAGCCATACCTCACCCTGCGCACGAAGGCCCATTCGGCTCGAAGCTGGTTAACGTATTGTTAATATGCGCAACCCTGGCCGCCGTCCACACGCGCCTTTTCGGCGGCTACGGCTTTCGGCCGGCGTGGTTAACGACATTGTGCATCGCAAAAAAATATATTGCATTGCACAAAATCTCATCCTATATGGGGGGCGGGCGTTCACAGTTGCAATGCCGCCGATCTATTATCGACAGGCAGCCATAAATCGAGGTTTTCGACATGAGCAAAGTTTCGACAAAACCTGCTCCCGCGGCAGGTGCGCAAGAATACCCGGCATTCGACGCCGGCAAGACAGTTGACCAGTTCAGGGCCTTTGCTGAAAAGGGCGTTGAGCAATCGCGTGAAGCCTATGCCAAGCTGAAGGCCGGCGCGGAAGATGCCCAGAAGACGATCGAGACCACCTTCGAGACGGCGAAGGCGGCGAGCGTCGATCTTTCGCTGAAGGCGATCGCCGCGTTCCGCGCCAATGCGGACGCCGACCTCGCGCATCTCGAAGGACTGGTTGGCGTGAAGTCGCTGTCCGATTTCATCGAACTGCAGACCTCCTATCTGCGCAAGCGCATCGAGATGGCGATCGAGCAGACGAAAGAGATGCAGGTGGCCGGTTCCAAGGCCGCGGAAGAAATCTCGAAGCCGCTCAAGGGTTCGTTCGAGAAGGCGGTTAATGGTTTGAAAGCCGCCTGAAGCTGCCCTTAAGTTGAAAGTCGAAAGGCAACGGGCCGCGCAAGCGGCCCATTTTTTGCGTCAGGTCGATTTCTTGACCTTTTCCTTTACGTCGCCATAGGCCTTCTGCACTTTGCCGGCGGCTTTCTCTCCGGCGCCCTTGGCTTCCGTCTTTTTCGACCCCGTTATCTTGCCAGCCGCTTCCTTGACCGCGCCCGAGGCCTGCTTGCCAGTGCCCTTTACCTGATCCTTGTTCACCATTGGCTGTCTCCTGTCTCCGCTGTTGTCGTGCGTTCCCAACGTGCAGCGCGAGAGACGGTTCCCTGCTCGGTCAATGAAGGGCGGCGTCTTCCAGGTGCCTGAGCTTGTCGGGATTGCGCATGATGTAGATGCCGGCGATCTTGCCGTTCTCGATCGCGAGCGCGGTCGTTTGCAGCATGCCGTCTGCTTCGCGTGTCACGAAGCCCGAGAGTCCATTGATGCTTCCGTAGGAAACGAGACTCGATGGATTCTCGGTGAAGAATTGCGCCAGGGCGCGATGCACGGTCAGCACCTTTCCGAGGCCGACGATCGGGGCGGTGGCCGCGGAGCGCTTGCCGCCGCCGTCGGAATAGATGGTGACATCGGCCGCCAGCATTGATTGCAATCTTTGCATGTCGTCGCCGCGAGATGCGGCGAAA
>Ga0187809_10000345_pt1 | contig 26150 bp, 31 predicted proteins | sample NC_wetland_sal_i_8_FD_132415 | JGI IMG/M metagenome (GOLD analysis project Ga0187809, IMG submission 132415) | Wetland sediment microbial communities from Neuse River Estuary, North Carolina, USA - ASW_4 | ecosystem: Environmental > Aquatic > Freshwater > Wetlands > Sediment | place: USA: North...
CTGGTCCAGACCGCTATCGGTGACCGGCTGGCGCGGGCCCTGATCGCCGGTGAGATCAGCGACGGTCAGACCGTGCCGATCGATGTTTCGGCCGACAAGACCGAGTTGCTGGTCGGCTGAGGCGAGCGGCTGCGCCGGGGCGTCACTCGGGCTGGGGGGCCGGCAGGACTCCGAGCCAGCGGGTGACCGCCCCGGTGTAGGCGGCCAGCACCATGATCGAGGCCAGGACGGCCAGGACGGGCGGGACGATCCAGGAGACGGTGGAGTCGATCAGCCAGTAGCCGGAAAGGATCAGGCAGGCCCAGCCGCCGGCGGTCATCATGATCCGACCGGTGATCCGGCCGCCGAGCAGCAGCACGCCGCCGAGCCCGCACAGGGCGGTCAGCCCGAAGTCGATCATCCCGAGCACCACGTAGCCGGAGTCGGTGCCGCGGTAGAACGAGCGGTCAGCGGTCCCGTAGGAGTCCTGCAGGCTGACCACGGTCACCAGCAGCAGGCCGAAAAGTCCGAGCACGAGCCCGAGCACGATGCCCAGGACGCCGGCCAGGGATGCGGCGCCGGGCACCCCGGCCCGGGACCGGTGGGCCAGCAGACCGGCCACGCCCGAGGCGGGGTTGACCGGTTCGACCGCGGCCTCGGCCGGTCTGCTGCCGCCCGGGCGGATCGGTCCGGCCTCGAGCTCGGCGGGCTCGGCGGCCCGAGCCGGGGCGGAGAACGGATCGGCCAGTTGCCGGCGATACGGATTGGCCACCGGCGTCCGGGCCAACTCGCGCGCGGCCCGGCGCTGCGGGGTCATCGGACGGGCGCGCGCCATGCCGACACCGTAGTCCGAGGTTGTCCAGGGCCGATATTCCGCTAGGTTCTTAGACCACCGGGGCCAGACCCGGAGCCATGCCCTCGACGACCTGGGAGCCGAAAAATGACGCAGTGGGGCGACGAGCCCAATTCCGAGCAGCCGCGGGACCCCTGGGCCGCTCCGGCCAACCCGGGCCAGAACCCGTCCGAGCCGCCGCAGTCGCAGCCGTGGGGAGCGCCAGGCGGTGAGCCGGCGGGTCCGACCCAGCCCGAGCCGGGCAACTCCCAGCCGTGGGGAGCGCCGCCGGCGGAGCCTGGTTATGGCCAGCAGCCGCCGCCGCCCGGTTACGGCCAGCAGCCGCCGCCGCCCGGTTACGGCCAGCAGCCGCCGCCGCCCGGTTACGGCCAGCAGCCGGGATACGGCCAGCAACCGGGATACGGCCAGCAGCCGCCACCGCCCGGTTACGGCCAGCAGCCGTACGGACAGCCCTACGGCGCCATGCCGGGCGCTCCGGCCTACGGCCAGCCCGCAGCCGGTGCCCCGGGACAGATTGCCTCGATGGGCAAGCGCTTCGGCGCCTTCGTCATCGACATCGTGATTCTGATCGTCGCCGAGATCATCATCGCGCTGCTGTTCAGTGCCGGTGGCAGCGGCGGCCGGGCGCTGGCCAACCTGGTCGACATCATCCTTGCCTTCGGGTACTTCGGCTACACCCTGGGCGTCCAGCAGCAGTCGGTCGGCATGCGAGCGCTGGGGATCAAGGTCGTCGACGCCAACGGCGGCGGTGCGATTGGCTTCGGCCGCGGCCTGCTGCGCTACCTGATCCAGGCGCTGTCCGGTCTGCTGTGCCTGGTCGGGTACTTCTCCCCCTTCTTCGACGGGACCAAGCGCAACCAGGGCTGGCACGACAAGGTCGCCAGTTGCTTCGTGGTCAACGCCTGATCGGATGCAGCCCACGCTCGCCGTCGACTCGCAGCGGCGCCGGCTGGTCTCGGCCGGCGCCGCAGCGGTCGCGGCGACCGGGCTGTACTTCGTCAACCCCAACACCACCCACGTCCCGCTCTGCCCGTTCCACTCGGTGACCGGCCTGTGGTGCCCGCTGTGTGGCGGCACCCGCGCGGCCTATGCGTTGTTGCACGGGCAGTTCGGCGCCGCGCTGCAGGACAACCTGCTCGCCGTCCTCGGCATCCCGGCCCTGCTGTGGTTGTGGTGGCGCTGGAGCTCGGCCGGGCCGGCCCGGCGGCTGCTGGCGCCTCGAGTGGTCTGGGCCCTGGTGCTGCTCGGCGCAGTGTTCACGGTATGGCGCAACCTGCCGGGCGGGGCCTGGCTCGCCCCGCCGCGCTGATCGGGCGCCGGTACGCTGCCCAGGATGAGTGAGAACGAGCCGGCCAGCGCCGGGGCCGATGCGGCCCGGCCCGCACGACCGGATACTGTCCGTTATGCGATCTATGCCCTAGCCGTCCGCTGCGTTTTCGGAGTGCTGTCGGCACTCTCGCTGTACTCGGCCCGCGGCGAAGAACGCCAGTCGTTCGCCGACGCCAACAAGGGCAAGAACTGGTCCGAGGCCACCCTGAACCACAACCTCGACGTGGCTCTGCGGAACAACGTGTTCCAGAGCGTGATCATGGTCGCCCTGATCGGGTTGCTGATGAAGCTGCTCTGGGACGGCCGGGGCTGGGCCCGTTGGATCTACCTGGTGCTGGCGGTGCTGATCACGCACGACCTGTTCTCTGTCTTCGGGTTCTTCGGCTACCACGCGGTGCTGGCCCGGCTCACCACCGGCCTGACCGGCCTGGCCGCGATCGCGGCCATCGTGCTGCTGTTCCTGCCGGCCTCCAACGCCTACTTCCGCCCGGCCGGCGGCAGCACGCCCGGACTGTTCGGCCTGCTGGGCGGCTCCCGGAGCGCTCCCGGTGGCCGCGCTCCGCTCGGTCGGGGCGCGCGATCCGGCTCGAGTGCGGCGCCGGCGGATCCGGTCCAGCCCGCGGCCGGTACTGCCCGGACCGAGCCGACGACCGGCCCACCGCCCCGCCCCTCCGGTCGGCCCGGTCGGCCACGCGGTAAGTCCCGCCAAACCGGCGAGGGCCCGCCGCGATGACCGGCTACACCCTGGTCACCGGGGCCAGTGCCGGGCTGGGCAATGCCTTCGTGCGGCGGTTGGCGGCCGAGGAGCGCAACCTGGTGCTGGTCGCCCGCGATGCCGACCGGCTCAACCAGTTGGCTGACGACCTGCGGGACCGGTTCCCGATCGAGGTCGAGGTGCTGCCGGCCGATCTGGCGACCGAGGCGGGGGTTGACCTGGTCGCGGCCCGGCTCGACGACGACGAGCGGCCGGTCGAACTGCTGGTCAACAACGCCGGTATCGGGCTCTACGGCTCGTTCCGCAACACGGAATGGGCCGACGAGCAACGCATGCTCGACCTCAACGTCCGGGCCGTGCTGGCGCTGAGTCACGCTGCGGTCCGGGCGATGACCCGCCGCGGCCACGGTGACATCATCAACGTCTCATCGGTGGCCGGCTTTCTGCCCCGGGGAGCAGCCGCGACCTACGCCGCGGGCAAGGCCTACGTCACCTCGTTCACTCAGGGAATCGCCTTGCTGCTCCAGGGCACCGGCGTCACGATCAGCGCCATCTGCCCCGGCTTCACCCACACCGAATTCCACGCCCGGGCCAAGGCCGACATGAGCAGCACGCCGTCGTTCATGTGGCTGGACGCGGACCGAGTGGTGGCCGAGGGTCTGGCCGAGGTCCGTTCCGGCAAGGTGATCAGCGTGCCGTCCAAGCGGTACAAGTTCATCGTCGGCCTGACCCGGTACGCGCCCCGGGCACTGGTCGCCCGGGTGATGCGCCAGCGCTGAGGCCGCCCCGCCCCGGCTAGGCTGGCGGCCGTGACCGATCGCGACGAACTGCTTGCCCTGATCAAGGATCTGGCCGTGGTCCACGGCAAGGTGACGCTGTCCTCGGGCCTGGAGTCCGACTACTACATCGACCTGCGCCGGATCACCCTGCACGGCCGGGCGGCGCCGCTGGTCGGGCAGGTGTTGCGCGAGCTCACCGCCGACTGGGACTACGCCGCGGCCGGCGGGCTGACCCTGGGCGCCGACCCGGTCGGCACCGCGATCCTGCATGCCGCCGGCGGCGCGGTAGACGCGTTCGTGGTGCGTAAGGAAGGCAAGAAGCACGGCATGCAGCAGCGCATCGAGGGCCCGTCGGTGGCCGGGCGGCGGGTGCTCGTGGTCGAGGACACCTCCACCACCGGAAGCAGCCCGCTGACCGCGATCGAGGCGCTGCGTGAGGCCGGAGCCGAGATCGCCGGGGTGGCCATGATCGTCGACCGGGGTGGCGTCAGCGTGATCGAGCAGGCCGGCTACCCGTGCCGGGCGGCCTACACCCTGGCCGAACTGGGCCTTGGCTGACCCTGCGGCCGGGCCGGGCTCGAACTCCGGCGATGCGGCGACCGATGCGACCCCGGCGCTCACCAGCGGGGTGGTTTCGGACGCGACGCCGGACCTGGCGGTTGGCCTCGGACCGCACCCGGCCCCATGGCCGGTGGGGCCGCAATACGATCCGGCCCTGCTGGCTCAGGGTGATCGGCGCAATGTCGCCGACCGTTACCGGTACTGGACCGTTGCCGCGATCGTGGCCGATCTCGACGCCCGCCGGCACCCGTTCGCGGTGGCGATCGAGAACTGGCAGCACGACGCCAATATCGGAACCATCGTTCGCACCGCGAATGCCTTTCTGGCCAAGGAAGTTCTCATCGTCGGCCGGCGCCGCTGGAACCGGCGCGGGGCCATGGTCACCGACCGCTACCAGCACCTGCGGCACCTGGCCACCATCACCGAACTGGCCGACTACGCCGGGTCGACCGGTTACACGGTGGTCGCGGTCGACAACACGCCGGGCGCGGCCGCCCTGGAGACCGCCGTGCTACCCGAACGCGCGCTGTTCCTGTTCGGGCAGGAGGGGCCGGGGCTGACCGCCGAGGCGCACGCGGCGGCGGCGCTGACGGTCTCGATCGCTCAATTCGGCTCGACCCGGTCGATCAATGCCGGAGTGGCGGCCGGCATCGCCATGCACGCCTGGATCCGTCAGCACGCAGCCGGCTGACCCCCGCCTCCGTCGCCGGTCCTTACCTGGCTACAATAGTTGTGTGAGTGTAACTAACCAGTTGGCGGCCCCGGTACCCGGTAACGAGTTGCCTCGGCGGCGCCGGTTGCTGGTGCTGGCCATCTGCTGCCTGAGCCTGCTCATCGTCGGCATGGACAACACCATCGTCAACGTCGCGTTGCCCTCCATCAAACGCCAGTTGTCGGCCTCGGTCGAGGGGCTGCAGTGGACGGTAGACGCCTACACCCTGGTGCTGGCCAGCCTGCTGATCCTGGCCGGCTCGACCGGAGATCGGCTCGGCCGGCGCCGGACCTTCCAGACCGGCCTGGTGCTGTTCACCGTCGGCTCGCTGCTGTGCAGCATCGCCCCGGGTCTCGGCTGGTTGATCGCGTTCCGGGCCGTGCAGGCGGTCGGGGGATCGATGCTCAACCCGGTCGCGATGTCCATCATCACCAACGTGTTCACCGACCCCCGCGAACGGGCCCAGGCCATCGGCGTCTGGGGTGGCGTGGTCGGCATCAGCCTGGGACTGGGCCCCATTGTCGGGGGGCTGCTGACCGAATCCATCGGCTGGCGGGCGATCTTCTGGATCAACGTCCCGATCGGGCTCGCCGCCTTCGTCCTGGCCGCGCTGTTCATCCCCGAGTCGCGGGCCATCCGGGCTCGCCGGCCCGACCCGGTCGGGCAGTTGCTGGTCATCGTGGTGCTGGTCTCGGTGACGTATGCGATCATCCACGGACCCGTGGCCGGCTGGCAGTCGCTGTCCACCTTCGGGCTGTTCGGGCTCGGTGTGGTGGCGCTGATCGTGCTGCTGGCCTGGGAGTTGCGCCGCACCGATCCGTTGATCGAGGTTCGCTTCTTCCGCAGCTTGCCGTTCAGCGGAGCGACGGTGATCGCGGTCTGCGCCTTCGGCGCGTTCAGTGGACTGCTGTTCCTCTACACCCTGTACTTGCAGGACGTCCGCGGGTTGAGCGCGCTGTCGGCCGGGCTGTTCCTGCTGCCGCTGGCGGTGGCGGTCGCGGTACTGGCCCCGGTCTCCGGTCGGATCGTCGGCGCCCGGGGACCGCGGATTCCCCTGGTGGCGGCGGGCATAGCGATGACCCTGGCCGGCCTCGGCTTGACCGGATTGAGCAATCACACCGGCTATGCCTGGCTGATCGGCTGCCTGGTCGTGTACGGGATCGGGTTCGGCTTCGTCAACGCCCCGATCACCAACACCGCCGTGTCCGGCATGCCCCGGGATCAGGCCGGGGTCGCGGCGGCGGTGGCCTCGACCAGCCGGCAGGTCGGCGGCTCGCTCGGCATCGCCATCATCGGCTCGGTGGTCAACACCGGCCTCGGTGTCGGACCGGGTTTCGCCCACGCCACCCACCCGGCGTGGTGGATCGTGACCGGAGCCGGGCTGGCGATCCTGCTGATCGGACTGGTGACCAGCGGGGCCCGGGCCAGGAATTCGGCCCGGCGAACGGCCGAGTTGCTGAGCGGCGATCCGCACGAGCCCGAGCTGGGTCGAGCATGACCGGCCGGGCCGAGCGCTCGCGACGGGCCTGGCTGGCGATGCGCAATCTGGTGCTGGAGAAATACGATCGGCGCCCGGCGGTGGCCGAGGCTCTGGGCATGAGCTACATCCGGGTCAAGGCGCTGCGCCGAGTTGCGGCCGGCCCGGTCACGATGCGCGAGTTGGCGGTCGCAATCGGCAGCGATGCCCCGTACACCAGTGTCCTGGTGCAGGACCTGGCCGAGCGCGGCCTGGTCGAACGCCGCGAGCACCCGGAGGATCGGCGGGTCAAGATTGTCACCGTGACGCCGGCCGGCCGGGCGGCAGCCGAGCAGGCCGAGGCGATCCAGAGCGAACCGGCTGCGGTGCTGCAGCGATTGAGCGTGGACGATCTGGTCGCACTCGATCGAATCTTGCAGCGGCTGGTAGCCGAGTAGGCCTCCTTACGCCGTCGCTTGCGCGGCGGCGCTGTGCTTCTTTTACGCCGTCGCTTGCGCGGCGGCGCGGCCGGCGACGCGGCCGGAGAACAGGCAACCGCCGAGGAAGCTGCCCTCCAGCGAGCGGTAGCCGTGTAGGCCGCCGCCACCGAAACCGCTGACTTCCCCGGCGGCGTAGACGTTGCCGAGCGGAGCGCCGGCGGCATCCAGCACCCGGGCGTCCAGGTCGGTCTGCAGGCCGCCCAGGCTCTTGCGGGTCAGCACGGACAGCCGGACCGCGATCAACGGCCCGGCTTTCGGGTCGAGGATGCGGTGTGGAGCGGCAACCCGGATCAGCTTGTCGCCCCGGTAGCTGCGGGCGCCGTGGATCGCGGTGACCTGCAGGTCCTTGCCGTAGGGATTGTCGATCTCCCGGTCCCGGGCCACGATCTGGCGTTCCAGTTCAGCCAGCTCGATCAGGTCGGTGCCGGTCAGTGCGTTCATGCCCCGTACCAGCTCCGGCAGCGTGTCGGCGGTGATGAAGTCGCTTCCGTGGTTCTGGAACGCGGCGACCGGCGGCGGTGCCGGCCCGCGTCCCCGGGCCAACAGCAGCTTGATCGACTTGCCGGTCAGATCCGGATTCTGTTCCGAACCGGAGAGGGTGAACTCCTTGGCGATGATGCGCTGATTGAGCACGAACCAGCTGTAGTCGTAACCGGTAGCCCTGAGATGCTCGAGGGTGCCCAGGGTGTCGAAGCCGGGAAACAGCGGCACCGGCAACCGGCGCCCCGCCGCGTCGAACCACAGCGATGACGGACCGGGCAGGATCCGGATCCCGTGGTTGTCCCAGATCGGGGACCAGTTGTGCACGCCTTCGACGTAGTGCCACATCCGGTCCGAATTGATGACATTGCCGCCAGCGGCCCGGGTTATCTCCAGCATCCGGCCGTCGACGTGCGCCGGCACCCCGGCCACCATGTGCTGCGGCGGCTGCCCCAACCGGGCCGGCCAGTTGCGGCGGACCAGCTCGTGGTTGCCGCCGATCCCCCCGGAGGTGACTACTACGGCCTGGCCGGTGAACGAGAACTCCCCGACTTCGACGCGGGAACTGGGCTGGCCCCGTTCGATGCCGCTGGGCTGCAAGACGGTGCCGCGGACGCCGTCGATGGCACCGCCGGTCCGGGTCAACTCCTCGACCCGGTGCCGGAACAGCAGCCGGACCCGGCCCTCGGCCTCAGCCTGCCGGACTCGCCGCACGAACGGCTCGATCAGCCCGGGGCCGGTGCCCCAGGTGATGTGGAAGCGCGGCACCGAGTTGCCGTGCCCGGTGGCCAGATAGCCACCGCGTTCGGCCCAGCCCACCACCGGGAAGAAGCGCACGCCCTGCACCCGCAGCCAGGCCCGCTTCTCACCGGCCGCGAAGTCGACATAGGCCTGAGCCCATCGCCGGGGCCACTCGTCGACCTCCCGGTCGAAGCCGGCGGTGCCCAGCCAGTCCTGCCAGGCCAGCTCGGCCGAGTCCTTGATGCCGAGCCGGCGCTGCTCGGGCGAGTTGACCAGGAACAGGCCGCCGAACGACCAGAACGCCTGCCCGCCCAGGCTCTGCTCCGGTTCCTGATCCAGCAGCAGCACCCGCCGGCCGGCGTCGGCCAGCTCAGCGGTGGCGACCAGACCGGCCAGCCCACCACCGACCACGATCACGTCGGCATCGGTCATTGGCTCAGGCTAGCCGCTGCCTGCCCCCCCATTTTGGAGCGTTCACCCGCGTAGGGCGGGCGGACGCTCCAAAATGGGGGGCTATGGACTTCATCGCCACCGTCGAGCTGAACGGCAAGACCGCGACCGGCATCGAGGTGCCGCCCGAGGTCATGGCCGAACTCGGTGGCAAGCGGGTCCCGGTCACCGTGACGATCAACGGCTACAGCTACCAGAGCACCGTCGGATCGATGGGCGCTCGCTCGCTCATCCCGCTACCGGCCGAGCATCGCGGCCAGGCCGGGGTGGCCGCCGGTGACACCGTGACCGTGACGCTGGTCCGGGACACCGGAGCCCGAACGGTTGAGCTGCCCGCGGACCTGGCCGCCGCGCTCGCGGCCCACCCCGCGGCCCGAGCCTTCTTCGACGGCCTGGCCCCGTCGTACCAGAAGGAGTACGTGCGCTGGGTGAGCGAACCGAAAAAGCCGGAGACCCGGCAGGCCCGCGTGGCCAAGACGGTTGAGCTGCTGCTGGCCGGCAAGAACCGCCACTGACCGGCCTAGCCAGCTCGATTTTGGAGAGTTCGGCCGCGCCAGCAGGCACAACGCTCCAAAATGGGCGTCAGGGGAGGGTGAGGATCTCGGCGCCGTCGTCGGTCAGGTGCACCGTGTGCTCCCACTGGGCAACCCAGGACTTGTCCTGGGTGACGACGGTCCAGCCGTCGTCCCACAGGTCCCAGTCGGTTCCCCCGAGGGTGAGCATCGGCTCCACCGTGAACGTCATACCGGGCTGGAGCAGCGCGGTGGCCCGGGGCTCGTCGTAGGGCCAGATCGTCGGCTTGGTGTGAAACGACTGGCCGATCCCGTGTCCGGTGTAGTCCCGGACTACCCCGTAGGAGAAGCGCTTGGCGTAGGCCTCGATGACCCGCCCGATCACGTTCACCGGCCGGCCCGGGCGGGCGGCCCGGATGCCGCGCAGCATTGCCTCGTGGGTGCGCTCGGACAGCAGCCGGATGTCCTCGGCCGGCTCCCCGGCGAAGTAGGTGCCGCAGGTGTCGCCGTGCACGCCACCGACGTAGGCGGTGATGTCGATCTTGACCACGTCGCCCTCGTTCAGCACGCGGTCATCCGGGATGCCGTGACAGATCACCTCGTTCACCGACGAGCACAGGGACTTCGGGAAACCCTTGTAGCCCAGGGTCGACGGGTAGGCGCCGTGATCGAGCAGGAACTCGTGGCCGATCCGGTCCAGGGCATCGGTGGTGATGCCGGGCCGGACCTGGGCGCCGACCTGGTCGCGGGCCTGAGCCGCGATCCGGCCGGCGACCCGCATCCGGGCCACCGTCTCGGCGTCCTTGGGTTGCGGGTCGTCCAGGTCCCAGGGCTGCCCGGTCGCCTTGCCCTTACGGTCCACATACGGCGGCGGTGTCACCGATCCGGCCGTCAGCATCGCCGAGACCTTGCCGGGCCGAACCGTGGTGGCCAGCGTCATACCTCGATCACCATCGGCATCAGCATCGGCCGGCGGCGATAGGTCTTGTCGACCCAGCGGCCGACCGTGCGCCGGACAATGTGAGCCAGCGCATCGGCATCGCGCACCCCGTCGGCCACCGCCTTCTCGACGGTGTCGATCAATTCGATCCGGATCGGATCGAGGGCGTGCGGATCATCGGTGAACCCGCGTGCGGTCAACTCGGGCCCGTAGACCACCTTGCTGGCGTGCAGATCGACCGCGACCAGGATCGAGACGAAACCCTCGTCGCCCAAGATCTGCCTTTGCTTGATGACCTGATCGCCGATGTCACCGACCTGCAGACCGTCGACGTAGACATTGTCGATCTCGATCGTGCCGACGATCCGGGCCCGGCCGGCATGGAGGTCGACCACGACCCCGTTCTCGGCCAGCATGATGCGGTCGTCGGCCAGGCCGGTCGAGCGGGCGATCGCCGCGTGCGCCCGCAGGTGGCGCCACTCGCCGTGCACCGGCATCAGGTTCTTGGGCCGGACCGCGTTCAGCAGGTAGCGGAGCTCGCCGGCCGGGGCGTGCCCGGACACGTGCACCAGCGCGGTCGACTTGTGGATGACCGCGGCCCCGAGCCGGGACAGGCCGTTGATGACGGTGAAAACCGAGTTCTCGTTGCCCGGGATGAGCGAGGAGGCGAGCAGGATCGTGTCGTCGCTGACGATGCGGATGGTCGGATGCTCCCGGTTGGCCATCCGCGACAGCGCCGACAGCGGCTCGCCCTGCGAGCCGGTGCAGACCAGGATGACCCGGTTGGACGGGATCGCCTCGGCGTCGTTGAGCTCGACCAGCACCCCGTCCGGCACCTTGAGCAGTCCCAGGTCGCGGGCGATCTGCATGTTGCGAACCATGGACCGGCCGACCAGGGCGACGTGGCGCTCGGACTCGACCGCGGCGTCGAGCACCTGCTGGACCCGGTGCACGTGACTGGCGAAGCAGGCCACGATGATCCGCCCGGTGGCCCGGGTGATGATGTCGGCCACGACGTTGCCGACCTCGCGCTCGCTCGGGATGAACCCCGGCACCTCGGCGTTGGTCGAGTCGGCCAGCAGCAGGTCCACGCCCTCGTCGCCGAGCCGGGAGAAGCCGGGCAGGTCGGTGATCCGGCCGTCGAGCGGGGTCTGATCCATCTTGAAGTCGCCGGTGTGCAGCACGGTGCCGCCGGGCGTGCGCAGCGCCACCGCGCAGGCGTCCGGGATCGAGTGGTTGACCGCGTAGAACTGCAGGTCCCACGGGCCGGCCTGGACCCGGTCGCCCTCGCGGATGTACCGCAGCTCCGGGTTGAGCCGGTGCTGTTCGAGCTTGGCCGCCACCAGCGACAGGGTGAGCCGGGACCCGATCAACGGGATCTTGGGCCGGGAGCGGAGCAGGTAGGGCAGCGCGCCGATGTGGTCCTCGTGGCCGTGGGTCAGCACGATCGCGTCGATGTCGTCGAGCCGGTCGGCGTAGGCCGACCAGTCGGGCAGGCCGAGATCGACCCCGGGCGCGTTGGTCTTGCCCAGCAACATCCCGCAGTCGACGACCAGCAGCCGGGACCGGCCCTCGAACCGGCATTCCAGCATGGTCATGTTGCGGCCGACCTCGCTGATTCCGCCGAGGGCGACGATCCGCAAGGTCTCCGGTGGTAGCTCCGGTGGCGTCCCCAGTCCCCGCTCCGGCATTGTCACGTGGTCGTCCCTCCGGTCTGTCACGGCTCAGCTGCCCAGCTTAGCCGGGCAATTGGGCTAGCTTGTCTGCGTGGACATCTCGGCGCTCGACACCAATTCCGCCCAGAACCTCGGCGTCGCCACCATCGTGGCGGTCATCGTGATCGGGCTGCTGCTCGCGGTCTTCATCACCAAGCTGGTGGTACGCGCGATCGTGGTGGTGGTGATGATCGTGCTGGCGCTGGTGGCCTGGCAGCAGCGGAGCCAGATCGAGTCGGCGGCCAAGAAGTGCAACGCGACCTTCTTCGGGATTCACGTGGAACCACACAACCCGACGCTCAAGCAGCAGTGCCAGAAACTCACCAACCGCTGAGCGGTCAGGCTGCGGCTGGCGGCGGGGTCATCGCCCATCGGATGGTGCGGACCAGGCCGTCGCCGGCCAGCCTGACCACGGTCGCCTCCGACAGCGGCAGGTAGGGCAGCCGCAGCGGCCACCGGGCCCAACGGGGCAACGAGGCTACGGCGGCCGCGGCGAGCACCGCGTACGGTGCCCGGGCCGCCAGCGGCAGCGGCGGCTGCAACAACATGAACCGCGCGGCACCCCGGGCGGCGGCGGTGCTGTGCAGCTCGGACCGGTACTCGGCCAGCCCGGCCCGTAGTTCGGCCACGGTGGTGGGTGGCTCGAGCACCCCGAGCCGGGTCGCAACCTGCGCGGTGTCGGTCACGTAGGCGTCGCAGCCGTCCGGATCCAGCGGCTGGGCGCCGTAGCGCTGGTGGGCATCGAGGAAGCTGTCGACCTCGGCCAGGTGCACCCAGCGCAGCAGGTGCGGGTCCGAGGCGGCGTACGGCCGCCCGTCCGGCGCCATGCCGGTGACCCGCTCGTGGATGGCTCGGATCCGGTCGATGGTGGCCTGGGCGTCCTCGGCCGGCCCGAAGGTGGTGACGGCCAGGAAGTAGCTGGTCCGGGCCAGCCGGCCCCAGGGGTCGCCCCGGTAGCCCGAGTGGCCGGCCACCCCGGCCATGGCCAGCGGGTGCAGCGACTGCAGCAGCAGCGCCCGCAACCCGCCGACGAACATCGAGGCGTCGCCGTGCACCCGCCGGATCGGCCGGTCCTCGTCGAACCACCGCGGACCGGAGCTGCGGTGGATGCGATCACGCCGCTCAGGGCCCTCGGCGCCGGCGACCCGCTCGAACAGAGCGGAGCCGATCCGGTTCCGGACTACTTCCAGCATGTCTTCACGGTACGAGCCGATGGCCGTCAGCGCTCGGGTCGCGGGTTGCGCCGGCTGCGCAGGAAGTGGATCAGCGTGGGCAGGAACGACAGCACCACGACCGCGACCAGGATGTAGTCGATTTTCGGCGCGATGGTGTCGCGGACGAACTTGATGTGGCCCAGGGCCCGGCCCAGCAGCAGCATCCCGTCGGTCCAGATGATGCCGCCGACGATCGAGTAGGTGGCGTACAGGCCGAAACGCATCCGGCCGACCCCGGCCATCACCGTGGCCACGGTCCGGACGATGGGTATGAACCGGGCGATGAGTACCGTGACCGGGCCGAACCGATCGTAGAAGGACTGGGCCCGGTCGACGTATTCCGGCTTGAACATCCGCGAACCCGGGCGGTCGAACACCGGCGGTCCGACCTTGGCGCCGATCCAGTAGCCGACCAGGTTGCCCAGCACCGCCGCGACCGGCAGCGCCACGAGCAGCACCCACAGCGAGGGCAGATGGATCGATCGGTCATGGATCGCGATCAGCAGGCCGGCCGAGAACAGCAGCGTGTCACCCGGCAGGAAGAAGCCGATCAGCAGGCCGCATTCGGCGAACAGGATCACCATCAGCCCGATCAAGCCGTAACTGCCCAGCAGGTGCTTGGGCGAGATCGGGTTGGCCAGCAGTTGCTGGGCCAGTTGGTGGCTCATGGCAGCTCAGCTTACGGACGCCGACAGCGGCGATTCTGAGGGGCTCTCAGGTTGGCTCGCTTACACAGCTTTGTCAAAGCAAGGCTGAAGGGTGCTGAGAAAGCCGCCGCCGATGGTGGGTACATGAGCAACGACAGACTTCTCTCCCGGGTCAAGCTGACCGCGGGCGTGGTGGCCGCGGCCAGCGTCGTCAGCCTCGGCTACTTCGTCGAGCAGGCGGCGCACGCCTCGACCACCTCTTCGGGCGGTTCGGGTAGCACCGGGACGTCCAATAACAGCGTGACCAGCGGTGACGACGGCTCGAGCAACTCGGGCAACTTCTTCAACTTCGGCGGCGGCTCGGTCTCCGGCGGCTCGGGTGGCTCGAGCAACGGTGGGAGCCACGGGTCATGACCAGCGTGCTCCGGCCTGAGCCGGCGAGCCTGCCGACCGAGACCTGGTCGGACTGGAGCTGCCTGGTCCGGCTGGTCGTCGACGACGAGACCGCGCTGGCTCCGGCCACCGTGCAGTTGCAGACCCTGATGGGCCGGGTCGAGCGGGCCGCCAGCCGGTTCCTCGAGGACTCCGAGTTGAGCCGCGCCAACGCCAACGCCGGCCGTCCGGTGGCCGTATCCCGGCTGCTGGTGCGGCTGGTGGGCACCGCGCTCGCCGCAGCCCGGTCCAGCCAGGGGGCGGTCGACCCGACCCTGGGTCGGGACCTGGTCCGGTGCGGCTACGACCGCGACATCACCGAGCTCATCGACGCTGACCGCGCTGCCGCCCCCGAATCCTTGACCGCGCCGCCGACGCCCTCGCCGGGCTGGCGGGCCGTCCGGCTGGATGCCGCGCGCGGGTTGCTCACGGTGCCGGCCGGCACTGCGCTCGACCTGGGCGCGACGGCCAAGGCCCAGACCGCGGACTGGGCGGCCCGCTCGATCGCTGACGCCTACGGGTGCTCGGTACTGGTCGAGCTGGGCGGCGACCTGGCGGTGGCCGGCCCGAAGCACGACTGGCAGGTCGACGTGGCCGAGCGGGTCGGGGTCGACAGCCAGCAGATCTCGCTGCACTCCGGTGGCCTGGCCACCTCGACCACCGCGGTCCGGACCTGGTCGAGCGGGGGCGCTCGACAGCATCACATCATCGACCCGGCGACCGGTCGCCCGGCCGACGGGCCATGGCGGACGGTGACCGTGGCCGCGGCCGACGCGGTCCGGGCCAACACCTGCTCGACCGCGGCCATCGTGCTCGGTACTGCCGCGCTGCCCTGGCTGGCCGAGCGCGGGGTCACCGCGCGTCTGGTCGACCGGGACGGGCAGGTCTCGACGGTCGGAGGCTGGCCATGCTGATCTGGTACCTGGCCCGGGCGGCCGGCGTCACCGCGTTCGGCCTGCTCAGCATCGCCACCGCGGCCGGCGTGATCACCAGCCGGCCGGCCAAGTCGCCGTCCCAGCGGGTGATCACCCAGTACCTGCACCGTTCGACCGCGCTGGCCGGGCTGGCCATGCTGGTGTTGCACATCGTCACGGTGCTCGGTGACACCTACGCCAAGGTCAGCCTGACCTCGGTCTTCGTGCCGATGACCGCCGGCTACCGGCCGGTCGCGGTCAGCCTCGGCGTGCTCGCGCTGTGGGCATTCGTGCTGGTCGGTCTGACCGGCGCGCTGCGAGCGCGCTTCACCGTCTCGGACAAGGCGGTTCGGAGCTGGCGCAAGATCCATCTGCTCAGCTACCTGGCCTGGTTCGCCTCGGCCTGGCACTTCTGGTTCACCGGAACCGACACCGGACAGTGGTGGGCCCGGGCCGTGCTGTTCCTCGGCGTGGCCGGTGTACTGGCCGCCGTGGTGACCCGGCTGTCGGAGGAACCGGAGCGGAAGCCGGCCACGGGGCGTCCCCCGGCTCGGATCGGAGGAAGGGTATGACCGCCATGCTGGAGCGCACCCGGGCCGCGGCGGCGCCGCTGCCGGTGGGCTGGTTGGGGCGGCCGCGGCTGCTGGCCGACCTCGACCGCTTGGAGTTGTCGGACTACCGCGCGGCCACCGGTCCGTTGCCGGAGCTCAGCCGGGACCAGTTGCTGGCCCTGCTCGACGCGGTGAACCTGACCGGCCGCGGTGGGGCGGCGTTCCCGCTGGCGGCCAAGATCCGGTCGTTGAAGGGCCGGCCAGTCGTCCTGGTCAACGGCACCGAGGGCGAGCCGGTCAGCGCCAAGGATCACGCGCTGCTGTCCCGGGCGCCGCATCTGGTTCAGGACGGGGCCGAGATCGTGGCCCGCGCGCTCGGCGCGCGCAAGATCATCCTGGCTATCGCCGATCCGGCCCTGGTGCCGCCGTTGCAGCAGGCTGATCGGCCCCGGATCGAGCTGCACCGGGTGGCCGACCGGTTCATCGCCGGCGAGGCCCGGGCCCTGATCGACGCCCTCAACGGCGGGAACGGTCTGCCCCCGGGTCGACGGGTGCTACCGACCGTGGCCGGGATCGACGGCAAACCGACCTTGCTGTCCAACGCCGAGACCTTCGCCCAGGTCGCGCTGCTGGCCCGGCTGGGTCCGGCGATCTATTCCGGGGTGGGCACGGCCAGCGAGCCCGGCACGGCCCTGCTCTCGGTGAGCGGGGCGGTGGCCAAGCCCGGGGTGCTCGAAGTGCCGTTCGGGACTCGGGTGTCGGAGATCGTGCGGATGGTCGGTGCGTCCTCGGTGCAGGCCGTGGTGACCGGTGGCTACCACGGCACCTGGCTCCCGCCGGTCGAATTCGAGCTTTCCCGGCAAGGTGTTTTCGCAGTGGGGGGCAGCTTCGGCGCCGGGGTGCTGGTGTTCTTGGACGAGCACACCTGCCCGCTGGCCGAGCTGACCCGGGTGGCGAGTTGGTTGGCCGGCGAGTCGGCCCGCCAGTGCGGGCCGTGCCAGTTCGGCTTGCCGGCGCTGGTTTCCGACCTGCAGGGCCTGCTGCACGGGCAGCGGCGGGAGTCACAACTGCTGCGCCGGGCCGCCCAGCTGCCGGGCCGGGGTGCCTGCGCGCACCCGGACGGTGCGGTGCGCTTCATCCAGTCCGGCCTAGCCGTGCTGGCCGAGGAGGTGGCGGTGCACCAGCACCGCGGCGGCTGCGGGCGAGCCGACCTCGGGCAGCTGGCGACCCACCGGGCCGACGCGTTCGGGGCGGCGGCATGAGCGCCCCGACCCGATCCCGGCAGACCCTGGAGATCGACTGGACCCTGTGCGACGGCCACGGACTTTGTGCCGCCCTGCTGCCCCGGGCGATCGGGCGCGACGAGTGGGGCTTCCCGGTCATCGATCAGGCGGCGGTCGCCCGGCAGCCGGCGGCTGACGTCAAGCGCGCGATCAGCTGCTGCCCGGTGCTGGCGCTGCGCCTGACCCGGACCGCCAAGAGCTGAGCAGCCGCTGTTCCTTGTCGGCGGCCAGGCCGGGTGTGCGCTCGGCCGGCTGCCAGCCGCCGGGAACCGTCTGCATCCACTCCCAGACGTCGCGCAGGGTGGCGCGAACCGGTCGGCAGGCCAGCCCGGCGGCCTCGGCTGCGGTGGTGTCGTGAGCGAAGGCGCCGGGCGCCTCGGCCGGCGGTATCCAGAGCGGTATCTCGGTCCAGCCGGCCACCTCGGCGCCGGCCAGGAAGTCGTCGCCGACCCAGGCGAACCGAGCCTCGGCGCGGGTGACCGCCTTGATCTCCTCGAACAGCTGGCCCCGGGTGATCTGGTGGGCCGGCCCGGTGGTTTCGAACGTGCCGGCCGGCCGGAGCAGGGCGAAGGCGGCGATGTCGCGGGCGTCGATCAGCCGCAGCTCGTCCTGCGGGTTGCCGGGTGCCAGCACCTCGCCGCCCTGGGCGATGCGGTGCAGCCACCACGGCAGCCGCCCGACCCCGTCGTGCGGGCCGACGATCAGGCCGGCCCGCAGGATGGCGGTGCGGTCCTCGCCGAAGGCTCGAAGCACCGCGCGCTCGGCCCCGACCTTGCGCCAGCCGTAGGCTCCGCCCTCGGGCAGGTCCGGCGGCACCTGCTCGCCCTCGGTGTCGGGATCGCCGTCATAGGTGCCGCCGGCGTGGTAGTCGGTGTGCTCCGGCCAGTCGGGGAACACGTTCACGGTTGAGGTGAAGGCGTAATGGCCGGCGCTCGGGGCCAGCAACTCCGCGCTGAGCCGGGCCTGGTGCGGGAAGTAGGCGGTGTCGAAGACCAGGTCGTAGTCCTGATCGGCCACCTGGCGCAGCGAGTCGGCGTCGTTGCGATCACCGGTCAGGTGGCGGGCCCCCGGCACCGGCTCGCCGGTCAGGCCGCGGCTGAACGTGGTGACCGAATGGTCGTGCTCGACGGCGTATTGCGCGACATTGCGGGACAGAAACACGGTGCCGCCCAGGACCAGAATTCGCATGTCACCCACCCGACCAGCTCACCCCGGCTGGCGCAATGGCTGTTCGCCGCGGGTGGAATACTGGGCCCGAGAGGCCCTGTCCGCCGGTGACGTAGGAGATCGAACGATGCCCATCGCAACTCCCGAGGTCTACAACGAGATGCTCGATCGCGCCAAGGCCGGCGGGTTCGCCTATCCCGCGATCAACTGCACGTCCTCGGAGACGATCAACGCGGCGCTGAAGGGGTTCGCCGACGCCGGCAGCGACGGGATCATCCAGTTCTCCACTGGTGGCGCGGAGTTCGGTTCCGGCACCGGGGTCAAGAACATGGTGACCGGCGCGGTCGCGCTGGCCGAGTTCGCCCACGTCGTGGCCGAGAAGTACTCGATCAACGTCGCACTGCACACCGACCACTGCCCCAAGGACAAGCTCGACGGCTACGTCCGCCCGCTGCTGGAGATCTCGACCCAGCGGGTCCAGTCCGGCGGCCTGCCGCTGTTCCAGTCGCACATGTGGGACGGTTCGGCGGTCCCGCTGGCCGAGAACCTGAAGATCGCGGCCGAATTGCTGCCCAAGGCGGCGGCGGCCAAGATCATCCTCGAACTCGAGGTCGGCGTGGTCGGCGGCGAGGAGGACGGCGTCGCCAACGAGATCAACGACAAGCTCTACACCACCGACGAGGACTACCTCGACACGCTGGAGGCGCTCGGGTCGGGGGAGAACGGTCGGTACCTGCTGGCCGCGACCTTCGGCAACGTGCACGGCGTGTACAAGCCGGGCAACGTGAAGTTGCGGCCGGTGGTGCTCAAGGGCGGCCAGCAGGTGGCGGCGCGCAAGCTCGGCCTGCCGGAGGGCTCGAAGCCGTTCGACCTGGTTTTCCATGGTGGTTCCGGCTCGACCCTGGAGGAGATCCGCGAGGCGGTCTCCTACGGCGTGGTCAAGATGAACGTCGACACCGACACCCAGTACGCATTCACCCGCCCGATCGTCGGGCACATGTTCACCAACTACGACGGCGTGCTCAAGATCGACGGCGATGTCGGCAAGAAGAAGGTCTACGACCCGCGGTCCTACCTCAAGGCCGCCGAGGCGGGCATGGCGGCGCGGGTGGTCGAGGCCTGCCAGGACCTGAACTCGGCCGGGACCGCGATCAACGGCTCCTGAGCCTGCTCCCCGCTTTGTCAGGCACTGGGCTCGGCGTCCGGCCGGCTTCGGTATGCCGTGGGCTCGCCCTGACCTGACGCGCCCGGCGCCGAGCGGATGAGGGCTGCGGCAGAATGGCGCCATGGACCTGCTCGCGCCTCGAACCCTGCTGCCCGAAGACCCGGCCGTCGCTGAGCTGGCGGTTGGTGGCGATCCGACCGAGGTGGCGTCCCGGTTCCCGGCGTCGTCGGCGGTCTGGGCCGCGCTGGCGGTCGATGCGCTCGGCCGGGACGCCCAGGTCGAGGCCTATGCCTACGCCCGCACCGGCTATCACCGCGGCCTGGACGCGCTGCGCCGGGCCGGCTGGCGCGGTACCGGTCCGGTCCCGTGGGCGCACGAACCGAACCAGGGTTTCCTGCGCGCACTGTGGGCGCTGGCGCAGGCCGCGCAGGCTATCGGCGAGACCGACGAGTACGAGCGCTGCAGCAAGTTCCTCACCGACTGCGACCCGGAAGCAGCCAAGGCGCTCGACTGAGCCGACCGCCGGGCAACCGCGGCCTATTTCAGCAGCAGGGCGCCCAAGCGGCGAGTGGTGAGCCACAGGCCGAAGGCGGCCATGGCCACGAAGTACAGCAGGTGCAGCAGCAGCGTCCAGTGGAAGTCGCCGACCGACACCGCCCGCATCACCACCACGGCGTGGTTCAGTGGCAGCGCCTCGACCACGAAGCGCAACCACACCGGGTAGGCGCTGAGGCCGTAGAAGGTGCCGGAGAACAGGAACATCGGCAGCGTGAACAGCATGACCACGTGCAGGTCCTGCCAGCTGCGCAGGTAGGTGGTGATCGCCATGCCTACGGCCGCGAACCCGAAACCGACCACCAACGCGGCCGGGATCAGCAGCAGCACCCAAGGGGAGATGAGCAGCCCCATCATCAGCATGACCAGCACGAAGCCGACCGCGTACAGCCCGCCCCGGATCACCGCCCAGCTGATCTCGCCCAGCGCCACATCCATCACACCGAGCGAGGTGGCCAGCATGCAGTCGTAGAGCTTGGCGAACTTGAGCTTGAAGAACACGTTCATCGTCGAGTCGGCGACGGCTCCGTTCATCGCCGAGGACGCCAGCAGCGCTGGGGCGATGTACTCGGCGTAGCTCAGCGGGTGGCCATTGGGCGCGTAGACGTTGCCGACCAGCCGACCCAGCCCGGTGCCGAAGGACAGCAGGTAGAACAGCGGCTCGAAGAAGCCGGACAGGACCACCATCCATGACCGCCGGTACACCAGCACCGAGCGCTCCAGCAGCACCCATGGCCGGCCGGCATACATCCCCGGCGGCAGGATCCGCAGCAACGCCCCGCCGGTCCGCGGCGCGGCCACGTGGACCCGGTCCCGAATCGCGGTCACGGTGTCACCGGCCCAACCGAGCCTGGAACTTGCGCACCATCACGATGGCTCCGGCCACCGCGGGCACCGCCAGGAAGAGCAGGTGCAGCCCCACCCGGCCGATGCTCAGCGAGCCGACGCCCGAGCTCAGGTGTAGTGGGCCGAGTGCCACCCACCGGGACAGCTCGGTCGCGTGCCACAGCGGGGACAGCCACGCCAGCGCCCGGACCCAACCGGGCATGGTGCTCAGCGGGTAGAACGTCCCCGAGAACAGGAACATCGGCATCACGACGAAGCGGAAGATGACGTTGAACGAGCTGCCCTCGTCCTCGATGGTGGCCGAGTAGGCCGCGATCGGGGTGGCGATAGCCAGCGCGCCGAGGGTTGCAGTGGGCAGGATGAGCACCGCGCCGAGCGTGCGCAGGCCGCCGAAGCAGGCCACGATCAGCTCATAGATCAGCGCTGAAAGCACCGCCTTGTAGGTGATCCAGGCCAGGGTGCCGCGCGCGATCTGGGCCGCGGTCAGCGGCGTGGCGTTCATGCCGAAGTACGTGCGCTGGTATTTGAAACCACCGTGCAGGATCGGGTAGGTCGCGTCCCCGACGCCGACCTGCAGTGCGGTGGCCGCGATCAGCGCCGGCGCGATGTAGGTCAGGTAGGGGGTGCCGAGGTTGGCCGCGCCGCCGTTGCGGTTGACCACCCCACCCAGCCCGACCCCGAGTGCGAGCAGGTAAGCGATCGGGGCCAGTAGTTGCGAGACCAGCGATACCTTCAGGTAGCGCCGGTCGGCGATCAGGTTGTAGATGAGCAGGGACCGCAGGCCGCCGCCCTGGGGCTTGACCAGTTCGGCGACCGGGTGCTCGCTGTCGACCCGGGTCACCGATTCAGTCGACAAGGCTTCTCCCGGTGAGGGTGAGGAAGACGTCCTCCAGGCTGGCCCGCCGGACCAGGCTCGACACCGGCTCCAAGCCGCGGTCGTGCACCTCCCGCAGCGCGCCCTCGCCGTCGTCGAGGTAGAGCAGGACCCGGTCGGCCAGCACCTCGACCCGGCTGGCGAGGTCCTCGACCTTGGCCGCCATGGCGTCGTTCTGCCCGATGCCGAAACGCAATTCGGCCACCTCGCGGGTGGCGTGCTGGGCGATCAGCTCGGCCGGCGAGCCATGCGCGACGATCTGGCCGTGGTCCATCACCACCAGCCGGTCGCACAGCTGCTCGGCCTCGTCCATGTAGTGCGTGGTCAGCACCAGGGCGACGCCCTGGTGCTTGAGCCGGTACAGCCGGTCCCACAGGATGTGGCGGGCCTGCGGATCCAGCCCGGTGGTCGGCTCGTCCAGCAGCAGGATCTCCGGGTCGTTGATCAGCGAGCGGGCGATGGTCAACCGGCGCTTCATGCCGCCCGACAGCGGCTCGACCTTGCTGCCGGCCCGCTCGGTCAGCTGGGCGAAGTCCAGCAGTTCGTCGATCTTCGGCCGCAACGCCGCCTTGCTGATGCCGAAGTACCGGCCGTAGACGTAAAGGTTCTCCCACACGGTCAGTTCGAGGTCGAGATTGTCCAGCTGGGGCACCACGCCCAGGCGGGATTTGATCGACGGTCCCTGGGTTGCCGGGTCCTGGCCGAGGATGCGCAGCGTGCCGCCGCTGACCGGCGAGACCGCGGCGACCATCCGCATGGTCGAGGACTTGCCGGCCCCGTTCGGCCCGAGAAAGCCGAACGACTCGCCGCGCGCGACGTCGAAATCGACGGCGTTCACGGCGGTGAACTCCCCGAACGTCTTGGTCAGGCCCCGGGCCTGAATGAGGGCCTCGGCCGGGTCGGTGGTCACGGTCAGCAGGCTACAAGTCAGCTCTGACACCCGCCGCCCCATTTCACCGGCTTTGCTCGGCCGGGCCCGACTAGCTCCGGCCGAGCCGGAACCGCTCGATCTCCTGGTACTGGGCCGGGCCAGCGCCGAGGTGGGACTGATACAGCACGATGTCCTCGACCCGCCAGGATTCGGACCGGTAGAGGTCGAAGATCTCCAGCCAGCGGGTGACGTTCTGCGGCCGCCCGATCCGGGCCAGCGTCAGGTGCGGCCGGTACGGGCCGCCCTCGACCTGAGTCCCGGCCCGGTTGGCCGCCGAGCGGACGTTGCCGGCCAGCTGTGGCAGCGCCTGGGTGTCGCCGGTGACCCCGACCCACAGCAGTTTCGCCTTGGCCGGATTGGGGAAGCTGCCCGAGCCAGCCAGGGCGAGTGACAGCGACAGCCCGGCGCGAGCGGTGTCGCCCAACCGCTCGCTCAAGCGTTCCAGCCCGGCCTCGGCGACGTCCGGCAGGAAGGCCAGGGTGATGTGCCAGCTCTCGGGCCGGGTCCAGCGCAGCTCGGACTCGACGTCCTGGCGGGGCTCGACGAACCGGGCCAGGCTGGCGATGACCTCCTCCGGGGGCCGGACCGCGACGAACATCCTCATCCCGGTTGCCCCAACCGAGGTGGCTGCGGCCGGATCAGGCCGGCCGAGACCGGGTTCTCCCGCATCGGTGCCTGCGCCGCGGCGCGGGTCGTGGCCAGCGCTCGGACCAGCTCCTCGTGCTGCCAGTAGGCATCCGGCGGCCCGACGCCGCGCTCGACCCGGTCCCGCAGGAACGCCAGCTCGGTCGCGGCCTGCTGGAACGCCTGCAGTGCCCGGACGCCGGCCGTCCCGGAGCGCCGGCGGACCGAGCGCAACCAGACCCGGCGGGCGGCGATCGAGGCCAGCCAAGCCGCCTCGGCCGGGCTGATCCAGCGGTAGTAGACCAGCACCGGCAGCTGGCGGTTGACCACGTCGCGCTCGCGCCGGCGAGCCTGCCGGGCGACCAGGACGGCGACCACGAATGCCGGCACCATGATCACCAGGTAGACGACCAGGTAGCCGGCCAGGCCGAAGGTCAGCGAACTGTTCCACAGTGCGTGCAGCGCAACCGCGCCGAGGTAGCCGGCCACCGGGTACAGCCAGCGACCGGAGCCGGTGCGGGTACTGGCGACACCGATGCCGTAGCCGATCAGCGAGGTGAACAGGGGGTGGGCGAACGGGGCCAGCACCAGGCGCAGCACCACCGTGGTGATCGTGACGTCGGTGCCCTGGCCGAACGTCTCGGCGATGTAGCCGACGTCCTCGATGAACGCGAAGCCGATCGCGGCAAAGCCGGCATAGACCAGCCCGTCGACCACCCCGTCGAACTCGCGACGCCGAGCACCGGTGAGCATCACCAGCACGAAGGCACCCTTGGCTGCCTCCTCGATCGCCGGCCCGATCAAGGTCAGCGTGATGCCGTCGCCGAGCACGGCCGAGGTCGCCAGTTCGAGTACCAGGCTGACCACCACCGCCACCGTGGCCCCCCACAGGAACGCCAGGAGCAACAGCCGGGTCGGCTCGGGTTCCCATTTGTCCAGCCAGAGATAGCCCGCCACCACTACCGCCATCGCCCCGGCAGTCAGCGGCACCGACACGATCAGACCGACCGGGTGCTGGGCGCCCAACACCAGCAACACCGCGGCGGCAACGACTCCGAGCACGATGAGCACGCCGATCGGAGCCCCGGTGGCCCGGCGTTGCCGGAGCAGTCCGGGCTGGTAAGGCGGCGGCGTGCTCATGCCAGCACCCTAGACACCGGCGATGACAGGAACGGTCACGGAAGCGCCAGCCGCCACAGCTTGGGCTCAGCCCAGAACGTGCGGCGCCCCCGTGGCCGGTCCCGGGCCAGGCCGTCGGTGACGATCTGGGCGGGATCGCAGGCCAGCTGCAGCGACCGGCCGCGCGCGCTCCGGCTGCGGAACCGGCCAAGCCGAGCCTCGGCCCGCACCTCGGCTGGTCCGACGTGTCGCACCGTCAGGGCGCGGACGTTCCCGTCGCACAGCCGCTGGTCGTCGACCACGGCCCGCACCCACCAGTCATGGTCGGGGACCCACGGCGTCAGCCGGGCCGCCGAGACGCAGACGCCGCCCGAATCGTCCTTGATGACGCCGACGAGCCGGCTGCCAGCCGAGCGTGCCACTTCCAGCTGAGCCTGCCGCTCGGTTGGCAACCCGAGCGCGGCCAGGTAGGGCACGGGCTGGGCGATCACCACTGCGGTTTCGACGTCGGCGAGCATGCCGGCACGCTGCATCCGGGCCAGGGCCAGATTGAGCCAACCGATGTCCGCGGCTTCGATCACCAGCCGCTGCCGCTCCACCTGCTGCAGGGCCTGGTCCAGCTCGGCCGCCGATCCGGCCGACCAGTGGTCGGTGAACTCCGGCCCGGCCGCGGCCTGGCCGGGACCGACGCTCAACCGGGCCAGCTGCACGTTCGTTACCCTTTCACTGGCGCTCTCGCCGTTGTGACGGCGGTGTCGTCGCGATAGTGATGCCGCCGGAAAACCTATCTTGGCACCGGAACAGACAGGAGTCCGCTCGATGCCCGCTGTGATCGTGCTCGGGGCCCAGTGGGGCGACGAGGGCAAAGGCAAGGCCACGGACCTGCTCGGCTCGCGCGTGGACTACGTGGTGAAGTTCAACGGCGGCAACAACGCCGGCCACACCATCGTGATCGACGGCGAGAAGTTCGCGCTGCACCTGCTGCCGTCGGGAATCTTGTCGGAGAACTGCGTCCCGGTGATCGGCAACGGCGTTGTCATCGATCTCGAGGTCCTGTTCGCCGAGATCGAGGCGTTGCAGGCTCGCGGCCGGTCTGCCGACAAGCTGGTGGTGTCGGCCAACGCTCACGTCATCCCGCCGTACAACACGACCATCGACAAGGTCACCGAACGATTTGCCGGTAGCCGCAAGATCGGCACCACCGGACGCGGCATCGGACCCACCTACGCCGACAAGATGAACCGGGTCGGCATTCGGGTCCAGGATCTGTTCGACGAGCAGATCCTGACCGACAAGGTAACCGGCGCGCTCAACCTGAAGAACCAGGTCCTGTCCAAGATCTACAACCGCCGGGCCCTGGAAGCCGAGGCGGTGATCGCCGAGCTGCTGTCCTATGCCGACCGGCTGCGGCCGATGGTGGCTGACACCGCGCTGCTGCTCGATCAGGCTTTGACCGACGGCAAGAACGTGCTGCTGGAGGCCGGCCAGGCCACCATGCTCGACGTCGACCACGGCAATTACCCTTACGTCACCTCGTCCTCGGCCACCGCGGGCGGGGCCTGCACCGGCAGCGGCATCCCGCCGACCCGGATCGATCGGGTCATCGCGATCGTCAAGGCCTACGCGACCCGGGTCGGCGAGGGCCCGTTCCCGACCGAGCTGTTGGACGCCAAGGGAGATGAGCTGCGCAACGCGGGTGCCGAGTTCGGTACCACTACCGGCCGGCCCCGCCGGACCGGATGGTTCGACGCTCCGGTGGCCCGGTACGCGACCCGGATCAACGGCGTCACCGACTTCGTGCTTACCAAACTTGACGTGCTCACCGGCCTGCCCGAAGTGCCGCTGTGCGTGGCCTACGAGATCGACGGCCGCCGGGTACCGGATATGCCGATGACACAAGCAGAATTCGCGCGGGCCGTGCCGGTGTACGAAACCTTCCCCGGCTGGGACGAGAACATCTCCAAGGCTCGCTCGTTGGCCGAACTTCCGGTCAACTGCCGCGATTACGTGCAGGCGATCGAGGACATGATCGGGGCCCGGATCTCGGTTATCGGTGTCGGCCCCGACCGGGCTGAATCGATCGTGCTGCACGATCTGCTGGGCTGA
>Ga0187809_10000346_pt1 | contig 26122 bp, 24 predicted proteins | sample NC_wetland_sal_i_8_FD_132415 | JGI IMG/M metagenome (GOLD analysis project Ga0187809, IMG submission 132415) | Wetland sediment microbial communities from Neuse River Estuary, North Carolina, USA - ASW_4 | ecosystem: Environmental > Aquatic > Freshwater > Wetlands > Sediment | place: USA: North...
AGCCGGGGCTCGGCCTCGAAGACGGTGACGTCGTGCGTGCGGGTCAGCAGGTAGCCGGCGGTGAGTCCGGAGACGCCCGCGCCGATCACCGCGACGGACGGACGGCGGGCCTCGGCGGCGGCGGCGCGGGCGGGGTCGGCGGTCAAAACGTCCAACTCTCGTCTAGATTCTGTCTAGGTTCTGGTCTCGACCGTAAGCGCTAATCTGACGGGTTGTCAAATGTTTGTCGAGGGACTGTAGAATCTTCTGCGTGCTGCGCATCGGAGAGCTGAGCCGCCGGGTCGGCGTGAGCGAGCACGTGCTGCGCGCCTGGGAGAGCCGGTACGGGCTGCTGCAACCCGAACGCACAGCGGGCGGCTTCCGGCTCTACTCCGACGCCGACGAACGCCGGGTGCGCCGGATGCAGGGCCACCTCGCCGACGGGATGTCGGCCGCGCAGGCGGCTCGCCAGGCACTCGACGACGAACCCCCGGTCGAGCGCGACGCGCCCGCCGTCGTCGCGGTCGCGCCGCCGGTCCCGGCCGACCAGTTGCTGGCGAACCTGCGGCACGCGCTCGACGGGTTCGACGAGCCGGCCGCGCAAGCGATCATCGACCGGCTGCTGGCCGACTTCTCCATCCCCACCGTCTTGCGCGACGTCGTGCTGCCGTATCTGGCCGACCTCGGTGAGCGGTGGACGCGCGGGGAGGTGAGCGTCGCGCAGGAGCACTTCGCGAGCTACGTCGTCCGCGGCCGGCTTGCCGGGCTTAGCCGCGGATGGGGCGCCGGGCGCGGTCCGGGCGCCGTCCTCACCTGCCCTCCCGGCGAGCTCCACGACCTCGCGCTGATGAGCTTTGGCATCGTGCTGCACGCCGGCGGATGGCGGATCAACTACCTCGGCGCGGCGACCCCCCTCGACCACCTGGCGCGGACGGTCGACGAGGTGCAGCCCGACCTCGTCGTCCTCGCCGCCACCGTCGATGCGGGCCTCGAAGACTTGCGGGACGAGCTCGCCGACCTGGCCAGGCGGGCGCCGTTGGCCATCGCGGGCGCGGCCGCGACACCGGAACTCGCGGCGGCGGTCGGCGCGCGACTGCTCGCCGGCGACCCGGTCACCGAGGCGCTGCGAATCGCATGACCCGCGACACCTCCGCCAGCGCCGGCAGCGTGTTGTGGTTTCGGCGCGACCTCCGGCTGCGCGACCACCCGGCGCTCCTCGCGGCCGCGCTCGACGGGCCGGTCGTCGCGCTTTTCGTGTTGGACGACGTCGCGCTTCGCGGCGCCGGACCGCTGCGGCGCGCCTGGCTCTATCGAACGCTGCAGGCACTTGACGCAGACCTGCGGCGATACGGCGGCGCCCTCGTCGTCCGCGCCGGTAGCCCGGACGACGTGGTGCCGCAGATCGCCCGGGAAGTCGGCGCCGCGCGCGTTCACGTGAGTGCGGACTTCACGCCGTACGGCGTCGCGCGCGATGACCGGGTGCGCTCTCGGTTGGCCACGGCCGGGCGGGAGTTGGTCGAAACGGGTTCGCCTTACGCCGTCGCGCCGGGTCGGGTGCTGACCGCCGAGGGCCGTCCGTACCAGGTGTTCACGCCGTTCTACCGAGCGTGGGCCGCGCACGGCTGGCGCGCGCCCGCGGCGTCCGTTCCGTCGTCCGTCACGTGGCGCGTCGTTTCGAGCGACCCGATTCCGAGCGACCCACTGCCCGACAACGCGGTGCCGCCGGCGGGAGAAGACGCCGCGCTGTCGGTGTGGTCGGAGTTTCGCGACAACGGGCTGCGCGACTACCCGCGAGCGCGCGACCGGCCTGACCTCGACGCGACATCGCACCTGTCCGCCTACCTGAAGCTCGGCGCCATCCATCCGCGCACGATCCTCGCCGAACTAGGCCCGGACGACGGCGCCTTCGCGCGGCAGCTGGCGTGGCGCGAGTTCTACGGTCACGTGTTGTTTGGCTCGCCGAACAGTGCCCACGAGGACTATCGCACCACGATGTCTCATCTCTCTTATGACGAAGGGCTGGAAGCAGACCGCAGATTCGCCGCGTGGGCAACCGGTTCCACCGGCTATCCGATGGTCGACGCCGCGATGCGCCAACTGCTCGCGACCGGGTGGATGCACAACCGGCTGCGGATGTTGACGGCGTCGTTCCTCGTCAAAGACCTGCACCTTGACTGGCGACGCGGCGCGCGCCACTTCATGCGACACCTCCTCGACGCCGACGTGGCCAACAACCAGCACGGATGGCAATGGGTGGCCGGCACCGGCACTGACGCCGCGCCCTACCACCGGGTGTTCAACCCGGTGACGCAAGGAAAACGCCACGATCCGGACGGCGGGTATGTGCGACGGTGGGTTCCCGAGCTGGCGGGCGTTCCGGCCGATCGGGTGCACGCTCCGTGGCCGGCGCCCGAACGGCCGCCACACGACTATCCGGCGCCGATTGTCGACCACGGTGTCGAGCGCGCCGAGGCGCTCGCCCGCTACGCCGCGGCTCGAGCCAGTTCGTCGTGAGCTGATCGACGCGGCGGATCACGTCGGCTGCGCGACGTCGAGTTCATGCAGCACGCCACCCGACACGGAGTCCATCGCGCTCAGGACCGTGCGCATGACCAACCGGCACACGGCCGGGTCCTGGCTCAGCGCGACCGCCCACTGGTCACCGCGTGGGTCGTCGGTGAGTTCTCGCGCGCTCAGCACGCAACTGAAGGCGGGTGAGAGCAGCAGCAGGCAGGTGTCCGTCGCGAACGGATGCGTGGGCGGCAGGTCGGCGGCGTGGATGTTCCAGTCTTCGTGGCGGCGCATGTCAGGTCCGAACAGCAGGCCCAGCGGTGTGCGCTCGTACAACATTCGGTACGCCGCGTATTGCTCGGGAGTGAGCTCGTGTTTGCCACCCCAGACCGCGGCGACCACCGGCACGGGGTTCAGGTTTGCCGCCTGATGGATGAGCGCCAGGCCGAGCGTGCGAAGTCCGTCGGTGTCGAGAAACTGGACCCGGTCGCTGACGGCGTCGCGCACCAGGTCGAACGGCGCGTCGACACTCGCCGCGGCGTGGTCCCGTAAGTGAATGGTGCGGCGTGGCGGCCGCACGCCGCGCGGAAGCGGCTGCTCGCGACCGAACAGGTGACCTTGCTGGAAGGTCGCGCCGATGCCCAGCCCCGCGCGGCGGGCGGCCGGGTCTTCGACGTTCTCAACCAGCAGGGTGGCGTTTCCGTAATGCACCTCGGAAAACGCCGCCGACAGCGCGTTCGGCGCGGCCAGCGCGCTCATGTGCAGCAGCCCGTGGTGCAGCCGGACGACGTCAGGCTCGACCAACGGCAACAGCGAGATTCCGGCCAAGCTGAACTCGGTGTCGTCGACCGACACGCCCCACACCGCCGCCCGGGCGCGCCGGACGGTCTGGACGACCTCGCGCGGATGTCGAGACATCGCGCGGCCGGGGATGTCGATGAAGACCCGGAGCCTCGTCTCGGCTTCCCAGACAATCGGCAGCAGGTCTTCCGGGCACGGCTCGATGAGCGAGTCGGGCTCGACGTTGACGAACAGGCTGAGCGACGCCGGCAGGTCGGCGTCCATGAACTTCTGAAACGCGAGCGCGCGGCAGATCCAGTCGATCTCGCCGGCGCGGCCCACCGCTCGGGCGGCGGCAAACAAATTGGACGGCGAGTTCAACGGCCCAACCGGTCCGCGGGCGAGCGCTTCGAAGCCGACCACCTGCTCGAACTCGGCGTCGACAACCGGCTGGAACACCACGTCGACGCACCGCGTGTCGATGACCGCGTTGATGTCGCCAAGATCGCGGCCGCTGCCCTCGGGTTGCGACCCTCGACGTCGACGACGCGCGCGGCGAGACGGCGCGGCGTCGGCGGACGGCGCGGGCTCGGCGGACGGCGCGGGTTCGGCGGACGGCGCGGGTTCGGCGGACGGCGCGGCGACCGGCTCGGGCGACGCCTCGGTGGTGGCCTCAGGCGATGCCGCTACGTCCAGCTGCCGGCCCGCGGGCCCGGCGACGGCGCGCCGCAGGCTCGCGGCTGCTGACATCCGCCGCGCGGTTGGATCGCTGTCACGCGACCACAAGATCCATTGTGTCGATCCGGCCATGTACCGGCCCCTCTTCGCGGCCTCTGCTTCGACACTATCGACCGGTCAGTACGGTGATTGAGGCTTTTGCGGCGCAGCAGTGCATTTGCGCCGGCGGGTTCAGGCTGGGCCGGCTTGGTCACCCATCACAAGCGGCACCCGCCACAACGGCTGACCAGGCTCGAGCAGCCAAAACCGCAGCGCCGACGCCCGCATCAATCGCAAGGCGCCGCTCATGAGCAACGCGGCGACCGGCAGTTCGACGAAGACCGCGCTGGCCACCGCCTGCCACCGGTCACCCGACGACGCGGTCATGACGTCGAACCAGGCGTCGCAGATCAGCAGCAAGCCGGTGCCGAACGCGGTGAGCAAGAGCAGCTGGCGACGTAAGAGACCCAGCACGGCGGTGACGGCGAACATCACCAGCAGCAACACATCGAAGCCAACCCACGCGGTTGCCCAGTGCTGCGCGACGTAGTGGTCCGGCAGGCTCGTCGCGAGGTAAACGATCCAGGGGATCAGCACGACCGGCGCGGCGACGTTGACGAGCAACCGCCGGCGCCGCATCCGGCGCACCCGCCGGGTAGACGTGTCAATCGCGCTCACCCGCGCCAACCTCCGGATCAGCTCCCGCCGCTCATGGGGCGACATGGCGGCGATCTGTGCGTCGCTGATACTCATCCCGCTCATCCTCACGACTCTGCGCCGGTGCGTCGTTCAAGACCACGTTAGGGAACATCCGGCGTGACCGCCTGCGTCGTCCTGCGTCGCGCTTGGCCGACCGGTCGCGACGGCCGGCGCCGTACGGGATCGGAGAGCGCGTGGGAACGGCCAACCGCTGCCAGCCGAACGCGGCCAGTGTCTAGCCGGTCACGTTTCCGGGCACCACGATGCGGTGACCCAGCCAGCGACGCAAAGCCCGGACGACGACGAGCCGACCAGCGACGGCACGCGGCCGCCGATGCCGCACGAGGTCGAAGACCACAACCTGCCCAGGGAGAGCAAACTCGACGAGTCGCTCGACCGAATTGTTGAGGAAGGCCGACCACGCCTCTACCGGCGCTGGCCCGAACTGTTGACCACAGCGTTCATCGCCGGGATGGAGGTGGCGCTCGGCGTTCTTGCGTTGCTGTGGGTGGAGAACGAAACCGGATCGGCTGGCCTGGCCGGACTCGCGTTTTCGTTTGGATTCATCGCGCTTCTGCTCGGGCACAGCGAACTGTTCACCGAGGGCTTCCTCGTGCCAGTCACCGTCGTGGCCGCAGGTGAGGCGAGGACGCGACACCTCATCCGCTTTTGGTTCGGCACTATGGTTGGCAACCTCGCGGGCGGCTGGGTCGGCGCATGGCTCACGATGACCGCGCTGCCTGAGTTACACGCGACGGCTCGCCAGGCCGGCACCCACTACGTCAACGCGGGCATCGACGGTCGCACGCTTGCGCTTGCGGTTCTAGCTGGCAGCGCGATCACCTTGATGACCCGAATGCAAAACGGCACCGACGACGTGATGGCGAAGCTGATCGCGTCGATCGGGGCCGCCTTTTTATTGGCTGGCGTCGGCCTGTTCCATTCCATCCTCGACTCGCTCATCGCGTTCAACGGGCTCTTGGCAGGGCACGCGCCCTACTCCTATCTCGACTGGCTCGGCTGGTTCGGCTGGGCCGTCTTGGGCAATGTCATTGGTGGCGTGGGTCTGACCACCCTGTTGCGGCTCATCCGGTCTCGGCGGCAACTGAGCGAGTTGCGAGCCAAACCGCCAGAAGTCAATTGACGCTTGGTCAGCCTTCCCACGGCCACATAACCCGCAGCGGCGGCCAACCCAATCACAGCGAGTCCGAGTGGGATCCCGGCCGATGCCGGCGAGGCGGTGGCATCAAACAGTCGTCGCTGACGGATCCGCAGAACGACAGGCGAGACGCCTTAGCGAACGACGTCGATGAAAATGCTCAGAGCGGGTTCCGCACAGGCGCCTTTGCAGGCTCCGTATTCCGTGGCGCCGACCGAGGTCTTTCCGATGCCGACAGCACGGAACGCCGCCTGGCTATGCCGAGTGTGATCGCCCGACGAGCTGATCGTTCGCACGATCGAGTCGTCGAGTGATTGAGGCGCCGCGATCGTCGCCGGCGAAGGCGAGAAGGCGTCCAAGTGCACTTCGATGATGGTGCCGACAGGGACGACGTGATACGCGAGGGCAGCGGCGTCGGCGTTGGTGAAAACGAGCCTCCCACCGATCGGGGTAGGCGTGACCGTGGGCTGGCTGTCCGCAGCTCCTGCTTCGCTAGCCAAGACGCTGGGCGACGGTCCGCCGGTCGTGCTGGCCGAGAGCAAAGTCGAGGGTGTGGAAGCGCCGGAGCCCACACCTTCCCGAAGCGGCCCGGGCGGCGCAGAACTCGCGCAAGCCAACAGCCCGAATGCCAAGCCGGCGGCACCCATGCCATACCGCACAGGGGTGCGCCGTGTGGGGCGATCTCGGTTGACCGCAACTCGGCGCAAGAGGGTTGCCATCGAAGATGTCCCCGTTTCGTCGGTGCCGAGGCTACCCCAACGGCGGGCTCACCAAAGTGCTCCGGAGCAGTGTCTCAGCCGATACGCCGGACTCCTTTTCCCCGAATCGACGGACGGTACAGGTAGGGCCGGTGACGTCATTCCTCGTCGGGTTGGAACCGGTAGCCCATGCCGGGCTCGGTCAGCAGGTATCGCGGACGCGACGGATCGGCTTCCAGCTTCTGCCGAAGCTGCGCCATGTATTGGCGAAGCAGATGGCTTGACTCGTCGTACTTCGGCCCACGAATAGCGCGCAGAAGTTCCCGCTGGGTTATCAACTTCCCTGTGTTGCGGACGAGGGTTTGAGCAAGTTGCCACTCGGTGGGAGTGAGTCGGATGTCGACGGTCCGACCGTCGTCGGATTCGCGAGTGACCCGGTGTGCGGCGAAGTCGACGCGGACGTCGCCGAGGGTCACGACTGGCGGTTGCTCCGCTCCCGCAGAGCGGCGAGAAACGGCACGCACGCGGGCGAGGAGTTCAGCGATGTTGAAGGGCTTTGAGACGTAGTCGTCGGCGCCGGCGTCAAGGGCCCTCACCTTGGCTTCGGTTTCACTGCGCCCTGAAACCACGACGATCGGCACCTTTGACCAGCCGCGGAGCGCTCGGATGACGTCAACGCCATCGAGGTCAGGCAGGCCGAGGTCAAGGAGGACGAGGTCCGGTTGGCTGTGAGCGGCGGCGTCGATGGCTTGGCGACCGTTGAGCGCGGTGAGCACCTCATAGTGCCGCGCGCTCAGGTTGATGCTGAGCGCTCGCACGATGTGCGGCTCGTCGTCCACCACCAGAATTTTGACGGCGGGGCGCGGCGCGTCGTGCTGTGGTACCTCGGTCATCGCAGCGACTGTTGGTCAAGCTTCGCAGTGGCCACCGACGAGCTGACGGCCGGCAGGTCGATCACCATCGTCAGCCCGCCTCCCGGCGTCTCCTCGGGGTCTAGATGACCGGCCATCGCCTCGGTGAGCCCTCTCGCGAGGGCCAGCCCGAGGCCAACGCCCGTCGTGTTGTCGTGGTCGCCTAGCCGCTGGAAGGGCGTGAAGATTCGCTCGTGGTCCTCGCCCGGGACGCCGGGGCCGTAGTCGATGACCCGTAGCTCCACGCGATCGGCGTACGTGCTCGCTGACAGACGGGGCGGCTGTTGCGGCGGCGAGAACCGCACCGCGTTGGCGACGATGTTCGCGATCACCCGCTCCAGGAGCGTCGGGTCTGCCTGCACCTCCGGAAGGAACGGCGGCACATCGATCACCACATCGTGTGCGGCCCCGGCGAGCGTGTCCAGTGCGACAGGGATGACCTCGTCGAGTCGAACCGGTCTCGGGAACACCGACAACGCGCCGGCTTGCAACCGGCTCATCTCCAGCAGGTTCTCGACCAGTCGGGTGAGCTGTCGCAGCGAATCTTGAGCGGTTCGGAGGAGCTCGTCGCGCTGCTCATCCGTCCAGTCGATGTTGTGGTTGCTCAACGAGTCAACGGACGCGGTGACCGACGCCAGCGGCGAACGTAGGTCATGGCTGACCGCGGCAAGGAGCGCGGTGCGCATCCGATCGGCCTCGGCCAACGGCTTCGCGGCTTCTGCGGCCTCGGCGAGCCGTTGCTGTTCGAGCGCGGTCGCGGCTTGGACGGCGAAGACGGTCAGCAGTCTTTGGTCTTCGGGCCGCACGGGATGCCCCCTGGCCACCAACATCAGCCGCTCCCCGACGGACGCCGACGCATCGGCGTCGTCGACGTTGTCGCACCGAGGCTCGCCGACCGTCGCGACGGCCGACCACTTCTCCGGGTTCTGCGCGTCACGTTCAAGCAAACTGACGGAGTCGAATGACAACGCCTCACGCGAGCGATCGAGCAACGCGGCGACGCCGCTTTGTCCTCGAAGGACACTGCCGGCGACGGTCGCAAGGGTTTGCGACTCAGCGCTGGCCCGTGCGGCTTGAGTGGTGCGCCGCGCGGCCATCTCGACAATCCAGCTGACGGTGGCCGCGACCAAGACGAACGCGACAAGAGCGAAGACGTTGTCGCGCTGGGCGATCGTCCACGTGTACAGGGGTGGCGTGAAGTAGAAGTTGAGCAACAGGCTGGCCGCGATCGCGGCGGCGATGCCGGGATACGCGCCGCCGACGACGGAGACCGCCACGACGGCGAGCAGGTAGAGCAGCAGGTCGCTGGTCAGATTCAGGTCGTGGCGCATGTTGGCGAGCCCGACCGTGGCGACGGCCAGCAGAGCGCACGCAAGCAGAACCCCGTACCAGCGCCGCCGTGACGTCAGCGCCCCGGTCATCCGAGGTCGGCGTCGTCCCGCGGCGGCGTGTTCGTGAGTGACGATGTGGACGTCGATGTCGCCCGACAACCGAACGGTGCTCGCGCCGATCCCCGGCCCAAAGAACATGGCAAGCCGCGACCGTCGCGACGCGCCTAACACCAGCTGGGTGGCGTTTTCGGCACGCGCAAAGGTGATGAGCGTCTCGGGCACATGGTCGCCGACGATCTCGTGATAGCTGCCGCCGAGCGACTCAAGCAATCTTCGCTGCTCGGCGAGATGCGCTGGGTTCGCGCCGGTGAGCCCGTCGGCCCTTGCGACATGGACACCGAGCAGATCGGCGCCGCCGCGGGCGGCGATGCGCGCGGCCCGCCTGATGATGGTCGCCCCCTCCGGGCCGCCGGTCAATCCGACGACAACGCGTTCGCGAGCCTCCCATGTCCCTTCGATGTGGTGCGCCTGCCGATACTGCTGCAGCGCGTCGTCGACTTTGTCCGCAAGCCACAGCAAGGCCAACTCGCGAAGCGCGGTGAGATTGCCGAGCCGGAAGTAGTTTCCGAGCGCGGCGTCAATCTTCTCTGCCGGATAGATGTTGCCGTGCGCCATGCGACGACGTAGTGCCTCGGGCTCGATGTCGACCAGCTCTACCTGGTCGGCCGACCGCACGATGGCGTCCGGCAACGTCTCCTGCTGCCGAATGCCGGTGACCTTCTCGACGACGTCGTTGACGGATTCGAGGTGTTGCACATTGACGGTCGACAACACCGTGATTCCAGCGGCAAGCAGCTCCTCGACGTCCTCCCAGCGCTTCTCGTTGCGAGATCCCGGAATGTTCGTGTGCGCAAGTTCGTCGACGCACACCACCTGCGGCTGGCGGGCCAGGATCGCGTCGACGTCCATCTCCTCGAACGTCGCGCCGCGATAGTGGAGCTGCTTGCGCGGGACCACCTCCAGCTCGCCGATCATCGCGCGGGTGCGGGCCCGGCCGTGGGTCTCGACGAGGCCGACGACGACGTCCGTCCCTCGCGCGCGCCGCCGGTGTGCCTCGCCGAGCATGGCGTAGGTCTTCCCAACGCCAGGGGCAGCGCCAAGGTAGATGCGAAGAGTGCCGCGCTTCACCGGGTCACGTCCGCTGTTGACTGAGCCGATCGAGGGCCACATTGAGCTGGAGCACGTTGACCGCAGGCTCGCCCATGAATCCCAGTGTGCGCGCCGATGTGTATTTGTCGATGAGCGATTGCACGGCCGACAACGGCAAGCCGCGGGCGGTCGCGACTCGTGGCGCCTGCAATCGCGCGTAAGCGACCGAGATATCCGGGTCAAGCCCGGAGCCGCTGGCCGTCACCGCGTCCGGAGGCACCGGATTCGTCGGCCACGACTTGCCCGACCCTCGAAGCGGAACGACTTGGCCGGCGCGGTAATCGTCGCCGAACGTGGCGCACTGCACGGCGACGCCGTCGTAACGCGACACAAATGGCTTCGCTGGGCACTCCTGATTGACACTCACCACTTTGACGACCGGGCCCGTCACGCCGTCCAAGTGGATCACCGACAGCACCGCGCCGACGCCGCCGGACGTGCAGTACGGTCGCTGCCCGTCAACGCCTTCCAACTTGCCGACCGCGAGACTGCGGGCGCACACCTGGGTCAGCAGGCTCTGCTTGCCTGTGTCGCTCTTGTTGCTCGGGTCGGGCAGCGTGTCGACGATGCTTTCCGGTCCCAGGTTCGACGCGCCGCTCGTGGTGGGGTCGTACCCAGCGCCCGCCGCCGACGGCCTTGACTGGAAGTACTTCGGGATGGGGTCACCCTTGGCGTCGACGAACGCCTGACCGAGGACGGCCGATCCGACAGCGTTCCCGTCTACGTGGACGATCGAGCCGTCGGCTCGATGCTGAAGGCCCGGAATCTGCGCTATGACTGTGATAGCGAGCGGGTAGAGCACACCGAGGACGACGGTGAGCACGACGAGGGCGCGTAAGGCGGCGACATGCTGGCGCGCCCACTGAGGCATTCTGCTGTTCACGTTGACTCACCGAACCCCGGGGATGAACTGGATGAGCAGGTCGATCAGCTTGATGCCGACAAACGGAACCAGGAGACCGCCTACCGCGTACAGATAAAGGTTTCGCCTGAGCATCGCCGAGGCGCTGCTGGGCCGGTACCGGACGCCGCGCAGGGCGAGGGGGATCAGCGCGACGATGATGACGGCGTTGAATATGACCGCTGCGAGGATCGCGGTTTCCGGTGAGTGCAGCCGCATGATGTTCAGCTTGTCGAGCCCTGGATAGACCGCGGCGAACATCGCCGGGATGATGGCGAAGAACTTGGCGACGTCATTCGCGATCGAGAACGTCGTCAGCGAACCGCGAGTGATGAGCAGCTGTTTTCCGATTTCGACGATCTCAATGAGCTTTGTTGGGTTGGAGTCGAGGTCGACCATGTTGCCGGCTTCTTTGGCGGCCGACGTCCCCGTGTTCATCGCGACGCCGACGTCGGCCTGCGCCAGTGCAGGCGCGTCGTTCGTGCCGTCTCCGGTCATGGCGACGAGCTTGCCGCCGGCCTGCTCGCGTTTGATGAGCTCCGTCTTGTCTTCAGGCGTGGCCTCCGCGAGAAAGTCGTCGACTCCGGCCTCGTCGGCGATCGCCTTGGCGGTCAACGGGTTGTCGCCCGTGATCATCACCGTGCGGATGCCCATCGCGCGCAACTCGTCGAAACGCTCGCGCATGCCTTGCTTGACGATGTCTTTCAGGTGGATGACGCCGAGCGTGCGCGCGCCGTGAGCGCCCGCCTCTGCGACGACGAGCGGCGTTCCTCCTGCCGAAGAAATGCCGTCGACGATCGGTCCTAGCGCTGCGGCCGGGACACCGCCTGCTGTGCGCACCCAGTCGCGAACCGCGCTTGAGGCGCCTTTGCGAATCTTGCGCATGCCAGCGTCCTCCGCGAGGTCCACGCCGCTCATGCGGGTCTGCGCGCTGAATTCAACGAAGGTCGCGTGCGTCAACTCCCCCTCGTGCCGTTCACGCAACCCATACCGCTGCTTTGCGAGCACCACAACCGATCGACCTTCAGGAGTCTCGTCGGCGAGGCTTGCCAGTTGAGCGGCGTCGGCTAGCTCCGCTTCGGTCACTCCATCGAGGGGCAGCAGCTCGACGGCTTCCCGGTTGCCGAGCGTGATGGTGCCTGTCTTGTCGAGCAGCAGGGTGTTGACGTCACCGGCCGCCTCGACCGCACGGCCAGACATCGCAAGCACGTTGCGCTGAACCAGGCGGTCCATGCCGGCGATGCCGATCGCGGAGAGCAGCGCCCCAATCGTTGTCGGGATCAGGCAGACAAGAAGCGAGACGAGGACGATGCCCGTGACGCCGTTGCCGGTGAGCGCCGCGGAGTCGGGCACGCCCGGCTGTTGGGCCTTCGAGAAGATGGCCAAGGGTTGGAGCGTTGCGACCGCGAGCACGAAGATGATGGTCAACGTCGCAAGCAGGATGTTGAGCGCGATCTCGTTCGGCGTCTTCTGCCGCGACGCGCCTTCGACGAGGGCGATCATCCGGTCGATGAAGCTTTCGCCCGGCTGCTGGGTGATCTTCACGACGACGCGGTCCGAAAGCACCCGCGTGCCACCCGTCACCGAACAGCGGTCGCCGCCCGACTCTCGAATGACCGGCGCGGACTCACCCGTGATCGCCGACTCGTCGACGCTGGCGATCCCGTCAATGACATCGCCGTCACCGGGGATGAGTTGCCCCGCCTCGACGACGACGATGTCGCCCTGCCGCAGCTGCGGGGCCGCGACCGGCTCCTCGCCGCAGGCGCCTGGGTCGCTGCCCGGCGCCCAACCGACGAGCCGACGGGCAACGGTTTCGGTCTTCGCGCGGCGGAGCGTTTCCGCTTGCGCCTTGCCCCGGCCCTCGGCGACCGCCTCCGCGAGGTTCGCGAACAGCACGGTCAGCCACAACCAAACCGTGGTCACGATCGAAAACACCGTGTGATCACGGATCGCCAACCACGTCGTGTACGCCGAACCGAGTTCGACGATGAACATGACCGGGTTCTTGTAGAGCGTCGCCGGGTTTAGCTTGCGGAAGGCGTCCGGCGTGGACCGCCACAGCATCTTCGGGTCGAGCAGGCCCCCGTGCACACGGCGGCGGCCCTCGACGCTCGCGTGCGCGCTCCCGGTGCGGCGTGGCCTAGCGACAGTGCCGGTCATGAGTGCAGACCCTCCGCGAGCGGCCCGAGCGCGAGCGCCGGGAGATAGGTGAGTGAAATGAGAATCACGGCAACGCCCGCGACCAGCAGCACGAACTGGCTGCGATGCGTGGGCAGGGTGCCCTCGGAGATCGGCACCGACTGTTGCTTCGCGAGAGATCCGGCCAACCCGAGTACGAAAATCATTGGGATGAATCGCGCGCCGAGCATGGTCAATCCGAGCGCGGTGTTGTACCAGTTGGTGTTCACGCCAAGACCCGCGAAGGCCGACCCGTTGTTGTTGGCGGCTGAGGTGAACGCGTAGAGCACCTCCGACAACCCGTGGGCGCCGGAGTTCCACATCGCGGCTCGCTCGCCGGGTAGCGCCATCGCTAGCCCGGTGCCGACGAGAATGAACAGCGGCGTGGTCAAGAAGTACATCGACGCGAACTTCATTTCTCGGGCGCCGATCTTCTTCTTCAGGTATTCAGGCGTTCGGCCGACCATCAAGCCGGCCACGAACACCGTGATGACCGCCAGCACCAACATGCCGTACAGCCCCGAACCGACACCGCCAGGAGCGACCTCGCCGAGTTGCATGTCGGCGATGGTCACCAAGCCGCCGATGCTGGTGTACGAGTCGTGGAATGAGTCGACGGCGCCCGTCGAGGTCAACGTCGTCGACGACGCAAAGGTCGCTGAGTCAGGCACGCCAAAGCGTTGCTCGACTCCTTCGGTCGAAGCACCGACCGAAGTCGGCACGGTGCCGTGGTGAATCCCCTGCGCCACGTTGATGCCGACGATGCTGACGATGAAGAGGATTCCCATCACAGCGGCGATCGCGTAACCCTGCCGCTTGTCACCGACCATCCGGCCGAACGTGCGAGGCAGCGAAAACGCGATAACCAACAAGAGGTAGATCTCCAGCAAGTTCGTCCACGCCGTGGGGTTCTCAAACGGGTGAGCTGAGTTCGCGTTGTAGAAGCCGCCGCCGTTTGTTCCCAGCTCCTTGATGGCCTCTTGACTCGCGACGGGACCACCGGTGATGGCCTGATGATTGCCGGCCAGCGTCGTGACGGCCTGCACGTGATGGAAGTTCTGGATCGCGCCGCCGCCGATGAGCACGACCGCCGCGACCACCGAGATCGGCAGCAGGGTGCGGACGCAGGTGCGCACGAGGTCGACCCAGAAGTTGCCAAGTTGGTCGGTGCGGGAGCGCGCGAAACCACGGACCAACGCGATAGCCACCGCCATGCCGACCGCGGCTGAGACGAAGTTCTGGACGGCGAGACCGGCCATTTGCGCGGTGTAGCCAAGCGCCGACTCGCCGGAGTACGACTGCCAGTTGGTATTTGTGGTGAAGCTGGCCGCTGTGTTGAACGCCTGGCCCTGCTCCATGCCCCTGAAGCCCAGGTTGAACGGCAGGTGGCCCTGCAACCGCAGCATGGCGTAGAGGAACAACACCGATATCGCGGAGAACGCGAGGACGCTACGCAGGTAGGCGCCCCATTTCTGCTCGACGTCGGGGTTCACACCGCTGGTGCGGTAGATCCACCGCTCGACGCGCAGGTGTCGCTTGCCCATGTAGACGCGCGCCATGTAGTCGCCGAGCGGCACATGCGACGCGGCGAGGCCGCCCACGAGGACGACGATGAAGACCACGCCCGCAACGGTTGTTGACATCAAAACCGCTCAGGGAACAGCAGCGCGACGACGAGGTACACCATCACCGCAGCCGCCAGTACCAAGCCGACGATGTTTTCGGCTGTCACAGCTTCTCCGCCGCCCGCGCGATCAACGCGAACACGGCGAACGCCGCGATCGTCAAAAGCACAAATATGAAGTCACGCATGACGCACCCCTCTGCTTTCTGCTTGCCTGCTCGCCAGCTCCGCCAGGTCGACGCTGAGGAAAGACCAACCGACGCGACGTCGCCGCACCGCCAGCTCTGCCGTCCGGACGCCGGCGACCCCGACCGCGGCGCCGACAAGGACCCCTAGCCGAAGCAGGTCACCATTGCCGTGCCAGCGAAGCTCGCCGTGTTGGTTGACCAGGAATCCGTTGATCATGAGCCAGCCGGTGAACCCGGCGGCGAACGCGACCGGAACACGAGACCACCACGCCGCGACTGCGACGGTCCCCGACGTGACGGCTAATCCGCCGTCCACGGACGACCGCTCGGACGCGGTCTGGAACAAGGCCACAACGGCGAGCGTCAGCGCGAAGACGATGCCCAGCACCAAACCCGCGGGCAAGCGCGGATCGCCAGCCCTGGGCTCAGCCAGCGCAGGCTTGGTTCCAACACACATCCCGACCACCTCGACAACCGACACCTTCGATGCCGCTGTCGAGTCAACGGGACGTCGAGAGCCAATGCGAAGCGTCTTGACACGGCCTTGACGACGCTCAGGAGAATCATGACAACTTCCTGACCTGCGAAGACCGCGGTCAAGTCCTGCGCCCAGTTGAACGCCTGCGTTCGCGGCGGTCATCGCCCCAGTCAAGAATCGACGGGCGGCTGTCTTGCAGGGTCCTTGGTCCCGGCTCATCCGCCAGTCGCACGGACAGCGACCGCCAAGGCCCCGAATTCACGAGGCGCTGCCGGACGCCCGCCCCGAGATCGGACGAGATAGCCGCGCGTCCGATGCCGCTTGCCGGTTCGTCAGCCCTTGCTGATTCCAGCGAAGCGTGGACGCCGGGGGGGCCGAGCCCTGTCCGCGTCAGCCGCGAGCGTTCCGTCAGGCGCGATGTGACGGAACATCTGCTCGATGATGCCCACGATGTGGGGATCGTCGACGCGATAGAGCTGGCGGCGGCCGTCCCGTCGCGCGCTCACGACGCCGGCGGCGCGCAGTTTGGCGAGCTGCTGGCTCGCGGCTGGGACCGCGGCGCCGGTGGCAGCGGCGAGGGTGGTGACGTCGAGTTCCTGGTTGGCGAGCAACCAAACGAGGTGGAGTCGGCCGGGCACCGAAAGCAGGTCGAAAGTCAGTGCCGCGGCCTCGAGCTGTGCCGGCGTGACTGTCGTTGGTTGGCTAGGCATGGGGTGTCCACTCTGGCGTGAAACATTCATTTGCGCAAGCGCTTGAATGAGCGTACGCTTCGGCCCGCGACGTTCGATGTCCGCTGTGGCGGCTGGCTAGTGGAGGTGAGCGCGATGGCTGCGGACTCTCATAGTCAACGCGTGCTCACCGCTTTTCTCGCCGTGACATAGCGCAGCTTGGTGCTGCGGTCGCGGCTCTGGCCCGCGCCCGTGGAGGCACCGTTGACTTTGCTTCGCCCGTACTCGCCCGACGGGGCGGTTGTCCGCCTGCGCTCTCGGTACGTCGCCGACGCGTTCGTGCTGGTAGCCGTCGCGGTGCTGTTTTGGTTGCTCTTGCGGCTCGCGCATGGGATCGGCGCGCCGTTCAACCGGGTGTCGGCGCCTTCGACGGTGTCGACGGACCCGACGAATCTGCCTTACTACGCGGCGCGGTCGCTGCTGCGGATGTTCGTCGCCCTTGCGGTGTCCTCGGCGTTCAGCTTGGCTTATGCGACAGCGGCGGCGAGGCTGCGTCGCGCCGAGAAGGTCCTGCTGCCGGTACTCGACGTCTTGCAATCCGTGCCGGTGCTCGGTTTTCTGGCCGTCACGCTGAGCTTGTGGTTGACGCTCTTCCCGCACACGATGCTCGGCGTCGAGGCGGCGTCCGTCTTCGCGATTTTCACCAGCCAGGCGTGGAACATGACGTTCGCCTTCTACCACTCGCTGATCACCCAGCCTCGAGAGCTGGACGAAGCCGCGCGCATGCTGCGAATGACGAAATGGCAGCGGTTTTGGAAGTTGGACGTGCCGAGCGGAATGATCCCGCTGGTCTGGAACGGCATGATGAGCTTCGGCGGCGGCTGGTTCTTCCTGATCGCCTCCGAGGTGATCAGCGTGAACCGGCACACCTACGCGCTGCCCGGCATCGGCAGTTACGTCGCCGCCGCCAGCCAACAGCGGGAGCTCGGCCGGATGGGCTTGGCGATTGCCGTCATGGTGGTCATGGTGATCGCCGTCAACGTTGTGTTCTGGCGGCCGCTGGTCGCCTGGGCCGAACGGTTCCGCGTGGAGCAGTCCGCCGCCGCGGACGTGCCGCACAGCGTGGTGCTGAATGTGCTACGGCGTTCAAGTGTTCCCGCGCTGGTCGGCCGCGCGGTCCGACCGGTCGGCGGTTCCCTCGACCGGCTCGCCCGTCCATTCGGATTGGCTGAGTATCCGCTCCGCATCGAAGCCCGCCGCCGGCGCGCCGCCGACGTCGGGTTCGCCGCTGTCGTCGCGACGCTGCTGGCCTGGGGCGTCGTCCGCATGCTGATCTACATCGACCGCGGCACCGGCCTGGGTGAGTTCGGCCACGCTTTCGCGCTGGGACTGGCGACATTCGGCCGAGTGGTGGTGCTGCTCGTCGTCAGCTCGTTGGTGTGGGCGCCGATCGGCGTGTGGATCGGCATGAACCCGCGAGTCTCCCGCTACGCGCAACCTGTCGTGCAGGTGCTCGCGAGCTTCCCCGCGAACTTTCTGTTTCCGTTGTTTACCTTGCTCCTGGTGCACACCGGAGTCAGCATCAACCTCGGCGGCATCGTGTTGATGAGCCTTGGCGCCCAGTGGTACGTCTTGTTCAACGTCATCGCCGGCGCGTCCGCGATTCCCACCGACCTGCGCGAGGCAGGCGCGAACTTGCGGTTGCGCGGGCTGCTGCGCTGGCGGCGCCTTGTGCTGCCCGCGATATTTCCGGCCTGGGTGACAGGCGCGATCACCGCCGCGGGCGGCGCGTGGAACGCCTCCATCGTCGCCGAGGTCGTCAGCTACGGCCACCACACACTCGTCGCCACCGGGTTGGGCGCCTACATCGCCCAGTCGACCACCTCCGGGAACTTCCCACGCACGCTGGTCGGGGTCGCCGTGATGAGCGTCTACGTCGTCGGGTTGAACCGGCTGTTCTGGCGGCGGCTGTACCGGCTCGCCGAAAAGCGCTACTCGCTTCAGCAAGGTTAGGAGCCGCCGATGACCAACGCCTCCGCCGCACTTCGCGAACGCACCGCGATCGTCGAGGTCGACAACGTGTCCAAGTCCTTCGACGGCGCCGACGGACGGCCGCTGACAGTTCTCGACAGCGTCTCGCTCACGCTCCAAGAAGGCGAGATTGTGGCGCTGCTGGGCAAATCCGGTTCCGGCAAGTCGACGCTGCTGCGAACCGTCGCCGGGCTGATCGCCCCGTCGCGTGGCGAAGTCCGCTACCGCGGGCAACCACTCAACGGCGCAAACCCCGGCGTGAGCATGGTGTTTCAGACATTCGCGCTCATGCCGTGGCTCACTGTGCAAGCCAACGTCGAACTCGGGCTGCAAGCACGCGGCGTGCCTGAGGCCGAACGCCGGCGCCGTGCCCTTGAGGCGATCGACATCATCGGCCTCGACGGCTTCGAAACCGCCTACCCCAAAGAGCTTTCCGGCGGCATGAGGCAACGCGTCGGGTTCGCGCGCGCGCTCGTCGTCCAACCCGACGCGCTGCTGATGGACGAGCCGTTCTCCGCGCTTGACGTGCTCACCGCGGAGAACTTGCGCAATGAGCTGATGGCGTTGTGGTCGCGACCCGACTTTCCGACCAAGGCGATCTGCATCGTCACCCACAACATTGAAGAAGCGGTACTCCTCGCGGATCGCATCGTCGTCCTTGGCGCGAACCCCGGGCATGTCAAGGCCGAGGTGCCTGTCCACCTGCCGCGTCCACGTGACCGCCGCAGCCCCACGTTCGACGCGCTTGTCGACCAGTTGTACGCGGTTCTCACCGGCCGCGAGGAAACGGCGGCCCCCAAGACGTCAGGTCCGCTGACTCACCCGTTGCCCGACGCGACCGTCGGCGGACTCGCCGGCCTCGTCGAGATCGTCTACGCCCACAACGGCCAAACCGATCTGCCCGACCTCGCTGAGGAACTGTCGTTCGAAGTCGACGACCTGCTGCCGCTCGTCGACGCCGCCACCATGCTCGGGTTGCTTGAGGTCGAAGGCGCGCAGGCGTTCCTCACCGACGCCGGCCGCCAGTGGTACACGGCCGACATCCAGACCAGTAAAGAGATCTTCGCCAGGCTCGCGGTCGACAAGGCGCCCCTGGTGCGCACCATCGTCAAAGCGTTGGAAAACAGCGAGGACGGCACGTTGCGCGACGATTTCTTTCGCGACCTGCTGCGTCGCGGCTACACGCCCGACCACACCGAGAAGCAACTCGACATCGCCATCGACTGGGGCCGCTACGGAGAGCTTTTCGACTACGACGCCGACACTGGCGAACTCGTCCTGAGCGAGATCGCCGCCGCGCTCAGCCGAGATTTGGCCCCGCCACAGTGAAATCAACCGAGACGAGGAGGCGTGGTCACAATGCCCATGCCCTACTGGATCACCAACCGTGGCGGGCTGCACGGACAGGTGCACCACAAGTCGCTGTCGACCCCGCTCCGGGAACTCCGGCGCGATCTTCCGCCAGACCTCGCCCGGCTTCCCGACGCCGCGATCCCCGACGTTTGGGCCGCCTGGCAACTTCTGCGACACGGCCACCCGCTCGACGAAGTCGCACGCCTTTTTGAGTTCGACGACCAAACCCGCCAACTGCTGGCCACCGACATAGGGCCGTCGACACGATAGGGCCCAAAACTGCGGCCGGACTCGAGTAACCGCAAGGACCGAGCGCACGGACGACGACAGGCCACTTGTCCACCAACGCGCCAGGCCGCGGCGAGTGACGTTCGACCCTGGACCGGGTCTCCGCTGTGAGCGACCCTCAGTCTGACGCCGTTTGGACGCGACATGAAACACCCCCACTGCCGCAACAGATTCGAGCGGCTCGACAGCGACGAAGCTGCGGGCATCCTCGAGGACGCGGCGCGTGCTCTAGCGGAGCGCGGTTGGACGACGAAGCGCCTGGTCGCGCACTTCGGGTTGTCGCACGAGGCCGCGCAAAAGATCGTCGACGAGGTGAACGCCGAGTCGCCGACGAAGGCTTCGCCCGTGCGACCGGGCTGACGTTCGGCCCTAGAGCGGGCTCGCTTTCGGTGGTGCAGTGGCAGCGTGACCGAACCCAGACCCGCGCGGTCCGCGCGCGAGGTCGTGCGCCGCGCCCGCCACGGGCCAAGGCTGCTCGCGCGACGGTCGGTGATGGAAGGTCTGGTGTCAGTGGCTGGGCTTGCGGGCGGCCCGGTCGCGACGATCGGGGGCAGCGAGGTCGGCCGGCTCGTCGACGTGGTCGTCCGGTGGGGTTCCGGGCTCTATCCGGCGGCGACAGGCCTGGTCGTGCGGGTCGGCGTGCGCCGTGCTTTCGTGCACGCAGGACAGATCGCGCAGATGACCTCGGGCGGCGTGGAGCTGAACTCGGTCCGCCTCGACCTGCGCGACTTCGTGCGCCGACCCGGGGAGGTACTGCTCAACCGAGACGTGTTGGACCACCAACTCGTGGACGTCGACGGGGCGCGCGTGGTGCGCGCGTCCGACCTCTACCTCGCGCGCGTCGGGCAGCTGTACCTGCTGGTCGGCGTGGACATCGGGATGCGGACGTTTCTGCGGCGGCTCGGACCGGCTCGGCTCCGCCGATCCGTCGTGCCGGGGCTGGTTATCGATTGGGCAGACGTCGCGCCGTTCACCGCGCCCGGCGCCCGCGTGCGGTTGCGCGAACCGCACCAGCGTCTGCGCGAACTCCACCCCGGCGAGCTGGCCGACCTGCTTGAGGACCTCGGTCGCGCGGAACGACGTGAGCTGCTGACCTCGCTGGCGCCGGAAACCGCTGCCGACGTGCTGGAGGAGATGGCGACGGGCGAGCTGATCGAGGTGCTCCGCGACGCCGCCCCGGAGGAGGCCGCCGCTCTGCTTGCGCGGATGGAGCCGGACGAAGCGGTGGATGCGTTGAGGGAGCTCGCCGACGCCGACCGACGCGCGCTGCTCGCCGCGATGCCGGCGCCGACCGCGGCTGAGCTCACCGGTTTGCTCGCGTATCCGGAGCGCGAGGCGGGCGGGTTCATGACGCCGCACCTCGTTGTCGCGCAACTGAGTGACGCCGTCGGCGCTGTTCTTGGCCGGCTGCGGGCGGAAAAGGAGCACGCGACCGACATCGACGCTGTCGTCGTTGTCGACGACGACGGTCGGCTGGTCGACGACGTGCCGCTGTTCGACCTGCTCGTCGCCGACACCGCTGACCGGATGGAGACATTGGTCGGGCCGCCGTGGCCGGCGACAGTCGATGTCCACGCCGGCCTTGAACAGGTCGTCGACAAGCTCACGGGCAACCGCAGTTCGTCACTGTTGGTCGTCGACGCAGACGAGCGACCCGTCGGCCGGATTCTCGCCGACGACATCCTCGACGTGCTCGCCACCGCCCGCGGGCGCCGCTGGCCGTGGCAGCAACGATGAGCACGCCGCCGTCAGGGCTTAACGCCGAACGCCCGCTCCACCGCGGACGTCCGGCGACGACGCGGCGTGCCGCGCGCCGGGTCCGGCTCCTCGCCATCCTGGCGGTCGTCGGGCCCGGCCTCATCGCCGGGCTCTCCGACGATGACCCGGCCGGCATCACCACGTATTCCGTTTTGGGGGCTCGATACGGCTACCGCCTGCTGTGGGTTTTGCTCGTCTCGACGATCGCGTTGATTTTGTTCCAAGACCTCGGCGCGCGAATCGGCGTCGTCACCAGGCAGGGCATCGCCGGCCTCGTGCGGCAGCGCTATGGCGCGAGGGCGGCAAGCGTCGCGATCGTCGCGCTGGTCGCCGCCAACGTCGGCACCACCGCCGCCGAGTTCGCCGGCGTCGCGGCAGGCGCCGAGCTGTTCGGCCTCAGCCGCTATGCCGCCGTCCCAGCCGCAGCGCTCCTCGTGTCAGCCCTCGTGCTGCGCGGCGGCTTCCGGGGCGTGCAACGGGTGCTGCTCGCGCTGTCCGCCGTGTTCGTGGCCTACATCGCCGCCGGCATACTCGCTCACCCCGACTGGCTCGCCGCCACACGCGGACTCGCGGTTCCATCCATCCCGATGACCCGCGAGGCGATCGTCATCGCGACCGCGACCCTGGGCACGACGCTCGCCCCGTGGGGGCTGGCCTTCATCCAGTCCTACGCCGTGGACAAACGGCTGACGACGGGCGACCTGCCCTACCTGCGAGTCGATGTCATCACCGGCGCCGTCCTGACCGGCGTCATCGGCTTCTTCGTCGTCGTCGCGTGCGCCGCGACCCTGCACCCGCACGGAGTCCGGATCACCGACGCCGCACAAGCCGCGCAGGCATTGGAACCACTCGCCGGCAGCCTGGCCCGGGATCTGTTCGCCGGCGGCCTTGTGGGCGCAGCGCTCCTCGCCGCGTCGATCCTGCCGCTGTCAACCAGTTACGCCGTCGCCGACCTCACCGGCCGGCCCGCCGCCCTCGACGACACCCCCCGCGAGGCGCCGCTGTTCTACGCCACTTTCGCCGGTGTCACAGTCGTCGGTGCGACGTTGGTGTTGATACCGGGCGTGCCTCTCGTCGGGGTCCTCGTCCTCACCCAGGTGCTCAACGCCGTCCTCTTGCTGCCGTTGCTTGCGTTTCTGTACGGCATCGCCCGCGATCACGAGCTCATGGGACGGTTCCGCGCCACCCGTGCCGCCGCGGGCCCGTATCTGCTTGCCATCGCGGCCATCGCCGCCTGCATCGTCGCCCTCGGCGTATCGGCGATTCGCTAACGATCGTGCGTGGCCTGGTCAGCCACTACGGCAAAGACAGTTGGCTTAGGCGACGTCGGCCTCTGCGGCTTCGGCGAGTTCCCCTCGGCCCGGCGGTCGCGTCGACGTCGGCTCCGGCTGCACGTCCCGCCGGGTCACAGACAGGTAGGCGACGCCCAGCACGATCAAGAAGGCGAACGCGCCAGCGACGGGGCCGGCGCCAAGCCCGAGGCCGTGGTCGCGCGGTGGTTTGCCCAATCCGTCGGCGATCGAAGCGCCAAGCGGTCTGGTCAAAACGTAGGCGATCCAAAAACACGCGATGGGGTTCCAGGCCAACCATCGGTAGCCGATGGCCGGGATGAGGATCAGCCCGCCGAAAATCAACGCCGACGGCCAGTAGCCCAGGTTCAGCGTGATAGATGTGAAGTCACCCAGCGCGGTGCCCATCGCGAACGTCGCGACGACCGTCGCCCAGTAGAACGCCTCCCGCCTCGGCGAATCGACTGTGTGGATGGACAAGGTGCGCTCGGTGGCGCGCCATTCAAAGAACACCGCCGCAAGCGCCAAGGCGTAAAGAATCGTCGACGCGACATACGGCACACCGAGGGCGACGTGCAGCACGTCGGCCGCCATCGTGCCGAAGACGCCGACCATCGCGACCGCGAACCAATACCTCCACCGGTCGTAGCGGCCGGCTTTGAACTGCCAGACCAACGCGACGACGAAGAAACCGAAGCCCGCGATGACCGCGAGCTGCGGCGCCACCGCGTGCACCGAGTAATCGGACGTCGACTCACCAAGCGCCGTCGACAGCCCCTTGATCACCCAGAATGTGGCGGTTATCTGCGGAACCCGCAGCGTCCCTCGACGGGTCAAGTGTGCGAACTGCCCACGGCCGCCCACGTCCACCACCTTCCTACGACGAGAATCGTAGTAGGAGGATCGGCAACGCCGCCGTCGAACGCCCAGCTAGCCAGAAACGGCGGTGGTCACGATCGTCGCCTGGTCGAACCGCGACTCCGTGCCCGACGCGACGACGAAGGAGCTCGCCACCGTGACCACCGCCACGGCGGCGAGCGCGGCCGCGAGCATCCGGCGCGGGCGGGGTGGCGGGGCGAGCAGGGCGCGAGCGCGAGGGCCGAACGTCCGCGCGTTCATCCGCAGCGCGTACCGCTCACCGCGAAGCGGCTCGGCGGCCGCGGTGCTCGCGCGCGCCAGGGCGCGAGCAACGAGACAACGGTCGCCAATCTCGGTCGCGGCGTCCTCGTCCGCCCATCGCTCAACACCAAACCGGACGGCGTCGACCGCGGGACGCAGCAGAGGGTTCGCGGCCGCGCTGAGCTCGGTGATCAAGAGAAATACGTGGTGGCGATGCCTAAGGTGCGACGCCTCGTGGGCGAGCAACGCGCGCCGCTCAGCCGGCGGCAACGCGCGAAGCATCGCCGTGGAGACGACCACCCGGCCGGTGACGCCGGGAAGGGTGAAGGCATCAGCTCTCGCGTCCTCGACGACGACGAGTCCATGTGCGTCCGCCCCGAGACCGCGAAATGCACGCAACGTCGACACCAGCGCGCGGACGTATCGGACAACGACGAACACCGCCGCGACCCCGCAGCCGATCACCGCGCCGGCGGCGACTGTCCCCACGGCCGGCCACATGGGGTCGATGCGGCGGAGCGAGAGCGCCGACCAATCGCCAAGCGCGGCCACCTGCGAGTACTGCGCGGCAAAAGTGAACGCGGCGACGGCGGCCGCAAAGCCAGATGCCACCGCAATGACGACACTGGTCGCGCTCACCAACCGCACGGCGTGCGCTGGCGGCAACGCGCGGGCAAGGCGCCGGACACCGGCGGCGAAGATCACGGCCACCGCGAACGGCGCCAACATGGCCAGATGCAAGCTCACTCGTCGCCGTCCGGGCCGTCGGCTAACAGCTCTTCCAGCAGCTGGCCGTCTTCGGGCCCGAGCTCCGCGACGAACCGGGCCAACACGGCCGCGCGGTCGTCGCCCGTCTCGAGCAGGCGGTGCATCCGACGCGCGGCGAGCGTTGAGGCGTCGAGCCAGCAATACGCGAACGCCCGGCCAACGCGCTCCCTGCTGAGAATCCCTTTCGCGTGCAGCCGCGACATCGCCGTCATCACCGTGGTGTAGGCGAGTCCGTCGCCCAGCGCCTCTTGCACCTGCGCCGGCGTCAACGGCTCGCCCGCGGCGGCGAGCACCGCGAGGACCTCCTGCTCAAGTCCACCGGGTCGCCGACTGGCTTTCGGTTTGCCCGGCCGGCGGGTTATTCCCATCGCTGTCACCTCGCCCGATCGGTCTCAACAAGCTAAAGCGTCGAGGCCACCGTGACAATCGCAGCGGCTACCTGCCGTGCCCTGGCCGACGTCAGCATGCCAGGCGGCAACTCGAAGGCAAACGCGCTGCGGGGGACCAACGCGTCCTCATAGCCGATCGCGCTCCCGGGGTAATCGACCAACGACATCTCTTTGACCTGCAGGGCGGCGGAGAGCTGATCCTCCACCGCGCGCGGGCCTTGGGAGACGTCGATGACGTTCAGTGACTGGTGAAACCACACACCGACCGTGGGATGGACGCGCCGCAGAAGGGCGGCCATCGCTTGTGATTCAGGCTCTGAGAGCGGGCTGGCGCCCGAATAGTCGGCCGCCCCTCGTCGCTGCAACCGCTGCCAGTGGTAAGGGAAATTGCGGTTCAGGTCGACTCCGTCGGCGTTTGTGCGCTGGTCGGCAGCCTGACCATCTGGATTCAAGGTCGGCACCAGCCACAGATGCGCGCCCGCAGGCACGCCCCGAGCAAACAAAGCGTCGACGACAGCGATTCCAGCGCTCTCGCTGCCATGGATGCACCCCACAACCAACAAGCCTGGACGACGCGGATCGCCAAGCTCAGTGAACGTGAGGGATGCGCCGCGCACCGATTTCCCGAACACCAACGTGCGGTCGACCAGCTGAACCGACGCGGACGACGTCGGCTTCGCTGTCGGAGAAGGTGACGAGGAGGCCGCGCGAACCGTGGCCAAACCCGGCGGCGCGGTTGACCCTCGATTCGTGGTCGCCCCCTCGGTACACCCCGCCGTCACGTTCAACGCGCACGCGGCGGCGATGGCCAACGTGGCGTGACGTGCTCGTCGCATGTCCGGATCCCAACGCTTCCGACCAAGGATGTCCTACTACTCGTAACGTAGTAGGACGATCGCGTTCAGGAAACCGGCGTGTGCGCGATTGTCGTCAGTTGAGCGCGAGGCCCTGCGGGATGGTCACAAAGCCGTAGCCGGCGGCCTTGATACCGGCGATCACCGCGGGCAACGCGTCGCCGTCCAGCGTCGAGTGGTCAGTCGGATGCGAGCCGACGTGCATCAAAACGATCTCGCCCGGCTGCAGATTGGCCATC
>Ga0187809_10000347_pt1 | contig 26066 bp, 21 predicted proteins | sample NC_wetland_sal_i_8_FD_132415 | JGI IMG/M metagenome (GOLD analysis project Ga0187809, IMG submission 132415) | Wetland sediment microbial communities from Neuse River Estuary, North Carolina, USA - ASW_4 | ecosystem: Environmental > Aquatic > Freshwater > Wetlands > Sediment | place: USA: North...
ACGGGCCGGGCGCTCGTGGTCCACGCCCAGGCGGCGACCAGCGCGACGAGGGGCCCGCTGTAGTACGTCAGCCGCAGTGGGTCGAGCAGCAGCCGGACGGCGATCGCGACGATGACCGGCACCAGCGGCGAGTGCCGTCGCCGCAGCGCGACCCAGGCTCCTGCCAGCCCGGCGAGCGCGCCCTGGACGAGGCGCATGGCCCAGTCGGTGAGCCCCCACTGCGCCTCGAGACGGCCTAGCACGGAGCCGTCGTTGAACCCCCACCGGAAGTCGTAGGTGCGCACGGTGCCGAAGACGAAGAACGGCACGTACAGCACGGCGAGCACCACGAGGGTGACACCGACCGCGACGAGCACGCCTCGCCTACGCCGACCCTGCAGCAGCGCCCCGCCGCCCAGCACCGCCCACTGCTTGATGCCGCCGGCGAGGCCGAGCACGAGTCCGGCGAGGCCGGGCCGGTCCTCGGCGGCCCACAGCGCGGCGTGGGCCAGCAGGAGGCCGACCATGAGCTCCTCGGGGTGCCCGTTGCCGGTGGCCTCCGCGACGAAGCCCCCGACCGCCAGCAGCAGGCCGACCGCCCACCGGGCGGAGAGGTCCGGCACACCCGTGCGGTGCGCCAGCCGGCGCACGAGTCGGAGCGCCAGGACGAGGACGAGCGCCGCCTGCGCACCCGCGAGGACCATCCGGGTGAGCGGCGCCGAGCCGAGCAGGTCGAGAGCCCGGGCGACACCTCCGAGCGCGGCCAGGTAGACAGGACCGATCTGCAGGTCGGCGGCGGCGAAGACGTCGAAGAACCGAGGTCCGACCATGCCCACGCCGGCAGCCCGGAACAGCTGCGCGTCGCCACCGGGCACCACCGCGGCGAACCCAACGGCGGTGACGACCCCGAGCGCGATGGTCACGGCCTCGGGCCGCCGCGACGTCGCCACCACGGCGGCGCTCAGGCGCGGGCGGGTGACGGCCAGCTCGTCCAGCTCGCGACCGAGCCGCACGGTGAGCGGCTCGGCGCGCACGGTCGGGGCAGGCGCGGTCACCCGAATGTCATCGTCAGACGCGGGGCGAGCCTTGAGATGAGCGCGATACTCCGATCGGCCACCGGAGTGCGATGGACCGACTGCTCGGCGAGTCGCAGGAAGAGGCGTCGGGGGTGTGCTGGGCAGCGTTGGTCGCCGGGCGCCGCGCGGCTGCACTGCGCTCGGCGACCAGGCAGAGCACGGGCACGGCGAGGCACAGCACAGAGCCCGCGAACCACCAGGTGGGCGTTGGCAGCAGCGGCTGCGACCACGTGAGGAAGGGCAGCGCGACGGTGACCGGGACACGAAGGCGCCGCCCGAGCGGTGTCGGAGTGGTCCAGAGCCAGAAGAGCAGCACGGCCACCAGCGCGGTCCAGTAGTACGAGAGCCGCAGCGGGTCGACGAGGAGCCTCACCGCGACCGAGACCACCGCGGCCGCCAACGCCGAGCCGTCGCGCCGGCTGGCCACCAGGAGCCCGGCTCCGCCGGCCAGCAGCGCCTGGACCAGGCGGAACGCCCAGCCAATGTGGAGCGCGGTCCCGGCCAGGGTGCTGTACCAGCTGCCGCGCGGGAGGACCCACGTCAGGTCGAAGGACGACACGCGGCCCCACACGACGAAGGGGCCGTACTGCAGGGCGACCAGCAACGCCAGCAGCGCTCCGGCGGCAAGCGCCGGACGCCAGCGGCGGCCGTGGACCAGGACTCCGGCCGCGAGCGGCGCCCAGGTCTTGATGCCTGCGCCCAGACCGAGGACGACCGCGGCGGCAGTGCGGCGCCCGCGCTGGACCTCGACCGCAGCCAGCGCTGCCACGACTCCGAGCAGCAGCTCCTCCGGGTGGTCTGCGAACATGGCCTGGTTGAGGAATCCGCCGAGCACCAGCACGGAACCCACGACCCACTCGGTCTTCCGCGGCGAGAGTGCGTGAGCGGCTCGGCGCGCCGTGAACAACGTCAGCCAGGCGATGACCACGCACTGGAGGGCGGCTGAGGACGTGCCGATCGCGGCCGACGAGAGTCCGACGGCTTGCCAGAGGCGGCTCCACGCACCGAGTGCGGCCAGGTAGAGCGGCCCGACCTGGAGCCAGCTGTCGGAGAACGTGTTCAGCATGCCGGGTCCCAGCATGGTGACGCCCGCGGCACGGAAGCGCACCTGGTCGCCGTCCTGGCGCATGGCGCCCGCGACAGCCCCGACAACGGCCGCCAGTGGCAGGAGGACTACCTGCGGATGTGACCACAGCCACCGCAGCATCCGGGCGAGCCACGGACGGGAGACCTCGAGCCGCCCCACCTCGCGAGCGGTCCAGGCCACGAACGGCGAACCGAGTCCGGGGCCGTCAGCCTTCGACACAGGTGACCGCCCCCCTATGTTCCGGCGTGCCACGTTCCGTGGGTCGGGACGCTCACGGTTCATCGGCAGGTTTGCGGCGCGGGTTGATCCGCCGAAGCGCCGCGGCGCACGTCACCGCAGCAGCGGCGGGATCTCAGCCTGCGACGACGCGAGGTTGCGCCGGACCTCCGCCAGGGAGTCTCCCCCGGTCTTCTCCAGCAGGGCGTCGGCCAGCACGAGCGCCACCACCGCCTCGGCGACCACGGCCGCCGGCGGCACGGCGCACACGTCGGAGCGCTGGTGCTGCGCCTTGGCGGCCTCGCCCGTCGCGACGTCCACGGTGTCGAGCGCGCGGGGCACCGTCGAGATCGGCTTCATGGCGGCCCGGACCCGGATGACCTCGCCGTTGGACATGCCGCCCTCGAGGCCGCCGGCACGGTTGGTGCGCCGGTGCAGCAGGCCGTCGGTGCCGCGCTCGATCTCGTCGTGCGCCGCGGACCCGCGGCGCGCGGCGGTGGTGAACCCGTCGCCGATCTCGACGCCCTTGATCGCCTGGATCGACATGAGAGCGGCCGCGAGGCGGGCGTCGAGCTTGCGGTCGTCGGCGACGTAGGTTCCCAGCCCGGACGGCACGCCGTAGGCGAGCACCTCCACCACGCCGCCGAGCGTGTCGCCGTCCTTGCGGGCCGCGTCGATCTCCGCGACCATCGCCGCCGACGACGCCGCATCGAGGCAGCGGACGGGGTCCGCGTCGAGCGCGGCGACGTCGTCGGGTGTGGGCACGGGCGCGTCGGGGGACGCGGCGATCGAGCCGATGCGCACCACGTGCGAGACGAGCCGGACGCCCGCCGCCTGGTCGAGGAGCGCCGCGGCGACCGTGCCGAGCGCCACGCGCGTGGCCGTCTCGCGTGCCGAGGCGCGCTCCAGCACGGGCCGGGCGTCGTCGAAGCCGTACTTGCGCATGCCGACGAGGTCGGCGTGCCCGGGTCGGGGTCGCGTGAGGGGCGCGTTCCGCGCCCGGTGGAGCGCCTCGGGATCGTCGACCGGGTCGGCGGACATGACGTCCACCCACTTGGGCCACTCGGTGTTGGCGATCTCGATCGCGACCGGACCGCCCTGCGTGAGCCCGTGCCGCACACCGCCGAGGAGCCGCACCTCGTCGCGCTCGAAGGCCTGGCGCGCGCCCCGGCCGTACCCGAGCCGCCTGCGGGCCAGGGCCGCGGCCACGTCGGACGTCGTCAGGGCCACGCCCGCCGGCACCCCCTCGATGACGCCGACGAGGGCAGGGCCGTGGGACTCCCCGGAGGTCAGCCAGCGCAGCATGGCCGCATCCTGCCATGCGGGCGCGGTGCGCCGGCGGCCAGGTCCGGCCGCCGACGTCCGACGTCAGGAGTTGACCGGCTGGAACGGGTTTCGCTGGCTGCCCGGGACGGGGAGCTGGGTCGGCGTGGGAGTCGGGGTCGCGGTGGCGCCAGGCTTGGGCTGCTGCGTCGAGCTCGTCGGAGCCTGCATCGTCAGGACGTAGCCGGTCACCACCGTCTGCAGGTCGCCATTCTGGACCGCCGGTCGGCCGCCCGCCGCGCCGCCAGACTTCAGCGATGTCGCGTCGAGCTCCATGATGACGAAGAGCCGCGGCATCGCCTGCTGCAGCCCGTCGAGGAAGGCAACCGTCTGGTCGTAGTTCCCCACGGAGGTCACGGAGTACGGGATCTGGAAGAGGCCCCCGACCGGGGACGACTGGGAGGCGGCGGCGCTGCCCGCGCTGGTGGTGCCCGAGGCATCCGCCGAGGCGGACGGCGTGGCCGCTGCCTGCGGCTTCGCCTGCGCGGGCGCGACGAAGGCGACGGGCGTGCCAGGCGCGTCCACCGTGAGCGTGACGCCGGACGAGGCGGCCACCGACTGCACCTGGCGCGTGAGCGCCGCGAGGTCACCCGTCTCGGGCACCTTCTGGCGCAGCTGCGCGAGCTGGTCGTTGTAGTCGCCGAGGTGGTCGAACTCCGACTTGAGCTTCGCGATCTGCGACTGCAGCACGAGGTTGTGGTTGCGCTGGTCGGACGCCGCCTGCCGCTGGTCGGCGGCGTTCGCCAGGGTCGGCTGGATGGCGACGAACCAACCACCGGCCGCGATCGCGACCGCGGCCACCGCGGCACCGGCGATCCAGGAGCTCGACTTGCCGGGCATCAGGAGTTCCCCCCCGTCGGGGTGCTGGACGGTTGCTGCGCGGGCGTGGTGGGCGACGCGGCCGCTCCCTGGCCCGACCCCCCGGCGGCGGACCCGGTAGAGGTCGTGGCGTCGAACCGATGGGCGAGCGCGCCGGACGTGACCTGCACCGTCCCGGACACCTTGTAGTAGACGTAGCCCTGGTCGTCGGTCACGACAGCCTGCGTGAACCACGGGTCCGAGAACCCGGGGACCTGGCCCACGGCGTCCATCCAGGCCGCGACGTCGGGCAGCGTGGCCGCCCGCGCGGTGAAGACGATCTGGCCGACGGACGGCTTCTGGAGGGGGTCGCCCGCCTGCGTCCCGGTCGGGTCGCTCGAGAGGGTCGCGTGCACGTCCTCGTACGAGACGTTGGCGGGTGTGACCGCGCGGAGCGCCTCGAGGTACTGCTTCCAGAGCACCTCGGTGGCCGTCGCGGACGACAGCGCGTTGCGCGTCGCGGTGAGCTGGCTCTGGATCCGCGGGACGCCCGCGTACTTCGCCTGCTCGGACGTGAGCTTGTCGGTGTCCGCCTGCGCGTCGGCCACCTCACGGTTGGCAGCCACGAGCGTGAACTTGGCGAAAACCCAGCCCACGACGGCGAGCAGGACAATGGCGAGCAGCGCCACGGCGAGCAGCTGCTTGGTCCGCTTGAGCTTGCGCCCCTGCCGCACCTCGGGCGGGAGCAGGTCGACCTGCGGCCAGATGCTCGTCGTCGGCGCCTGCTTGGGCTTCGTTAGCGAGATCGTGGTCATGCCGCCACCCCCATCGCCAGGCCGAGCGGCACGGCGATCATGGCCTGCTCGTGCCCGCCGAACGTCCGCTCCAGGCCTCGGCCGAGCTTCATGCCGTTCGCCGGCCGCGCGAGGGTCACCGTGACACGCGAGGCCGAGGACAGGTACTGGCCGAAGCCGTTGAGGAACGCCCCGCCGCCGGAGAGCACGATCTGCTGCACGGGCTGCCCCTGGTTGGTGCCGGTGAAGTAGCTCAGCGTGTTGCGCACGGCGTCCACCAGCGTCCCGCTGACGCTGAGGACCGCGTCGCGCGCGGCCGTGAGCTCGGGGGGGGTGGCGATGCCGATGCCCACGGCCCGCTTGAGCCGCTCGGCCTCGTCCTTGGGGACGTCGAGCGTGCCGGCCACGGCGTCGGTGACGTCCTGGCCGCCGGACGGCAGGATGCGGACGAAGCGGGGCTGGCCGTTGACGATGACGGCGATGTTCGTCACGCGTGCGCCGACGTCGACGCACGCGACGATGCCCTCGCCGTAGCCGGCCCGGGCCTGGACACGGGCCAGCGCGAACGCGTTGAGGTCGACGAGCACGGGCCGCAGGCCGGCCCGCTCCGCGGCGGTGGTGTTCGCCAGCACCGTCTCCTTGGTCGCCGCCACGAGCAGCCCGTGGTACATCGGCCCGTGCTGCCCGGTGGTCGTCCCCGTCGGGTAGTAGTCGAGCACCGCGTCGTCGACCGAGACAGGCAGCATGTCGTTGACCTGGAACGGCAGCGACGTGCGCAGCTGCGGCAGCGGCATGAGCGGCAGGTCGACCTCGCGCACCATGACCCGCTGGTTGCCGACGCCGAGCACCACGTCCTTGGTCGAGAACTTGCGCTCCGACCACAGCTGCCGGATCGCAGTGGCGACGGTGGACGGCTCGGCGACCTCGCCGTCGCGCACCGCGCCGTCGGGCAGTGGCGCGAAGCCGACGTTGAGCACCTCCGCGGGTCCCGACGCCGGACCACCGCTACCGAACTGGACCTCGGCCGCCCGCAGACCGGACGTGCCGATGTCGAGCCCGATGACTCGTGTCCTTGCCACGCCGTGGCTCCTCTCGTGCGGTCGGTCGTGTCGTATATCGGGCGATGCGCCGGGCTACTTGAGACGCGCTCGTCAGCCGAAGGTGCCGAGGTACGCGCTCCACAGCGCGGGGCCGGCCGTGACCCCGACGACGGCGCCGAGCAGCATCCACGGGCCGAACGGGATCCCGCTCCGGCGGTGCGCCCGCCGCGCCACGAGCAGCGCCAACGCGTAGAGGCCGCCGAGGACGAAGGCGGCGAACCAGCCGATGGCCAGAGCGCCCCATCCCACCCACCCGAGGTAGAGGCCGAGGACGCCGGCGAGCTTGACGTCACCGAATCCCATGCCCGCCGGGTAGACGAGCCGCACCAGGAGGTACACGGCGAAGAGGACCAGCCCGCCGATGGCCGCCCGGCCGAGCGCCGGCCAGTCGGACGCGCCCCCGGGATTCCAGCTGGCGAGCGCCAGCAGGGCGAGCGCGACGCCGTAGGAGGGCAGCACGATCGCGTCCGGCAGGCGGTGCACGTCCACGTCGATGAGGGCCAGCGCGAGCCCGATCGCCGCGAGGTAGGCGAAGGCAGGCGTCGCCCACGCTTCCTGGCGCGACAGCGCCAGCCATGCGGCACCACCGAACAGCACGGCGGTGCCCGCCTCGACGGCCGGGTAGCGGGCGGAGATCCGCGCACCGCAGTCGCGGCACGACGCCCGCAGCACCAGCCACGAGACGACCGGGACGTTGTCGTAGCCCCGGATCCGGTGGCCGCAGCGCGGGCACGCGCTGGGCGGCGAGACCACGGACTGGCCGCGCGGCACGCGCCACACCACGACGTTGAGGAACGAGCCGATGAGCAGGCCGACGACGACGCTGGCGAGGACGAGGAGGGCGCCGCCCGTCACCCCTTGACCCCCGCCGGCGTCTTGACCTCGCCGCTGTACCGCTGCTGCCACTTGGAGTTGGCCCACGTCGGGAAGTACGGGGGCCGTGTGTAGATGAGGCGCGTGTCGTACTTGTACAGCTTGCTGTAGCCGTTCTGGGCGCCACCATAGGCGCTGCCCTGGCCGACGATGCCGCGCCAGCGCTGGGCGATGGACCCGTTGACCAGGAGGGTGCCCTGGTCGCCGCCCACGCTGTACTGCTGGACGAGGAACGAGTGCTGCAGGGTCTGGATGGAACCGGCGATCTGGATGCCGGTCGTCGGCGTGTACGAGGACTCGGTGGAGGCCTTGTACCGCGTCGGCCACGTGCCCTCGTTGTACGGCGACTGGTCGGCCTCGGAGCTGCTGGACGGGTTGCCCCACTGGTAGGTGTACGTGCACGTCCGGCCGTAGCAGGTCTGCGAGCTGACCGAGCTCACGGTCACCATGCGGGGGTGGAACACCTCGACCGAGTTGGTCGCCACCAGACCGAGCATGTCGGAGCCGTTGAGGCCGCCCGCCAGCACCAGGTCACCCGTGACGACGACCGAGGACGACGCGGCGATGGTCACCTGACCCTTGAGCACGCCCTCCGCGTAGAGGTTGCCGTTACCGCACTTCTTGGTCGCCTCCGCCATGTTGACGTCGTACGTGTACGACTGGCCCGAGCCGGTGGGCGGGTTCGTCGAGCTGGCGTTGTACGTGCCCAGCGGGAGCTGGCGGCCGCTCGGGCCGCCGATCTCGTCCGCGTAGCACTGCCGGTTGGCGACGCTCGAGGCGTCGGCATAGATGACCATGCCGCTCGGGACGGGCAGGGAGTCGCCGTTCGGGTTGTTCAGGTCGGTCAGGTTCCCGCAGTCCGGCGCGGTGCCGCCCGGAGGTGCGATCGCCACGGGCGCCTTGCCGCCGTTGACCGAGCTCGAGTTCCACACCGTCATGGTGCCGTTCTCGTTGAAGATCACCCGGGTGGACCCGAAGTAGTGGCAGCCCGGGTTCGTCGCGAACGACGCCGAGTTGTCGGCGAGGTAGAGCGGCTGCTCGTAGAGCGGCTTGATGTGATTGAAGTCGGCGGTGCTGCCGGACCGCAGGCACGCCGAGTTCCACGTGCTCTCGTCCGACGTGGCGTTGGCGCAGCTGGGCGTGGCGGTCTCGACACCCTTGAGGAAGTGCGCCCCGCTGGACAGGATCGTGTCGTTCGTGAACACCGCGCCGTCGAGCGTGTCGCTGGAGATGAAGGTGATCTCCTGGCACCCGGACCGGCCTTGGAACCAGTACTTCGGGGTGGGAGCGCTCGTCCCGCCGCAGACAGCCGGGGCCCCGCTGGGATAGGCCTGGACGTTGCTGGGATCCGCGTCCTCGAAGTCGGTGTAATACACGTAGTCGGTCGAGCCGCCCTTGCCCACGGCCGTCTCCACGGTGCGGTAGACGCCGTTGACCCGACCGGTCACCGTCAGCTTGACCGTCCCCGTGCCGGGTTTCTGGGTCGCGTCCACCAAGTAGTGGAACTGAGCGTCGAGAGGGTTGGTGTCTCCCGGCTTCACCGGCAGCCACCCAGCCGGCGTCGTGGTACCCCAGCCGCACGTGTTGGAGGTCGGGTCCATCGGGCCCTGCCAGGCGGCGTTGGCGCAGTCCACCGGGCTGCCGTAAGCCTCGTTCCGGTTGAGCCGGCTGATGAAGTCGTCCACGCCGGACTGGGCCGCGCTCATCGCCGCGGCGTAGTCCTGGTCGTAGCGCGCGAACTTCTGCCCCGCCATGGTGTAGGCGAGCGTGACCATCGCGAGCATGGCGAGCACCAGCATGGTGCCCATGACGACGACGAGGGCGACGCCTTCCTCGCCGCCGCGCCGCAGGCGGCGCAGCACCCCTTGCCCGAGGCCGGTCATGGGTTCTGGTCCTTCCCCTGCTGCAGCACGGCCTGTGCGTTCGGCAGCGTGATGCGCTGGATGTAGGTGGTCGGCTGCGGCTTGGTGACGTTGGTGCTCTGCACGGTGAGGACGACCTGGATCGCCAGCACCTGGTTGAGCTGCGTCGACGTGAGGCCCGTGGTCCCGGTGGAGAGCTGCGAGCCGTCGGGGCCGTAGTAGGTGAAGATCGGCTGCGTCGACAGCACCCCGTCGGCGAGTCGGCGCACCGTGAGATGGCTCTTGCAGTCCGCGGTGGCCAGCGGGTCCGTCGCGTTGCAGTACAGGTAGCCCGCGTCGGTGGGCGTGGGCGAGTCGGGGGTCTGGAGAGACTCGGTGAGCACGCCGGCGTCCGCGCCGCTGGTCCCGACGGTGTAGGTGACCCGGCTCGGTCCCACCGAGTTGCCCGGGTTGTCGATGTTCGCGTAGAAGGCGACCGACATGTCCTGGCCCTGCATGAAGGCGTCGATGGTGCCGCACGTCGAGGCGCAGGTGGTGATGAGCTGGCTCGGTTTCACGGCCGTGCGGATCGTCTGGGACATCCGTTCCACGGCGGACCGGGCGGTGTCGATCTGGTCTTGCCGGGAGACGTTCTCGGCGTTCGTCCGCATGAAGCCGATCGAGAGCGACGCCGTCGCCGCCACGATGATGCCCAGGATGAGCATGACGAGGGCGAGCTCGGTGAGGGTCATGCCGTCGTCCGAGCGGGCGCGCAGTCGCCGCATCGCGAGTGTCACCTCAGTTCGCCGTGTAGTTGATCGACAGGTTGCCGGAGTACGGCCCGACCGTGACGGTGCCGGCGAGCTTGCACGTCGGGTTGCTCCACTGGGTCTGGCCGTACGCGCCGTTCTGGTCGTTGCCGATGACGTACCAGGTGCCTTCCGGCAGCACGCTCGTCGCCGACCAGGTGGTGCCGCTGCCGTTGAGCGGGAGCGGCACGAGCGCCGCCCCGCCCGCGGTGTAGCTCACGCCCGACCGGGAGCACGTCAGGCCCGAGACCGGGGTGTTCGAGACGTAGACCGTGGGCCAGTAGTAGGTGGTCCGCCACCGGCCCGTCGAGCTGATCGGGTCGATGCTGGTGATGCTCACGGTCACCTGGTGGCTGCCCCACGCGATCGCGTAGTCGTTGCCGTACGTGATCGCCGCGGGGTACTGGCCGGTCGGCGTGGCGCACGAACCGCCGCTCACCGCGTAGACGTACCACGTCCCGGCCGGCACCTGTACCCCGGTGGAGGGCACCGTGACCGGCGCCACCGAGGCGGCGGGCGGGCACGACGCCGAGTTGGTCACGCGGGAAGCCTCGACCGCGTACACGGTCGATCCGGCCGGCGCGCCCTGCACCGTGAGGGTCGACAGCTGCCACGGGATGGCGCCGTTCGGACCGCCGACGAGCGAGACGGTGGGGCCAGGCGAGCAGGCGGCGGAGGGCATCTCGGCGAAGAACGTCCAGTCCCCCGGCGGCAACGAGACCGCCAGCGGGTCGGTGCCCGACACCGTGCCCACGACGCTGGTGCCGCTGCACGAGGCGGTGCCCGAGGGGCCGACGTGCACGACCGTCCCGGCGGGGAGGCCGGTGATGGACGTCTGGCCGAGCTGGAGCACGGCGTTGAGGTCGATCGTGCCGCCCGCAGGGAGCGTCTGCTTGGCGTAGCCGGCGGCGGGTGGTGTGGTGCCGTAGTAGGCGCCGTAGTCCGTGGGCCACAGCCCGCCGATGGTGACGATCGAGCTCGTGGCGGCATACGACTGGGTCGACGAATCGCCGGCGTACTCCTGGGCGTCGAGCGTCACCTGCGCCCCGGCGGGCGGGGCGGTCACGGGATTGCCCGCCGAGTCGACGAGGTGGATGCGCACCGTGCCGGCGAGAGCCACCTGGAACGTCACGTTGTTGGCGAGCTGTCCCTGGCTGACGGTCCCGACGCTCTTCGTCGGGTTCGCCGTGCTCGAGATGTCGACATAGCCGGCGTCCGTCACCTGGGCGGTGTAGGCGGTGCCGGTGCCAGCGGCCGGGCTGACCTCCACGACAGCGCAGCCGTCCGCGTCGGTGGTGCCCGTCTTCGACTGGCTCCCACCCTGCACCAGAACGCTCCGGCCGGCGCTGGGGACGCCGTCCTGGTCGGACACCTTGACCGCGATGAACGAGTCGGTCCCCGAGATGCCCGATCCCTTGTCGGGTGCGAGGGCGGTGGTGCTGGTGACGGGCTTGACCGACCCCATGTGCGGCCACGTGACCGACACCGTGACGCCGAGGGTCGGGTAGATGACGAGCGAGCCACCGTCGCAGGCCGACTTGCCGTTGCCCATGATGTTCCACTCGACGGACCGCGTCACCGTGTACGGCGTGCCATCGATGACGAGCGGCTGGCCGGCGACCTGCCCGTCCAGGGGGTGCGGGTTGACGACCGTGCCCGCGTCGGCGATCTGCATCGGGGCCGCGGAGCTGCGGTGGAACTCGTCGCGGACCATGTCGATCTCGCGTGCCGCGAGGTTCGACGCGGCGATGCGCGAACGGTTGGTCACGCTCGCGGACTGCGCCTGCAGGATGATCCCCACCACGGCGGCGGCCAGGATGCCCAGCACCAGGCAGGCGACCATGACCTCGACGAGGCCGAAGCCCGCGTCACCGGCACGCGCCGGACGACGTGACGACACCTCCCGCACGGAACCCCTCCTCACCGACGCGAAGCCCAGGCAGTACCGGGGCCCTGGTGCCCTGTGGGGCGGAGGGCATGCTGCCCTCCGCCCCACAGGTGGAGCTGCCGCGGGGTCACTGCCCCTTAGCGGCTCCGACGACTGCCACCGACGTCAGGAGGTCGGCTTGCTCAGGCCGGTCGTGGCCGAGTAGGTGATGGTGCTGCCGGTCCCGCCCGCGTAGGTCATGGTCACGCTGAAGGTCGATGCGTCAGTACCGGTGACCGTGATCGTCGGCGTGCCGAGGCTGCCCGAGACCGGGCCGATGATGGTGCCGGCCGCGACGCTGTCGCTCGTGGGGGTCTGGGTGTACGAGCCCGAGCCGGCGGTCACCGTCACCGGCTTCGTGTTGTCCACGTAGTAGGTGGCGATCTGCTTGGCGATCGTCGTGAGGTCCGCCTCGGCGGCGGCGTCGACGGCCTTCTTCCGCTGGTTGAGGAAGATCGGGATGGCGATGGCGGCGAGGATGCCGATGATGATGATGACGACGAGGAGCTCGATGAGGGTGAAGCCCTTGTCGTCCTTCTCCTCGATCGACTTGCGAATGCGAGCGATCACGTTGGTTGCCCTTCCTGGGACGTGCTCTGGGGCGTTCTCGATGTCAATTCCACACCGCCGGCCGGGGCCGCCGGTTCTCACTACGTCAGCAGCATCGGGACCGGGCCCGGCCGACTTGAGTCCGATTCCTCACCAGCCGGGTGGATTCACCCGTCCGGTCGCACCGCCAGGTGGCCGCGTAGCGGCACCGGTCACTTGATGAGGTCGAAGATCTTGAAGATCGGCATGTAGAGGGCGATGATCATCGACCCGATGATGCCGCCGAGCACGGCGATCATGAGCGGCTCGATGAGCGACGTCAGCGCCTCGGTGGTCGCCTCGACCTCCTGGTCGTAGAACTCCGAGACCTTGTCGAGCATCTGGTCCAGGGCGCCGGTGTCCTCGCCGACGGCCATCATCTGGACCACCATCGCGGGGAACACGGGGTGCTTGGCGAGCGGCGCCGTGAGCGTCTGCCCCTGCCGCACCGACTCCTGCACCTCGCTCACCGCGCGCGAGATCACCATGTTGCCGCTCGTGTCGCCGACGATGTCGAGCGCCTGCAGCAGCGGGACGCCCGAGCGGATCATGGTCCCGAAATTGCGCGTGAAACGCGAGATGGCCACCTTCCGGAAGAGCTGGCCGAAGATGGGCGTGCGCAGCTTGAGCGGGTCGAGGAACTCGCGCACGCTCTTGTCGTTCTTGTGCCGCCGCCACCAGAAGACGAACACGATGAGGAGCACCGCCACGGGCCCGGCACCGATCTTCACCACGTTCGACAGCATGACGAGGATCCGCGTCGGCAGCGGGAGCTGCCCGCCGAGGCTGGCGAACATGTTGGCGAACACCGGCACGACGAAGAGCAGCATGCCGACGACGGCGAGGATGGCGATGCAGAAGACGACGACCGGGTAGGTCATCGCCGACTTGATCTTCGCCCGGAGCTTGACCTCGGCCTCGAAGTTGGCCGCGATGGACAGCAGCACGTCCTCGAGGAAGCCGCCGACCTCGCCGGCCTTGACCATGTTGATCATGAGGGGCGGGAACACCTGCGGGTGCCGCTCCAGGGCCGCCGAGAGCGACTGACCGGTCTCCACGTCGTTGCGCACCTGCCCGAGCACCTTGGCCAGGGCCTGGCTCTCGGTCTGGTCGGCGAGGATCGACAGCGCGCGCAGGAGCGAGAGGCCGGCAGAGACCATGGTGGCCAGCTGGCGGGCCATGACCGCAAGGTCCTTCTGCTTGACCCGCGTGCCGCCGAGGTGGATCTCCATGTTGAGGCCGCCGGTGCTGACCTCCTTGACCGCCATCGGCGCGACGCCCATGGAGCGCAGCCGGCCGGAGACGGCGGACTGCGTCGGGGCCTCGATCCGCCCCTTGACCACCTTCCCGCGGGAGTCGCGGGCCTGGTACTCGAAGGTCTTGAGCTCGGTGGCCATCAGCGCTGACCGCCCATCGCCATCGGCGCGTCGAGGATCGACGCGCCCTGGTTCATCGTCGTGGTCCGGCCCGTGAGGCGGTTGTAGTCCTCGACGTGGTGGCACTTCTCGAGGCCCACCTCGTAGGTGATCCGCCCGGTGCGGACGAGGTCCGCCAGGTGCTGGTCCATGGTGTGCATGCCCTGCTTCGACCCGGCCTGCATCGCGGAGTAGATCTGGTGCGTCTTGCCCTCGCGGATGAGGTTGCGGATGGCGGGCGTCGCGATGAGCACCTCGGTCGCCACCACACGGCCGTTGCCGTGCTGCCGCTTGCACAGGGTCTGCGACACGACGCCCTGCAGCGCGGCGGCCAGCTGCGTGCGCACCTGGGTCTGCTGCTCGGAGGGGAACACGTCGATGACGCGGTCGATGGTCTGCGCCGCGTCCTGCGTGTGCAGCGTCGCGAACACCAGGTGGCCCGTCTCCGCCGCGGTGAGCGCCACGGAGATGGTCTCGAGGTCGCGCATCTCCCCCACGAGGATGATGTCGGGGTCCTGCCGCAGCACGTGCTTGAGCGCGTTGGCGAAGCTCCAGGTGTCCTGGCCCACCTCGCGCTGGTTGATGATGCAGCGCTTGTGACGGTGGAGGAACTCGATGGGGTCCTCGACCGTGACGATGTGGTCCGAGCGGGTGCGGTTGGCCAGGTCGATGATCGAGGCCAGCGTCGTCGACTTGCCGGAGCCGGTGGGCCCGGTGACGAGCACCATGCCGCGCGGCAGGCCGGCGAACGAGCCGACGATCGGCGGGACGCCGAGCTCCTCGAGCGGCTTGATGTCGTACGGGATGAGGCGGATCGCCGCGCCGATGGACTCGCGCTGCTGGTAGAGGTTGACGCGGAACCGCGCCAGGCCGCGCACGGAGTAGGACAGGTCGAGCTCGAGGTCGGCCTCGAACTGCTCGCGCTGGCGCTGCGTGAGGATCGAGAACAGGACGCGGCGCAGGCCGTCGCCCTGGAGCATCGGGAAGCCCTCGAGCGGCGACAGCGAGCCGGAGAGCCGCACCATGGGCGGCGCGCCGATCGTGAGGTGCACGTCGGAGGCGTTGAGGCGGACCATCTCGCGCAGCACGTCGTCCAGCGGGAGGTCGCCGTCGCGAGGCTGCTCGACGCCGAGCCGCGTGGACTGGGCGGCGCTGCGCGTCGCCTGCTCGGCGCGCGGTGCGGCGGGGCGCCCCTCGGACGGAACGGCCGCGGTCGCGGCCGACGGCGGCGGTGGCACGCGGGCCGCCGGCACGGCGGCGGGCGGCGCGCTGACCGTCGGCGGGGCGATCGGCGCGGACGGGAGGCCCTCGCCGCTCGTGAAGCCCCGCGGCGCGGCGGCCGAACCGCCGGGGCCCCAGGCGGCGGGCGCGGCGCCGGGCACGGGGCCGGACGGACGGAACTGCGGCGCCGGACGCGCCGGGTCGGCGCCGTGGTACTGGTCGCTCACGGTTTCCTCCTGCTTCGTCCCCCGGGCACCGCCAGACCTGGCGGGACCGCGCTCATCTGCTCATCGGCGGTCCGCGCTCGGCACTTGAGCCGGCCCCCGGTCACGCGACGACGCGCAGGATCTCCTCGATCGACGTCTGGCCCATGCGAACCTTGCGCCAGCCGTCCTCGCGCAGCGCGACCATGCCCTGGCTCAGGGCGGTCGCGGCGATCTCCGCGCTGGACGAGTGCGTCACCGCGTGGCGCTCGATGTCCTCCGTGACGCGCATCACCTCGTGCAGCGCCATGCGGCCGCGGTAGCCGGTCCGGGAGCACGCGACGCACCCTGCCGGGCGGTACAGCTGCGGCAGCTCGTCGCCGGGCTGCCACGGGTACCGCGCGGACTCCAGCTCGGCCGGCGTCGGCGTGTAGGGCTCCTTGCACTTCTCGCACAGCCGGCGCGCGAGGCGCTGCGCGACGACGCAGTCGAGCGCGGAGCCGACGAGGAACGGCTCGATGCCCATCTCGATGAGGCGGGTGATCGCACTCGGGGCGTCGTTGGTGTGCAGCGTCGACAGCACGAGGTGGCCGGTGAGGGCGGCCTCGATGGCGATCTGGGCGGTCTCGTGGTCGCGGATCTCGCCCAGCAGCACCACGTCGGGGTCGCTGCGCAGGATCGAACGCAGCGCGCCGGCGAAGGTGAGGCCGGCCTTCGGGTTGACCTGCACCTGGTTGATGTTCGGCAGCCGGTACTCGACCGGGTCCTCGACGGTGATGACGTTGATCTCGGGACGCGACACCGCGTTGAGCGTCGCGTAGAGGGTGGTCGACTTGCCCGAACCCGTGGGGCCGGTCACGAGGATCATCCCGTAGGGCTTGGTGTACGACTCGCGGTAGACCGTGTAGTTCTCCTCGAGGAACGACAGGTCGCGCAGGTCGAGGCTCGCCGTCGAGTTGTCGAGGATGCGCATGACGATCTTCTCGCCCCACACCGTCGGCAGCGTCGCCACGCGCAGGTCGATCTTGCGCCCGTTGTGGACCACCGACATGCGGCCGTCCTGCGGCTTGCGCTTCTCCGCGATGTCGATGTCGCTCATGATCTTCACGCGGCTGATGACGCCGCCCTGGATGTTCTTGGGCGAGCGCTGCACCTCGTGGAGCACACCGTCGATGCGGTACCGGACGCGCAGGTCCTTCTCGGCCGGCTCGATGTGGATGTCGGACGCCCGGTCGGTGATCGCCTGGGTGACCAGGAGGTTGACGTACCGGACGATCGGCGCGTCGTCGTCGACGTACTCGCCCATGCGCGACAGGTCGTTCTCCACCGGCTCGAGCTCGTCCTCGAACGCCGTGGAGAGGTTCTCCATCTCGTCGTCCGCGCGGCAGAACCGGTCGATGGCGCGCAGCACGTTGTCGTACGTGGCGACCACCGGGGTCGTCGGCATGCCGGCGACCGCCCGCACGTCGTCGACCGCGACGACGTTGCCGGGGTCGGCGGTGGCGAGCACCAGGAAGCCGTCCGAGATCGCGATGGGCAGCACGGTGTAGCGGCGGCAGAGCGCGCTGGGCACCATGGCGACGGCCTGGCGGTCCACGGGGTAGTCGTCCAGGTCGACGTACTGCATGCCCACCTGCTCGGCGAGGGCCTGCACCAGCTGCCCCTCGCTCAGGTAGCCGAGCTCGACGAGCGTGCGCCCCAGGGACGTGTTGCGCGACCCCTGCTCGTCCATCGCGGCGAGGAGCTGCGCCTCCGTGACCAGACCCTCGTCCAGCAGGATCTCGCCGAGCTGCTTCACGGATGTCCTCCCTCGACCGGTGGCCCGCCGCGCGGGACCCTCACCTACATCGGCAGACCGGCGTGAGCACCTGAGCATCGGCGCCGCGCCACGCGCAGCGTTCGTCCGACGATCGGCGCCGACCACCCGGCCAGCCAGCGAACACTAGGCACGGCGCGTCGCCCCGGGAAAGGGAGTCCCAGGTGGCCGCACCGGGTGAAAGGCGCGAGGTCGGCACCGTGGACCCCGGCCCCGCGGGCCGGCTGCCGCGGACCGGGGAAGGCTCCGCCGGCGCCGGGCCTACCGCGCGGCGAGGGCCTCGTCGAGCGCGGCCGCCATCGCCGCCAGTGGCGCCACGCGCCCGGTCATGAGCCGCACCTGCTCCGCCGCCTGGTGCAGCAGCATCCGCTCGCCGGCCACCACGGTCCCGCCCGCCTCGCGCCACGCCTCGCCGAGCGCGGTCGGCCGTGGCTCGTAGGCGACGTCGAGGAGCACTCCCCCGGCGGGCCCGACGACCGACGCCGCCAGGGCGTCGGCGCCGTGCGGGGGCAGCGTCGACACGACGACGTCCGCGGCCGGCACCTCCGCGTGCGCGCGGTCGAAGCCACGGAACTGCGGGGCCACCCCCATGCGGTGCGCCGCGCGGACGAGCGCCCCGGACCGCCCGAGCGACCGGACGTAGACCACGGCGTCGGTGACGCCGAGCTCGGCCAGCGCGGCGAGCGCCGACGCCGCGGTGGCGCCCCCGCCCAGCACGGCGGCCGTGGCGGGCACCCGCCCGGCCAGGCCCTCGCGGAGCGCCGCCGCGAGGCCGTGCACGTCCGTGTTCGCCCCGACGAGGATGTGCCCGCCGCGCTCGGGCTGCACGAGCACCGTGTTGACGGCGCCGACCACCTCGGCCAGCGGCTCGACGTGGTCGAGCAGCGGCAGCACGGCACGCTTGAGCGGCATGGTGAGCGACAGGCCGGCCCACGCGCCGTCGAGCCCGGCGAGGAACGCGACCAGGCCGTCCTCCGTCACGTCCTCGGCGGTGTACCGCCAGCCGGTGAGCCCGAGCGCCCGGTAGGCCGCCGCGTGCAGCACCGGGGACAGGGAGTGTGCGATCGGGTGCCCGAGCACCGCCGCGCGCCGCGACGTCGCCACGGTCAGGGCGTGGCGCCGGCGCTGGCCGTCTGGTGCTGGGCCAGCCATGCCTGGTAGGCGGCGATGTCCTGGTTGTGCTGGTCGAGGGTGTCCTCGAACTTCGTCTCCTTGGTGTCCCCGTTGACCAGCTGCCAGAAGATCCACGTGCCGTCGGCGGGCTGGAGCACCGCGTCGATCGACGCCTCGCCCGGCGAGGCGATCGGCGTCGGCGGCAGGCCGAGGTGCTTGTACGTGTTGTACGGGTTGCTCGCGTCCTGGTTCTCCGCGACCGTCGGCGCGGTGCCCGGGTGACCGGCGCCGTACGACGTCGTCGCGTCGATCTGCAGCGGCATGTCGCGTGCGAGCCGGTTGTCGATCGCCCGCGCCATCGGCGGCCGGTCCTGGTCACGCGCCGCCTCGCGCTCGACGAGCGAGGCCTTGGTGAGCACGGTCTTCCACTGGTCCTGCGGCACACCCTTGGCCGTGAGCACGGCCACCGTCTGCGCGGTCATCTGCTTGAGCACGCTCGCGGCGGTCGCCCCGGGCTCCACCTGGTACGTGCTCGGGAACAGCCACCCCTCGGCGTTGCCCCCCGCCTCGGCCGGGAGGCCGATCGCCGCGGGATCCTTGAGTGCGGCCTGGAGGTCGTCGACCGAGATGAGCGTCACCTCGTGGACGCGCGTGACGATCTGGGCGACCGTGTAGCCCTCGGGGATGGTCACCTTCATCGAGACCCGGTTGGCGGGGTTGAGCAGCGCGGTCACGGCGTCGACGCCGCGCTGCTCCTTGAGGAGGCTGTACGTCCCGGGCTGGATCTTGTTGGCGTCCGGGTTGGCGGCGAAGGCGTCGATGAAGGCCTTCGCGGTGGCCACGACCCCGGCCTTCTGCAACGTGGCCGCCATGGCCGCGCCGGTGTCGCCGGGGTTGATCTGCACCGTCACGGGCGGGTAGGCGCCCGGTCCCGGGTAGTCCTCGACGCTGGCCGTGGAGCCGCCGCCATGGTGGTTGCCGAACACCGACCAGCCGACGTAGGCGGCGCCGGCGACGAGCAGCAGGGTGACGAGGATCGCGATGACGCGCGTGCGCCGCGACTGCGACCGCGCGCGCGCTGCGTGCTGGCGCTCGCGCGCCCGGCTGCGCCGAGGCGGCTCCTGCTGCGGCGGCTCCTGCTGCGGCGGCACGCCGCCGCCCCCCGCGCCGGGCTCGCCCGGCGTCGGTGCGCCGTCCATGGGGGGCCACCAGTCGATGCGGCTGTCGCTCACCGGTCCGTCACTCCCGAGTCGTCTGGCCGGTCCGCGTCCCCCCGCGTGCCACCGACCGGGTCGGCACCGACCCGCTCACCGGGACGTCGCCCCGTGGCCCGCTCCGCGTCCAACGCGTCCTGCAAGATCACCACCGCCGCCGCCTGGTCGACGACCGAGCGGTGCCGACGCCCGGGTCGCCCCGACGCCGTGAGCGCGCGATGCGCGGACACCGTGCTCATCCGTTCATCGACGAGGCGCACCGCGATGGGGGCGAGCCTCTCCGCCAACGACGTAGCGTACGCGCGGGCCATGGCCGCGGACGCGCCCTCGGCGCCCGACAGGTGTCGTGGCAGCCCGACGTACACCGTCCGGGCACCGCGTTCGCGCACTTCTGCCACGATCGCCTCCACGTCGCCCGCACCTCGCGGCAACGTCGCGACCGGTGTCGCCACGAGGCCGTCCGGGTCGCTCGCGGCGAGCCCCACGCGCACCGAACCGACGTCGACCCCGAGGCGCGGGCCCCGGGCGACGTCGCCGACCTCCGCCGCGCTCAGGCCCGGACCGCCGTGAGGATCGCCTCCAGGGCGGCGCCGATCTGCGCGGGGTCCTGGCCGCCGCCCTGGGCGACGTCGTCCTTGCCCCCGCCACCGCCGCCGAGCACGCGCGAGGCCGTCCGCACGAGCTCGCCGGCGCGCAGGCCGGCGGCACGCGCCCCGGCGTTCGTCGCGACGACGACGACCGGCCGCCCCTTGCTCGTGCCGGCGATCGCCACGACCGCCGGACCCGCGTCGCCCAGCCGCGTCCGCACGTCCAGCACGAGCGTGCGCAGGTCGTCGGCGGACGCCACCTCCCCCGCGTCGCTCGCCACGACCCGGACCGCGCCCACCACCGCGGCGGCACCGGCGAGGGCACCCGCCTGGGCGAGCAGCCGGCCCTGGTGCAGCCCGGCGAGCTCCTTCTCGGACTCCTTGAGGCGGTTGACGAGCGACGACACACGATCCGTCAGCTCGTCGGGTCGCGCGCCGAGGAGGGTCGAGAGCTGGCCGACGAGCGCACGCTCCTTGGCGTGCTGGCTGTACGCGCCGTCGCCGACGAGCGCGTCCACGCGGCGCACACCCGAGCCGATCGACGCCTCGCCGAGCAGGGTGACCAGGCCGAGCTCGCCCGACTGCTTGACGTGCGTGCCGGCGCACAGCTCCAGCGACCAGTCGCCGCCGATGGACACCACGCGCACGACGTTGCCGTACTTTTCGCCGAACAGCGCCATCGCACCGAGCGCGCGCGCCTCGTCGATCGGCATGGTGCGGTCGGTGACCTCGAGGTTGTCCTGGAGCCGCTCGTTGACGCGGCCCTCGATCTGCGCCAGCGCGCCCGACGGCACGGCGGAGCCCGACCGGAAGTCGAAGCGGAGGCGGCTCGGGGCGTTCTCCGAGCCCGCCTGCGTGGCCGTGGAGCCGAGCTCCTCGCGCAACGCCTTGTGGACCATGTGCGTCGCGGTGTGCGCGCGGGCGATCGCGCGCCGGCGGTCCGTGTCGATCGACGCGGTGCCCGGCTCGCCGAACGTCACGGTGCCGTCGACCAGGCGGCCGCGGTGCACGTTGAGGCCCTTGATGGGCGCCTGGACGTCGTCGACCTCCATCCGGGCGCCGCCGTCGAACAGGATGACTCCCTGGTCCGCGAGCTGGCCACCCGCCTCGGCGTAGAACGGCGTGACGTCGAGGATCACCTCGACGTGCGCGGGGGCCGTGGCCGCCGGGGCCGGCTGGCCGTCGACGAGCAGTCCGACGACGGACCCGCGCGCGACCTGGTCGGTGTAGCCGACGAACCGGACCGCGTGGCCGGTGTCGCCGACGAGCCGCTGGTGCACCTCGCTGTAGACCTGCGTGTTCGCGTGGCCGGTCTTCTTCGCCAGGGCGTCGGCGCGCGCCCGCGACCGCTGCTCTGCCATGAGCGTACGGAACGCCTGCTCGTCGACGTCCACGCCCTGCTCTGCGGCCATCTCGAGCGTGAGGTCGATCGGGAAGCCGTACGTGTCGTGCAGCGCGAAGGCCTGCTCGCCCGACAGCACCGGGGTGGCACCCTCGGGCGTCGCGCGCCGGACACCGGCGACCGCGGTGTCGAGGATCGTGGTCCCCGACTCGAGCGTGCGCAGGAACGCCTCCTCCTCGCCATACGCGACCTGCGAGATCCGCGCGAAGTCGGTGGCCACGTTCGGGTAGCTCGGACTCATGGCGTCCCGGCTGACGGGCAGGAGCTCGGGCAGCACCGGCTCGTGCACGCCGAGCAGGCGCATCGAACGGACGGTGCGCCGCAGCAGGCGACGCAGCACGTAGCCACGCCCCTCGTTCGACGGGGTCACACCGTCGCCGATGAGCATGAGGGCGCTGCGGACGTGGTCGGCGACGACGCGCATGCGGACGTCCTCGGTCTCGTCCGTCCCGTAGGCGTGGCCGGTGATGTCCTGCGCGCGTTGGATGACGGGGAAGACCTCGTCGATCTCGTAGAGGTTGCGCTTGCCCTGCAGCAGGAAGGCGATGCGCTCGAGCCCGGCGCCGGTGTCGATCGCCTTCTTGTCGAGCTCGCCCAGCAGCGGGTAGTCCTTGCCCTGGCCCTCGCCGCGGACGAACTGGTCGAAGACGAGGTTCCAGACCTCGAGGTACCGGTCGCCGCCCGGGTCCACGGTGCCGCCGACGGCCTCGGGGCCGAACTCCGGCCCCCGGTCGACGTGGAACTCCGCGCACGGCCCCGCCGGGCCGGGCTGGCCGGTGTCCCAGAAGATCTTCTCGCGGGGCAGCCGGACGATGTGCCGCCGGTCGATGCCGACCTTCTGCAGCGCGTCCAGCGACACGTCGTCCTGGTCCCAGATGGTCACCCAGAGCTTGTCGCCGTCGAAGCCGTAGCCGCCGTCGCCCTGCGCGGACGTCAGGAGGTCCCACGCGAACTCGATGGCACCCTCCTTGAAGTAGTCCCCGAAGGAGAAGTTGCCGTTCATCTGGAAGAACGTGCCGTGGCGTGTGGTCTTGCCGACGTTCTCGATGTCGTTGGTGCGGATGCACTTCTGCACCGAGGCGACCCGCGGCCACGGCGGCTCGGTGGTGCCGAGGATGTACGGGATGAAGGGCACCATGCCCGCGATCGTGAAGAGGATCGACGGGTCGGGCGAGATGAGCGGGACCGACGGCACGATGGCGTGGTCCTTGGACTCGAAGTAGTCGAGCCAGCGCTGACGGATCTCGGCGGTACGCATGGTGCCCTTCGTCGTTCTCGGCACGCCCGGGCGGGGCGCGCAACTCCTCTAGGTCAAGCGTCGCAGACGCGGGATCGTTCCGCGGAACCGGTCTCGCCGGACGCGACGGTCAGAAGAAGGCGTAGCCGTCGTCGTCGTCCGGGTCCTCCAGCTGACCCGAGGCCCAGGCGGGCGGCACGTCGCGGCGCTGCGGGGCGGCCGGGCGGCGCGATCCGCGCAGCTCGGCCCAGGCGGCTCGGCCCTTGGCGCGCACCTCGTCCGGGTCGGTGCCCTCGCCCAGGAGCGCCGTGCGCAGCTCCTCCTCGCGCTCGGAGATCCCCGCCGCGAGCTCGCCGAGCACACCGCGCGCGGTGCGGCCCACCTTGGCGGCGGTGTCGAACGCCGCGGCCGCGTCCGCGGGCACGTACTGCGCGTAGAGCTTGCGCCCGTAGCGCACGGCCGCCACGGTGACCCCGACGCCGACGCCCATCCAGAACAGGCGCTTCATGCCTTCGTCCTCGAGCGCAGCCCGGACAGGGCGCGCCGCACGCCGTGGGAGAACGCCGCGACCTTGATCATCGGGCCGCCGACGGTCGCGGCGAACAGCGCGGTGAGAGCCGAGACGTTCTGCGAGACGTCGGCCGCGGCCGTGGTGACCTTGTCCACCTTCTCCAGCTGGACGTTGCCCGACGCCACGGCCTTGGCCGCCTCGTCGATGACGGGCAGCGTGTGATCGGTCATCTCGGTCAGTGCGCGCGTCGCGGAGTCGAACGTGCGCCCGAGCTTCACGAGCGGCACGGCGAGGATCCCGACGAGGACGGCGAACCCGAGGGCCGCCAGCAACCCGGCGATCGCGGCGAGCAGCCGCGCGACCTCAGCCACCATGCCGCTCCCTTCCTCGTCGGGCGCCGCGCGCCCGCGTCACCTGGCACACCCTATCGAGCCCGGCGCACCACGTCCGCGCCCCGGCGACGACGACGCCCCGCGTGCCGAGGCAGCGCGGGGCGTCGTGGAGCGGTCGAGGTCAGCGGGCGTAGTACTCGACGACCAGCTGGACCTCGCAGGTCACCGGGACCTCGGCGCGCTTCGGGCGGCGCACCAGCACGGCGGTGAGCTTCTCGAGCTGCACGTCGAGGTAGCCGGGGAGCGTCGGGAGGACGTCGCGGTGGGCCCCGGCGGCCGCGATCTGGAACGGCGTCGTCGGCTGGCTCTTGGGCTTGATCATGATGGTCTGGCCCTCGGCCACCCGCTGGCTCGGGCGGTCGACGATCTTGCCGTCGAGCAGCACGTGCCGGTGCGTGACCACCTGGCGGGCCTGGAGGATGGTGCGGGCGAAGCCGGCACGCAGCACGAGCGCGTCCAGGCGGGTCTCGAGGTCCTCGACGAGCGCCTCACCGGTCAGGCCCGGGGCCTTGCGGGCGTTCTCGTACGCCTTCTGCAGCTGCTTCTCGCGCAGCGCGTACTGGGCGCGCAGCCGCTGCTTCTCGCGGAGGCGGACCGCGTAGTCCGACTCGGTGCGGCGGCGGGCACGGCCGTGCTCGCCGGGCGGGTAGGGGCGCTTCTCGAAGTGCTTGACGGCCTTGGGCGTGAGGGCCAGGCCGAGCGCGCGGCTCAGGCGGACCTGGCGGCGCGAGCGGGTCACGTTCGTCACAGCTGTTCGTTCCTGTCGTTGATGACGTCACACCCACGATCGGGCGGGAGTGCCCGGTGGGCGTGGGGCCGACCATGTGGTGCCCGCGCGAGGCGGGACCGGCTAAGACCCCAGGGAGGTTCGCGTGCGACGAGCGCACGACCAACCCGTTGACTCTACCGGACGCCGGGCCCGCGGCCGAACCATGCGGAGGCCGGACCGGTGCCCCGCGCGGGCGCCTCGTGCCGCACCATGGTGCGCGTGACCACCACCGACGGCGAGCCCGAGGGCGCCGCGGCGGCTCCCGGGCCCACCACGCCCGTCCCGGGCCCGCGGCGCCGCCCGCGCCGCGCGTGGGTCCTCGCGGTCGCCTCGCTGCTGGTGGTGGGCCTGGTGGCGACGTTCGGTGTCCTCACAGTGCAGGTGACCCACCCCCGGTACGACACCATCACCACCGCCGACGCCGTCGTCGTGCTCGGCGAGCCCGACGACCAGGCGCTGGCCCTCGCCCGGCAGCTGCTCGACCGAGGTGTGAGCACGCAGCTCCTGCTGCTCGTCCCGTGGGGATCGCCGACCCTGTGCGGTCAGCCGCCCACCGGGGTCACCGTGACCTGCGTGGTCCCCGACCCGAAGACGACCCGAGGCGACGCCCGTGCCATCGCCTCGGTCGCCGCCGCGCACGGGTGGCACAGCGTCGCGGTCGTCACGTGGGACACGCACGTCACCCGGTCCCGCCTGCTCGTCGAGGCGTGCTTCCCCGGCCGGGTGGCCATGACGGGCTATCGGCTCGACGGCGGCCTCGGCGACGTGGTGCACCAGGTGGGCGGCTACGTGCAGGCGCTCGCCTCGTCGGGCTGCTGACACCGCGACCTCGTCGACGCGAAGGCACCCGGACACGGCACCCCAGGCTCCGTCAACGGCCGTCGAGGAGCTGCCGGATCCGGTCGAGCCGCTCGGCCACCTGCCGCTCGAAGCCGCGGTCGTTCGGCTCGTAGTACCGCGTGCCCACGAGCGCGTCCGGCAGGTACTGCTGGGCGGCGACCGCGTGCGGTTCGTCGTGCGCGTAGCGGTACCCGGCGCCGTGGCCCAGGCGCGCCGCGCCTGCGTAGTGCGCGTCCCGCAGGTGCGCCGGCACCGAGCCGATCCGACCCGCCCGCACGTCGGCCAGTGCGCGATCGATGCCGAGGTACGCCGCGTTCGACTTGGGCGCCGTGGCGAGGTGCACCACCGCCTCCGCGAGCACGATGCGGGCCTCGGGCATGCCGAGGAGCTGGACGGCCTGCGCCGCCGCGACCGCCGTCTGCAGCGCGCTCGGGTCCGCCATCCCCACGTCCTCGGCGGCCGCGATGACGATGCGGCGCGCGACGAACCGCGGGTCCTCCCCCGCGGCGAGCATGCGTGCGAGGTAGTGCAGGGCGGCATCCACGTCCGAGCCCCGCATCGACTTGATGAACGCGCTGATGACGTCGTAGTGCTGGTCCCCGTCGCGGTCGTAGCGCACCGCGGCGACGTCGACGGCCCGCTCCATCGTGGCCAGGTCCACCCGCGCGACCGCGTCGTGCGGCTCGGCGAGCGCCGCGCCCGCGGCCGCCTCGAGGATGGTCAGCGCCTTGCGCGCGTCGCCGCCGGCGAGGCGCAGCAGGTGGTCCTCGGCCTCGTCCGCCAGCTCGACCGTGCCGGCGAGGCCGCGCTCGTCCGCCAGTGCGCGGCGCACCAGGGCCCGGACGTCGTCCACGGACAGGGGCCGCAGCGTCAGCAGCAGGGACCGCGAGAGCAGCGGCGAGTTCACCGAGAACGACGGGTTCTCCGTGGTCGCG
>Ga0187809_10000348_pt1 | contig 26058 bp, 37 predicted proteins | sample NC_wetland_sal_i_8_FD_132415 | JGI IMG/M metagenome (GOLD analysis project Ga0187809, IMG submission 132415) | Wetland sediment microbial communities from Neuse River Estuary, North Carolina, USA - ASW_4 | ecosystem: Environmental > Aquatic > Freshwater > Wetlands > Sediment | place: USA: North...
CCGCGCTTGAGTTCGGTGCGTTGCAGTCGAAATCGCCCTATCTCGCACCGGTTGAGGCTATCGAAGGGCTTGAGAACTATTGGTCTACGGCAAACAGCCAGAATCACGCCTATTTGCCTTACAACCACATGGATGAGAATGGCAATCCCATTCCTCAGCCGCAGCGCCAGCAGCCGCCAACGTCCGCTCCGGTCTATTTGGAAGGGATGCAGGCCGCAGAACATGAAATGATGATGGCCTCGGGCCAGTACGAATCGACGTTCAGCGCGCAGAGCAACGAGATTGCTGGCGTAGCCATTGAGCAGCGGCAGAAGCAAGGCGAAAGGGTCACATTCCACTATCAGGATAATCTCGCCAAGGCCATCCGCTTCACTGGCAAGCAGCTTATCGACCTGATCCCGAAGATTTATGACACGAAGCGCATCATCCGCATCATGGATGAGTCCGGCGAAGAGCAGGCTATCCAAATCGATCCGCGGGCCAAACAAGCATTGCAGCAAGTCGAGGATCAGCAAGAGGCAAAGGTCAAGGCGATCTTCAACCCGAATGTTGGCACATATGACGTGGTCGCGAATGTCGGGCCGAACTTCGAAACACGCCGCGAACGGGCGTTTGATGCTATGACGCAGCTTCTTGCGGCTCAGCCTGTTCTGGCGAGCGTTATCGGCGACCTGTACATGGGAACCGCCGACTTCCCGAGCGCCGACAAGCTGCAAGAGCGGATGCGCAACTGGATCGCTTCTACCAATCCTGGCGCCCTCGAAGCCGGTCCAAGCCCGCAGATGATCCAGTTGCAGCAGCAGTTGCAGCAGGCCGGCCAGTTGATTCAGCACTTGCAAACCCAGTTGCAGGACAAGACGGTTAAGGAAACCATCGAGAAACAGCGAGCAGATATGGACGCGCTCAATCATCTTGCGCTGAGGATGGAGAACGAACGGCAGGACATGGTGAACGCATTCAAGGCGGAATCCGACCGTCTCAAGACGCTTGCGCCGGCACTCGATGCGACGCAATTGTCCGCGATCATCAAGAAATCGGTGGCCGAAATTCTGTCCGCGACTGATCCGGGTCAGGATTTGGACCCGGCGAGGATTGATCCGGCGAATGCATATGCTGAAGGCATCAGAAACGTACTGGCGCCGATCCCAGCGCTAGATCAATTGAACCAGCAAGATGTAAAAGATGCCGCAATCCATCAAATGACAGGCACGCCGATACAACAACCGCAATAACCGGAGAGAATCATGAGCGATATTCAGGCAGATCAGAAAGAAAATACTCAAGCACCAGCGAGCGGAGAGGCGGAATCTACTCAAACTCCCGCCGCGCCCGATACGTCTTGGGTTCCCAAGCGAATCAGCGAGATCACGGCGGCACGTCGAGCAGCAGAAGCGCGTGCGGCTGAGCTTGAGGCCGAGCTACAACGCGTGCGCGCGGCTCAGGCTGCGCCGGCAGACGGCCAGCCCGCCCCCACACCAAACAACCAATCAGTCGAGCAATTGGCCCGCGCCTATGCCGAAAAAATGGTGCGCGAGCAGACGGAAGCCCAGACGATCAATTCGCGCATCGCCGCGATCAATGAGGCCGGAGCAAAGGAATTCGGCGACGACTTCGAAAAGTCCGTGCAAAATTTACAGGTTGCTGGGGTAGGCGGCCCGGATTTCCTGCGCGTAATTACAAACATCCCGAAGGCAGAAGCGGTCGTTACGTGGCTCGGCAAGCCCGAGAACATGAACGAGGCCATGCGCATCGCTTCGATGGATCCGGTTCAGATGGGCATCGAGCTTACGAAAATGTCGAGCAAAGCAGCAAAGGAACTCGGCAAGCAGATCAGCAAAGCTCCGCCTCCGATTGAGCCGGTAGGCGGTGGCGGCGGTGGCGATACGGCTGAGCCAGACCCGAAGAACGTCAAGGAATGGATGGCTTGGCGCGCGAAGAACAAGAAGACTCGCCGTTGATAGGTAGGCAATTTATGGTTAGAATGTTACTTTCTAACGATGAATTGCCGATATGAAAAAATGCACTTCCTGCAAGGAAGAGAAGGATTTCTCTGCTTTTTCTCGCAATCGAAAGGCCAAGGATGGCTATGGAACTTGCTGCAAGGACTGCCACCGCATTTATCAAAAACAATGGCAAGAAAAGAACCGCCACAAGTGCAGATCCTATACGGCAAGATATCGAGAAAAGGTGGGCAATGACAAGGTTCTAGAGGCGGCTCGTATATATCGAGAGGCCAACCGTCAAAAGACCCGCGATGCGGCTTTGCGATGGCAGCGCGACAATCCCGGCAAGGTAAACGCCGCGAATGCCGCGCGGTATGCGGCCAAGTTGCGTGCCACGCCAGGATGGGCCAATCTTGATGAGATAGCAAAATTCTATGAAGAAGCAGAAAGGCTTGCAAAAATTCATGGCGTTGACTACCATGTTGACCATGTGGTACCGCTCAGAAGCAAGTTAGTCTGTGGCCTGCACTGTGAAGCAAACCTTGAAGTCATCCCGGCTTTCGAGAATCGCAGCAAAGGCAATCGACGCTGGCCTGACATGCCATAGCCAATTAGGCCCACGAGAGCCGTGAATCTCGGGTTTAGCCCGTAAAGATAGTTCCTCTAGGGCAGGGACAAAACGCTCAAAGCATCGAGTTTTTTGAAAATTCCTGTTCACTAGGGGTGATATCTTGTCGAGTAATCTGCTTACAATCTCGATGATCACGAACGAGGCCGTTCGACTGTTCACGCAGTCGAATGCCTTCCTTCGTACCGTCAACCGTCAATACGACGACCAATTCGCGCGCACGGGTGCCAAGATTGGCAACACGTTGCGTATCCGCTTGCCGAATGATTACGTGGTCAACACCGGCCCCGCAATCACGCCGCAAGGCACGAACGAGCAGAACACGACGCTGACTGTCGCAACTCAGGCCAACGTGCCGGTTGAGTTCGGCACGGCTACGCGCACGATGAGCCTGGACGACTACAGCGAGCGCATTCTGGCGCCCGCAGTGAACCGTCTTGCGGCTTACGTCGCGAACGACCTGATGAACGTGGCCGCTGCATCGTCGAATATCGCGCCGAACTTTTCGAGCGGAACGACGCTGATTTCGCCCTCGGCCAGCACGTGGCTGTCGGCCGGCTCGATTCTGACGAACAACCTGTCGCCAGCCATGGATCGCAAGATCATCATGGACCCGCTGACGCAAGCCCGTACGGTTTCGAGCTTGGCCGGCTTGTTCAACCCGCAGCGCAAGATTTCGGATCAGTTCGAATCCGGGATGCTGACGACCGATACCCTTGGCTTCGACTGGATGTACGACCAAACGACCGCCGTTCACACGGTCGGCTCGTTCTCGGCCGGCACGGTCAACGGCGCGGGTCAAACGGGAAACACCCTGACGGTCAACGCGATCACCGGCACGCTGAACAAGGGCGATATCATCACTTTGGCTGGCGTGAACGCGATCAACCGTCTGACGGGCCAGGATCAAGGCGTATTGCGCCAGTTCGTGGTGACGGCTAACGTCCTTAACGGCGCTACGTCGATCCCGATCTATCCGGCCATCGTTCCCGCTCCGGCTGCGTTCAACACGGTCACGGCATCGCCCGCCAATAGCGCGACGATCTCGCTCGTGATGGCCGCCAGCACCTCGTATCGCCAGAACTTGGCGTATTACCCGGAAGCCTTCACCTTGGCCACCGCGGACCTGGAAATGCCGACGCAAGGTGTTGTCGAGGCCGCGCGAGCAGAGTTTGACGGCGTTTCGATGCGGATGATTACGGCGTATGACGTGATGAGCGATAATCTTATCACAAGAATGGATATTTTGTACGGGTATGCCGCTATTCGCCCAGAGTGGTCGGTAATTGTGCCGGATGTCTTGTGACCGATTGAGATTTAACGGCGATTGACGTATGCTCCTCGGTGTGTGCTACGTAAAGGCACGTCACCGAGGAGTAGAAAAATGAAGATTTGTTCTGTAGTTGGATGCGGCAAGGAAGCAAAGAGTAGGGGGTACTGCCAGACCCATTACATGCGCCTACATAGGCATGGAACGGTAGAAGCAGGTAGGCCGGACTGGTATGGCACAAAGGCGTCTCATCCGCTTTATGTGACATACAAAGCGGCAAAGCAAACTGGTTTGTTGTGCGATGTATGGCTTGGCGATTTCTGGAGGTTCGTTGAGGATGTTTCTCCGGTCCCAGAAGGAAATTTCAGGCTTAGAAGAAAAGACAAGGGCTTGCCATACAGCAAAGAGAACTGCGAATGGCGCGCCACGGCGATAGAGCGAAGGGATGGAGAAACTGACGCTCAGTTCGCAACGCGACGCAAGAAGATCTACTCTCCATCGACGCCGGAAAAGATTCGCCATAAGGGATTGAAACAGAACCATGGCATTTCGCTTGAGCAGTACAACGCGATGCACGAGGCCCAAGGGGGTGTTTGTGCAATATGCGGGCGCCCTGAAACGAAGACTGGAGGCGCCAACAGAAGTCTGATGGCTTTAGCCGTAGATCATTGCCACAAGACGCGCCAATCGGGCAAGTCGAACGGCATCAGAGGTTTGTTGTGCTCAGCCTGCAACATCGGGTTAGGCAAGTTTGATGACGATGCGGATCTTCTTCGCAAGGCTGCGGCCTATGTGGAGAAGTATCGCGAATAGGATTCCTCCTCCGGCGAGTGTTGGGGCCGGGTGTTCACTCCCCGGCCCATTTTTTGGGGTAACAAATGGCTCTGATTGCTCGGTTCGAGACGAACTCGGTCAACATGCGAAATTTTGAGTCGGAGTACGTCTATCGCGAGTATCCCAAGTGGGTAAAGCTCGCGGACGGAACCGACATTCTCGTTAAGAACGAGGATGAAGAAGCGGCGGCGGTTAGCGAATCGACGGTCGAGGCCGGGTACGACAATCTGCGCGACGCGCTCATGCAAGAGGCCAAAGCATTAGGTCTGAACCCGCATCACCGGACGGGAGCGGACAAGCTCCGCGAGATGGTCGAGGCGGCTCGTAAATCGTCCCTCTAGGAGTTTCCCTCGTGAAAAAGGTTCTTCTCTCTCTGCTCGCTTTCGTGAGCATCATCTGTTCGCTTCCTGCTCATGCTCAGTTCAACCCGAGCAATGGCTTCCAGACCATCAGCAATCAGTGCGGTACGTACTTCCTGCAAGGGACCACGTACTACAACGCGCAAGGCACGTCGCTTGGCTCGACGTTGCCCGTCTGCGTGCCCTCGGTGACGGTGCAGAACGCGAGTGCTCTCATCTACATCCCGGCCAAGTACACGAATGCGACCCTTCCGGCTTGTAGTTCGGCTACATCCGGCATGGTGGCAATCGAGACGGATGGCGCTTCATCGCCGACGTACAACGCCACGGCGAGCGGTGGTGGGTCGGTCGTGCTGACGGTTGTTTGCAACGGCACTAACTGGACGAATCACTGATTCGAGGCTGAAATGACCGTACCTGTCCCGACGACCCCGCGCGACATTATCACGCTCGCCCTTAAAACGGCGAACGTGGTGGGCGTCGGGCAGGTGGCCTCAGCAGAAGACATCAACGATTCGTTCAATCTGCTGAACATGCTGATGGCGCAGCTTCAACGGCGCCGGTACTTCGTCTACCAGCTCATCACGACCGGTCTTGTTGCGACCGGAGCGCAGTCATATACGGTTGGCCCGGGCGGGAACTTCAGCATTCCCCGCCCCGCAAAGATCGAATCGGCATTCTTCCGGCAGTTGTTCAACAACGTCCAACCGGTCGATTACCAACTTGAAATCCTTCGATCAACCGAAGATTATAATCGCATATCGCTCAAGTCGCTGAACGCGTTCCCTCGCTATGCGTTCTATGACATGGCATATCCGATTGGGAATCTTTTCGTCTGGCCGCTTCCGAGCAACCAGTATGAGATCTTCATTACGACGATGCTGCAATTGCAGCAGTTCACGAACGTCGGAGATACGCTGGCGCTCCCGCCTGAGTACTCGGCGGCGCTCATGTGGAATCTGACGCTTGAGCTTTACCCGTTCTATGGGCTTCCAGTCAACCCGGTTGTCGAAAAGAAAGCCGAAGCATCCCTTCGCATCATCGAGGAATCGAACGTCGCCATCCCGCAGTTGCAAGTGCCGCCGGCTTTGAGGAATAACAGGGGCTCGACCTATAACATCTATGGCGATTATATGATCGGTAGCTCGCCATGAAGATGCCCCTTACGACCGGGGCTTATCAGGCGAAATCGCTCGTCGCAGAGGCGCAGCGCTGCATCAATCTTTACGCCGAGAAAAATCCTCCCGACTCTCCGTTTCCCTTCACGTATTACCCGACGCCTGGGCTGACGACGCTTGCCACGGCGACGCCTACGACTGGTCTTGGCTGGCGCGGATTGTATTGGGCCTCGAATGATGCCTTGTATGGCGTCTGCGGCTCGTCCGTGTACGCGATCAGCTCGACATGGGCATTGACGCACCTGGGCGATATTGCTTCGCAATCTGGTCAAGTGGCAATGATCGACAACGGAACGTATCTCGTGATCGTTGACGGGTCATCGCAGGGATGGACGGTTCAGCTTTCAAATAATGCGTTTGCATCGCTCGTTTCGACGGGATTCGTAGGGGGCGACACCGTTCAGTTCATGGACGGGTATTTGATCCTGAACTCTCCCGGTACGAATGAATGGTACATTTCGGTTGTCAACCAAATCACGTTTGACGCGTTGTTTTTCGCTTCGAAGTCGGGCTTCTCGGACAAATTGGTAGGCGTGGGCGTGACAAAGCGCTACGTCTATCTGTTCGGCCAGCAAACGACCGAAGTCTGGTTCGATGCTGGCGATACCCCGTTCCCGTTTGATCGCCTTCCGGGCGTCTTCATGCAGTACGGCATCACATCGGTCAATTCCCTAGCACAGATGGACGGCGACCTGTATTGGCTTGCTCAATCTCCGCAGGGGAATGCGATTGTCTGTCGCTCGCAGCAGTTCAATGCGGCGCATATCTCGACGTTCGCGCTTGATGCGGAGATGCAGACGTATTCCGACCTCGACCAAGCCATCGGCTTTACGTATCAGATCGAAGGGCATTTCTTCTATGTGCTGACGTTCCCAGCAAGTGATGTGACGTGGCAATTTGATTTGAGCAATCAGCAGTGGAATCAGCTCGCTTGGGTCGATAACAACGGCATCTTGCATCGCCACCGGGCGAATTGCTATGCATTGGCTTATGGTCAGCCGATCGTGGGAGATTGGGAAAACGGCAATCTGTACCTGTGGGACCAGAACGCTTACACCGATGCAGGTCAGCCTATCGCGCGGATTCGCTCCTTCCCGCATGGCGTAGATGATGCGTCGGATCGGATTCATTACCAGGAATTCATTGCCAACATGGAAGTCGGCAACGGCGCTGGGAATGTCCCGGTCCCCGTCTTTCTGCGTTGGAGCGATACCCGAGGACAGTCGTGGGGCAACCCGGTTCAGCGATCTCTTGGTCTTGAAGGCGAGTATGTGAAGTCGGTCCAGTGGCGACGCCTTGGCATGGCCCGAGATCGTGTGTTCGAAATTTCGTGGTCCGCACCTTGCAGGACTGCTCTGTTGGGGGCCTGGGTTGACGCTCAGTCGAACAACCAATGAGCAATCTTCATGCAAACGTACCGCTTGTTAATGTCCCATTTGTGGATAAGAACGGGAATGTCACTGAATCGTGGTTTTTGTTTCTGATCCAACTTTGGCGGCGCAGCGGCGGCAATGCGCCGATCCCGTCAAATCTGACGATTGCTGATGTATTAGCCTTAGAAGAGACTTTTTCGCCTGTTCAGTCTATTATTGGACAAGATGGGCTAGTCGGCGAAACCACGTTTGGTTCGGTTGGTCCGGTTGACGCGTTAGGCGAAATGGCGCTCGCGACTTCTTCGGCCGATAGCTCGATTGTGGATATGGTCTTCGCTCCGGCGCAATCGGCTGAGATGCTGGACAAGACGTATTCGAGCGGAACTGATTTCACGCCTGGGGCGACAACGGCACTAACGCTGCCGACGACATTTTCGAACGCACAGCAGTTGTGGGTGTTTTTTGATGGCGTCTTCCAGGGCGACGACCAGTACTCGCTGTCTGGAGCAACACTGATGTTCACAAGCGCCATTCCGGTCGGCACGAGCAAAGTTTATGTGAAGGGGCTGAGATAATGCAACGAGTACCCGTTTCGATCGCAGCGACGCAGCTTGGAACGAGCGCCAGTACACTTTATACGGTCCCTACTGCGACGACGGCGACGATTTCGAATTTTTCTTTCGCGAACACATCGGCTAATCCTGTTCCGATCACTGTCTATAACGTTCCGAGTGCGGGTACAGCCGGAACGGGGAACGTGATTGTTTCCGGCTACACGTTGTCGCCGGGACAGACATATGTGCCGCCCCAATTGATCGGTCTGAATATGGCCGCAGGGGCGACATTGCAAGCATTGGCGGGAACCGCCGCCGTTATCAACGCGCAAGGTGGCGCGTACCAAACCACAGGTTCATAGGGAGATACACCGTGACGAACTATCTTGGCGTTGCAACCGATGATGCGGTTTTGAATTCGCTTAAAATGAAGGGCGCAGGATCGACTACGATCGCGGCGCTCTATCACTTGCAGGCGACGCTTTCACCTGCCGCCGTAGCGGCAAATACTACCGCTGAACAGACTTTTACCGTATCAGGATTGGCTGTTGGTGATTATGTGGATGTGAACAAACCATCTACGCAAGCCGGCCTTGGTATCGCTCAATGCAGAGTTAGCGCAGCAAACACGCTAGCTATTGCATTTTCGAACAATACGGCATCGCCCATCACCCCGACCGCGAGCGAGGTGTATCAAATCTTTGGTGCGCGCTGATGCGCAATTTCTTAAAAATTGCCGAGGGCGTCAACGTCACGCCCTTGCTCAATGCAATCTACCGCAAGCCGGACTTGTGGAAGGCGGATGACTTCTTGCGCAAGTTTCCGCAAGGGCCATTCGGCGAGACGGATACGATCTACCTTCGGTTTCAGGATCATGTGAAGGTCGATACGGACGAAGAGTTGGAGCTTTACAAGCAAAACAAACTGGCCGGCTATGACCTCCATGAGTGCCCCTGGCGACCAGAGATCAACGAATTGCCAGAAGCTCGCGCCTTGATCATGGCGTTGATGACCTCAACAGGCGCAACGCGACTTGGTAGGTGCATGATCAATCGGATTGTGCCAGGAGGGAAGATTTTCCCGCACGCTGATTCGAAATGGCACGCGGAGTATTGGGATAGGTATCACGTCGTCGTGCAATCGGAGCCTGGAAACGTGTTTCGGTGCGGCGATGAACAGGTTTGGATGCGCCCGGGTGAGGTTTGGTGGTTTCAGAATTCGATTGAGCATGAGGTTTTGAACAACAGTGCCGAAGATCGAATCCATATCGTCGTGGACTTGAGGTTTTGATGCTGACCTTTGCCATCGAGCGCTTTTCGGACGTGTACGGTGAGCTTTTGCCGTTGCTCTATGAGCACTATGCCGAAATCTCGACACACAAGGATCATGGTGTTGAATTGGAGCCGCAGGTTGGCGTGTATCGAGCGCGTGAGACTGATGGCTCATTGATGATGGTGATTGGTCGAGAGACAGGACAGATCGCGGCGTACTTCGTGTGCTTCATTGCTCCGGGGCTTCATTACGCATCGTGCCTCACGTGCTCGCCCGACATTTTTTACGTGCGGCCGGATTTGCGCATGGGACGCACAGGAATTCGCATGTTCAAGTTCGTCGAGGCTGAATTGCGGCGACGGGGTGTGAAGCGATGGGCAGTCGGCAGCAAGGTCGAGCATGACGCATCGGCGCTCTTTCGTTATCTCGACTTTCAGCCTGTCGAAACGACATACGAGAAGTGGCTATAGGGAGAAATCATGGTCGCAGCAGCTGTAGGAGTAGGATCGGCGGTGGCGGGCATCGCTGGCTCGGCCATGCAATCGTCTGCCGCATCGTCTGCCGCTGATACGCAGGCGCAAGCAGCGAATAACGCCTCGCAGTTGCAGTGGCAACAGTTCCAGCAAATGCAGCAGAACTTGCAGCCTTACATGCAACTCGGGCCGCAGAATATCCCTGGATTGCAGTCTCAGCTTGGCCGCTTGCAAGGCATGCAGTTCTCGTTCAACCCCACCATGCAGCAGCTTGAGAAAACGCCGGGGTATCAGTTCACGCTCAATCAAGGTCTGAATACAGTCAACAATCAGCTTGCGGCCAAGGGGCTGAACCTATCAGGTGCGCAGGCTCGGGGAATTGCTGACTATACGACTGGACTCGCCAGCAACACCTATCAGCAGCAGTACCAAAATGCATTGCAGAACTTTATGACGAACTATGGGGTTCAAAGCGATGCATACAATCGACTTTCGGGCCTCGTCGGGCTTGGCGAGAATGCTGCGGCTGGGGTTGGAAACGCCGGCCTTCAAACAGCTACTCAGGCGGGCAACTTCCTGACTTCGGGCGCAAATGCGCTGGCAGCCGGTCAAATTGGTTCGGCAAATGCCCTAGCTGGCGGCTTGGGTTCCGCTGCTCAGGGCGGATTGCTGTACGGCTTGATGGGGAATCAAATGGGTGGTAGCAGCGGTGGATTTTACGGAAACCCGTTCAGCACCGGCCTATCGTCGCCTCAGATTCAGGCGCCGGCCGGATTGAGCGCATTCGGATACGGGAGCTAAGATGCCGATTGATCCATCTATCCCGCTGCAAATCAAGCCCATTCAATCTCCGCTCGAAAGCATTCAGGCTCCCGTTCAGGCGGCTGCCGGGCTGCTTGCGCTCAAACAAAATCAGCTTCAACTCGGAGCGAATCAGGCCATCTCGCAGGCTTACGCTCAGTCCGTCAATCCTGACGGGACGGTCGATTTCAACAAACTGCAATCGCTTGCCGCGCAATCTGGTGCTGGGGCTTTCCTGCCGCAGTTCATGGGGCAGCTCGCACAGCAGCGCAACTCGCAGCAGCAGTACGACGTTTCGAAACTCGACATGGCGCTCAAACAACAGCAGTCGATCCGAGGCATGATCGGCTCGCTTGCTGTTGACCCGGCCATCGGCAAGCAAGACATGTCACAAAAGATCGCATCTCAAATTTCTGATGCAGTCCAATCCGGCATCCTGCCGCTTGATCAAGGGGTTCGCGAGATTCAATCGATTCCGAGTGATCCATCCGCCCAAGCCGGATGGATTCAGAACCATCTTATCAACTCGCTTTCGGGTGAAGCGAAGTTGCAAGCGCTAATGCCTCAAAACGTTCAGGTCAATACGGGCGCCGGAACGGCATTGCTCAATCGCAATCCGATGACGGGTCAAACGACGCCTGGAACGTTCGTTCAAAGCACGCTTTCTCCCGCTGAACTCGCAGCCCCGAAAACGATCATCGGCCCGAACGGCGAACAACGCCAAGTGACGACCGCTGAATGGCTTCAAATGCAAGGCCAGGGGGGCGCCGCGGGTATTCCGGGCGCGTCTGCTGGTGGCTATACCGGGCGCATGACGAGCCCGACTCAACCGGCCGGCGCTCCGGGCGTGCAATCGGGATTGTCTCCGGCCCAGCAGGCCGCATCTACCGCTCAGGGCGCTACGTCCAATACTGCCGCGCAGACACTCCACGACGCGGCGGCAGACGCTCCTATGCGCCTCAATTTGCTTGAAAACGCACGCGACGCGTTGACCGTAGGTGTTGATGCGAACGGCAATCCTATCAGCACCGGCCCAGGTTCGGACTGGCGCAACACGGCAAAATCGTTCGTCAACTCACTGGCCCCGGGCGTCGCTCAAAAATTAGGATGGACGGGCGACGTGCAGAGCTTCGACGAGTTCAAGAAGATTCTGACAAACTACGCCTCTAGCGTTTCTGGATCACTAGGTACCGGAACTGATGCACGATTAAATGCAGCAGTGACGGGAAACGCCAATCCGAACATTTCGACGTTGGCGAATCAGGACATTCTCACGAAGACGATTGCAGCAGAGAAGATGCGTGCGGCGCAGGACTACGCATTCCAAAACTCGGGTTTGACGACGGACAAGTTCAATACGTGGCAGTCACAATGGAACAAAGCTGTCGATCCGCAGACGTTCGTTTTCGCCTCGATGACGCCAGATCAACAACAGCAATTCATCAAACGTCAATCTCCGACGCAGCTCGCGCAGTTTAAGCAGAGCCTGGGAAATCTTGTGCGCGCTGGCGTTCTTCAGATGCCGCAAGCGTCTGCTCCCGCTGCTGCGGCGCCCGCTCAACCGCTTCCGCCTTCCGGGGTCCCGCGATGAGCAAATACGATTCGATCATTCAATCGGCGGCGCAAGCTTATAACGTTGATCCCGCTTTGATCCGCGCCGTCATTCAGACGGAATCGAGCGGAAATCCGAATGCCAAGTCGTCGGCCGGAGCGGTCGGTCTTGGGCAACTCATGCCGGCCACGGCTCAAGCGCTCGGCGTCAAAGACCCGACCGACCCGAATCAGGCTATTCCGGCGATTGCAAATCTGCTCAACGAAAATCTCACGCGCTACGGCAACGTGCCGGATGCTTTGCGCGCGTACCATGGCGGAACCGATCCTAAGAATTGGGGACCGTTGACGCAGGCTTATCCGCAACAAGTGCTTTCGAAGATCGGCGCGCAGCAACCTGCTCAACCGCAGACGTTGCCGGGTATTCCAGTTTCCGCCCCCGCATCTGGCGGTCAAAGCGACGATGCGATCTTTTCGGCCTTCTCTGGCGGCCAAGCCGCTCCCGCTCAAGCGCAAGGGCCGCAATCGGACGACGCGATCTTCGCTGCGTTTAGCAAAGGTGCGGCTCCGGCTCAGACGGCTCAACCTGCTCAAGCTCAAGCACCTCAGGCAGCAGAACAGCCCGGAATGCTTTCTTCGCTCGGCGCTGGGTTAGGCCGCGGGGTTCAGGAAACCGTTCTCGGTGGGCAGCAGCTTATCGGCCATGCACTACAGTCGGTCGGGTTCAACAATGCCGGCCAATGGCTCGTCAACGACGCGAATAAAGGATTGCAGACTGGCGCGCAAGAAGTCTCGCCATACCAGCAAGCGCATCCGATCGTAACAGGTGCCGGCCAACTTGGCGGCTCCATTGCTGCTACTGCTCCGCTCGGAATGCTCGCGCCCGCCGCCAAGACGCTTGGAGGCATGGCGGCTATCGGGGGAGTTACGAGCGCCGCAACAGGCGCATTATCTCCTGTCGATCCCAATTCCCCTGATTTTTGGTCACAGAAGGGAAAGCAGATTGGTATAGCCGGTCTCGCAGGCGGCATTATGTCTCCCGTGGCTGGTGTCGTCGGGCGCATGATTTCCCCCAACACTTCGCCGGAAGTTCAGGCCTTAATGCAAAAGGGCGTGACGCCCACCCCCGGACAGATTCTTGGAGGTGCCGCAGCAACGACAGAAGAAAAGCTCACGAGCGTTCCAGTGCTCGGCGATCTCATTAAGAACGCTCAACAACGGGCGGTACAGGATTTCAATCGGGCAACGTACAACGACGCTCTTGCGCCTATCGGACAAACGTTACCGGACAATGTGCCGGTCGGATCGGCTGGCGTGGACTATGTGAAGAACCAGATCGGCAAAGTTTATCAAGCCATCGAGCCGAAAGCTTCGTTCGTCGCCGATCAAAATTTCTCGAATGATGTCGAGGCTATTCGAAACCAGCTTTCACAAGCCGCTCCGGCCGCGCTCCCTCAGTTCGACAACATCGTGAAGAACCAGATCGCGAGCAAGGTTTCTGGTGGCGTTCCTTTCGGAGCAAATGACATTCCTGTAGGCGGCACGATGAACGGCTCTCAGTGGGGCGATACACGTTCCATGATTGCCAATTTGTCTCGCAAGCAGACCATCGGGAATGCCGATGCCGACAAATGGGCGCTTTCTGATGCTCTAGATGACTTGAACAAGTCGGTCAACGATGCCGTTGGGCGCTCCAGTCCGCCAGATGTTCTCGCAGACCTTCAGAAAGCTAACGCAGGATGGGCGAACTACAAGCAGATTGAAAAGGCGGCTGGATCGGTCGGAGCCTCTAACAAAGGCAATATTTTCTCGCCTGCACAGTTTACTTCTGCGGTCCGGGCTGGCGCAACTTCGGCACAGCGAGCAACGAATAGCGGATTGAATGCCGACTTAGGCCAAGCGGCGCAATCGGTTTTGGGAAACAAATATCCCGACAGCGGGACCGCCGGACGCGGGCTTTTGGCATTGCTGACAAGTGGCGGATTGGGCGCCGGACTAGCGACTGCACCCGGATCGACGCTTGCGGGATTGGCTGGAATCGGAGCGGCCTCGTTGCCTTATACGAGGCTAGGACAGCGTGCGACGGCTGCGCTGTTGACAGCGCGCCCACAGTTTGCCCAACCGGTAGGGAATGCTGTTACGGGTCTCGGACGCTTGATCGTACCCGGGAGCTTGCCTGCGCTCCTTTCTGGCGGCTGACGCGCATTTCAGGCCATAGACAACCGAAACACCTAACGAAGTACCGACAGCACGAAAAACGTCATATTCAGTCATGGGGAACCTCTAAAAAATGGCCGGCACGATCCTACCTCAAGCAGTCGAAACGTTCGTTGATGCGAACGGCAAGCCCCTGGCCGGTGGTTCGGTGTATATGTACATCCCGAACACAACCACGTTTAAAAACACGTGGCAAGACCCGGCGCTGACGATCCTGAACACCAATCCGATCATCCTGAACGCAAGCGGTCAGGCGATCATCTGGGGTACTGGAAGCTACCGCCAACAGGTGTTTGATGTCAATAACAACTTGATATGGGACCAAGTGACCGAGGACACATCATCCGGCCTTCTTGGCAACATGACCGACGATACGTTCGTTGCCGGAACCGATTTTACGCCTGGAGCCACGACGACGCTGACACTATCGGTTGCCCCGGGTTCGATACAGAACACTTGGATCTATTTCGATGCGGCCTATCAGGCGGATAACTCCATCGCTTCTCTCAATGGAACGACACTGACTTTCAACGCACCAATTCCAATTGGGACGCAGCTTGTCACGGTCAAAATAGGATCAACGGTAGCCATCGGAACACCCGGAGATGGAACGGTGACAGATGCCACTGTCGCTGCGAATGCGGGCATTAAAGGGACGAAGATAAATTTCCAGTCGTCCTTTGCTGGCACCGTTTCCAGGACGGTTCAAAGCAAACTGAATGAGTTTGTCAGCGTTTTGGACTTTGGCGCAGTTGGTGACGGTGTCAATGACGATACCGCGGCTTTTAATGCTGCCGCTACTGCTTGCTCCGGAAGATCAATATTCGTACCGGACCCGCCTGTAAACTATGTAATTTCAAATCTGGTGACGTTGCCGGCAAACACGATCATGTTCGGCGAAGGGAAGTTCACCACGAAAATTTTCAAAAAGGGCAACAACGACATGTTCAGCCTTGGTGACGGGGCTGGATTACGTGAAGTTTGGATCGATGGCCAGGGCGCAACCAATACCGGCGGTCAAGGTATTGTGCTCAATTCGACAGATGGACATCAGTCCCTAGTGGATTGTCGCGTTATCAACTTCCCTGACTTGTGCGTCAATTTCCCGAACACTCAGGTGGGTTCGCAGTTCATCGCTTTGAACTGTGAATTCAATCAGTACGGGGCGACCTCGGGCAGCAATAGATTTGCAATCGGCATGCATGACGCCGCCCAGCTTTCTGCGGTCCCTAGAACGTTCATCGGCTGCGAATTCGAAGGAACGCCCTCGTTCAATTTCGGCGGCTGCAATGACGTATTCGTTTCCGGGTGCTTTACAGGCGATCTGAACTACACCCTAAATTCTCGCGGTGTGCAGATTGCGAACAGCCGCATTGCCAATCAGACGGCACTTTCTATCTACGGTCACAATCATACGATCGTCGGCTGCGATGTCAATCCGCAGATCACATTGACGCCTGGCGTCGATAACTGCCACATCGGGCCGAACAGCTTGAACAATGCGCCCATCATCGATAACAGCGGCAATGGTCGAAACCAGCTATTTGACTGGAACACGAACTACACACCGACCCTGTCCAGCGCAGGCACACAGCCAGCAATCGGCAATGGCACCATCGCCGGTCGTTGGCTCAGAACCGGGAGCCTGATCAAGGTATCGATCCAATTCGCCCCTGGATCGACGACTACATTCGGAACGGGTGAACTCCAATTTTCCCTTCCTACGCCGAACACCAGCGATGTAAGCCAACTCGGCACTTGGACGATAAACCACGGCGGGACGATATACACAGGGGTTGGGGTGGTTTCGGCCAATGCTCAAGTGATTGGCCTATTGCGCGATACCTCTGGCGCCGTGACCGGTACATCGCCGGCAATTTGGGCTGCCGGGGATTTATTCAATATCGACGTTTCATATTCGGCGGGAGTCTAAAAAATGAGAAAGATTTTCGGAGTTTTCTGTTTTTTCATCAGCATGATCGCTCATGCCGCAACGACCATTCCGGTTCAGCTTATCAACCCGACCGGTTCATCGAGCGGGCAAGCAATCGTCTCTACCGGGGCATCTAGCGCGCCTGCTTGGGGCGGTGTCGGGGTTAATGGCATCGCTGCTCTCGCGGCAAACACCGTGCTGGCGAACGCGACCGGTTCGAGCGCATCGCCGACCGCCTTCGCGATGCCGAGTTGCACTACTGCGCTTGAATGGGTAAGTGGCTCGGGGTTTGCGTGCAATTCTTCGGGCGCGTTCACAACGCTATCGGCCACTGGCGCGATCACTCCATCGCAGACGGCCGGAATCGTAGGTACGACGACGAACAACAATGCGAATGCAGGCAGCATTGGGGAATATCAAACCAATACGACTACTGGCACGTCCCTTTCTACTGGTGTGGCAGCGAATTGCACAAGCTTATCTCTCACGGCCGGAGATTGGTCGGTATCTGGGGTAGTGCATTTCGTTCCGGCTGGTTCTACCACGGTCACGTATATTGCGGCGGGCATCAGCACCACATCAGCAACCTTCGGAAGCTTTGGAACTTTTGTCCAATCCGGGCTTACATTCACGACCGGCTCGCCGCAAGATATTTCCGCTCCGACAGTCAGAATCAGCATCGCATCGACCACTACCGTGTATCTAATCGGAGACTCGAGCTTTGGCGTTAGCACGATGACCTGCAACGGTTTCATCGCGGCGCGTCGAATCCGCTAAGAATTTGAATGAAACGGGGAATTCATGGACTACGACATGGCAATCACTGAACTCAGGAGTCGTCAGGCGGCGGCAGAAGTCGCTATCGTGAATCTCAATGAGCGCGTGACCAAGCACGATGAAATCATCGAATTCCTGGCCACATCCGTCGAGTTCCTGACCAACTCCGTCGCGACGCGGGAAGATTTCGCTGGCCTGCGCGGCGACCTTCGGGAGCGAGATGAAATCGCCGCGGAACGGATGGACTACTACCGCGATCGTTTGCTCGAAATGGAGCGGAAGCATGCGGACGACCTCGCCAGCCGCGCATCTCAGGCCACGTCGAATGAAGGCAAGTTCAATCGGCGCATGACGTGGGCGATGACGATCATGTTCCTGGGCGAACTGATCCTCGGCTGGATGGGCTTGCACCATGGAAAGTGAGGGTCCATTGCTAAAACGTCTGTACCTTCGGTTCCGAAGCCCGAAGGTATTTGTCGTCGCCCTATGCACCTTCATCGCCACGATGTTCACGCTGCATTTCGGCTTCGGTTATGACGCAGATTGGGGTGGAACGAATCTCACGCTGTCCATTGAGGCGTCCGTCGCTAGCGCAGTGATTACGGCGGCGTTTCCGGAAATGATCCGGCTGCTGCGCTTCATTATCGACCGCCTGGAAGATTTGCATACGATTGCCGTCGAAACCCGGCGCATCGCCGCTGACGTGCAAGAGCACGGCCTGATGATCGAAAAGACGCTCAAGGGGGTCCTGCTTATCGCCGAGGCCCAGCGAGACATGCTGATGGATCACAAGGCGCTCCTGCAAGCGTTGAACGAGGGCGACGCACGAATTCTGAAAGCTCTCACTGAAGGAGAAGGCAATGGACCCGGCCAATGAAGCGCAGCTAGTCCAAGAGTTGCGTCGCGATGAAGGCGTGCGCTATGTGCCCTACGAGGACACCATGGGTATCCCCACGGTCGGCGTAGGCCACAACCTGCGCGCATCGCCCCTGCCGGCTGGGTGGGCGTACCCGCTCACCGACGATCAGGTTAATGCGCTGCTCGACCAAGACTTGCAGAACGTCTATCACGACCTCGACCGAAGCTTGCCGTGGTGGACGCAGTTGTGCAATGTGCGTCAGCGCGTGCTCGCGAATCTCGTTTTCAATATGGGTATCAATGGAGTACTGACATTTCGAAACACGCTAGCAGCAGTACGCCAGGGCCGATATGCGGATGCCAAGGCAGGAATGCTCGCGTCGAAGTGGGCGACGCAGGTCGGTGCGCGGGCGATACGGCTCGCCGACATGATGGAGCAAGGCGAGAATTACGCGGCCGGCGCCGCATAGGAGAAAGTCATGAGCGGATGGACCGACGCCCTGAGCGTCGTAGAGAAGTTGGCGCCTACCATCGCCACATGCGTTGGGGGGCCGCTTGCCGGCGGTGCTATTGCCGCCCTGGAAGGCGTGTTCGGCCTTACGCCGGAGCAGAACGCATCGATCGACGATCGGCAGAGCGCGGTCGCCGCAGCGATCAGCGGCGCGACGCCCGAGCAGCTCGCAGCGATGCGGGCCAAGGATCAGGATTACGCGCTAGGCTTAGCTCAGGCCGGGTTTAAGGATACCGAGACGCTTGCCAGCTTGGTGGTGCAAGATCGCGTCAGCGCGCGAACGATGGAAGTCTCAACGCGCTCGATTATGCCTCCGATCATGGGTTCCGCAATCATCCTCGGGAGCTTAGGTGCTGCCGCAGCCATTCTTTTTGGCAAAGTAAGCATGGCCGATACCACTACGGCTACGATGGTCGGGACGGTGCTTGGCTACCTTTTCAGTGAGGCTAAGGCGGTCCTCTCGTTCTACTTCGGATCGACAAGCGATACCGCGCAGGTCAACGACCTTCTCGCCAAATCGACGCCACCCGGAGGCCAGCAATGAACAAGATCGGCCGCTATCTCCTCAATCTTGCTGCTCGACGAGGCGGCCAATACGATCCTCGGCGGCTCGCCGAATGAGACGATTTCGGAGCGATCTGCAAAAGCACGCGCGGCCGGCCGTCGATGGGGATGCGTGCTATGCGGCCTTCTCAACAAGATCAATCCCGGCCACTGCGACCGGGCGTTGACCTCGACCATTGGCGATGATGCGGTAATACCAGATGGTGAGTGACTACCCCTCCTTAGTCTTAAGGGCGCGGATGGCGTCAAGTTCTCCTTGTAGCTCGTCAATGCGCACCTGAAATTGATGTGTTGTTCGCCCTCCTCCCCACGGCTTAGGGCCGGCCAACCTATATCCCGTCTCGCCATCCCCAATGCTTAGAGAGGGGCCTTCGCATCCTGAGATCACCTCAATAAAAACGTGTCCGCTCTTGAGTTCCATCATTCCCCCTTGACCTGAGCGCGGGCGAGCAGGGCTGCTTCAATGCAATTCCACACGTCCTCGAACGAATAGCTGCACCCATGACGATATTCGCCGCAGGCCTTTTGAATAGCCTCGATAACTTGGCCCTCCGTCAACTCCACCCGCTTGCTCTCGGCTGGCTGCGAGGCGGCAGATTTCAACCTCTCGATTTCAGCGATCACATCAGAATGATCGCAGTCTTCGGGAAGATCAAGGGCCACGCGAACATCATCCATTTCCTGTGCTTGCTCTTTCACGGTCGCGCTTAAAGCCCATTCTGGCGCTCCGCTACCGCCCATCTTCGCCCCGTTATCGCCAATGGGGGCGGCGTAGATAGCAACGGTATTTTTGCCGCCCTGTATGCTGTGCGTCTCCATTTGGACTGCGCCGTATTCCTTGAGCAGCTCAAGATCACGTGGGTTGACCCAGCCGAAGGGTTTCTGCCCCGTCGCACCGGCAGACTGGCGGGCGGCTTTCGTTGCTGCAAGCCACGCAGTGTTCCAAAACGATAGCGCGACCGTTTCTACGTTCGGATCGCCTTCGAACCACCAGCCCTTTAGATGTGCGGCGTATTTCGCCTCTCGTTCTTCACTCATCGCTTTCCCCTTTCGCAGCGGCGCGGTCGATGCGTTCGCGCGCCCAATCGAGCATGTTCGTGTTATCCGGGCATCCAAGGTCCATGCACATGTTCATGAATTGCTCGCCGATGCGCGCATAGTCCTTTGCGAGTCGTTGCTCGACCGCTTCGCTCATCGTCGGGGCAGTGGCGCGATAACCTGGAAGCGTGTTCTTTGCGATTGCAACATCGAACGCAGAATCAACGATAGCCCGCATCGTCACCATGTCTATGAAGCGATTGCGGACTTGCAACTGATAGGCGACTTCACCGCGAACCGCATCCAAGCGAGCACATTCCAAATCTTCCCGCCCCTCATCAGGCGCAGCGCTGGACGCTTCTATGCACCAGCGCCCAAAAGCTTTGACTTGTTCCGGGCTGCTAATGTCAAAGTGCTCAAGTGCAACATTCATTTCAGCGTCAGTCAGCATGACAGTCTCCTTTGTAGCGATACACGCCTTTGCCGGTCCCATCGCACCAGGGGCATTGCTCATAGCGGCCGAGCCAGCCAATGCCGCCGCAGTGTTTGCACACTTTCATTGACCGTCTCCTTTGGCGGCGAGGACGCGCTCGGCCTGCGCTTTCATGCGGCGTGCCACGGCTATTTCATGGTCCCAATAAGCCGCAGAATTGGTATCGCGCACGGCTTGTGCCTCCCGTCGTTGAGCTGCAAAACTTGAGACGATGCTGTCGTGATGACTAACAATGTCCATCAAGCATTCACGCGCATCGTCGCTCAACTCGCGTGTCGCTTGCTGCTCGCTGGCGGGTTGCGCATAGGTGTTGTACTTGCACCGGCATCCCGCGCAAATGTCGGCCGGGTCGCACGACGATTCGGGCTCGCTGGCGGGTTGCGGGGCGGCGAGTCGGTCCTCAATCAGATGAATCGCGCGGAATATAGGATTGTTCGCATTCGACCATTCCCCAACATCGGCGCCCAGTAGCTCGGCTACCTTGTTCGCCAGCGTCGTACTCATATGCTCAAAGCTATCGCGCTCGTCGATCAGTTGAGACACTTCGCGCTCGCGCTGCTGATACTCCACCGGCTCCCCTGCCACCGCCTCGGATGCGCGGGCGAGTGCGGCGCGATAGCCAGCCAAGAAGCAAGGGCGCGAATTCAAGCCTGGCATTCCGGGAATCCGTTTCTGCTCGTCAAGATGGTCTTCCCAGGCTCGCTCAGCGTACGTCGCATCCCGCGCCCCCGCCTCGACGGATTGCTCTGCGTCGCCACACGATGCTTCATCCGCGAACTGGATCGACAAGTCCACTATATCGAGCATTGCCTTCGCTTCCGGCGTTTGTGGTGGTCGGTCATAGGCCGCATGTAGCCATTTCGCAGCATCTTTCAAGATGCTCAGCAGCGGATTGCGCGCCCCCGCCTCGGCGGCCGGCGCTTGCTTCGTTTCCTTGTTGTCGCTCATTATTGCCCTCGCGCTCTCAGCACTTCAATCGTCTCTTTCGTGAAATCGCTGTCCGGTGCATGCCCGAACCACTCGCAAGCCCACTCAACACCCATCTCGCGAATCATGTTGTCCCATGCATCGCCGGGACAGTTGACTTGGACCGCAGGTAGGTCACCCGGACCGCCGTCTTTGTTGACGCTCATGTCATTCCCCTATTCGCCGGAGCCGTCGCCGTAGCCGGAGCCGTAGCCGTCGCCGTCGCCGGAGCGAAACGCCTTATTTGTACCCATGGATTTTCTCGCGCACGCCATCGGCAACAGGAATTAGCTCGCACACCCCAGCCAAGTAGATCAACGGGTTCACCACATCTAGTTTCGATCCGGCTTTGATGCCATATTGCGCGACACCAGACAGCGCAATGCCATCCGCCGCTTTCCATCCCCACAGGCGCCGCGACTCCTTGAGGATGACATTTTCACCATCGACTGCGACTACTTCGCCCGCGTGGACACCGGCCGCATAGCAGCGCGCGATGCAATATTTCCCGACCAACGGCGATGCAATATTTGTACGCGCGGCCTGATTGCTGCCGAACATCGCAGCCAGTTCGCGAGCTTGCTTAATCGTGAGGTCTTCGAGATTCATGTGTACTCCGTTTGTTAAAATTCAGCCCCACCCCAATGAAGAAGGTAGGGTGGCAGATGAAAAGGCCGAAGAGGAAGCCGAGTTCGAATCCGTCGATCATCGTCATCCCCATCAAGTGAGCCGGTACGGTGCCCGGCGTGGTGTTAGGCGAGTTGAACGCGGACGATGCTTTCTCCATCGTTCAACGATTTCGCGGCGACCCAAGCGGCGTCATCAATGCCGCGCGCAAGAACAGTAAATAGTTGACCCTTGCTTGTCGTGGCGATGTAGCGTTGCATTTTCATTTCCTTCGTGTTTGCGTTGTCTATAGCTTCATCGTACTACACCGTATCTACGAAATCAAGCATTTGCGTATCTGCGCCGATGAAGTAGAATTGAGCCATGAACACGAAACCACCCAGCGAGCGCGGACAGGGCCGCAAGACATTGAACCCGGACGGCGAGGTCATGAAAGCTCGACCTGTCCGCATGACCAATGCCGAATGGGCCAAGTGCAAGGCGCTTGGCGGTGCGGCATGGGTCAGGGAGCGCATTAGGCTGGGCAAGGTGAAGTCGGGCTAGACGTACGCGAACTCGATACCCAATTCCTGGACAGCGAACACTTCAACCTGCGTCATGTACTTCGCGAATTGCTCGGTGTTCATTTGCGATGTGCTGGCGGGTAGAAGCCCGGTAGGTCCTTCGACTTTCGTCCCGAATCGATCCTTCATCCACTCGTGCCATACGTCTCGGTCGAAATACTTGCCGCCGACTTCCACCTGTTCGGCGATTTCCGACAGTAACGCCCAATAGCGAGCATTTTGGTCGGTCGAGCGTTTTTGCTTGTGCTCTGCAACGGTGACGGCCAGCGGCTTTCCTGCGCGAGCTTGCGGGCCTGCGTGCTGCCTCAAGTACTCGATGAGGCTTTGAGCATGCTGCTTCTCGCGCAGGACAAACGTTTTCACGCTGCATTCCTCCGCAGCGCTGCCTCGTACTGATCCACGAACGCAGCGAATTCAATCAAATCTCGCTCCATCGCTTCAATAAAGGCGTCGTCGCGCTTGACCTCGACCAGCGTGAATTGGCGGCCGGCAGAAGCCAGCGCGGGGCAGTATAGGCCGACGTGCCACCAATTGCGCCCGCACAGCCACATGCATCCCTGAGCCTGCTCCATCACGTCGGTAACGTCTCCGTCGAGAAGGATAGGGCGCAGCTTGCCTGGATCAACGAAGCACTTGTACTCGCTACCGCCATCCGGGTCGAGCAAGCCGTCAGCGCTCGCTCCGAATACGCCGTCGTCGGTTGTCACGAAGCCGACGCGCTCGACGAGCAACCCGGTTTGCGCTTCGTGCTCCATGCGGGCCTCGGGTTCCAGTTCGTGACCGCGGCGCATGCTCCACGTCTCGAAACCCTCGTCGAGCGGTTGCCCGCTGATACGCTCGATTGCCAGCCGAAAGGCGTAGTCCTTCGCGGCATCAGACCAATCGCCGATCTTCTCTCCCCTAAGGGCGCGCGTGATGATGTCGGACTTCGGAATGGCCTTGTACCCGGCTTCGTCTGCCGCCGTCGTCTCAGGTTTGCCGACGAGTCTCAGCGACACATACTTCGCCTGTTGCTCATTAAGACAACCGACCTTCTTGCGCACCGTCGAGAACATGCTGGCGGTGATTACGCCACTTCTGGCCGCTTTCCAAGAATCCGAGCCCTGTTCGCAGTGGTGAAGTCTCACTTTTCCTCCGCAGCCTTGAAGTCGGCGATCTTGCCTTCGACAGCCTTCTTTACCTCGTTGAAAGCCGGAGTGTCCTTTGTCGCGCGAAGCTCCGGCGCGGCCTGCGCCCACAGACTCCGCACATCTTGCTCAGTCTTGGCACCCGCGACCGATTTCCTCCACTTGTCGACCAATGCTTGCACATCGCCATTCCTTTGTGCGCCTTGACCGCCGCGCCCGTCGTCATCGTCTTCCTGCTCGGAAAGGCCGGTGATCGCCTTGAGGGTATACCTTTCAAGGTACGTCTTAGTGCTCGCTCGCGCCTGGATGGTATTCTTCGCGCCGCCAGTGTCGGGCGGGCCGCCCATCGATACGCTTTCCTCGTGGCCGTTGACGTGGCGTAGATAACAGGTCACCTCCATCCAGTCGCGATCATCCTTAGTGAGCTTCCAGGATGATGACAATCCATGCTTGGAGAGAGCCGGCGTAACGGCATTCACCACGTGATGAAGCTCGGCATAGCTCTTGCCCTTGAGCGGACCATCCTTGACCTCGCGCCCCCTCAGAATCACGACTGCCTCGGCCTTAAACGCCGCGAATGCCGCGTCGAATGCGCGCTTCGCCTCCTTCGCTTCCCAGCGCTCTTGCAAGTCCATCAGCTTTTCGAGCTTTTCCAGATCCGCACCCTTGTCGATAGCGATGCGCAGCAGATCGGCCGGCGTCGCCGACGCCTGAGCGAGCGCGACAGGCTGCGCCGGCCGATGCGCGAGGGGTGCCGACTTCACTTCTTCGACTTCGCCAACATCCGCCATCGTCATTTCGATTGTTTGGTTCACATCATCACCTTCGCAAGCATGTTGACAATCCAAGCTCATTTAGCGCGCCGAACATTCTCTGCACGACCGAGCATCGTGATATGCCGCTTCACCGCGGCCAGCGACTTGCGAGCCGTCTTGCGCATTTGAATCGCTTCGTGCGCGGCGAGGCAATGCGAACAAGTCGAAAGGTAGTCAGGTATGTCCTCCGGTTCCATGTAGACAGCCTCGGGCGGAAAACCCTGCATGTCTGGTTTGTAGGCTTCTTTCAGATGCGTCGTATTGAGGTCGCCATCTACGCCGTTGCAACGACCAATGCTTTCTCCGATGGTTCTCGTCAGGGCCTTGATTACGCCTGATAGGCGCGCATAGTCCGCGCATGCCTTGAGTGCCCTCTCGCTCACGTCAACCCCCTTGCAAGCACATCAACAATCCACGCTGTCATAAGAACAACACCAGCCTGCGCAGCACAGTAGGCAGCAATCTCACCGATTACCGATGCCTCAGTCTTGCGCTTGAGGGCGTTGTCGTTGGCGGCTCGGCGTAATCCTTCTCGCGAGAGCGTCACAACGACGCCCGAGTCTGTGTGGCGCATGTCACACCCCCTTAATCACATCAGCCACATCCCGGCCCGTTGCGCGAGCTATTGCCGCCGCACACATCGCTTGCAAGCCCGATTGCAAGCCGGGCGTTGCGAGTACTTCTTGTAGAGCGGTGAGCATGTCACCGCTCGCCGCGAACTGCCGCGCGTACTTGGCACCGTGCGGCGTTCTTGAGCAGTCTGCGATCAGCCATCCGGCGCCGTCTTCGGCGGTGCGCTTCGTGCGCACGTACCAGCCGCATGCCTCAAGTTCAGGCACTTTGTGTTCACTCACATCAACCTCCAATAAGCGCCGCAACCAAGCGGCAGTGTTTAGTTTCGCTCATGTCATTCCACCTCGACTGGCTCGCCCTTGGCGTCCAGCATGTAGAACTGATCCGGCTTGATCCCGTCTTGACCGACGATCAGTGCGCGGGCAAATAGAATCCGGGCGTAGTCTTCAGTCTTTTCGCTTCGGCTCACGAGGAATAGCGCCGCGCCTTCGATACCCTTGGCTTTCCCGTATAAGCCAGAGGCCATAGCGGTAGAGTTCTTGCCGCTGGCCGTGGCCGCGCCGCTGTTGCCGCTGGCCGTGGCCGCGCCGCTGTTGCCGCTGGCCGTGGCCGCGCCGCTGTCGCCGCTGGCCGTGGCCGCGCCGCTGTAGCCGCTGGCCGTGGCCGCGCCGCTGTCGCCGCTGGCCGTGGCCGCGCCGCTGTAGCCGCTGGCCGTGGCCGCGCCGCTGTAGCCGCTGGCCGTGGCCGCGCCGCTGTAGCC
>Ga0187809_10000349_pt1 | contig 25969 bp, 28 predicted proteins | sample NC_wetland_sal_i_8_FD_132415 | JGI IMG/M metagenome (GOLD analysis project Ga0187809, IMG submission 132415) | Wetland sediment microbial communities from Neuse River Estuary, North Carolina, USA - ASW_4 | ecosystem: Environmental > Aquatic > Freshwater > Wetlands > Sediment | place: USA: North...
CGCGTCGACGACCGGCTCCGGCTCGACGACCGGCTCGGGCGCGGGCCATGCGGCGATGACCGGCTCCGGCTCGGGCTCCGGCGCCGCTGCCACCACTGGCTCCGGCTCGGGCTCGGGCTCCGGGTCCGGCTCGACGACCGGCTCGGGCGCGGGCCATGCGGCGATGACCGGCTCCGGCTCGGGCTCCGGCGCCGCTGCCACTACTGGCTCCGGCTCGGGCTCCGGCTCGGGCTCGGGCTCCGGCTCGGGCTCCGCGGCCATCACCGGGGCCGGTTCGACCACGGTCTCGGGCCATGACGGCAGGACCGAGGCGGGCTCGGGCCAGGGGGGCATAACGGCCTCGGGCGCCGCCAGGGCCTCGGGCTCGGAGCCGGGAGTGGCCTCCTCATCGGGTGCCGGCGGGAGCTCCGCCTCGTCACGGTCGGCAGCACTCGGCTCCGCGAACGCTTCCGCCTCGGATGCCGCCTCGACCGAGGACGCGGGCGCGGCGAACACCTCGTCGCGGTAGTCGGCCGCGGCCGCGAGACGCTCGCTCAGCTCGACCTCGCTCTGTGACGGCTCCTGGTCGACCGGTGGCAGCGGCTCGATGGCCTCTGCGGGCGCCGCCTGCTCGACCGGCTCGGACCCACCGAACGTCGGCGGAGGCGCCCACGGGCTCGCAGCGCGCTCGACCGGGGGCGACGTCGGCTGCGGCTCTCCCGCCTCGCCCGACTCCGGGGTCCCCTCGGGGCCGCCCTGGTCGGCGGCGAACCCCGCGATCATCGGCGCGGGCGCGGGCGTGGCGGGAGCGCCCCACGTCCGCTCGGTCACCGGTTCGGTCGGGGCCCAGGGCTCCTCGTCGACGACCGAGTCCTGGGCCACGGGGGTCTCGTCGACCTGCGGCAGGTCGAACCCCGCGGGCGCCGGCGGCTCCGGAGGCGTCCACGGGCGGTCCGGGGTGGACGGCCCGGCCGGAGCGGGTCCACTGTCCTCAGCGCCGAAGACGGGCCGCTGGAGCGAGGGGTCCGCGGTCGTCGCGTCCGGCGCGAGTGGCTGGGGACCGCCGGCCCACACCTGCTCGGGGGCGACTGCCGTGGCGCTCGGGGCCTCGTCGTCGGCCTCGTTGCCGGCGGCGACGGAGCCCGCCTCGCCAGCGTCGCCCGTCGGGAGGTCCGTGGCTGCGTCCTCCGGGAGGGCCGCGGCGGGCTCGCCCTCGGACTCGTCGCCCGCCCCGTCCGCCAGACCCTCGCCGACCCACGCCTCGGCGCCGGTCTCGCTCTCGGGCTGCGGGGCGGACCCGTCGGCGGCCTCGTCCACCGGCTCGGGCGCGCCCGGCTCGGCGGGTGGCGCGGCGGCATACCCCTGCTCCGCCGACGTCTCCGGACCCTCGACGAGCTGGGCCGCGTCGGTACCCTCGGCACCCTCGGCAACCTCAGCACCCTCGGAGCCGCCGCCCTCGGCGGCAGCACCGTCCCCCGGCTCCACGCCCGCCAGCGTCGGCATCCCCGGCAGCGACGGCGTCGGCACCGGCTCGTCGGGCAGCAGGTCCGTCGGCGCCGGCTCGGGCAGCCCGGCGCCAGCCTGCGGACCAGCCTCGGCCGCGGCCGGCCCCTCGGGAACGGAGGCCCACCGCTGCGTCATGTCGGGAAGCCGGCCATCGGCGCCCGGGCCCACCTGCTGGGGCTGCCCCCAGGCGGCCTCGGCCTTGCGCTGCCTACGACCACCACGCCCGGAGCGGATCAGAAGGTAGATGATCACGAGGACGGCGAGGACCCCGATGACGATCGGGATGGCGTTCTTCATCGGCGCTTACTCCCTGAGGGTGACGAACCGGCCAGCAACCGGCGGTGCACAACCTACCGTGCGCACCGCCCGCCGGACCTGCAGGGCGAGCTGTATGCCGCGAACGCGGCCAGGATCACCCCAGCCCGAGCTCGGCGACGCTGACCTGACGCATCTCGACCTTGCGGACCTTGCCGGTCACGGTGAGCGGGAACTCCTCGACGATCCGCACGTAGCGCGGGATCTTGTAGTGCGCGAGCTGACCCGACGCGAAGTCCCGCAGCGCCTCGGCCGTCAGCGGCTCGGCGCCCTCCCGCAGCCGGATCCACGCACAGAGCTCCTCGCCGTACCTCGCGTCCGGGACCCCGATGACCTGGGCGTCGAGGATGTCGGGGTGGGTGTAGAGGAACTCCTCGATCTCGCGCGGGTAGATGTTCTCCCCCCCGCGGATGACCATGTCCTTGATCCGCCCGGTGATCTCGACGTAGCCGTCCTCGTGCATGACGGCGATGTCGCCGGTACGCATCCACCCGTCGACGAGCACCTCGGCCGTCTTGTCCGGCTGCTCCCAGTAGCCGAGCATCACCGAGTAGCCCTTCGTGCAGAACTCCCCTGCCACGCCCCGCGGGAGCGTCTCACCGGTGACGGGGTCGACGACCTTGATCTCGAGGTGGGGGGTGACCCGACCGACAGTGCCCACCTTGCGCTCGAAGCTGTCGTCGGTGCGGTTCTGGGTCGACACCGGGGAGGTCTCGGTCATCCCGTAGGCGATCGTCATCTCGGTGATACCCGCCTCGATGAGCTTGGTCATCATCGACGCGGGGCACGGCGAGCCGGCCATGATCCCGGTCCGGACCGAGGAGATGTCATAGGACGCGAAGTCCGGCAGCGCCCACTCGGCGATGAACATCGTCGGCACGCCATAGAGCGAGGTGGCCTTCTCGTCCTGCACGGCCTTGAGCGTCAGCGCGGGGTCGAACCCCGGTGCCGGGATGATCATCGCGGCGCCGTGGCTCGTGCAGGCGAGGTTGCCCATCACCATCCCGAAGCAGTGGTAGAAGGGCACCGGGATGCAGACCCGGTCGGCCTCGGTGTAGTCGCACATCTCGCCGACGAGGTAGCCGTTGTTGAGGATGTTGCGGTGCGACAAGGTGGCGCCCTTGGGGAAGCCCGTCGTGCCCGAGGTGTACTGGATGTTGATCGGCTCCTCGGCCGTGAGCCCGTGCTGGACGGCGGCGAGTTCGTCCGCACTCACCGCGTCGGCTCCGGCGAGGAGTTCGCGCCATGAGTCGGTGCCGATGACGAAGACCTTCTCGAGGTCGGGACAGTCCGGGCGGGCCGACTCGACCATCGCCACGTAGTCGGAGGACTTGAAGCGCTGCGCGGTGACGAGCATCCGGATCCCCGCCTGTTTGAGGACGAAGCCGAGCTCGTGGGTGCGGTAGGCGGGGTTGATGTTGACCAGGATCGCGCCGATCTTGGCCGTGGCGAACTGGGTGAGGGTCCACTCCGCGCAGTTGGGCGCCCAGATCCCGATCCGCTCCCCCTTGACCAGCCCGGCGGCCATGAGCGCCCGGGCGAGCCGGTCGACCTCGGCGCCGAACTCGGCATACGTCCACCGGATCCCCTGCTCGCAGTCGACGAGGGCCTCCCGCTCCGGGAACCTCGCGACCGTCGCGTCGAGGTTGTCACCGATGGTGTCCTCGAGGAGCGCAGGCTCGGACTCCCCGACCGCGTGGGCCAGGGTGGTGCTCGACGTGGCGGTACTGGACATCGTCGTCCTTCCGGGGGAGGTGCTCGCTGCCCCCATCACATCGCGTGACCCTGGTCACAGGCAAGGGTGCCGGGCCGGGTCAGCCGGTCGAGGACGGCCAGCAGCAGGGCCTCGCGCAGCCGGGGTGGCGCCGCGTCGAGGAGCGCGTTGACCGGAGCCATCCGCTCCGGGAGGGCGAGCTCCCCGCTCCCGTCGGCCAGGCCCGCGAGCGCGAGGAGACCGTCGAAGGCCGCCTCGTCGAGGGTGCTCGGGTCGAGCGCGGTGGCCGCCAGGGCCAGCTCGGGCGCGACGTGCACCGGGCCCGCAGCCCGGGCCGCCGCGACCGCTTCGCGCAGCGCCGACACGACGTCGGCCAGGCCGGACGCGGTCGCCGCGCTGAGCGTGAGGTGGAGGGTGGGCGGCATACCCCGGAAGCCCATCTGCGGCTGGACGAACCAGCCCCGCGCGAGCATCTCGTCGGCCACCGTGAAGACGTCGCAGGTGTCGTCGGTGCGCAGGGTGAGCAGCGTCGAGTCCGGCTCGGCGACGACGGCGAGACCGGGTATGCCGCGGGCGGCGTCGGCGAGCGCCAGCGTGGCCTCCCGGGCGCGGGCCACGAGCCGGCGGTAGCCGTCGTCGCCGATGGCGTTCGCGACCGCCCAGGCCGCGGCGAGCGGTCCCCCGGACTTCGTCGACTGCAGGGTCGTGTTGAGCATCGTGTAGCCGGGCCAGTCGGCCGCCGCGAAGAAGTGGCCGGAGCGCAGGGCGGCGCTGCGGTGCAGCAGGATCGAGACACCCTTCGGGGTGTAGCCGTACTTGTGGAGGTCGACGCTGATGCTGCTCACCCCGTCGACGGCGAAGGTCCACGGAGGTACGTCGTCGAGGTAGGGCAGCACCCATCCGCCGATGCACGCGTCGACGTGGCAGCGGATCCCCCGCTCGGCCGCGAGCGCCGCGACCTCGGGCACCGGGTCGATCACCCCGTGGGCGTAGGAGGGTGCGGAGGCGACGACGAGGATGGTCGAGTCGTCGACGGCCCGGGCCATCGCGGCCGGGTCGGCGCGGTAGGTGACCGGGTCGACGTCGACGAGGACGGGTCGCACACCGAAGTAGTGCGCCGCCTTGTGGAACCCCGCGTGCGCCGTGGTCGGCAGCACCATCGAGGGGTGTTCGACCCCCGGGGCCCCGCTGCGGGCGGCCAGCACCGCGAGCAGGAGCGACTCGGTGCCACCGGAGGTGACCGACCCGGCGAACCCGCTGGGTGCGTCGAGCAGCCGGCCGGCCCAGCCGACGAGGTCGGTCTCCATCGCGAGCAGCGACGGGAACGCGGTGGGGTCCAGGCCGTTGGTCGCCGCGAACATCGAGAGCGCCTCGAGCCCGATCGCGTCGGCCTCGGCGAGGCCGGAGTCGTAGACGTAGGACAGGGTGCGCCCGCCGTGGGTGGGCAGGTCCCGGGAGCGCAGCGTCTCCAGGCAGGCACGGATCTGGTCGTGGGACAGGGCCGGTCGGTCGGTCATGGAGCGGTCTCCTGGGCTCGGGCCACCTCAGCCTCTCCGAGGCGGTAGCGGACGAGGAAGAACAGGGATGCGGCGACGAGGACCGCCGGCACCACGGAGAAGCCCAGCCCGATCGCGGTGAGCGCCGAGGCGGGCTGGGCCGCCGACCCGGTCGTCGACGAGACATAGCCGCCGAGGGCGAGCACCGCGGCATACACGAAGGGGCCGAAGGCGAGCCCGAGGGTCTCCGCAGCGGTCCACACCCCGGTGTAGACCCCGACCCGGTTCGAGCCGGTCCGGCGCGCGTCGACCGCTGCGGCGTCGGCGAGCATGGCGAGCGGGAACATCTGGCCCCCGGCGTACCCGATCCCGACGACCGCCACCGCGACGGGCACGAGGACCCCGGCGACGTGGAGGGCGCCGAGGACGCCGAGCGCACCGACACCGAGGAGGACCGAGGCGACGAGGTAGCCCACCCGCTTGTCCCGGGACTCCCCGAATCGCTGCCACAACGGCGTGACGAGCAGGGCGGGGCCGACGAAGCACACGAAGAGCACCGTCGACATCCCCGAGCTCCCGAGCAGCTCGCGCGCGACGTAGTCGACGCCGGCGAGCATGGCACCGGTCGCCAGCGCCTGGATGACGAACGCGGTGAGCAGGGTCCGGAAGTCGCGGGCCCGCGCGACGACGGCGAGCTGCTCGCGCAGGCTCGCCCCGGCACTGCCGAAGGGGTCGAGGGGTGTATGCCGCGTCCCCCACCACGCGCCGAGCGTGCCGACGACGATGAGCGCCCCGACGAAGAGGCCGACGCAGCGGTAGCCCCACGTCGGGCCGAGGGCGTCGCGGACGACGGGCGAGAGCCCGCCGCTCAGCAGGATCGCCAGGGCGAGGATGGCGACCCGCCACCCCATGAGCCTGGTTCGCTCGTCGTAGTCCTCGGTCATCTCGGCCGGCATCGCGACATAGGGGACCTGGAAGAAGGCATAGGCGGTCGCGCAGGCGAGGAAGGCGACGACGACCCACGCCGCTGCCGCCCCCCGCGGGGAGGTCGGGCCGGCGAAGAGGAGGACGAAGGCGACGGCCAGGGCCAGCCCCGCGCGCAGCAGGAAGGGACGCCGCCGCCCGGCGGGGTTGGTCGACCGGTCGCTCACCCCACCGGCGATCGGGTTGAGGACGACGTCCCACGCCTTGGGCAGCAGGACGACGAGCCCGGCGAGCCCGGCGGAGACGCCGAGACGGTCGGTGAGGTAGGGCAGGAGGAGCAGCCCCGGGACCGTGCCGAAGGACCCGGTCGCCACCGACCCCAGCCCGTAGCCCCGCCGCGCCGCGGGGGAGAGCGTGCCCGCCATGGTCGGACCCTAGCGGCGCGGGGGCGTCGCAGCGGGGAATGATGGGGACATGCCCGTGCCCCAGGTGAACAGGTTCCGCGGCCAGATCGCCGGGGTGGGCAGCACGAGCGGGACCAGGGTCGTCGTCGGCCGGTGGCTCCGCTCGCCGCTGGGCGCCTTCGCCGACGCGATGGTCGAGCGGCCGGACGGGCACCGGGTCCTTCTCGCGCCGAGCGAGGAGGTGCGCGACTTCGTGACGCGGACCTACGCCTTCGACGAGGCCCGGGTCGAGCCCGTCGACCTCGCCGTCGACGGTGACGAGTGGCTCGTCGACTCCCCCTCGCTCTGGCTCCGGCTCACCGTCGGTGGCCGGATGCCGCTGGGCTGGCTGCTGCGCACCGTGCCCGGACCGATCGCGACGAGCCCGGCCTGGGCGCGCGCCGTCGACCCGCTCGCGCGGACCGTGCTGCGCGGCGTCCGGACCCGCGGGACCGCCCAGGAGGGCCGTGAGGAGTCCTACGGCGCGACCGACATGCACGCCGTGACAGCGGTCTGCGGCACCTTCGACGGGCAGTCGCTCGGGCCCGTCGCGCCGGTCGACCCGCCCTGTCGGTTCGGCTTCTCCTCGACCCCGAGGACGCCGGCCGTCACCGACGTGGTGACGACCGTCGTCGTCGGCTGAGGCCCGCGGGGTACTTCCCGGATCTGTGGAAACCGCCCACGGGCCGTCCCGGGCCCCGCTAGGGTGACCTGGTCGGAGGATTTCGCTGCTCGTGGGGGGCACATGTCCAAGCGTTTTGTCGTCGCGTCGGTGGCGACCGTTGTCGTCGTCGGCCTGGGGGCCTCGGCCGCCCAGGCCGAGTCCGCTCCTGCGCCGACCCCTGCGGGACAGGTCGACACCTTCGGGATCGACGAGCAGGGCACCCTCGGCATCGGGCTGCCGCTCGCCTCCGCCTACTCCCCCTCCTCGGTCGGCAAGTCCCTCTCGCACGCCGTGCAGGTGTCGGCGCACGCCGGGCACATGCTGGCCCTGCGCCACGACGGCACGGTCTGGGGCTGGGGGGCCAACGACTTCGGTGAGGTGCTGCCTGGCGCGAGCATCATCACGACGCCACGACACATCACCGGCCTGCCCCGCATCGCCATGGTCGAGGTCGGAGGCGCCTCGAGCTTCGCCGTGACGACGACCGGCACGGTCTACGCCTGGGGCTACAACGGTGACGGCGAGCTCGGCCTCGGCGACACGACCGACCGCTCGACCCCGACCCTCGTCCCCGGCCTCACCGGCGTCGTCAGCATCTCGGCCGGCCTCAACCACACGCTCGCGCTGACCAAGACCGGGGCGGTCTACGCGTGGGGCACCAACGACGCCGGCCAGCTCGGCACCGGCGACGAGGCCAGCCGGACCCGGCCGGTCAAGGTCGCCGGCCTGCCCGCTGCCCGCGCCGTCTCCGCCGGGACCGCCCACTCCCTCGCCGTGGGTGTCGACGGGGTGGTCTGGGCCTGGGGTGACAACGAGTACGCCCAGCTCGGCGACAAGACCCGGACGACGCGGCTCACGCCGGTGCGCTCGGCCCTCCTCGGCAAGGCCAAGAACGTGTCGGCCGGCGACTTCAGCTCCTTCGCGCTCATGCGCTCCGGCCAGGTCAAGGCGTGGGGGACCAACGCGGCCGGCCAGCTCGGCATCGGTGCCCTCGGTGCCTACTCCGCGAAGCCGCGCACCGTCGTCGGACTGCCCATGGCGACCGCGATCTCCTCGGGCTACGACCACACCCTGGCCATCACCAAGGACGGCAGCGTCTACGGCTGGGGCGCCGCCGCCGAGGGGGAGCTCGGGCTGGGCCCGATCGTGGCCGACCAGCTCGTGCCGCACCTGCTGCCGGGCGTCCACGCGAGCGCGGTGTCCGCGGGTCAGTTCGTCTCGGCCGTCATCCGCCTCCCCTGACCGGCGCGGCCGCGCTGCGCCCGGGGCGCGCCCGCGGCATACCGGACCCCGGGTCAGCGGGCGCGCGGCCGGCTCAGCGCGGTGGGGCGCCGGACCGGCTAGGTTGCTCGGTATGCCGGTCATCGAGACGCAGGGGCTGACCAAGCGCTACCCGCGCGTCACCGCCCTCGACGACCTCGACCTCACCGTCGGCGACGGGATCACCGGCCTCGTCGGCGCCAACGGGGCCGGCAAGTCGACGCTCATCAAGATCCTGCTCGGCCTCGTCCCGGCCACGAGCGGCTCGGCGAGCGTCCTGTCGCACGACATCGGCACCGAGGGTGCGGCGATCCGGGCCCTCGTCGGCTACATGCCCGAGCACGACTGCCTCCCGGCCGACGTCTCCGCGAGCGACTTCGTCGTCCACCTCGGGCAGATGTCCGGCCTGCCCTACCCGGCCGCCCGCGAGCGCGCCGCGGACGTGCTGCGGCACGTGGGGCTGGCCGAGGAGCGCTACCGGCCGATGGGCGGCTACTCGACCGGGATGAAGCAGCGCGCCAAGCTCGCCCAGGCGCTCGTCCACGACCCCCGGCTCGTCCTGCTCGACGAGCCGACCAACGGCCTCGACCCCGCCTCCCGGGACAGCATGCTCGACCTGGTCAAGCGGATCGGCTCCGACTTCGGGATCGCCGTCCTCGTCACCTCCCACCTCCTCGGCGAGCTCGAGCGGGTGAGCGACCACGTCATCGTCCTGGACAGCGGCGCCCTGCTGCGCTCGTCGGCGACGACCGACTTCCTGCACACCACCGGGAGCCTGCTCGTCGAGGTCCAGGGCAGGCCCGACGCCGACCGGCTCCTCGGCCAGGCCCTCGTCGAGGCCGGCCTGCAGGCCCGGCCCGCCGGCGGGGTCCTCATCGAGGTCGACGTCGCCGACGAGCACACCCCGGACGTCATCCGGGACCTCACCGTCGACCTCGGGCTGGGGCTGGTCCGCATGCAGGAGCGACATCACCGCATCGAGGACGTCTTCAGGGAGGAGGTGGCCACCGGTGTCCACCCCGACGCCCAGCGCCCCTGACGAGCGGGCCGGGGCGGTCATCCACGACCTCGGCTACCGCGGCTACGACGGACCACGGCTCGGCGAGACCGCGGTCGCCCGAGCACTGTTCACGACCGGCCTGCGCAACTGCTTCGGCCTCGGCCGCTCGGGGCGCTCGAAGATCCTGCCGATGGTCCTGCTCGGGCTCATCCTGCTGCCCGCGCTCATCCTCGTCGGGATCCTCGTCCAGGGCCGACAGCTGCTCCACCTCGACGACCAGATCGTCCCGTACACGACCTACCCGCTGACCACCCAGCTGCTCGTCTCGGTCTTCGTCGCGGCGCAGGCCCCGGCCCTCATCTCGCGGGACCTGAGGTTCGGCACGATCACCCTCTATCTCGCCCGGCCGATCCGGCGCACGACCTACGTCCTGGTCCGGCTCGCCTCCCTCACCGGCGCCACCTTCGTCCTCGTCGGTCTGCCGCTCCTGCTCATGTACGCCGGTGGCCTGCTCGCCGACCTGCCCCCGGGCCGCGAGACCGGACGCATCCTCGTCGCGCTCGCCGGCGCGATGCTGCTCGCCGCCTGCCTGGCCGGGCCCGCAGCGGTCGTGTCGGCGCTGACGACCCGGCGAGGGCTCGCCGTCGCCGGGGTCATCGTCATCCTCCTCGTCAGCTACACGGCCGTCGCGATCATCCAGGGGATCGCCACCGACACCCAGCACGAGCTCGTCGGCCAGATCGCCGGGATGTTCTCCCCCTACACGCTCGTCAACGGGCTCGAGCACGTCGTCTTCGACACGAAGGCGGCGACACCCACCCCGCCCGAGGGTGCCGGCCTCGGGGCGGCATACCTCGGCGTCGCCGTCCTGACCGTCCTGGGATCGGTCGGTGCCATGCTCTGGCGCTACCGGGAGGTGAGCTCGTGAGCGTCCTGCGGCTCGACCACGTCTCGCGGTGGTACGGCAACGTCGTCGCGGTCAACGACGTCTCGATGACCATCGGGCCGGGCGTGACCGGCCTGCTCGGTCCGAACGGCGCCGGGAAGTCCACCCTCATCGCTCTCATGTCAGGCTTCCTCGCACCGTCGACGGGAACGGTCACCCTCGACGGGGACCCGTTGTGGCGCAACGAGTCCGTCTATCGGCGGATCGGCCTGGTCCCCGAGCGCGAGGCGCTGTTCGACTACCTCACCGGGCGGGAGTTCGTCGTCGCCAACGCCGAGCTGCACGGGCTGGCGGACCCCGGTGCCGCCGCCGCGGCCGCCCTGGCCCTCGTCGAGATGACCGAACCCCAGGACCGGGCCATCTCGACCTACTCCAAGGGCATGCGGCAGCGGGTCAAGATGGCCAGCGCCCTCGTCCACGAGCCGGCGGTGCTCCTCCTGGACGAGCCGTTCAACGGGATGGACCCACGTCAGCGGATCCACCTCATGGAGCTGCTGCGCACCATGGGCGCCGACGGCCGCACCGTGCTCTTCAGCTCGCACATCCTCGAGGAGGTCGAGCAGGTCGCCCGGCAGATCGAGGTCGTCGTCGCCGGCCGGCACGCCGCCTCCGGGGACTTCGGCGCGATCCGGCGGCTGATGACCGACCGCCCCAACCGGTTCGTCCTACGCAGCAGCGACGACCGGCGGCTCGCCGGAGCCCTGCTCACCGACCCCTCCGTCCGCGGGGTGCGGCTGCGCGCCGAGGGCGGCCTCGAGCTCGAGGCGTCGGACTTCGGCCGGTTCAGCATGGCGCTACCGCGGCTGGCCCGGGAGGGCGGCATCCGCCTCCTCGAGGTGACCCCGTCGGACGAGTCCCTCGAGAGCGTCTTCGCCTACCTGGTGGCGTCATGACCGCCGTCGTCTCGGGCACCGTCATCCGGCTGGCCCGCAAGAGCGTCTTCGGGCGGCGCCGCGGCGTCCTCCTCGTCGTGCTGCCGGTCGTCCTGCTCGGGCTCTCGCTGCTCATCCGGGTCCTCGTCGGCAGCGACCCCGACGCCGCGCGGCATACCCTCCAGGCCCTCGGCCTCGTCGTCGTCACCCCGCTCGTCGCCCTGCTCGCGACGACCGGGGTGCTCTCGCCCGAGATCGACGACGGCTCCATCGCCTACCTGTTGGCCAAGCCGGTGCCGCGCTCGCGCATCGTCCTGTCCAAGCTCGTCGTCGCCCTCGGCTGTGTCGTGGCCTTCGCCGCGCTCCCCACGCTGCTGGCCGGGCTCCTCATGCGTGCGAGCGAGCCACGACTGGGCCTGGCGTACGCCGTCGGCTCGCTCGTGGCGGGAGCGGCCTACTGCGCCGTGTTCGCGGTCCTGTCCGTGCTGACCCGGCACGCCGTCGTCGTCGGTCTGATCTACCTGCTCGTCTGGGAGAGCCTGCTCGGCGGCATCCTCGACGGGGTCCGCTGGCTCAGCATCACCCGGTGGGGCACCGCCATCGCCGCCCCGGTGTCCGGGCTGCCGCTCTCGCCGACCCTCGGCGCGACGTATGCCGCGATCGCCACCGCCGTCGTCATCGTCGGCGCGACCTGGCTCACCGTCTGGCGGCTGCGGGGCTTCAACCTCACCGGCGACGAGTAGGGGCGGACGCGAGCCGTCGCTCGTACCAGGAGCCCGGCTTCCCGCCGAGCTCGGCAGCATCGGCCGGTCCGACGAGGACGAAACCCGCCTTGGCCAGGACGCGCTGGGAGGCGAGGTTCGTCGCGGAGGTGGCCGCGCGGAGCCGGCTCAGACCCCATCTCGTCGTCGCCTCACGGCACAGCCCCTCGACCGCCGCCGTGGCGACGCCCTGCCCGGCGACCTGCTGGGCGACCCGATAGCCCAGGACGGCCGAGCCCGCGCCGATGTCCCTGAGGTTGAACCTGCCGATGACCGCGCCGTCGTCCGCGACGAGGACATAGAAGGCACACCGCCCGCCGTCCTGCTCCGCCAGGAGCTCGGCATGGCGCTCGGCGAAGTGCGCGAAGTAGTCCTCGCCCCGGTCCGTGATCGACGCGGCGAAGTACGAGCGGTTGGCCAGCTCGAAGGCGAGGACGGCCGGGCCGTGGTCGAGACGAAGCCGCTGGAGTTCGGGCACGTCTGCGACGGTATGCCGGCCGGCTGGGTCCGGGCGCCGGTGCTTCCCGTCGGCGCTGGTGGACCGCGCCGCTACACCTTGGCGTACCGGGCCCGGGCGAACGAGTAGATCCCGTAGGCGATGATCCCGAGGGCGATGGCCGTCAGCACGACGGCTCCGTAGGGCTGCGCGCGCAAGGTCCGCAGCGCCCCGTCGAGCCCGGTCGTGTCCTTCGTCGAGTGGGTGAGCGCCCCGACGACGAAGAGGACCCCGACGACCACCAGGGCGAGGCCCTTGGCGACGTAGCCCACCTGGCCGGCGAACACGGTCACGGGGCCGGGATGCTCGCGCAGGTCGGCGAGGAAGCCGCGCCGCCAGCCCTTCACGACGTGGTAGCCGCCCACGACCACGACGACGAGGCCCAGGACGGCGACGAGCGCGACGCCGCCCGGGGCCCCGAGCAGGGTGGCGGTGACGTCCCGCGTCTGGCCGCGGCTCGACGAGCCCCCGCCGCTGGCGAACCGGTACGCCGTCCAGGCCAGGGCGGCATACAGGACGAGCTTCGCGAGCGCCTTGGCACGGTCCGTCCGGTCCCTCCCCCGCCCACCGGTGACCGCCTCGGTGAGGTACCACAGGCCGAGAAGGGCGAAGCCGGCCGCCACGAGCCAGAGGAGCACGCCCCCGAGCGGCTGCCGAGACAGCGTGAGGAGGGCACCGGACTGGTCCGCGGTCGTCGAGGCGTGGCCCGCGGCAACGGACAGCGCGATCCAGCCCACGAGCAGATGGAGGATGCCGTTGGCGGCGAACCCGATGCGGGCGCCGGTCTCGAGGGCGGTCGACTCGCGGAGGCCACGGGTCGCAGCGCCGAGGTCACCGGCGTCGGGAAGGTCCATCAGGCCATCATGCGTCCTGTGGGGGGTCCGGGCCCACATCACCCGCCCCTCCAACGACCAGGACCAACCACCGATCCATCGAGTCGCATACGCGCGTAAAGATGTCTGACATCCTATTGACTGGTTGGGAGCGGCCTCCCTAGAGTGTCTGCCGAGCGAAAGGGCACGCGATGACGCAGGCCACAGTTGTCCGCAAGCGGGACGCGACGAGCTTCATGGAGGGCGTGGAGCACTGTCGCGAGTACGTCCGCGATCCGTATCTCTGGTTCGGCGTGTCCGTGGTGCCGCCGGGTCAGCGCGGCGAGGTCGATCCGGGGCACCCCGCCTCGGAGGAGGTCTTCTTCTGTGCCGTCGGCCACGTCCTCGTCCACGACGGGCAGCGCTACTACGAGCTGGAAGCGGGCGACGCGCTCGTCATCCCTCCCGAGCTGCCGCACACGATCGTCAACGTCGGCGAGATCTCCGCGACGGTGATCTGGGCCGGGGCCCCCGGTGAGTGACGACGCGGGCCCCCTCCTCGTCGGCCTGGACCTCGGGACCACCGCGCTGAAGTGCGCGGCATACGCCCTCGACGGGACCCTCGTGGCCTCGAGCACGCGCGAGTACTCGCTGCTGACACCGTCGGTCCAGGTTGTCGAGGTCGCCGCCTCGACCTACTGGACCGAGTACGTCGCGGCGGTGCACGACCTGCTGAGCCACCCGAACGTGGACCCTCGCCGAGTCCGGGCCATCGGCATCTCGGCCCAGGGCGAGACCCTCATCCCGGTCGACAGGGACGGCGCGCCGACCCGCAACGCCATCGTCTGGCTCGATGCCAGGGCGTCGGCCGAAGCCGACGAGCTCAGCTCGCGCTTCACCGACCAGGAGCTGTACGAGGTCACGGGCCAGCCCAGCATGCTGCCCACCTGGCCCGCGGCCAAGGTGCTGTGGATGGCACGGCACGAGCCGGACGTCTTCGAGCGCACCTCGACCTTCCTGCTGATCGAGGACTACTTCCTCGGCCGGATGACGGGTGAGGCGGTCGCCGAGGGATCGCTGCTGACCTCCACCTGCTACTGGGACTTCCGCAAGCGGACCTACTGGCCGCAGATGCTCGACGTCCTCGGCATCGACGCCGACCGGCTCCCCCCGATCGTCGAGCCGGGCACGCCCGTCGGGCGGCTGCTGCCGGCGGTGGCCGCCGAGCTCGGCCTGCCCACCTCGACCGTCGTCGTCGCCGGCGCCCTCGACCAGGCCTGTGGTGCCATCGGCGCCGGTGCGGCCCGGCCCGGAGGGTTCTCCGAGAACACCGGCGCCGCGGTGGCCCTGTGCGCGACGCTGCCGGAGGCACGCCTCGACCCGGAGCGGCGGATGCCCTGTCACTACCACGGGATCCCCGACACCTACATGTTCCACACGTTCACCAGCGGCGGGGTGGTCCTGAAGTGGTTCCGCGACCGGTTCGCCCCCGCCGAGCAGACCGTGGCCACGCAGCTCGGGGTCGACGCCTACGACCTGCTGGGCCAGGAGGCGGCCGCCGTTCCCGCCGGGTCGGAAGGGCTCGTCATGATCCCCCACCTGCAGGGGGCGATGGCGCCCGAGAACAACGGGGAGGCGCGCGGAGCACTCATCGGGCTCACCCTGCGGCACGGCCGGGGCCACGTGGCCCGCGCTATCCTCGAGTCCATCTCGTACGTCATCCGGCGCAACGTCGAGGTGCTGGAGGATCTCGGGATGCAGATCCCGGAGATCCGGTCCCTCGGCGGCGCGTCCCGCAGCAGGATCTGGAAGCAGATCGAGGCAGACGTGTCGGGGCGACCCGTCGCCGTGACCGAGCAGGAGGAGGCCGCGACGTTGGGCGCAGCCATCCTGGCCGGCGCAGGCATCGGCGAGTACTCGAACCCGGCGCAGGCCGCCGACCGGATGGTGCGCATCCGGGAGAGGTTCGAGCCGGACCCCGTCGCCATGCAGCGGTACGACGACTACTACGCGCTCTACAAGCAGTCCTACCGGGCGCTGTGTCCCGTGTTCTCCACGTTGAGCAAGGTGACGTCATGACCAAGGCGCGCGACCCGGAGACCCCCGGTACGGGACCCGTGGTGCGCCGCGGCCGGGTGACCTTGACCGACTCCTGTGTCGAGGCCCTCACCCGGGCCATCGAGTCCGGCGTCTACCGCCCCGGTGACCCGCTCCCCTCCGAGCCCGTGCTCTCCGAACAGCTGGCCGTCTCGCGGCCGACCTTGAGGGAGGCGCTGCGGCTCCTCCAGGAGCGCGGACTGATCCAACGCAAGCACGGCAAGGGAACCTTCGTCCGTGAGCGCCCGATCCTCAAGGAGCTCAACCAGAACTTCGGGATCACCAGCATGATCCGGGCGGCGGGCTACACCCCATCCACGGGTGAGAGCGCCGTCGTCGTCACCCCCGCCGACGCCGACATCGCCTCCCGGCTGGGCCTGGAGGTGGGCGCTCCCGTCTGCCAGGTCGAGCGGGTGCGGCTGGCCGACGGTCGCCCCGTCGTCTTCTCGATCGACATCTTCCCTGACGGGGTCCTCGCCCGGGAGGACATCGAAGCCCTCGTCGCAGGAAAGGAGAAGTCCTTCTACTCGGTGCTGCACAAGAAGGCCGGCCTGACGATCTCCCGCGGTGACGCGGACCTCGCCCCGTGCAAGGCCACCCCTCGGGTGCGCACCCTCCTCGAGGTCAAGCCGGGGGTGCCGCTGCTGTGCATCCGCCAGGTCGACTTCGACCAGCGGGGACGCCCCGCCGTCTACTCCATCGAGTTCCACGTGGCCGACTGGGTCAGCTTCCGCCTCGAGCGGTTCGGTCCCGGCTCGGCGCTGATCGACTCCTGAGCGACCACCACCCGATCGGCACACCGGCGCCGTCGTCGGTCGCTGAGTGCTGCCCTCCCCCGTCCCGTCCCCACACCCAAACCCCAGCCCGAAAGGCCACCCGGCCGGGCCTCCCGAAAGGATCAGATCCCTGTATGGACACCAATGCGCCCCCTTCGACCTCCACACCAGCCGCGGTCCCCCAAAGTCTCGACGTCGGTCTGCGCGACGACGTCCAGAAACTGAGGCCCCATGCGCTGGGCCTGATGGGCGTCCTCTTCATCGCGCTCGCGGGGGCCGCCCCGATGTCGGCCATGTTCGGGAACGTCCCCTTCGCCGTCGGCTTCGGCAACGGCACCGGAGCTCCGGGCGGCTTCATCCTCGGAACCGTCCTGCTGCTCCTGTTCTCCGTCGGCTACGTCGCCATGGTGCGCAGATACACCAGTGCGGGCGGGTTCTACAGCTTCATCAGCTACGGGCTCGGCCGGCCCCTGGGCATGGCCGCCGGATGGAGCTCGATGGCCGCGTACTCCTTGTTCGAGGCGGGTGAGTGGGGCATCTTCGCCTACTTCACCAAGTCCACCCTGCACGACTACGTGGGCATCAACCTGCCCTGGCTGTTCTACGCCTTCGTCGGACTGGCCCTCGTCGCGCTCCTGACCTACTTCGACGTCGAGCTCAGCGCGCGGATCCTCGGTGTCGCGCTGCTCCTCGAGTCGGCGGTCCTGCTGATCATGGACCTGGTGGTCCTGGCCAAGGGCGGCGCCCACGGGGTGTCCTTCTCGCCCCTCAGCCCGGCCGCAGCGCTGACCGGATCGCACATCGCAGCCGCTGCCCCGGGCGTCGGCATCTTCTTCGCTCTGTGGTCCTGGGTCGGCTTCGAGTGCACGGCCAACTACGCCGAGGAGGCCAAGAACCCCCACCACATGGTCCCGCGGGCGACCTACATCGCCGTCATCTCCCTCGGTCTCCTCTACACCCTCACCGCCTGGGCGGGCGTCATCGGGCACGGCCTCGACAACGCCTCGACCGACGCCGCCAAGAACGGCGGCACGTTCTTCTACGACATCTCGGCACGGTTCGTCGGTGGGTGGTCCAAGGACGTCATGGCCTGGCTGATCATCACCAGCACCTTCGCCTGCGCGATGGCCTTCCACACCGCGGCCACCCGGTACTTCTACGCGATGGGCCGCGAGGGGATCTTCAACCGCAACCTGGGCCGCACCCACCCGCGCTGGCAGAGCCCCGACGTCGCCAGCTTCTTCCAGTCGGCCGTCGCCGCCGTCATGATCCTGGTCTTCGTCCTCGTGTGGAACCTCGTCCCGTCGATGCAGAAGTTCGCCGGCTTCCAGGACGCTCCCTACTGGGAGCTCTACGGCTGGTTCGCGATCCTGGGGACGTTCTGGGTCATGCTCATGATGGCTCTCAGCGGGCTCGCCACGATCGCGGTCTTCGCCAAGGAGAACCGCAGCCACACCCACTGGCTGCAGTGGCTCGTCGCCCCGGCGCTGGCGTCGATGGGCCTGGCCTACGTCCTCTACCTGCTGTGGGCCAACATCAGGACCCTCGGTGGCAACGTCGGCGTCGTCGACCTGCTCCCGTGGATCGGCACCGTCTGGTTCCTGATCGGCATCGGCCTGGCGCTGCTCATCAAGGCCCGTAACCCCAAGAAGTACGAACAGCTCGGGCGCATGCTCCACACCGGACTGTGACCCGGCGCCCGAAGCGCCGAGCCGAAGCCACCACGCGCCCAGCACCCCAGAAAGAGAAGCGACATGCATTTCATCTTCATGCTGACCAAGGACGATGCCACCGTCGGGAACGCGATGGCGGCATACGAGGAGGTCCGCGACACCGCCCTGCGCTACGTCGGGTTCAAGGACATCGGCGCACCCATCGAGACGCTCATGGCCATCACCGCGCTGGCCCACGAGGACGGTCGCGAGGTGATGCTCGAGGTGGTCTCCACCACGGAGGAGGCCGAGGCCCGGTCGCTTCGCGCCGGACTGGAGATCGGGGTCGACTGGGTGCTCGGCGGCACCCGGGTCGACCTCGGGACCCGGATCTTCGCCGGCACCGGGGTGAGGTACTGCCCCTTCCCCGGGAGGATCATCGGCCACCCCAGCGTGCTGGACGGGGACGTGGCGGACATCGTCGCGGACGCCCGACGCAAGGCAGCCACCGAGGGCGTGCACGGGCTCGACCTCCTGGCCTACCGGCACCCGAGCGTCGACCCCATCCTGCTCACCCGCGAGGTCGTGCAGGCCGTCGACGTCCCGGTCATCGTGGCGGGCTCCATCGACTCGCACGAGCGCATCGCGCTGGTCGAGACCACCGGAGCGTGGGGGTTCACCATCGGCGGCGCCATCTTCGACAGCCTCCTGCCCGGAGGACCGGACCTCGCCCCCCAGATCGCCGGGGTCCTCGACGTCCTCTCGCCTCGGGCCGCCCAGCCCTGACCTGAGCGGCCCGAGCCGCGGGTCACTCCACGTGCCGTCCCCCAGCGTCACGTGGGGTGGCCCGTCCGGCTCGACGCACTCAGGGACGCAGGTCCCCCGCCGGGAGAAGGCCGGCGGGCCCCTGATAGAGCGCACACCCCCGGGAGAGGACGCCGGGCCAGGGCAGGTCGATCCGCTGGCCGCCCGGCAGTCCGATCCGCAGGCCGGCGCCCACGGCGTCTCGTTCCACCACCTTCACACCCTTCATACGCCACCAGCCCACCCGCCCGTTTAGTGAAGCAGGCAGGACGCCGCAGGGCCCACCGATGGAGCGCGTCGCCTCCGGACCGCTACCTTGAGACATGTCCTCGGAGCACCCCGAGCTGACCGCGCGCCCGGCCACCATGCCGCGCTGGGTCGTGGTCCTCCTGGCCGGTGCGGGCGCCTTCACGTGGGTTGTGGCCCTGGTGGCCGGGGCCCGCTCAGAACCGGACCGCGCGCTGGCCTTCGCCCTGGAGGGTGTCATGCTGGCGTCCCTGGCCGGTCAGGGCCTCCTGCGCAAACCCCTCGACGCGGCGCGGCCGCGGCGCTTCTGGCGCGGCCAGTCGGTCGGCTTCCTGCTGGCATCGGCCTCCGGCATCGTCTCCGCCGCCGCCCTGTTGGTCGTCTCCGCGAAGAATCTCCTCTAGGTCCAACGGCTTCTCATCGACGGCAACGGGCCGCCCGCGGTGGACCGACGGGCCAACGCGCCTTGTGACACCGGACGGGGAGGGGTTCACTCGACGGATGGACCATGTGGACCTCGACGACGGCCGGCGGATGGACATCCGGGTTACGGGCCCGGAGAGCGGGCGGGTCCTCCTCTTCCACCCGGGCACCCCCGCGGCCGCCGCCCGCCTGCGGGCCCTCGAGCGACCGGCATACGAGCGGGGCCTTCGCGTCGTGTCCGTGTCGCGCCCGGGGTATGCCGGGTCCACGCGCCGTCGGGGGCGGTCGGTCGTGGACGTCGTCTCGGACGTCGACCAGGTCCTGCGACAGCTCGGCGCCGACAGCACGCTGGTGCTGGGGTGGTCCGGTGGCGGCGCCCACGCGCTGGCGTGCGCGGCGCGGCTGCCGCAGGCGAGCGCGGTGGCCGTCATCGCCTCGGGAGCACCCCAGCCCGCGGAGGGGCTGGACTGGTTCGCCGGGATGCACCCGGGGAACGTCGAGGGGTTCACGGCCGCGATCGAGGGCGAGCCGTCGGTACGCCCGCTGCTCGAGAAGGAGCTGCCCGACATGCTCGCGGGAAGCGCCGCCGAGCTCGCCAGCGTCATGGCCGACGGCGCGGCCGAGGTGGACCGGGCGTACCTGAGCGGCGAGCTCGTCGAGGACTTCCTGGCCGGCAACCGTGCCGCCCTCGAGGCCGGTGTGGACGGGTGGTGCGACGACGCGCTGGCCCTCGTCAATGACTGGGGCTTCGAGGTCGGCGAGATCGCCGTGCCGACGATGGTGTGGCACGGCGGGGCCGACGTCTTTGCGCCCGTCGCCCACGGGGAGTGGCTTGTGGGCCGGATCCCGGGCGTGCGTGCTCACCTGTTCCCCGACGAGGGCCACTTCTCGGTCGGGGTCGGGAGGATGGGCGAGATCCTCGACGAGCTCATCAGTTTCGGCTGACCGACGGCAGGTCGCCGCCCAGCCGGGGACCGCGGTCCCGGGGCACCCGGGGCACCATTGTCCTCATGTCGCTCCCGACCCCCACGCTGCACACGAGCCGTCTGCGACTGCGGGCGTTCACCGACGCGGATGCCGACGTGCTGTTCGCGCTCCAGTCCGACCCCGTGGTGCTGCGCTACTGGGACGCGCCGCCCTGGAGAGATCGAGGGCGGGCCGAGCGGTTCATCGAACGGTGCCGGACGATCGCCGAGGAAGGCACGGGGGCGCGGCTGGCCGTGGACCGGGCCGCCGACGGGGCGTTCCTCGGGTGGTGCAGCCTGACGCGGTGGAACCCGGACTTCCGCAGCGCCTCGATGGGCTATTGCTTCGCCGAGTCCGCCTGGGGCCACGGGTTCGCGACGGAGGCGGGGCATGCCCTGCTGCACTGGGCCTTCGACACCCTGGGCCTGAACCGGGTCCAGGCGGAGACCGACACGCGCAACCTCGCCTCGGCCCGGGTCCTGGAGAAGCTCGGGTTCGTCCGTGAGGGGATGCTGCGCGAGGACTGCATCGTCGACGGCGAGGTCTCGGACTCGTGGGTCTACGGGCTGCTCCGGCGGGACCGGCCCGGGTGGCTCGTCGCACCGTCCTGAACCGGCCTCGCCGTCGGTCGTGGGCTGGCGTCAGGATCCCTCGGCGCCTTGCGCAGAGCCGCGGCTGTCCAGCCGGTCGAGGTCGCGCCGACAGAACCGGTGGTGGGCCCACTCCTCGTTGAGCACGGTGCCGAGGCACTGCCGAACGGTCCGGCCCGCGGCATACGGGGGCCATCTGCCGTCGCCGGGGACCGGGGCGAGCTGCGCGAGCCGGTCTGGCGTGACCTGCGCCAGCCACGCCGCGATCTGCGTGGCCTGCCGGTCCCGTACGGCGAGGACCTCATCCAGGCTCGGCCGGGGGGTCGGGTGGACCTCGATCCGCTCCTCGGCCATGACGGACGGTGGGCCCAGCCCGATGGTGGTGAAGGGCTCGGTGAGCCCCAGCACACAGCGGCGGAACCACGAGTCGTGCACGAAGACGAGATGGCGCAGCGTCTCCACCATCGACCACTCGTCGTCGACACGGCGGTGCTCGCTGTCGTGAGGCATGGCCCGAACCCGCACGGCCGTCCTGGCCCACTCGTCCCGCAGCTGCCGCCAGGCCTCGCGCAGGTCGTCCGGCTCATCGGAGCGGATCAGCAGTCGCACCGGGTGACGCCGGTCGAGCTCGGCCTCGACGTAGCCCATCACCTCGACCCCGTTAACCACGAGATGGGTGACCAGGCCGTCGATCTCGGCGTCCTGCATCACCACACCGACCATCCGCGCTCTGCTCAGGTCGCATTCGCGGAACTCCGCGCCGCTGAGGTCCTCGTCGTGGAAACGTCGCACCCGGACAGGCTAGGTCGCACCGCGGACACCGCGCCCGTGATGCGGCGCCGGGCGGCACCTGGACCGTCGCCGCCATGCCGCGGTTCGAGGTGCGTTCTCGTACGCCGGAGGCGAGAATCCTTGCCGGGCCCTGTCGAGAAGGGGATGCGGATGGTTCGGATGGTGGCCGGCGGGGCTGCGATGGGTCTGCGGTGGCGGCGTGCAGCAACGGGTGTGGTCGTCGTGTCGACCCTGTGCCTGGGGGCCTGCTCCGCTGGGGGTAGCAGCGGCCCGTCGCAGACGGGGGGCTCGAGTGGGTCGCCGCCGGCATCGGCCGCCGGGAGCCTGTCCGGGTCACCGACCGGGCCAGCCTTGACCCAGGCACAGGCGCAGGCCGAGCTCCAGGCCTACCTGGATGCGTGGGCGACGGATGGTCCCGCGGCGGCGAGCCGTGCCTATCTCGCCCCCGACCAGCAGGTGTCCTCCGATGAGGGGGCCGTGCGGCTGAGGTCGGGACGGGTGACCGCGGTGAGCGAGACTCGAGGGACACCGGATGGCATGACGCTCCTCGCGTCGATGGACCTGTCGCTGCTGGCAGATCCTGGGGCGTGGGACAACGGTGCCAACGACCGGTTCGTGACCTTCTCCTACCGCGGTGGGGACATCCCGTACCAGATGAGCTTCGCCACCGGCCCGTAGGTCCGGCCCCGCGCGCAGGCCGGCACACCCGGGGCGTGTAGACCGGGTTCAGTGGTCCGACGCGCCTTGGGGTGGTTGCTGTCCCGGGCAGGGGGCGCCCACGCCGACATGCACCTGCTGGCGCTGGCTCCCGACCTCGATGACGACCGCGTAGCAGGAGGGCTCGTCGGTCCAGTAGCCGCCCGGGTACCAGAGCCAGCCGGTGGAGGTCTGCCCACGGCAGCCAACGGCAGGTCCCACGCTCAAACCTGGCACGGCCGGCGAGCCCCATCCGATGCGCAGGTGACCCGCGGACTCCGGTGGCACAACGATCCGCCATCCGATGCCGGGTGCCACCCCCAGCCCGTCCTTGGCGAAGAACGTCGTCACCGGCGACGTCGGGTTCGGATCGCGGGATGTCCCGAGAGCCGGTGCGAGGGCCGGGTTCGGTAAGGCGACCGAACCGAGGACGACGAGACGGTCCGCCGGCGGCGGGGTGTCGCCGATCGGGTTGCAGTCCAACGACGTGCCGCTGTCGGCCGAGGATGCCGGAGAGGAGGTACCGGTCGGCGAGGGCGTCGTGCCCGCAGGAGACGATGGCCCCGAGCATGCGGCGATGAGCAGCAGCAGTGCGCCCCCGGCCCCGACCCTGTGGCACGCCCGCACCGTCCCAGGATCCTGCAACGCCCGGGGCCGTTCAAGCCTTCCGTCAGGTGTGGGGCCAAGGGTCGGGTGTCGGACCTGCTGCGGCAGGCCGGTGGGGGCTAGAGCGGGTCGCGCGACGGCCGGGGATCTGCGACAGGGTCGCCGGCCCCCTCGAGGTAGCGCTCCACTCGGCGATCAGGCACGAGCCAGATGAGGGCCACCGCGGCATACGGGATCAGGCCCAGCCAGGGGTCGACGAAGGCCAGCCCGATCCCGGCCAGGTAGAGCACGGGCGACAGCTTGCCCTTGAGATCGGAGCCGAGCACGCCGCGCAGGGTCTCGCCGGTCCCCGGCTGCCGCAGGATCGTCACCTGGAGCACGTAGTAGGCGATCGCGGCCGCCAACAGGTTCACGCCGTAGATCACGGTGGGGGTCCGCGCGAGGTGGGTGTCGTCCATCCATGACGTCGTGAACGGGTAGAGCGACAGCCAGAAGAGCAGGTGCAGGTTCGCCCACATCACCGGCCCGGACACCCGGTCGGTCACGTGGAAGAGATGGTGATGGTTGTTCCAGTAGATGCCGATGTAGACGAAGCTGAGAACGTAGGTCAACAGACTCTGCCCACTGGTGTGCCACAGATCCGCGATGCGCGGCCCGCTCGGACCCTTCAGCTCCAGCACCATCACCGTGATGATGATCGCGAGCACTCCGTCACTGAACGCCTCAAGCCGGTTGCTCTCCACGGCGTCAGGCTATCGACCTCGGCGAGGTCCTCGACCCTTCAGCGGCCCGCTGGCGCAGCCTCCGCGAGAAGCGGCTCGCGGTCGAACCGGACAGGCCCGGCACGCTGCGCCGGGCCTCGTGGCAGGGCCGGGCGGGCGTCGAACGCGCACACGGGTGACCGTCCCGGCCCGCGGTTCCGGCTCTAGGCGGAGCCGTCCTGGGCCCCGCTCGTGGGGCGCACGGTGGAGTCGATCTGCTGGAGGGCCCAGGTGTTGCCGTCCGGGTCGGCGAAGTAGGCGTACCTGACGCCACCCATGTCCTGGACCGGGCTCACGTCGACTCCGTTCCTGACCACCTCGTCGCGGACCGACTCGATGTCGTCCACCACGAGATGGGTGTTACGCACCGAGCCCGGACCGGCCAGCCCGCCCATCCCTTCGCCGAACACGACGGAGCAGGCCGACCCCACGGGCGTCAGCTGGACGACCCGCATCCCGTTCCCCGGCCTGATGTCGTGATCGAGGACGAACCCGACTCGGTCCCGATAGAAGGCGATGCTGGCCTCGACGTCACTGACGGGCAGCATCACGACTTCCAGCCTCATGCGCACGTGGGGACCTTTCGGGTATGCCGCGGCGGACGCCTGCCGTCCGAGAGCCTCCGAGTGTAGTTCGGACCCAGCGTTTTCCGGCGCCTCCGGCCGACGGCAACGGACCGATGGGCCGGTCTGAGGCCTGCACGCGCGTGTCACACCTGGAGCTGCACACGCGGATCGCTGCCCCGGCGGCTCGGTGCGTCGACCTGTCGCAGTCGGCCCCTGAACCGACGTGCGTCAGAGGTCGATGGCGCGAAGATGATGCGGCTCGTACATCCCCACCTCGCTGCCGCCCGGCAGGCGGAAGCGAGTGACCCGGCCCCACCTCTCCTCAGCAACGTCCTGGGTGAACTCCACTCCCTTGCCGCGAAGGTCGCGCATGGTGGCCTCGACGTCATCGCACATGAAGTACAGCTCATGCCCCAAGGAACTGTCCGAGGGGTGCATGGCGACCTCGGCGGGTGGCAGCCTGAAGATCAGCCAGCCCGCGCCCGCGTCCACGCTCGGCTGTCCCAGGACATCGGCGAAGAAGGCTCGATCTGCCTCCGGGTCCCGGCTGAACACGATGATGTGAGAGCCATTGATCACCCGACGAGGCTACTCAGCGGGGATCTGCTCTGCCGAGCCTCGGGTCTCGCCGTCGGCGCGGCCCACCGAGGGCAGGTTCCCCGTTCGAGTGCTTGACCGCCCCTGGTCTGGGGCCGCGACGAGCTGGCTTCTCGGTTGCGCAGCCCCCGGCGCCTGGGGCTGTCGGCGGGCGGCGAACGTACTCTGATGAGCATGACTGTTCGAACGAGCGGGGTGCGCCAGCACAGCATCTGGGCCAGCGTGGTCAGCGACGACGCACAGGGCCTGCGGACGTGGTTGCTCGGTCTGGGATTCACCGAGGACCTGCTGATCCCCGGCGAGGCCGAGGACCGGATTCATCACTGCCAGCTGGACTGGCCAGAAGGTGGCCGGGTGCTGCTTTCAAGTACGGGCGAGCGGCCCACTCCGTGCCTGCCGGGCGCGGGTTCGTTCCATGTCGTCACCGCCGACCCCGACGCGGTCATGGCTCGGGCGGTCGCCGTCGATGCGACCGTCGTGCACGAGCTCGCCGACCAGACCGACTATCCGTCGCGCGACTTCACGGTGGCTGACCCCGACGGCAACCATTGGACCTTCGCGACCTTCGCCGGATAGGGACCTGGCGGGACCGCTCGACGAGGCCCACAACCGATTGCACTGCACCTACGTGGGCGGCAGGACTGGCCTCCCCCGGAGGGCTACACGGGGCGGTGTGATCCAGTCGGCCCTCCGTAGGTCTTGGCGTCGTGCGAGCCATCGTGCGGGTGCGCGGCGCGACCGAGTGCGACACTTACCCCGTGGCCGAGGGCGGCATCATGCACTCCCCGGGGGTGTGGCAGGCGCCGTCGGGTGCTCGCCCTGCGTGGAACTGGGTCCCTCCGGATCATGGCCTCACAGCACGACTCGACCGGGTTCCGCCCTGGGTACGCGTCTGGTTCCGGACCCCGTTCGTGGACCGCTTCGCTTACACGTGGATGTGGGACCACGGCGGCTGGGACATCGTGCCGCACCATGAGAACGGTCCGGGGTCGACCGGAGACAAGGCGCCCTTGGTCCCCCACCCCTCGCCGCCGAGAACTCGCCTGGAGCGCCCCGCCGAGGGGGCCTGAGTCGGCGGGTGACCGAGTGTCAGCGTCGGGTGAAAACTGACCCCTGATCGTCGGGTGAAAATGAACCCCCTGGGTGACCCTGTGGAGGGTGATCAGCGTGGAGGATTGGGCGGAGATCCGCCGGTTGCATCGGGCCGAG
>Ga0187809_10000351_pt1 | contig 25763 bp, 24 predicted proteins | sample NC_wetland_sal_i_8_FD_132415 | JGI IMG/M metagenome (GOLD analysis project Ga0187809, IMG submission 132415) | Wetland sediment microbial communities from Neuse River Estuary, North Carolina, USA - ASW_4 | ecosystem: Environmental > Aquatic > Freshwater > Wetlands > Sediment | place: USA: North...
CAACGCAGCTTGCAATATCCTAGCCGCAGGGCGTGCGGTGTTAGCCTGTGGAGAAGCGGTAAGACCCGCTCGAAAGCTGAAAAGCAATCGAGAGGGCAAGCCTTCTGTGAAGCAGGAAGCCTGACGTGTGAGCGTCAGAATCCCCCGGCTTTAGCCGTGGGGAGCATAGTCAAGTGGTTACTATGCCAAAAGTATCTTGGGCATGGAATTTTGCAGTTGTTGGAGGACGGTCGCATGAGTTTTCTATCGTATCGCAGTGGCAAATGGAAGTTTACGGTATCTCTGGCGTCGGTGGTCCTACTCAGCGGTGTGTTGGTGTCTCAGGCGAATGCCAGTTCTTTGACGCAAAAGAAACAGCAGTTGCAAAACCTGCAAAGCAAAGAATCCAGCAACCGGCAGCAATTGAATCAAGACCAGCAGACGAAACAGCAACTTTCCCAGCAGATTCAATCCTATCAGCAGTCCATCCAGAGCAATACTCAACAGATTTCAGACAACGTTGCCACCATGAAGAAACTGCAAGGGCAGATTCAGCAGCTGGACCTGAAAATCAGTTCCACTCAGAAGCAGTTGCAGTCCAGCCAGCAGCAGGCTGAGGAAATTGTCCGCGCTGCCTATGAAAATGGCAGTGTCCCGTACATCCAGGTGCTGTTTGAAGCGACGTCCTGGGACGATTTCCTTAACCGGTTGAACCTCTTGGCCGAAGTAAGCAGCAGGCAGCAGCAGGTTGTGAATCAAATCTCCACCCTGCAAAATCAGTTGAACCAGGAACAGAAGCAGCAAAAAGATACATACCAACAACTCTCCACAAGAACCCTGCAATTGCAGACGCTGGTCCAGAATAACACGCAACTGGTGGCCGAGAAAAAGCAGAAGGCTACCGTCGTCAGTCGCGATGCGTCGCTGCGGTATCAGGTTGAGGCTGAGTTGGAGAGTCAAATTCATTACACCCAAGCACAAATTACCGAAATTCAGGCGCAAACCGCAGCGGATGAGGCAAAAATGCAGAACAAGAGCTACGTGGCCAATCAGGAAAAGAATCTGTCCAACGCAAATGTCAGTGCCCTCATCAGCTACGCCGAAACCTTTGAGGGCTTGCCCTACACGCCAGGTAGTTCCTGGTATCCCCACCCGGGCTTTGACTGCTCAGGATTTGTGAAATACGTGTTTAACCACTTTGGCATTGATTTGCCGCGAACTTCAGAAGAGCAGTTTGGTGTCGGCGTTCCTGTGAGCCGCGCTAATCTCCAACCGGGAGATTTGGTCTTTTACGCTACCGTGACAAACGGGGCATCACACGTTGGCATCTACATCGGGAATGGTGAAATGATTAACTCCGAAGGCGCAGGGTTGATGGTAACGGATGCCTTTAGTCCGTACTACTGGGGTCCACGGTACCTGGGAGCGCGGGATGTCATTCGCCATTAGGCGATAAACCCTTCACAAGCTCACAGGGCAAAGATAAGTGTGAAAAACAACTGCGGAGACAAGGTTGAAAATTACAGCAGCGGCGCAATTAGTCTGGCGCCGCTGTTTCTTATTTTCTGCCACTGTGGCAGGTTATCTAGTTGAGACAGACGGAGTAGCCGGGATTGTGCCGCGTCCTCGTCAAACCGCTTTGTCAAGGTCTTTGCTACACCGGATCCGTAGAAAATTTGACACACCTCGTAGTTTTCACGAAAGCTGCGCAAATCGTAGTTTGCCGCACCTACCACCGATACTTCACCGTCCATGACGGACACTTTGCTGTGCAGCACTCCCTGGGGGTACAGGTAGACCTTCACCCCGGCTTCGCAGATGTCCCGATAGAACGTGACACAGGCCCAGGCAATGAGGCTGTGATTGGGGTGCTCCGGCACCAGGAGGCGAATGCGAACCCCCCGCCCGGCGGCAGTGGTCAGTGCCGTCAATAGGCTCACGTCGGGCGCAAAGTAGGGCGTGGTGATGTCCAGCGTCGCCTGTGCCTGTGTCGCCAGCAGAAAGAACACGTCGCGAACAGCCTGGGCTGGAGTGTCCGGGCCATCGCCAAGGGTCTGGACAAGTGCGGTCTGCCAGTGGGGGTGAAGGTTCACCTTGGCCCAGGGTGCCGACTGGGCACCGTTGTTAGCGCTGATTTCTTCAGCAACTTCCACAGCCATCTGCGCACTCATCCGCCGTCGGTGCTTCATGGCAAATTCATGCCGCTGGGAATCATCCTTCGCCGGCGGTTGATGGCCCCCCAGTGGCGTTCCGATGTTCCATGTCTCTTCAAATACCTGCTTCAACTGAACCACGCAGGTGCCCTGCAGTTCCAGATGAGTATCGTGCCACGATTTAAGTGGCCCCAGTTCGGCGTATTCGGCGCCTATATTCATACCACCGCTGAAAGCCGTATGGTCGTCAATGGTGACAATTTTAGCGTGATCGCGATGGTTGACCTCCCCATTCACCCATGGAAACCGCAACGGATGCACAGTGCGCACCTGGATGCCACACTGAACCATTCGCTCCAGGGCGCCACGGGGAAGGCTGCGATAGCTCCCCAGCCCGTCGCGCAGAAACCGCACCTGTACGCCCTGGCGCGCCAGTTGAACGAGGATGTCCACAATGGCTTTGCCCACTGTGTCGTAACGGTAGATGAAATACTCAATGTTAACTTCCCTTTGAGCGCTCTTCAAAGCATGGATGAGACGATGGTACTTCTCCAAACCGGTGGTGAGGATACAGACGTGTCCACGGACGGGATTCACGTGCGTCGTGCGTTCAATCCAGAGGGCCAGCTGCTTGCTGGTTGGCCTGAAGGTGTGAGAGAACGCATCGAAGATGGGCAGTATGGAGCCCTCTTTGTCCGTGGTTTCGCCGAGCACCCAGCGACGTTTCATGGTGAGTCCCCCGTGGGTATGCCTGCGGCCGGGCAGTGGTCGTTTTGCGCACATCACACGGCGTAATTCGACGCCGTTGCGAAAATCCCGGTGGTCGCTGGCCTTGGTGGCGGTGTACACCCTGGATTGGCGTTTGGGTCGGCGACGGAAGGGCCGCGAAATTTCTACATACACCAGTGCGCCCAGAATGGGAAACAGCGTGTTGAAAACAACCAGTGCCAAAGCCATTAGTGGCCTGCTCGCTTCGCGCAAGGCAATGACCATGGTGAGACACGTATTTATGAACCAGAGAAGGATAATCATGGCTATCAGCAGGGCGTACCCCCCCTTTCCCGCACGCTTCTTCATCTATTGTTCAGCAAAAGGGGATGGTGCTATGCGAGGCATATGGGGGAGGATTAGATGTTCCCTGTAGCTCAAGAAACTGCCGCCGCTTTACAGCGCTGAAAAAGCAGTCGTCACTTGATGGATGGCATCTGCGTAGCGCAGCCTGTCCCACGAATTGTAGGAAGGGTGGGGAACGTCGGGAATGACGGTCCAATCCGAATTAGAAAGTCCTGCCAGTCGGAAGAACTTCTGCGCGAAGCGGCCGCAAGGGACTAGTGTCAACTGTCGAACCTGCAGTGCAACGAGACGCCGGCGAAAGTCCGCAAGGATAAGGTCCTGACTCAGGTTCAGGGGAACCTGGGGGTATTCATCCCTTTGGTTGTTGGAGCGAATCTGCTCCAGGAGGGAAATCAAAGTTGAACACTGCCTGCGCAGTCGGGAGTTCCCATAGGCTGATCCTTGCATGGGGATGTTGCAGACGTTCATCAAGCCAACGGCGTCGAGGCGGGGGCGGTGAACAGCGTGATCGGCATTCTGTTTCACCAGTCGTCCCAACGGGTATTTGGCGTAGTCGTCTCCAAACAGGTGTTTCGTCATGGTGCCACCGGAGAGCCCGGAGACAGGAGCTCCAAACTTCAACTCCTGAATGTGCGGCGATTCCAGCAGGAACACGATGCGTGCTTCAGGGGGAATGATGTCAGGTACGCAGAACTCTGTTTTCAGAGTCTCCAGCTGCTGTGAAAGAATATCCAGGTTCAGTTCCGATGGTAATTGCACCTATGACACTTCCATTCATGGAGCGTAACGGTCTCGGGCTGCATCATTCCGTAGCCAAAACACTACTTCGCTGACTCCGGAATCGTGTACGCCGTTGTCGATTTCCAGTTGGACGGAATGGACGACGATGTCCACTTTGACTTGGGCACCAGATTGGAGTGGTGCTCCGCAAAGTAGGCATCCATCAGGTCCTTGGCAATGGGGGCCGCGGTGTCGGCGCCGTAGCCGGCACCAGGAACCATGACGGCAACCGCAATTTGCGGATTGTTATAAGGCGCATAGGCGATAAACACGGAGTCCGTGGTACTAATCTTGTTTAGCGAAATATCGGCGGTTCCGGTTTTGCCGGCGGCATCAATCGGGTCGTTGGCGAAAACGGCATAGGCGGTACCGGAAGGATTGTGGGTGACGCCGTACATTCCCTGGTGGACCAGTTGCAGAGACGCCGAGCTAATCTTCAGTTTCGCCTGGACCACAGGTTTGAAGGTTTTGATGACCTTGTCTGTGGCCACGTTGTCCTTGATGCTGGGAGCCAGCACGGCCTTTAGTAGGTGTGGCTGCATGCGCACGCCGTTATTGGCAATGGTGGCAACGTACTGCGCCATTTGAATGGGTGTGAACATCTGTACCTGGCCAATCCCGGCCTCCGCCAGGGTGGCTGGGGTGCTTTCCGTTGGGAACTCGCCTTTCTGCTTCAACGACGCCGCAGCCTGACTTACTGGAAATACTTCCTCGGGATACCCCTTGCTTGGGTCATTTTCGTAGTAGAAGACCCCGGGTGATTCATTGGGCAAATCGATGCCTGTCAGTTGTCCCAGCCCAAACTGCTGCTCTCCCTGGAACAGCGTTACCAGGCCTTGCGGCAGAGCAGTCTTTAAGTATTTAGACATGGACATGGCCGGCGACGGTCCACCGCCGGACGTGGGAGACGAGCCGTACCAGTGACCCAGCTTCAAACCCACTTCGTAAAAGAACACGTCCGAGGACTGGGTAATGGCCTGTGCTGCCGTAATTGTCCCGTGAGCGGCATCGTCGTGCAGGATGGTGGGCGGATTGCCGCTGCCGATGCGAATTTGGAAGGGCACGTACTGGGCTATGGTGGGGCTTTGAACCACGCCGTGCTCCAAACCAATAATGAGGTTGGCAGGCTTCACCGTGGACCCTGGCTTCTGCGGACTTTGAATGGCATTGTTCGACTGGACCCCTTGGTTACTCAAGTAGCTGCTATGTTGGCTCAGGGAGCCGTCTTCAAACCAGTTGGGGTCAATATAAGGGTAGCTGACCATGGCCAGAACGCCACCCGTTTTCACGTCCAGCACCACAGCGGACGCGTCGCTGATGATGCTCTTGTATTTTGAAGTCTGAACGACATTCATAATGTCTTCCTGCGCCTTGGCTTGCAGGTGGCCATCCAGAGTCAACTCCAGATTGTCGCCGGATACAGGCGGCGGATCCAGCCCCAAATCCTTGCTGGACGACCCGTTGACGTTGATTTGCAGCATGTCGTCTCCCACGCTGCCCTGCAGCAGGGATTCGTATTCCTGTTCCAGGCCGGATTGGCCGATGATTTGATCGCGCTGGTAGCCCCCAGCCAGATACTGCTTCATCTGGGTGGGCTGAATAGGGGAAACGTAGCCCAAAACGTGGCCGGCCAAATCGCCGTAGGGATAGGAGCGCGTGTATGTTTGCTGCACCGATATTCCCGGCATGGACGATTTATTGGATTCCACATAGGCCAGTTGCGCTTCGGAAACATTCTTAAAGACCCGTACCTGGGCATAGAGTGGATTCGCCGTGAGGAGTTTCATGACCTGTGCCTGGGTTTTTTTAAACACTGGCGCCAATTGCTTTGCAATTTTCTCTTCCATCGTCTTCTGCTCTGCTTGGCTCAGGTTCTGGAGGCGTGTGAAATAGACATCGTGCTCCGGGTTGTCTCCGGCGAGGAGGTCCCCGTTGGCATCGAAAATTCTGCCACGAGCAGGCAAGACTTCCGTTTGCTGAACCGTCGTGGTCATAGCCTGGTTGCGGTAGGAAGCACCCTGAACAATTTGCAGGTACCCGAGGCGCAGAATCAACGAGACAAATGCGAAAAATACCAGGGTATAGACAATATTGAGCCTTGCCATATGTGAACGCGTTTTGGCGCGGACGGCGTCATCGTTAGGATCCAACGGCTGGTTGGAGTCGGCGGGCCGTCGAAAATTCCATTTCACCAGAGGGCTCTTCCTTTCATTTAACGAGTTCCGCAGGCATGGGGGGAGAGGGATGGACTACTTTTCTTATCATATCATTCCAATGCCCAATAATGTACGCAAGATTTGACAATTCACCAGTTTCTCACTCATCATTATGACAGGGGTTGGGTCGACTGTCGTTGGTATTTTTCAACACCAGTCTGAACCAGGAAAGAGGTTGTTATGATGGAAACGCGCAAACTTGTGATTTTGGGGACAGGGCCTGCCGGTCTAACGGCCGCCATCTACGCGGCCAGGGCCAATTTGGAGCCCCTTGTCATTGAGGGGACACAGCCCGGCGGTCAATTGACCTTGACCACAGAAGTAGAGAATTTTCCCGGATTTCCGGAAGGCATTCTCGGGCCGCAGTTGATGGACAACATGCGGGAGCAAGCGAAGAAGTTCGGAGCAAAGTTCCTCACCGGTTGGGTGTCCAATGTGAATCTTGGGCAGCGGCCTTTTCTAATTACCGTAGACGAAGCGGAAACCTACGCCGCAGAGACGCTCATTATCTCCACTGGTGCATCGGCCAAAATGCTGGGGATTCCAGGGGAAGAAGAGAACATCGGCCGCGGTGTTTCCACATGTGCCACCTGTGACGGTTTTTTCTTCCGCAACAAACGGGTCGTCATTGTTGGCGGCGGCGACTCCGCCATGGAAGAAGCCACATTCCTCACGAAGTTTGCTTCCGAAGTGACGATTGTTCACCGCCGGTCCGAACTGCGAGCATCAAAGGTCATGCAGGAGCGGGCAAAATCAAATGAAAAAATCAAGTGGGCCCTTGACGTCACACCCCTTCAAATGCAATCCGACGGCAGGAAAATTACCGGGCTTGTGGTGCGGGACAACGCGACCGGCGAAGAGCGCACACTGGCCACGGACGGCATTTTTGTGGCCATTGGTCACCGCCCCAATACGGAGTTTCTGCAGGGCCAAGTGAACCTGGACAAGGTCGGATACATTGAGACCCTGGGGGTCTCCACGGCCACCAGTGTGGACGGCGTTTTTGCCTGCGGCGACGTGATGGATTCACACTACCGTCAGGCCATTACTGCTGCCGGCAGCGGCTGCAAAGCTGCCATGGATGTTGAAAAGTTTCTGGAGGGTTCCAGCGTGCAGGACTGGCTTGAGGCGCCGGCTAGGGCCTGATGAGCCGTTAGAGCCTGATGAGCCGTTAGAGCCTGATGAGCCGTTAGAGTACAGGTGTGGTTCTAGAGGGGTGGTTCTGTGCCTCTTTACCGCTGAGCTGGCTGTCTAGGGGTTTACACAAGGCTGACTCCGCTGTAAAGTGTGGCGGGTCAGCCTTGCTCTGCACGTCTCGTTCCTACTGTTTACCAAGCGCGCCGTAAAGCCCCGCCCTTTAGCTATGGGGAGGTTCAGTAGGTAGTTCCGCGCCTCATTGAAACCAAGCAGCTCATGGCTAAGTCAGAAAAGGGCTTCTTTATTCTTGTCGGAGTACATAGAGGCATCGGCGGATTGAATGATGGAGTCCAGCGTGTCCCAGGTCCCCGTGGCAGCGCCGAGGCTGAGGCCCAGCGGACCCAGCTCCGTCACAATCGGGAACGCATTGCGGATTTTCGCAATGGTTGCCTTGGCGGCCGCTGCGTTGCGACCGGGCAGCAGGATGACGAACTCATCTCCGCCAAAGCGGATTACGACGCCATCGGTGCTTACAGCCACGGTCAGGGTCGTGGCGACGTTCAACAGGGCCTTGTCGCCGGCAGCATGGCCAAAGGTATCGTTGTAATCTTTGAATTGAATCAGGTCAATAAACAAAACGGAGACAACGTCACTCTTGGGAAATGCCATGCGAGTGGTTTCCAGCAAGTACTGAATGGGCTCAGGGTGCGTGACCACTTCTTTGAGAAAGTGACGATTGAAGACGTTCGTCAGCGGATCGCGCAAGGACAAGTCCCGCAGCCCCTGAATGAGGTGCAACGCATGAAGCCCGGCGGAAACTCGCCGTCCCAGATTCTCCAGGAGGGACCGTTGCGCCGGGGTGAAAGCGTCGGGGCTGCTGCTGGCCATCGTCAGAATGCCAAAGACCTTGCGTTGGAACACCAAGGGTACCCGCAATACGCTGTGTATCCCCTGAGCAGCCAAAGCGCCGTCTTCCTGAAATTCCTGTGTGACAGCTATATCTGGCGAATAGTGCAGTGTTTGCTCTCTGAAGGCCCACTCCAGCGCTGTACCTGCGATGACCATGAGCGATCCCGGTTGGACCGGCGTCAACTCCGGCTCCGCGGCAATTTCATGAACGAGGCAGAAACGCGGGTCCCAGGATCCCACAATAATTCCTATGCGGTCGAACTGGAACCGTTCCAACAGCAAATTGCGAACTCCCGAAATCATTGTCCCGATGTCAGGGGCTTCGGTGATGACGGTAAAGCACCGGTCAAACCACTCAAGGTCCTCCAAACGTCGCCACAAGGACTCCCGTGGAGTTTCTCTAGTTTTTCTCATATCCCTTTTCCCCACTCACACAAGGCGAATACCATAAGCTTCTATGTCTGTGAGGCGAATCCTGCTATCATAGGGCAGAAACATTTTTTGCATAATACCATGGGAAGGACGCGGCAAGGTCAAGGCAAGGTCGAGGAGCGGCATCAGGCAGCAATCAGAAGCGATGCAGGAACGGTGAAAGGTTGAGGCAGGGTCTAAGAACTCACCGTAACCAGGGTACCGTAGCCCATGTACTGCCAGACGGCTTGAGCGGCGCTATAGGGAAGCTCCACGCACCCCAGGCTCTGGGGGTAGCCATAGGCAGCACGGGCAAATCCGTGTACGGCATCGCCACCGTAAAAGTAGTTCACGAAGGGGACCCCTGGGTCGCTGTACTTGCTCCCTGAAGGACTGGTTCCAGTCATGGTCTGACTGCGATAACGAAGGTACACGGGCCAAGTACCGTCCGGCGTCGGTGCCCCCGCAATACCCGTGTTTGCAAGGCTGGTGACTTCTACCTTGCCGTTGTGCCACAGTGTTAGCCGCTCGGGCAGACGCTTGCTGACAAAGACGTATGTATAGCCACTAGGGTTGTCTTTGTCTGCAATGTCCGCCTGAATCAAGGACGCCCATACCTGAGGACCCGCAATTCCGTCCACAGCCAAATGGTGCTGGGCCTGAAAAGCCATGACTGCGCCCTTCGTCACGACGGTGAACTTCGAGGGTTGCCAGAGGCGACCCAGGTACTCATGCATGGTGTTGCTGCTCCAGGCGAAGGTTCCTTTGGGGGGATAAATAAAGGCCTCCAGTTCGGACCAGTGGGTTCGTTGGAAGGGTCTTTCAGAGTGCCAGTTGACAGGCAAATAACCCAGTTCAGCCAGCATTTGTTGCAGGCGCAACACGGCGCTACCTGAACTTCCAATGCGCACAAGTGGGTAGTCCACCGCCGGGGTGAGGCTGTGTTTGGCTTTCAGGTTTTTGCTGAGTTCCATCTCAATCTGGTGGGGGTCGGCACCAGATGTGGCAGCCGCTGTGGTTTGGGCTTGGGCCACTGGTGTTTGCAAATCCGGGGTCGTAGGATCGGCGGTTGAAGTGATGCGGCCACAGCCACTGAGAAGTAAGATGAGGGAGAGAACAGACGCAAAAAAGCCAGCGCGCAAGCTAAACACCGTCTTTCTGTCGAAGTGAACCAACCGACAGAACATCGGAGGGAACGCTGAAGCGAATCAGCGCTACATTTTATGCCTGCATTCTGGCTGTATGTGTGCATCTGTGTTATGGTTTTGTAAAATCTCTAGCTGTCCCAAATCATTCCGGCTGGGTGAGAGCTAATACTGTTCCTGAAATTCTCTCTGTTCAATCCAGGTATCCGCCCACTTCTGCACTGAGTCCATGACCTGTTCCAGTGCGCGACCTTTGTCCGTCAACTCGTACTCGATGCGGACGGGGGTTTCCGGATAGACTCGACGGGTTAGGATTTCCGCAGATTCCAACTCCTTAAAGCGTTCCGCCAGCATGCGGTCGCTCATGTTTGGAATCATTTCCGAAATATCCTTGAAGCGCTTGGGTCCATCCAACAGAACTCGAATGATTAGTCCCGTCCAGCGTTTCCCCAGGATTTGGAATGCAGCTTCGAATTTGGGGCAAAGCTGATGATGTTCCATAGACATCCCACCTTGACTTGATTATATCACAGTTTCTGTTATACAGAACAAAGTTTCTGCAGCAATTCAAGTATCTATGTGTCAGCATTATGACTTATTGTCATAGGTTAAAACCCTTGCCGCAGTTGGGAAAGTTGCGAATAATGCCAGCTTATCGTGAGGAAATCGCTTACAGTTTCGGACGCTTATTTGGGTCCCGTTGAGAAGCCTGTTATACTGCTCGTTCATGTGCCTGTTCATATGCCCGTTTAGTGGTCTGTTCAGTGGCCTGCCGCACTCGCTGGCATACCTACCCGGAGGTCTGTCCGGATTGACAATCATATCACTCTTCACTAGGATGGAACCAAAGAAAACCTTACAGGTGCCACGTGTATTGAAACCTGATACACATGGAGAATAGGGAAGCCGGTGCAAGTCCGGCGCGGTCCCGCCACTGTAAGCAGCGCTCATTTTTCCGTTTGCGTCTGCGCCTATGCCCATGGCAATGACGCAGTGCCCTTCACGGGAGCATGCTGTTAGCCAGGAGACCTGCCTGTGGGGAATTGGTGCACGGCCTTCGCGGAAAGGTTAAGTGGCTTGGGCAAAACCGACCATGACCCTGTCGACGGAGGCAGGGTTTTTCGTGCTTTCAGTTTGTGGAGAGGTCGTCTGCCATTGATGGAGATGCGGGTAGGTTCATGAGAATCCAACGGACCAATGTCAGAGTTGCCTTTGCCGTCCTCATTGTTCTCTTGCTGGTGGCATCTTTTTTGGAACTGTCACTGGGGCCGGTGAACATCCCGGTACGTCATGTTTTTGTCAATCTATGGGCTTATCTGGCGGGGCGTCGCAGTGAGGACGCTGTTGTCATGGGAGCTATTCGCCTGCCGGAACTGCTGGAGGCCGGTTTGGTGGGGGCCGGACTGGCCACCACCGGAGCAGTGTTGCAGGCCATCTTCCGAAATCCCATGGCCGATCCCGGTATCATAGGCATCTCCAGCGGCAGCTCCGTGGGCGCCGTTCTCATCATTGCGCTGGGCGTTGCCAACCTCAATCAGTGGTTTACTCCGGCTGCCGCCTTTGTTTCGGGAATGGTTACCGTTTATGTGATTTATCGCCTGGGTACCATTGGCGGGCGAACATTGATTCATTCGCTGCTGCTATCGGGGGTGGCGGTGAGTTCGCTGTGCAGCGCTGTGGTCACTCTGATTCTGTCTCTGGAACCGCTGCAAACGATGCACCAAATCCTCTTCTGGTTAATGGGGGGACTGGACGGCAGCACGTGGCTTAACGTTGTCATGGTCACCATTTTCGTCGTCGTAGGCTTTGTTGTTTACCTCACTCAGTCCACGGCGCTGGATATCCTTTCGGTGGGAGAGGAGCAGGCTGAGGGTGTGGGGGTGCCGCTGCAGGCCGTCAAACAGCTGATGCTGATTGTCTCCGCGCTGGTGGTGGGGGCGTGTGTCAGCGTCAGCGGTGTCATTGGCTTTATTGGACTGATTGTGCCCCACTTGATGCGAATCTGGATTGGACCGAGCCATGGGCGCCTGCTGTGGGCTTCGGCCCTGGGAGGCGCCACACTGCTGATTGCTTCGGATGTGGTGTCAAGAATCATACTGCTGCCCATTATACTAAACGTGGGTATCGTCACAGCCTGTCTGGGAGCGCCGTTTTTCCTGTACCTGTTGCGCCGTCAATTTAGTGGGAGGATGGGAGCCGGAGTCTGATGCTGGAACTGAAACAAGTCAATTACCTGAACATCATCCGGAGTGTATCCGCCAAGCTGGAAACCGGTTTGGTGGGGGTTATTGGCCCCAACGGCGCCGGCAAATCCACGCTGCTCAAACTCATTGCCGGCGTAGAGCGACCGGACAGCGGTGAAATTCTGCTCAATGGCCAGGCGGTTCACGAGATGAAGAGCAAGGAACGGGCCAAACAGCTTGCCTACATGCCACAGCAAGTGCCAGATGACGTCATTTTTTCCGTCCGGGAGTACGTCGAAATGGGACGCTACGCTCACCGCACCGGCTTTGGCACTTTGACGGCTCAATGCAGACAGGCTGTGGCGGCTGCTCTTCGCCGCATGAACCTGGAAAGCCTGGCGAACACCCCGTTGGGACAACTCTCCGGTGGAGAACGGCAGCGCGTCGCCATTGCCAGGTGTCTTGCCCAAGGTACCTCCGCGCTGGTACTGGACGAACCCATCTCAAGTCTCGATTTGCACTACCAGATGAGTATTCTGAATCTCCTGTCACAACTGGCTGAAGAGGGCTACCTCATTGTCATGGCCATTCATCACCTTGAGTTAGCTGCTCAGTATTGCGGGCGCCTCATTTTGCTCAACGACGGATGCATTTACCGCATGGGTGGGGTCGAAGAAGTGCTTCAACCAGAAGTGGTGCACGACGTCTTTCAAATTGACGCTAAAGTCTTTAAGGATCCCTATCACCATTCCCTGCGCCTCAGTTGCGCCACCAAGGTCTAGCCGTTTGGGACAATGTCTGCCCTGGAGGTTAGCCCAGCCATGCCTGAAACATATTGGTCGTGGGACCAGGAGGATAGATAACGTAGAGCAAGAGAAACACCGTCAGTCCGGTGGCAGCCGTCACAAACCAGGTAACAACGGTCCATGGGGCGACTTTACGGTGCCTGCCGAAAGCCTGGCGAAAAGCGAACGTCAGCGTAAACACACCCATCACTGCGGCCACCGTGGCCAAAATGGAGTGCGCCTGAAGGAAGACCTGATAGGCTGGTGCCAAACCCCGCGGACCGCCAAAGGAAGTATCGCCAATAATTAAAGTTTTCAAGACATAACTGAGAAAAAAGAGAGCTGCGAGAACACTTCCGGTCAGCATCAAACGCCGGTGAGTAGCTTTCTTGCCCTGACGAATTTTTCTCCAGCCAAAAGCCATAACGACGGCACTGGAAATAATAAAAGCCTCATTCAACCACGAGATGGCGATGTCCATGTCGCACTCCTTTCTAATAGAACAGGTTGATTCGCGAAAACACTGAATCCAGAGCACATTTTACGTTTACAGACCTAACCATTGACTTATTCTTTGCTATAGTTTTCAAGTCGTAACTATAACGCTGTGCCCCTATTCTATCAGACGAAGGACGCCGGTACCAACAGCTAACATCCTCGGCCCTGCCGTATGAATGCCCGCCGGACTACAGGGCCTTGTCCCGCTGGACTACAGGGCCTTGTCTCCCAACAGCCGCCTGTGCTCCCGCTTGAAGCATTTACCCGTGACCAGCGGGATACCGGCCGCCTGGATGCGCTTTTCTGCCGTTTCGTCCGTCACTCCAGGCTGGAACCACACGCCTTTGACTCCCTTTTCTATAGCTGTATTGACAGCTTCCGTCAGTATGGGGCCTGTTTCAAACACATTGACCAAATCCACCGGCCCTTGGATGTCTGCCAGCTTTGCCACAGAGTGGTTGCCAAGAACGGTCGACGACTTCTGGCTGACGGGTATTATCCGGTACCCTTGAGACTGCTGGTATGAGAACACGTCTCGTGCCGGCGTCCCTGGAGAATCCGCCACCCCTACAGCGGCAATGGATTTGATGTTGGCCAGAAAACTTGAAAGCTCCTCGTCGGAAAGTGCCATGAGGTATCCTCCTTCAACCCATAATTCTGTACAATAAATCAAGGTGCGGTTATTTCAGTATGTGCAAAACTGCCTTGGTTACGCAGCGAACTTGCAGCACCTGCTTCGGCATGGCTGGCACATCTACTTCCTGGAGATAGACTGGGGCCGTGCGGTTAAGATAGGAGGAGTTCACAAGTGCGCTGGCGTTATCCCTACATCGTTGCTCTCCTGGTCATGGTTTTGTTTGGCGCTTCAGACATGGTTCGCGGAGTGGCCGCGCCAATGATGCAACGGGACTGGCATCTGACATATTTCCAGTTGAGCAATATTTTTGTCGCAAATTCTCTGGGGTATCTTGTGGGCAGTTTTCTGTCGGGATGGTTCATCCACCGCCTCGGGACGCGCTGGACGGTGCTGGGTTCCGGAATGGGCCTTGGCGTGGCGCTACTACTCATTATCGACTTGCGCAGCTTCCTTGCGCTGTTGGTGTCCTTTGCTTTGGCAGGCATCTTCTCAGGGTGGCAGGAAATTGGTGTGAATCACGTAGTTCCAGAAATGATTGTGGAAGATTCCTTGCAGTCCAAGTACTTTAACTGGTTGCACGGCTTGTACGGCGCAGGGGCATTTGTGTTTCCCGCTATTGCAGGAATGCTCATTCGGACGACCCATTCGTGGCGATTTCCCTATATCGTTCTGCTGGCTTATTTGGCAGTACCTCTCTTGCTGACAGCAAGCCATTGGCCCAAAATGACACGACCCATGCCCTTGCAGCCAAAAAGCCCAGGTTCTGCAGCATCGGATGTGGAAACCACCGGTTTTAACGGTGAGCAAAAGCGGCACCTTTCCATAAAATCCCCACTGCTCTTGTTGCTGATTCTTTCCATTGGCTTCTATGTGATGGCGGAAATCGGTGTGGCATCGTGGCTGACCACATACCTCGTGGGCACCCGGGGATTCAGTATCAACACCGCATCGTACGTGCTGTCCGCCTTCTACTTTACTTTTACCGTTGGGCGGTTGACGGCACACCTCTGGGTACCGCGGGTGGGCGACGAGCGCAGTATCGTCCTTGGCCTCTCTCTAGCCATCCTCCTGTTTTCCGTGGCATTGACGGCGAGGCATATTCCCGCAGCATCCATTGCGGCGTTTGCATTGGCAGGTCTGGGGTTTTCCATTGTCTTTCCCACCATTGCCGCAGTGGCAAGCTACCGTTTTGCTGCTCAATCCGGCCAGGTGCTGGGTCTTCTCTTTACGGCTTCCGGTGTCGGCAGCCTGCTCTCCAATTGGCTCATTGGCCTGGTTTCCACAACGTTTAATTTGAATGTGGGGCTGTGGCTGGTGGTGTTCTTCCTAGTGATGGTGCTCATTGGAATGACGCTACTCCGCCGATTGAGCCGTACAAGCTTAGCGCATTGATACGCTAACGCCGACATATACACAGAAAATTCGAATCTGGCTGACTGAGTGTCCCTGTGTCATACTGTTTTCATTGCTGCCAGGGGGGGAATCCAATGGTCGGGCGTTTGCGTACCATTTATGCGTCGTATCATCCGGCTGTGTGGTGGATGCTCGGTGCAACCGTGGTGACCGCAGTTACACAGTTCATGGTTTTTCCCTTCATGGCGCTGTATATGTCCTATCACACCCATGCTACCCCAGGGGTGATTGGCCTTGCTGTTGGCATGAGTGCGCTGACATCTACAGCCTTTGGCTTTGTGGGCGGAAGTCTCGCCGACAAGTTTGGGCGAAAGGGCATCATGGTGGTGTCCATGGCCCTGAGCGCGGTTCTTATGGCCGTGTTTCCAAGCATTCACGCCATTAGCATGTTTTTTCTCCTGAGCGCACTGAATGGAGTGGTCCGGACCATGTTTCAGCCTGCGTCTCGGGCCATGATGGCGGATTTAACCCCACCTAGCCGATTGGCGACCGTATTTGCCATGAACTATTGGGCCATCAACGTTGGCGCAGCCATCGGACCCATTCTCGGGGCTTACTTTGGGACAGTTGCCACAGGGGTCACCTTTTATGTAACAGCCATTGTCGACATGTTCTATGCCATTGTCATTTTTCTTGTTTTCCCTGAGTCCAAACCAGTGGTTTCCGAAATTCATCCCGCTCTGCCGAAGTTCTCGTTCCGTAGAGCACTGCGGGTGGTTGCCACAGACAAGGCTTTCCTGGTCTTTCTTCTGGCAGGCATGCTGGGAGGGGTGGGCTACGCACAAATCGAAACGACGTTGCCCCAGGTCATGGCGCAGAGCATGAGTGCTGCTCAGGCATCCAAATTGTTTTCCTTGGTTCTGGCATCTAACGCCATTGAGGTTGTACTGCTTCAGGTGTTTCTGGCCAAGCTTTCTTCAAGGCTGGGTATTGTCCGGGCCATGATGCTGGGACAGATACTGTTCACCTTGGGCTACATGGGTATTTCCGTATCTCATGTCCTGGGGACCTACCTGTTGAGCATGTTTGTCCTGACACTGGGTGAAATCATAAACTTTCCCGTGCTTAGTCAGTACACGACGTTGCTGGCGGACGAAGACTTGCGCGGGACGTATTTCGGCGCCAGCTCCGTCAGTGGCCTGAGCTTTTTCCTGGGTCCCTGGCTAGGCGGCGTCATTCTCCACGCGTCCACAGGGCTGGTTCTTTTTCTTAGCGCGGCCGGAATGTCCCTCCTGGCAACGCCGCTTTACGGGCTGGCAGAGCGAATACGCATGAGCAGGCCCGTTAGATTAAACACTTCTGTAAGCCAAAGCGCCTCCGATTAGTTTTTTGTGCCGGTCCTATCCGACGGCGCCAGGACTTGCCTGGCGCTGTTTGTATATCTGCGGACGAAGAAGCCACATTAGTAACGGTTCACATCTTGCACATGGGGAGGACGATAGGTATGCCACTTCGCGCGCACGAGGCCTACGAATTGAACGAACTGCTGATGGGCTGTGTAACAACCATTGAGTCCATGGGGGTCTTTCTTAACCAGGCCAAGGATCCGGAGTTAAAGGGGATACTGCAGAAGCAGCTGGATGCACACATTCAGGACTACAACATCAAGGTGGAGTGGGCAGAAGCGGGATCGTCCAGCCAGAAATTGAGGGTTCCCGCCATGCCCAGTAAAATGAGCGGAACGCCTAAGCCACCGCAACAGGTGGAACCCAATCCCAACAGCAAGGCCTTCGACGACAGGGGTATTGCCACTGCGTACCTTCGCGGTCTGAAGGCAAACGGCAAGAGTTATGCAGCCGCCGCCTTTGAGGCAGATGAGCCACAGTTGCGACAGTTTCTCGAAGACGCCTTTACAATGTGCTCACACCACGCCTTTGAAGTGGCGGGCTGGATGAGGAAGAACGGATTCTATCCTGGAGTAGAGGCGTCCAAAAGCTATATGCAGGATTTGGCCCAGACCTACGCGCCGGTCCGTCAGCCCGTGGGAATGCACTAACTATCTCCACAAGCATGATGTGTTAACCTCGGGGGTAAGTTCCACTCACAGCGAGTGGAGCGAGCCCCCGAATTTTTCATACAGGACTATACCTTTGAGGATATAATAGAAGCATCACCACGTCACCATTCCAGCTTGGAAGGAGAATGGGAAATGTTAGTGGTTACAACGGAAAACATTTCTGGTTACAAAGTTGAAAAGGTTCTGGGCCATGTCTTTGGTGTCATTGTTCGCAGCCGGGGCATTGGCGGGAACCTTGCCGCCGGTTTGAGAAGCATCGTTGGCGGTGAAATTAAGGAGTACACGGAAATGTTGGAAGACGCCCGCAAGAATGCGCTGGATAGGCTCGTTAAGAACGCCCACTCCATGGGTGCCAACGCCGTGTTGATGATGCGGTACGACTCCAGCGAAATTGGTCAGAACATGTCGGAGATTGTTGCCTATGGTACAGCTGTAGTGGTTCGTGAACAGGAGGACTGAATGCTGGGCGTAGCACTGATTGCACTTTACCTGCTGGTTATGGCTGCCGTAATCTTTGGTGTTTTCCAATTTACGGCGTGGATGCGTACGTATCGTATGCGCAAGACTGCCCAGGTCCCGCCGGGATTTCGGTTGACTAGTGAGATTTATTACGATCCAACCAGCGGCAAAAAACAACGGGTGTGGTACAACGACAAAACCGGTGAACGCTTCTACGAGACTGTGGAGTAGAAGTCTGGGCCAGTGCGGACCCTACCTGCAAGGTGCAGGGCGGCAGTGGCCTGGTTGTTGTCGGACGAAACAGGAGTACAAGAGATAGAAACACAGGAGCCATAAGAAAAAATAGAGAGATAAGATTTTTGTGGGGGCAGTGGGTAAAATCCACGAGAACGGGTGTGATGAAATGTCGGAAGAACCGGTGTCTAAAGGTAGACATGGAACCATTGCAATTGCGAACGGACAAGTGCAAGTAACGGATCCCGAAGGAGATGGGCAGTTTCCTGTGCTGGTGGTGCCTCAAAACTTCCAGTTGCCCGTCACCATCGACGGTGAGTCTGTGGGACCCGGTGAATACACACTGCACTCCGGGCAGCAGGTGGCTGCGACGGAATACAGGGTGAATCCCGTGTGTTCTCCCGAAATGCGCGTATCCAACGACAGAATGTCTGTGGTCCTGTCGTTGTTTTTTCACAACGGCACCGTGTCCACCTTGGCAGACGCCGGCGCCAGTCCTCGGGTTATCCTGAAAGCCAACACAGCTCCGCTGCCCGCTATGCCTCTGTCCTACGAGGAACTTGAGCAGGCCATCCAAGACGGGCATTTTGTCGGGGACCTGGACGAACGGGCGTTGAAGGAACTAGCCGCAGCTACGGAGCCCATGGAACGCATTGTCATGCGTGGAAAGCAACCCTTCCCAGGGAAGCCGGCTGAATGCCACACCGTGGAGCTGCCCAAGGAAGAAGGGGACGATCCGCTGCACCGGCGCATGCAACTGCAGACCGTCAAGTCTGGGACCCTGGTGGCTGTGATTGAGGAAGAGGTGCAGCCCCAACCGGGCCGCGACGTCCTTGGCAGAAGCGTCCCCTGCCGGAGTCAAGTGCGTTCGCTTCTGCCCCATTTTGGTGACGGTGTACAGCGCATCGACAATAAGGTATTTGCAACGCGCCACGGTCGGCTGGTCTTTTCACCAACGGAAGTGGACGTCATTCCCCGCGTGGAACTGGAGCAGAACGTAACCCCCAAAGACGGGTACGTGCTGTTTGACGGAGACGTCACCATCCAGGGGGATGTGGAGGACGGCAGCGTCATTAATGCCACGGGAATTGTCCAAATTCGCGGTGGCGTCTACGGATCGACGGTCATTGGCGAGAAAGGTGTTTCCATTCGGGGGCACTGCGTCAAGTCGAGAATTCTGGCAGGGTGGGGTCGGGACCTAGCCCAGGGGGCCGTAGCCACTGTGGAAAAGGCGCGGGATGAGTTGGAGGATTATCTTCAAGACGTGGAACGCATTCTCGAAGAGGCACAGACCAAGGTTGTGCCCAAGCAGCAGAAAGAACTATCGGTGTTGCCTTGGGTAGTCCTGGACAAGTATCATACAGGAGTACAGAAAGCAATCCACGATATCATCAAGCAGTACGCTACTTGCCAAAAGCACGACGTTGGACAGCACATGGAAGCTCTCATCCGCATCATTCAAAATACCTGGGTAGGCCCGAAGCTGAAGGCTATCACTGTGAACGATATTGTCAGAACCATCAGCACCATGGAAGAGTATCTGGGATATGTGAAAAAATGCCGGCAGCAGGACAACTCCGACATCGCCGTGAACGCCGTTACGTCCAGTACCGTAGAGGCCACCGGCAGTATCATTGTGTCGGGGAAGGGTGTCTACGCCAGCCAGCTAACGAGTGGGCGCGTAATTGAGGTGAAGGGATATGCCCGCGGCGGGCTGCTCTTCGCCCAGGACAGCGTGTCCGTAGCAGAACTAGGTGCTCCGTCTGCCGCTGAAACCAAGGTTGTTGTCAAGAGTAGAGCGGGGCTGATACACGCCGGAGTTCGACATCCCAATACCTTGCTGGATGTGGGCGGACGACTGGACAGAAATACCACGATACAGCGGGACGTTAACTTTGGCAGTTAATTGAAAGTCTTCGCTTGGGGGTGAAGGGAATTTCTCTGTTACGATTGGTGGGCCTAAGAATTGGGGTTGGTTTAGGAATATCTGTTCTTGGCATCCTGATTTCCTGGATAGTCGGTGACTGGAAAATAAGCTTCACTTATTTCACTCTCTTCGGTACGATTTTACTCGTCTTTGCAGCTTTCCCCTATGCGCTGGGGTCGAAGCGTGCGGAACGCAGAGTCCGCACAGTTCTCAACCGCAGAATTGACATGGGCGTGACTAGCCACAGCAAGGAAGAAGCGGCCAACTGGAGCATTACCATGGGAATTATTGGAGCTGTGAACGTCATTTTGCCGGTCATTGTTTATTATCTCCTCATTTATACCCACCTTCCACGTACCTGAAAATGTCAGGATGAAAATATCCGGCTGAAAATACCGACCTGAAAACCCAGGTTCCTGCATATCCAACGCATAAAGAGGCACCGTATAACCAAACAAGCAGTATTGGTGGAGGTGCCTTTCGACGTGCGACGAGTTTTTTTATCCATATTGGGACTGTTGCTTGCTATCCCGTTAGAACCCACCCTGTACGCCAGCAGTGGCGGGGATGGCGAGGTGAACCTTCCGGTCGCTTTCATCAGGCATCAGAAACTCTGGCTCAAGGACAACCTGGGCGAGAGGCAGGCCAGTCCATCGCTGGTGCTGGAAGCGCCTCGTTGGTCGGCAGACGGCAAGTTCGTAGCAGTTGTCGCCAAGGCATCTCATCCGGGACAGACTGCGGGGAAGTTGGAAGCGGAAGCGGTGGGGCGTACCGCTCTTGAAGTTGTCGAAAGACAGACCGGTGAACGCACAACTGTTGTGACTTCCCGCACTTCCGGGGACCGCTCGCTGCCTGTGCAGTACCAATGGTCGCCGACAGGTCATCAACTGGCGTTTCTTGTCAATCATTCCCTGGGTATTGCCACGGTGGACAATCAAGTTCATGTACAACGAGGCATCGCTCAAGGTGTGGATGATTTTACCTGGATGCCTGGCAACGCCGGGTTCATTCTGGCTACCGATGCACACCGTCTGCCCGAAGGGTGGACAAACGTCCGCATCTACAAATTGTCTCCAGCCGCTTTGCGTAAACAGCCACCCAGGGCAATCGCCAGACACCGTCACCTGGGGCTGCTGGGTGGAATGCAAGGGTCTCAGCAAACGGACAGACAAAAAAGTCAACTTTCCCTACTCTGCCAGTTGCCCAAAACCGTGGGGGAAGCGTCTTTTCCCATCAGGAGAGTGGAGCACTTGACCTGGTCTCACGATGGCCGCTGGCTCGCCGTGATTGCGAAGTCTGCCGGCGGAGGTGCTCCCGCCAGTAGTGGCAGTGGCATGGTCTGTGTTCTGTCTGAAGATGGCCACACGTTTCAGGCCGTCGGGGAGACGTTGCCCAACCGCTCCTGGCTGGCCTGGTCCTCAGCCGCCGACACCCTGGCTTACATTCGCGGTAGCGACGGAGATGTGGCCCATAACAAGAAACTCACCCTTGCCACAGCACCCCGATTCGAGAGTCGAAGCCTGTCACCCATGGCATCGGTAGATAACGATTTCTGCTGGTTGGATGCCTCGCACATCGTGGTCTCACGCCGGCAAGAGAACCTGCTGGCCCAGTCTCCTTTGGCCCGAGGCGCTGCTTCACCGCAACAGCCAGCCTTGTTTAACATCGATGTTAATCGGCCGGCCATTCAAAATCGCATGACCAATCCACCTGTAGGGACAGGGGACTATCAGCCGCAGGTGGCGGGTTGGCAGCAGGTTGCGTGGCTGAGAAGCTCCCCTTACAGCCAAAAGGGAGAACTCTGGCTAGGCAAAGTCGATGGAACCAAAGTGGAGACATGGTTAGACGACATTACCAGGAAACAGCCAGCCTTTTCCGTACTCACACCTGGCGGTCAGCAGGCGGAGCATAGTATGCTAGAGGAAACGCTGCCTCGCGCCAAGGCACTGCCGGTGGGCAGATAAATAGACGCTGCAGGCACGAAACGGGGGTGCCGGAAGTGTGCGGTCGTTACACTCTGGCCTATGAAGATTTCCAGTTCATGCTGGATTACTATGGCATCACAGACGGCGGGGGATTTAGCTATCCGCCACGCTATAACATTGCTCCGGGGCAAAACGTTCCCGCAGTCGTCCACGATGGACAACGGCGGCGCATTGGACTTCTGCGGTGGGGACTGGTGCCATCGTGGGCCAAAGACGATAAGATTGGGTACAAGATGATAAACGCCAGGGCAGAAACCCTCATGGCAAAGTCCACGTTCAAACCCCTATTGGCCCGCAAACGTTGCCTCATTCCTGCGGACGGTTTCTTTGAGTGGAAGAAGCTCCCCGATGGCAGAAAACAAGCCATGCGCATCATCCTAAAATCGCAAAAGCTTTTCTCTCTGGCCGGATTATACGATACCTGGCGCACACCGTCCGGCGACAGGCTCAGCACCTGCACCATCATCACCGTTGGCGCCAATTCTCTCATGGAGCCCATTCACAACCGAATGCCCGCGATTCTCCGGCGAGACGAAGAGGACATGTGGATAGACAAAGGCGTGGTGAACCCCGAATCCCTCATGCCTCTGCTCAGAAGTTTTGACGCTGCAGACATGGAAGCGTACCCTGTGCCTGCCCTGGTGGGCAGCGCCAACAACGACAGCCCCGAATGTATTCAACGTCAGCTTTCTTGATTTTCGCAACGTTTCATAGTTTGGCCTTGGGCTGAGGGGCCGCCGGTTGGTGATGAACCTAGTCCGAGGGAAGCCGAAAGAACGTGATGATGCCTGTGACAGCGAAGACAATCATCAGCACATAGGGCCAGTTTTCCAAAAAGAATTCCTGAATCACGGTCATTCTCTCCTTTATCTCAGTGGACGAACAACAGGTGGAAAATGTTTCAGCAGTCTATCTTCCCAAACCGCGATTCTAGTTAATCATCCTTGCCCTGTCACAGTCTGTCGAAGGAAGAAGAGCAGATATTGAAAAAATTGTGACCATAATAACGCTGGTCATTATCTACGATTTGGATCACATTTCCCAATCGAAATTGCCGCAAATGTTGCGATACCGTGAATTCTCTGAAGGTGAGCCGGGGAACGTCTGTAAATGTGTCGTGGGTTTCGCTATTATATGGATTAGGCCTTTCTGCAATGGTTACCAAAATTGTGGCGAGACTGGTGCAAATACATAGTCATGGAATGTGATGAAGGTGGTCCTCGTATGCCAATAACTGAGGAAACGCATGAACTTCTGGCAAAGGCTTATATGGAGATTTTGCGAAAAGTGGTGGGGCATGCAAACGTTGTACGGCACGTCATGGCAGCGGTTTTAGCCAGTGGGCACGTTTTGCTGGAGGACGTTCCGGGTACGGGTAAGACGACCCTGGCCTCGTCCGTCGCCAAGGTTCTGGGACTTGATTTCAAACGAGTTCAAGGTACACCGGATTTGTTGCCCAGCGAACTCCTCGGCACCATGGTGTTCAACCCTAGTACAACAAACTTCTATTTTCGAAAAGGTCCCATTTTTACGCAGGTGCTATTGATGGACGAAATTAACAGAGCAACGCCCCGCACGCAGTCGGCTTTGCTGGAGGCCATGGCAGAGGCCCAGGTTTCCGTCGACGGCGAGACACACCAACTTTCCGCGCCGTTTTTCGTGATGGCCACCTCCAATCCCATTGAATCTCAGGGAGTCTTTCCGCTGCCAGAGGCTCAATTGGACCGATTCCTCGTACGCCTGAAGCTTGGGTATGGCAGTGAAGATGAAGAAGTGGAAATGGTTCAGCGGATTCAACTATCCGATGCCGTAGAATTACATGCCGTTTTGTCAGAGCAACAGGTGAACGGACTGCGGGAAAATGTTCGCAGGGTCACAGTACATCCAGATGTACTTCACTATATTGTCAGACTTTGCAGATTGACGCGTCAAGATGACGAGGTCCTGCTGGGGGCCAGTCCGCGATCGATAGTTTCTCTGACGTCCTTCGCACAGGCATTGGCGGTTTTGTCAGGCAGGGACTTTATCACGCCTGACGACGTGCAGGAAGCGTGGCTGCCCGTCATGAACCACCGTATTCGAACGCGAATGGAGTGGCAAGGGGATGAACAGAAAGAAGTATCTGCCCTGCTGGAGAAACTGCTTCAAATGGTGCCGACTCCCACAGAGTTTGTGTATTAGGAGCCGCTCATGATTGCCCTGTGGGTCCTCGTTGGGTTGGCTTCGTTGTGGGGGTGGCCCTCCATTTGGGCCTATTCGGTCAAGCATCAGGTGGAGTTGACCATAAAATTCAACAGGTCGTTGGTGGCAATTGGAGACGAAATTGAAGTCTCCTGCCAAGTTGTCAATCAGTCCTTTCTGCCGTTGCCGCGGTTACGGCTGGTCATTCCACTTCCTCAGGGATTGCTTGCAGAGACGGAGAAGCCATTTCTCATTCTGGAGACAAGCGTAGGCGGGAGGGAATCCATCACTGCAATCGGGCAAATCCGGGCTACCCGGCGTGGGCCCAAGGTGTTTGACAATCCCGTAGAACTGGTTGTCTACGACTGGTTGGGTCTGCGCGACATGAAAGTGCAACAAGACATCCACCACCAGTTGGCCGTGATGCCCGACATCCAACCGCAGGCCATGTCGAGCCTGCCCTTGAAGTCTCTCATAGGCAGCTTCGAGGTTCGAAGGTGGTTGCATGTGGATGAATCGTTGTACAGGGGGGCACGGCCGTACCACCCTGGCGACCCGTTCAAACACATTGACTGGCTTGCCTCCGCGACCAGCGGAAATTGGCTAGTCAAAGAGTTCTCCACGTCGTCGGAAAGCACGTTGCATCTCATGATGAACGCACAGTCTCAACAAGATTACTGGACAGGCCTCGACGAAGATTTGTTTGACGAAATCTGTTCCAAAGTGGCCAGTGTTGCGCAGTTGCTAGAGAAGAGAAGGTTTGTTCTGCATTTTTGGACCAATGCGGTCTGGACGCGCAGTGTCGGGAAACTGTACTTTGGAAGGCAGTCCGCGACGGGAATTCGCACCCTGTTGGCCGAAGCAAAACCGCTGGTCTCAGTTTCACAATCGGACCTGTTGGAGATGTTCTTGAAATCGAGGCACCGGGAAGATGCCATCCTCTTTACATCGTATCTGTCTGGCGAAGATGCCCAAACACTTGAGAAGCGATTCAATCAAATGATGGTGGTTCCGATAGGCTGCGGAGGGTTCCCGGAATCCACGCAGCTCCACCACTTGGAGACGTGGCCACGCGATACACGTGAGGTAGGAGGCGGTGCGTCATGGAGGCCAATCGGCAGTCAGCCGGTACATACGTAGAACCGGAGCCAGTGTTATCGGGATTGGCACGCTTTTTGATGGTCTTTCTCATGGGGCTCGTTCCGGTAGCCTGCCTTCTTATTTTTGGAACCATTGTGGTACCCAACCTGGCTGTTCTGGAAGCCGCGTCCTTTGACACGGTGATTACTGTTTTGCTCATTGCCCTCATCGTCAGTCTGCCAACTGAAAATTGACTCAAGTCTCATGGTGGCCGGTCTGCTTTACTATAGTCTCTCCAGTTTGTTCCAACCCCATTTTGCAGGACTGGACAAGCAGATAACCGCAGTGCTGGGAAGTTGTATCATCCTCTGGGTCTACGCCCTTCTGCAACTGGAGGGCACTCTCAACCGTCCGTCGAAGAAGGCCATGGCATACTTGGGCGTTGCCCTGGTCGCAGGCGCTCTCATGATCATACAAATTCCGGCTTGGTCCCACTTGGGAGCAATACATGTCATGAGACCCGGTTATGATCCTACTAGACCGCCGACAATAGGTATTCC
>Ga0187809_10000352_pt1 | contig 25732 bp, 16 predicted proteins | sample NC_wetland_sal_i_8_FD_132415 | JGI IMG/M metagenome (GOLD analysis project Ga0187809, IMG submission 132415) | Wetland sediment microbial communities from Neuse River Estuary, North Carolina, USA - ASW_4 | ecosystem: Environmental > Aquatic > Freshwater > Wetlands > Sediment | place: USA: North...
ATAGGTTGTTATCACGATCCATTTCCAGGGTGGTCACAAAATCATCCGACAACCCGTTAGATTCGGTAAAATGGGCCAGCAACGTGAGCTGTGCGGCGTGGACGTTTACCTTGTACAAACCGCCGGACCGTGTTCCGATCCAGAGCCGGTTTTCGGAGTCTACCGCCAGTGAGCGGGGTTGGGAAAACGGGAGCGAGGAATAATCCCGGTCCAGCCGGAGATATTGACTGGGGCTTCCCGGATGCAGGGAAAAGACCAGCAGGTGATTGTTGCGCGTAACGCACCAGAGCTTTCCATCGCGGTCAAGTGCCATCTGGTCGCTCATTCCAGGGATGGGCTCTCGTGACAGGATGGAGTCATTTCGGATCACGGTAAGATAGAAGGCACTGTCGTTCCTGTTTTCGAGATGGATGATCGAATGGTACCCGTCGGTGAGGCCCAGCCCGAAACTGGTCGACGATGATGCTGCGACAATCGTTTCGGGATGAAGAAATGAAACGGGCTTTGCGGGATCGCGGACGCGCCACACGCGATTCTGATCCGTAATGTAAAGGCTTCTTCCCACCCAGTATAGATCGCCCCGGCCCATAATCGTCGCGCCGAGCCGCATGGTTGTAACGCGATTGCCGGTGATCCTGCATACAGCATTCGCCGTATTGTTGACCATCCAGACCGTATCAGATTCGTTGCAGATAGAGGAGGTGTTAAGCGGGACATCCCCGGCAGCATCGAGCAATTGCAGGTTCTGCTGTTTCATTTTGGCTGCACCTTTGCCGTCGGAGGCCACCCAGATCACGCCTTCCCTGTCTTCGTAGAATGCCAGCAAATTACCCGGCTTCGATCGCTTCGAACCGACGACGGTCTGCCAAACGCCAGCCGGATCGATTTTGGTGATCATTTCATTCGAATACACCCAGAGGTTGTCTTCCGCGTCGGAAAAAAGGGCCGTATTTTTCATATTCCCCAGGGAAGACCATTTTTGCGGCAAGGTTGCAAAAGCAATGCGTCCCCCCAGCAGGCGTGCGGTATCCAGCATTTTTACGCCATCCGCGGTGGCAAAAAGGATTTGTCCACTGCCGTCCCTGATCGCGGAAGAAACAAAACAATCATGTAAGATGTCCGTTACCCTGCGGGTGATCTTGTTATAGAGAAAAACACATTTTCCCATTTGGGGTTTCCAGGGAATGAGAAGGAGGTAGTTTTTCCATTCAATGACCTGGTCGATGAACAGGGCGGATTGTACCTGCCGATCCTGTACAAGCGGGACGCGCACCCATTTCCGCTGCGAGTACACGAACAATCCCTCGTCGGCGGCTGCATAGAGTGGTCCGTCGGTGCTCTTGACGAATCGATTGATCACCGGGCAAAATCCATCGGCGGTCGCGAACCTGCTGATGCTGCCCTTATATAGCAGGTTCAGTGCCTGTGTGTTGGTCGCCACCAGGATCGAGTCCGGCGTGATCTCATACAGGTCATTGACCAGGTCGTTGGCAAGCCCGTCCGCGACACGGTAATTGACGAATCTTGCGCCATCATAAACGCTTAAACCGGCGAATGTCATAAAATACATGCGTCCCTGGTCATCCTGTTTGATGCTGCGTACCCGGCTGCTGACAAGTCCATCGTGCGGTGTATAGTATACAAAGGGAAACTCCTGCGCCGGGCACCCGGTACAGAAAGTGAACAACAGGACAGTCGCGATCATGCTTCGCATCCTTAAATTTAGCAATTCCGCGCAAGCCCGGACCGAGGGCGTAACCTAAAAGAGCGAACACGCCTTAAAAATCATATCCCAGTTCCACCAGGGCATTCCTGGGAGGGCCTGGCCACTTGCTGACAACATTATAGGCGCCCAGCCAGTAGGCCCTGTTGGTGATATTGAATACGTTGACCGCCACCCGGACGCGATGGACCCGGTATTGGAGACCCCCGTCCAGGATCATATACCCGGGTATAACCAGGCACGGCTGCAACGTGTTTTTCGCAGACGCCTGGGAATGGCCCGCTGCAACACTGAGGTGCGAGAGCCATCCCTTTTGAAATGAATATTTAAACCAGCTGTTACTGATATGTTTGGGAGCATTTTCGACCAGGGTGCCGTCCATGGAAGGAATCGTGCTCTTCAGCACCCGTGCCATGCAATACGCATAGGAAAGGGACACGCTGAGGTTCGGCAGCAGGTTGCCGGTACACTCGACCTCGATCCCGGTCGACCGGTCCGCTCCCTGTTGCACGAACAGGTCGGGATTGGAAAGAACATTGGCGTTGACCGCCACATGGTGCAGGGTTAGCTGGTAAACGGACACCGAAGCGTTCAATCGGTTGTTGAAAAAAATACCCTTGGCGCCTGCTTCCAGGAGCTGACTGGTCACCGGTTTAAAGGGCGCATTAAACACCTGCGTGGAGGTGGATACCTCAAAAGGATCAAAGCCCTTGTTATAGGTGGCATAAATGCTCAGATCCGGCTGTAACGCAAACACCAGGCCCAGCCTGGGTAAAAATACATTTTCCCTCATTTCAGGCAGGCTGTCCCCGTCATCGCCGGAATGGTACAATTCCTCCCGTATTCCGGCAAGGATCTTCCATTTTTTAAAACTTGCCTGGTCCTGGAAATAGCCACCCACGGTACTGTATACCGTTCCGTCCACACTGGTGGCATCCGATTGATAAGCGGATAATTGAAGGTCACCGGGATTTTGGATGGCATCTACCGGCCTTTTCAGGCTGAAAGTTCCGACGATCCCCGCCCCGGTACCGTAAGAAGGATTTTCCAGGTATTGCTGATTAAGGATCACGCGGCTTTGAATGAAGTCCAGTCCGGCGATCAGCTGGTGTTCCCAGTTGCCGGTGCGATAGCGGATGGTCAGGTAATTGGTGAGCGTATTCGTTACTGTATGGTAATTCCATCGCGAAAAATACAGGTTGACGGAATCCGGCGTGATATAGCTGTGAAGGCCGTGTTCATGAACCTGTTGCCAGGTGATATAATTCAGGTAACCGCTGTTGAAGCTGATGTGTTTATTCAGCTGGTAAGAGAGCAGCACATTGCTGGCAAGATCCGTCTCATGGAGGAAATCCCCCGGTTGTGACACCGTCAGCGACACCGGGGTGGAACGCAGGGACAGGTCATTTTCAAAGCCGGGCTGACCCCTGTCGAGTACCGTATGGATATTCGTGAGCGAGACGTCCATGTTCAGTTTGAAACGGTCGTTGGGTATAAAGGAAACCGACGGGCACAGTTCGTATGATCTTTCAAAAATCCCAGCCCGGAAGGTATGGGTATGGTCATATCCGCCGTTGAACCGGTACAACCATTTTTTATTCCGGCTTAAAGGTCCCGTCACGTCTGCAAGCGCCCGCGTATGGTTCCAGGTTCCCGCGGAAACCCTCATGGAAGCTTCATTCTGTGGTTGCGGTTTTTTGGTAACGAGGTTGATGGTGCCCCCGGGATCCGAATTTCCGTACAGTGTCGCCGACGGCCCCTTGATGATTTCAATCCGTTCGATGTTTACCAGCAGGGGGCTGGTAAAGGATGAGTTGTACCCCCGCAGGCCATTGATCAGCCTTGCGTTTTCCGCTTTGAATCCACGAATCGTGTATTCGTCGTAGCCGGAATAATCGGTCATCCCTGCTGCATCGGTAGCCGCCTCCTTCAGAACGTATTGCATCCGGTCATCGATCACCTCCCTGGTGATCGATGACACCGACTGCGGAATGTCCAGGTAGGGCGTTTGGGTCTTCGTGGTAAAAAATGAATAGTCGCTCTTGTAAGAATGACTGCTGTAAGTGCTGATCTCGATATCCTGTAGCGCCGAATAAGAGAATTCCAGGCCGAGGGTACCCAGGTTCAGTACCTCGTTTTTTTTCAACCGTACCGGGACCAGGAGCGTTTTCGCCTGTACCGATGAAATGACCAATGTGTCCTCCAGCGGAGCGAGATTGACCAGGCTGAAGTGCCCTTCATTATCGGTAACGGTCGTTTTCTGCAGGTGTTTTAACGAAACCGTGACAAAGGAAGGTGTGCCGTCCGGTGAAACGGTCCTTCCCCTGATGACGCCTCTGCCGTTTTGAGCGAGAACGGCCTCGGTACCCGGGTACAACAGCAGGAAGGTAAGGGAGATGGTAATCGCGCATTTCATGTTAAGTGGCATGGATACCAGGGCAAGTTTTTTTAATCCGGTTCCTTTTTTTGCGGCCCGGGTGATCGACACGGGCGGATCCCGGCGGCAGGACCGGCGATCACATGACTATAACGGAACGGCTCGCGATTTATTGAAGGATCTCATTCAATGAAATGCTCAGTGAATAACGAGCGCCGCAGCGCGCCAGATGGTGAGGCAGCTCGTCAGGATCACCAGGGCTCCTATCCCGATATACATATATTTCACGGGCACCTTTCCCACGAGCCTTGCCGCCAGGGGCGCGGCCAGCAGGCCCCCAATGATAAGGCCCGCGATATCGAAGAGTGGCAGGCTCTTCAGGAGGATAAAAAACGTGACGGAACTGCAAAGGACGACGAAAAACTCCGCCAGGCACACCGACCCGATGACATACCGCGGGCTTTTTCTTTTGGATACCAGCGTACTGGTGACCAGTGTCCCCCATCCACCCCCTGCAAATGAATCCGTAAAGCCGCCTATGGAGGCCAGCCATCCCGCGCGTTTCACCTTGCCGGAACGCAGCAACTTTTTCCTGAACGCTTTCCTCAGGATGAAATACCCGAGGTAGAGGGTATACAGCGACAGCGGGATCCGTATGTATCCTGCATATTTTTGCGCGAAGACCGCCAGGGAGGCACCCAGGATCGCTCCCAGGATGCCTGGCAATACCAGGCTCCTGAACAGTTTCCGGTTAATGTTTCCGAAACGGTGGTGGCTGTATCCTGAAACACCGCTGGAGAAAACGCGGGCTGAATGTACACGGCTGCTCACGATCGCCGGGTTCACGCCGTTGGCCAGCAGGAACGTCGTGGAGATGGTGCCATACCCCATGCCCAGTGATCCGTCCACCATCTGTGCAATGAAGCCGGTGATGAGCATGATGATGAATGTCTTGACCTGGATGTAGTCGCGGATCGAACGGAAACTTTCCATCAGCCGGTGAAACGGCACAAAGGAGAGCAGCGCATGACCCAGGATCATGAAGAAAAACGCCAGCAGGCACCAGCCGACGATCCGTTGCCACTGGCGGTTGGAGGGTTTGCCAGAGGATCCTTGGTCCAGGCTTTTGGCGGCAAGAACACTGGTGATATTATTCAGGTGTTGGACCCGGGAGGTAAAATCACCCCCTAATTCTTTCCGGATAGAGCTCATATGCTGCAGGACCTCATCGATCTCCTGCGGCATGACGGCATTCAATTCGTCTTTCAGCCGCTTGGCGATCGTAGGCGACTTGCCATTGGTGGAAATGGCGATCTTCAGGTCCCCCTTTTTGACCACCGAGCCGAGATAAAAGTCGCACAGTTCCGGTGTATCGGCAATATTCACCAACCTGCTTTTCTGGTGTGCATCCTGGCGGATCCGGGTGGCCGTCGCGGGGTCGCGGACCGCGGCAATCACCAGGTCGCACTCGTCAAAATCCGCGGCGTTGTACGAGCGCTCGCACACGGTGACATTGTCGTAAAGATCCGCCAGGCTGCGGATCTCGGGCAGCAACGTGATCCCCACGACTTTTATGAACGTGGTAGGACAGTTCTGGAGGAGGGAATGAAGTTTTTCCTGGGCGACTGGTCCACCCCCTATGACCAGGACACGGAGTTTCTCTATTTTCAAAAAAACAGGAAACAGCTGATTATCGGATTTAGCGATTATTTCACCCATGAACAACTGTTTGTGTACGGCGGTGCCCGTACTTGAATTTCTGAATATAATTCAATCGGATGACATCCTGGTCATCGAGTATGGAAGTGGTGCTATGCCATTGAAAGATCTTCACGTACATTCCCTGTAGCATCCCGCGGTATCCTGATTTGAAATTACAGCCGATATATGTACGGTTCTGGTCGAAGAAATTTCGGGTACCGGCATTCCCCGGGTTGACGAAGATCTCGTCCCCGGCCAGTAAAGCGGTCTCACGGGAAACCGGGATGGTAACATCCAGCCGCAGTCTCACCCGCAACACGTACTGGTAGTCCCGGAGGCGCGTAGTCCCGGCCTGTTGCTGCTGAAAACGCTCTTCGGTCCTGATCCGCTGAAAAAAGACCATTCCGTTGCGGGCAGTGTCGGTGTGGCCGGCTTCCTGCCAGGGCCGCCATTCATTTTTGAAAAAAAGTAACCTGGTTTTGTCATATACGGCGGTCCTGAAGATGGCCATTCCGGCCGCGACCGATACTTTCGGTGTAACGAAACAGGTAATACCTGTCCGGGCTGCATACAGGAGCCAACGGTCTGCCCAGTCAGCGGTGCGTACCTGCACGTCGGAGTTGATGGACCAGTGGCGGTTTAACTGAACCGTACCGGCAAAGGCACCCCATAATAAGGTATTGTGCGTGACGGTTCGTTGTGCGTCCGCGGCAAGGCAGGTCAGGGATGCGATGGTTACGCCCAGTTGAAACTTCATGGGTTGCCAGGTAATTGTCTGAATGAATAATCTCCGAACGATTCACCCGGCTTCCTGTCGGTGCGGAATGCCGCAAACTGCCGGTCGAGCTCGTCGAGGATTGCTGCTTCCTGGAGGTTCTCACGATAGATGCGGTTCAGGCGAAGGCCGGCGTGGTCGCCGCCCAGGTGCAGGTTATATTTCCCGGGCGCCGTTCCGACAAAGCCGATCTCTGCGTTATAGGATCGCGCACACCCGTTGGGACACCCCGTCATGCGGATAATGATGTTTTCATCCTGCAGGGAGTGCTTGTCCAGCAGTGCTTCAATTTTATCCAGCAGCGACGGCATGTACCGCTGTGCCTCGGCCAGCGCCAGGGGACAGGTAGGCAGGGATACGCACGCCATGGAATTCCGGCGGACCTTCGATGCCGCCGATGTGTGGGCTTCCACTCCGAACTTTTCCAGGATCGCCCCGATGGTATTTTTATCTTCATCCCGGATGTCCCCCAGGATCAGGTTCTGGTTGGCCGTGAACCGGAAATTAGCTTTCCCGGTGCGGGCCACTTCCAGGAGGGCTGAACGGAGTGCGAGCCGCTCATCATCCAGGATACGCCCATTTTCAATATAGGGCGTGAAATACCATAGCGACTCGTGGTTCTGTTGCCACCCGTAATAGTCTGTGCGATCGTGAAATGAATACGGCCTGGCGGGCTGCAGGGCAAAACCCAGGCGTTTTTCAAGTTCTTCGCGAAACAATTCTATACCCATCCTGTCAACGGTATATTTCAGGCGGGCCTGTTTGCGGTCTGAACGATCCCCGAAATCGCGTTGAATGGTGAGGACCTGGTATACTGCCTGCAGCACCTTTTCTTCCGCATCGACGAAGCCGATCACCGTGCCGAGCCGCGCATAGGTCTGGGGACTGCCATGGGTAGTAGAGAGACCGCCCCCGACGGCGATATTGAAGCCACTGAGCCGGCCATTCTCAACGATGGCGACCAGGCCGATGTCATTGGTAAACACATCGACATCATTATTGGGCGGTATGGCAATGCCGATCTTGAACTTCCGCGGGAGGTAGCGTTCCTGGTACAGGGGGTCTTCTTCGTTCTTGTCCAGGATCTTCTCTTCATCCAGCCATATTTCATAGTACGCACGCGTTTTGGGAAGCAACAGCGAACTGATTTTGTCGGCATATGCGAATATCTCCGCGTGCACAAGGGACTGTTTCGGGTGCGCACTGCAAAGGACATTTCGATTGATGTCGCCGCAGGTCGCAATGGAATCCAGTTTTGCCTGGTTGAACTGGTGGATGGTAGGTTTGATATTCGATTTGAGCAGGCCGTGAAGCTGGAGCGTCTGGCGGGTGGTGATCTTGATGACCCCCGTGGTCCGGGAGCCGGCAATTTCATCGACCGCGATCCACTGGGTGGGTGAGAGCAACCCACCGGGCAGGCGCAGCCGGATCATGAATGAATAGAGTCTTTCCAGTTTTTTTTCGGCGCGTTCATCCCGCCGGTCACGGTCATCCTGCTGGTACATGCCATGGAATTTGATCAGGGACTGGTCATCTTCCCGGAGGGCCCCGGTCAGTTCGTCATGCAGGCTTTCCACGATTGTCCCGCGGAGACCGTTACTTTCCGTTTTTATTTTTTCAATGGGGGAGAGGTTTTGTTCCATTCTTTGTCGTCAGGGTTTAATATACATCAATGATATACCGTCCGTCTTCCTTGAGATGCGCTACATACTGCAGGGCCTCCTCGCGCGTACGATCTCCAAATTTCTCGATGATGCATACGATCATCTCCTCCACGTCCGCGCTCATCGGATCCCTGGAACCGCACACGTATACCGACGCACCGGTTTCCAGCCATTCAAAAAATTCCGCCCCCTGCTGGAACATCTTATGCTGCACGTACTTCTTTTCAGGCTGGTCGCGGGAAAATGCCACCGATACTTTTGTGAGCACACCGGTTTCAAACCAGTTCTGTATCTCGCTCTGGTACAGGAAGTCCGTTACGAAATGCTGATCGCCGAAGAACAGCCAGCTCTTGCCCGTCGCGCCCGTGGCATCACGTTCTGCCAGGAAAGCCCTGAAAGGCGCAATGCCGGTACCCGGTCCGATCAGGATGATGTTTTTATCGGGTGCCGGTAACCGGAAACAGTAATTGGGGTGCACATAAAATTGCAGCAGCTCGCCCGGGCCGAACTGCGACAGGTAACGAGAGGCGAGTCCGAACCTTTTTTCGTTGCCTGACAGGAAGGTGTTCCGGGCGACGGTGATGTGAACTTCACCGGGGAAAGCCTCCAGGGAAGAAGAGATTGAATACAGCCTCGGGGTCACCGGTTCCAGCACTTTGACCACTTCGATGAACTGGCTGGCATCCTTCAGCGGGTACTTTTTCAGCAATGCTACCAGGTCAAACCGCTGCGGCTCTAGTTCCCCTCCGTAGATCGAGGCGTATTTTTTTACCACCCGCTCCGGCAGGTACACGATATTGAGTTTCCGCAGCAGCAGTTCCGCGACCGTATAAAGCTCGTCCTTATGGTGCAGCGTGGTGTTTTCGTCTATGCCCGATCGCGCGATGATCTCCGCAACCGTCGTGGGGTCATTTTCGGGCAGCACACCGATCGAATCACCGGGCGCATATTCCACACCGGGTGCCTCCAGTTCAATATGGTAGGTTTCCTTGCTGCTGCCACGATCGTTCAGGTTCAAATGCGCGAGCACCTTTCCTTCATACACTTTCCGGCCGGAACTTTTCCTGGGAGCCGGTTTTATGGTCACCGCAGGAGCCTCGCGGGTGGGTTCGGACAGCGTGGCGCATACGGACTGGAACCAGCTGGCGGCATCCGTCTCATAGTCGATATCACATTTTCTGAGGGCCACCAGGCGGGTGGCGCCGTGGCTCGCGAACTGCGCGTCAATATCCTCTCCGGCCTTGCAAAATAGCGGGTAGGAGGAGTCTCCCAGGGCCAGCACACTGTATTTCAGGTGATCGAGACGCGTACCCGCCGCGTGGATATGATCATAGAATTTTTTGGCGGCCGCGGGCGGCTCGCCGTCTCCATGGGTGCTAATGATCGCGAGAAAATATTCTTCCCGGGCCAGATCACTCAGGCGGTATTGGTCCAGGCTATGTACCTTGGCATGCATGCCGGACTTCCTGGCCCGGGCTGCGAATTCCACCGCGAGCTTTTTGGAGTTCCCGGTTTCCGTGCCATAGACCAGGGTGAGCCGGGCTGCCGACGGGACGGGGGCGACGGGGGGCACGCCCTGCCTGGCCGCGACCAGGCCGTTCAGGTAGCCGTTGACCCACACCAGCTCTTCGGCGGTCAGGTTGTTGATGAATTCCTGGAGGACGTTCAGTTTGTTTTCAACCAGCATGCTGTAAGTTTTCGACGTTCGTTAATGCATTGGATTCCCGGGGAAGGGCTTTGAAATAGGGGCGCCGCGTGCCACTGTTTGGCAGCCAGGCGAACTGCTCATACAGGGATACGACCCTGCCCACAATGACCAGGGAAGGAGAAATGTATTTCCTCCCGGAAACGGAATCGCGGTAATGGTACATATTGTGAACTTCCACGTGTTGCAGGGGGGTGGTTGCCTGTTCGATCACCGCCAGCAAACGGTCAGGAGCGATGTGATGACGGGTCAGTTGATCCACGACGGTGTCGAGGGTTTCAGAAGACATATAAAATACCAGTGTATCCTCCGTCCGGGCCAACTCCGCCCAATCGGTATCCGGCACACCGCCGGAACCGTAATAGGTCAGGAACCTGACGGACGCGGCCAGTCCCCTGGCCGTCAGCGGGATCCCTGCACAGGCGGCCGCCCCCAGGGCCGCGGTAACGCCGGGGATGATCTCAAACGGGATACCGCATGCGACCGCCGTTTCCAGCTCATCGGTGATATTTGAAAAGACGGACACATCACCTCCTTTGAGCCGCACCACTTTCAGATCCAGCAGGCAATAGTGCCGGATCAGTTCATTGATGGTCTGTTGCGGGGTCGAGATCCCCTTACTGCACTGTTTTCCCACGTACAGGATCCGGGCACGGGGCGATACATGCTTTTCCAGGATCTCGGCGCTGACCAGCCGGTCTGTGAGCACGATATCCGCTCCTGCAAGGCAGCGGGCGGCTTTCAGTGTCAGAAGCTCCGGATCGCCCGGCCCGGCGCCTATGATAAACAGTTTTCCCATATGACTGTGCGGTTTATTAGTCTACTTTTTAAGTGGAGTAAACGATTAAAAAAATTTAAGAGTCGATCATACAGGCGCCCACGGTCACGCAACTGGTTTCGTCTATCAGGATGGCTCCACCATTCTGCCGTAATTTTCGATACGGATCGTAAGCAACCGGCGAAGCGGTTTTGATCCTTACGTGAACGATATCATTGAGCACGACTTTTTCAGGCGCTGCCTTCCTGGTCAGGGAATTCACGTCGAGCTGATAATCGATCTCCTTGATGGCGCAACGGACTACCCTGCTGTTGATCTGCAGCAAATATTTATTGCCTGCCCGGAGAGGTTTCTGGTCCATCCAGCAAAGCATCGCCTCCAACTCGTTGGAAATGGCGGGCTCATATCCCGCGGGAACGATCATGTCTCCACGGCTTACATCAATATCGTCTTCCAGGTGCAGGATGACACTCTGCTGGGCAAAAGCCTCCGCCACTTCGGCGCCGTTGATCTCGATCGCGCGGATGCGAGATCGGATGCCGGAAGGGAGGATCACCACGGCATCCCCTTTCCGGTAGATGCCGCTGATAATGTTGCCGGAATAGCCGCGGTAATCATGCAGGGCCTCCGTCTGGGGCCGGATCACGAACTGCACGGAGAATCTGCCGTCTTCAAGATTCGTGTCAGAATCCAGGGCAATGTTTTCAAGATAATCCAGCAGTGAAACGCCGTCATACCAGGGGTAGCTTACAGACTTTTCGACGATGTTATCCCCCTTCAGTGCACTGATCGGTATGTATTTCACATCCTGCAGTCCCAGTGAGGTCGCGACCTGCTGGTAATCGATCACGATATTGTTGTAAACGTCCCGCGAATTGTTCACCAGATCCATTTTGTTGATCGCCACGACGATATGTGGAATGCGGAGCAGGGAAGCAATGGCGGAATGCCGCCGCGTCTGTTCCACGACGCCGTTGCGGGCGTCGATCAAAATAATAGCCAGTTGGACATTGGATGCCCCGGTAACCATGTTTCGCGTGTACTGGATGTGACCCGGCGCATCGGCGATGATGAACTTCCGTTTGGGCGTGGAAAAATATTTATAAGCGACGTCGATGGTGATCCCCTGTTCGCGCTCCGCGCGCAGGCCGTCTGTCAGCAGGGCCAGGTCGATCTCGCCGCCATTCCTGTTCCGGCTCTGTTTTTCGATGGCGGCAAGCTGGTCCGCCAGGATCGATTTGCTGTCGTACAGCAGCCTCCCGATCAGGGTGCTCTTGCCGTCGTCTACGCTTCCCGCGGTGATAAATCGTAAAATGTCCATTCCAAATTATTTACTGGTTGAGGCGTGTGCCGTCTAAAAATAGCCCGTCTTCTTGCGGTCTTCCATCGCTGCCTCGGAGACCTTGTCGTCAATCCGGGTTTCACCGCGCTCGCTCGTGTTGGTGGCTACGATCTCCCGGATGATGTCGTCGATTCCCGACGCGGTCGACTCCACCGCGGCTGTGCAGGTCATGTCACCGACGGTCCTGTAGCGCACTTTTTTCACGGAAACGACATCTGAAGTGTCCGGCCTGGTGAATTCAGAGACCGCCACCAGCTGCCCTTCATGTTCGATCACTTCGCGTTCATGGGCGAAATAAATGGACGGCAGCGCTATGCGCTCCCGCCGGATGTAGTTCCAGATATCCAGTTCCGTCCAGTTGCTGATAGGGAAGACGCGTACGTTCTCACCCTTGTGGATCCTGCCATTGTAAGTATTCCAGAGTTCCGGGCGTTGCAGCTTGGGATCCCATTGCCCGAATTCGTCACGCACAGAGAAGATCCTCTCCTTGGCGCGGGCCTTTTCCTCATCCCTGCGGGCACCCCCGATCAGGGCGTCGAACCCGTGAGCTTCTATGATCTCCAGCAGGGTATAGGTTTGCAGCGCGTTACGGCTCGGAAATTTGCCCCGCGGTTCGGTGAGATGTTTCTCCCGTATCGTCTGTTCGACACTTCCCACGATCAGCTTTTCACCGATGGCTGCTACCAGCTGGTCCCGGAACTGGAGCGCTTCCGGGAAATTATGACCCGTATCGATGTGCACCAGGGGAAAGGGAAGCCGGCCCGGCCGGAAAGCTTTCAGTGCCAGGTGAACCAGCGTGATGGAATCTTTACCACCGGAGAACAGCAAACCCGGGTGCTCGAACTGCCCGGCGACCTCCCGCATGATGTGAATGGCTTCCGATTCCAGCTGCTCCAGATAGTCCAGTTGATACCTGCTCATCATGATGTTGTGATTTCGTCTTTTTTCGGTTGATTGTGTACATGAAGACCGCACTCCTTCCCGCTATTGTCCTCCCACCACCAGCGGCCCGCACGAAAATCTTCCCCCGGGCGGATGGCACGGGTGCAGGGAGCACAGCCGATGCTGACAAATCCACGGTCGTGCAAAGGGTTGTACGGAATATTGTGATCGCTGATATACTGCTTGACTTCCGCGGTGCTCCAATGCAGCAGCGGGTGGAATTTCAGGATCCGGTTGGATTCATCCCATTCCACCGGTGTCATTTCCTGTCTTCCCTTCGAATGCTCGGCACGAAGGCCGGTGATCCACACGGATGCACCTTCCAGGGCCCTTTTCAGCGGCATTACCTTGCGGATATGGCAGCAGGCCTTTCGCAGTTCAATGGATTCATAAAAAGCATTCGGACCGTTTTGAGAAACATACGACTCAAGCCCGGCGGCCTCCGGATAGTATGCCTGCACCCGCATGCCATAGCGTTCATTGGTAGCGCGCCAGACGGAATATGTTTCCGGGAACAGGCGGCCGGTGTCCAGGGTGAAGATCCGGATACCCAGGTTCCCCGCAGCGATCATGTGAGTGATCGCCTGGTCCTCAAAACTGAAGCTCGTGGAAAATACGGCCCGCCCGGGGAATCGCCCCGAGATGGCCTCTATCGCTTCGGCCGCCGGCAGGGAAGTGGCAGCGGATTCCAGGAAGGCAATATTCTCTTTAATTGGTTCGACCATCGGTTTACTGTGAAATCTAATAATAGGTTGAAAAGTCAATACCAGGTTATGCGCCGGGCCCGGCAGAAGGGGCGCTCAGCATAGGTTGGTGCGACACGAGTACATCACTAGTTGGAACAGCGTCATAACTCTTTCATTCTATTAGTCTACCACAAAAGTAGGGTATAGGATTTAAATATCAGAAAAAATTTTCAACAGGCCGGCCTGCGCTTGTGGCGCTCCCCCCTGAGCGAACCACCCCGAACCCTAAACGGTTTACCGTCAACGACCGGTGTACCTGATCAGAAATCCTGCAGGTCCGGGGCCCGGTCCTGCCTGTGGGCATTGACCTAGGTCAACTGCTTTTCTTATCCCATCTCAACTGATCGCGGCAGTTCATCAAACTACCTTTGCAGTCAAAATTTGTTACCATGGAACTGATCAATGCCCTCCAGTGGCGTTACGCGACCAAGAAGATGAACGGGAAGCGGGTGCCGACCGAATCCGTCGATAAAATTCTGCAGGCCATTCAGCTTACGCCGTCTTCGGTCGGCCTGCAACCCTATACCGTGCTGGTGATCACCGACCCGGCCGTAAAGGAAAAAATGCTACCCATCGCCCGCGACCAGCGACAGGTGGTGGAAGCCTCCCACGTGCTCGTTTTTGCCGCCTGGGACAGGATCACCGCCCAAAAGATCGATGATTATATTGAACTGGTTGCAAGGACCCGTAACGTACCGGTATCCTCGCTGGACAGCCTGAAGAGCAAGATCCAGGCCGGCACCAACCGGCCGGACGCGGAAAATTTTCAATGGGCGGCTCGACAGGCCTATATCGCATTTGGTACCGCCATCGCCGCGGCGGCGGAACTGCGGGTGGACGCCACCCCGATGGAGGGATTCGATCATGAAGCCCTCGACCGGCTGCTGGGCCTGGAAGCCCAGGGGTTAAAGAGCCTCACCCTGCTCCCGCTCGGTTACCGCGAACCTGAACAGGACTGGCTGGTTAACCTGCCGAAAGTAAGGCGCGAAAAAGAGAAGTTGTTCGTCCTGCAATAGTATCCGGAACGCCCTGCCGTTAAAAATAAGATGAACCCATCACGCATGAAAAGACTCAATTCAACCAACCCTGGGAACTGGCTCGCCCTGGTTGCGCGGCTGGCCGCCGGGATCACCATATTTTCCCACGGTGCGCAAAAAATGCTGGGATGGTTTGGCGGCTACGGTTTCCGCGGGACCCTGGGATACCTCACGGGTGTTGTTCACTTGCCATACGCGGTAGCCTGTGGTGTGATTTTCGTCGAGTTTTTCGCTTCCCTGCTGCTGATCGCAGGGGTGCTGACCCGTGTGGCCGCATTCGCATTGCTGCTGCATTTTCTTGGAGTGCTGCTGGTGGTGCATATCCACAACGGCTTTTTTATGAACTGGGGCATGGAAGGGGGCAGGGGAGAGGGAATTGAATATTTCGTGCTCCTGCTGGGCCTGCTGGTCATCAATGTCCTCGCGGGAGGTGGCAAGGCCAGCGTAGACGCCCTGGTCTACCGGAAGGATTCCGTAACTTCATCCGCCCCGCCGGTTCACACGCAAATATCATGATGACACTTTCGGACCTTCAAAAGTTTGCAGGCGGCCTGAAAAGCCAGGACAAGCCGATGCCGGTTTTATTCATCGGTCATGGTTCTCCCATGAACGGCATCGTACAGAATGAGTTCAGCGACACCTGGAAGTCCGTCGCGGGCCTCCTGCCGGTCCCACAGGCTATCCTGGTGGTGTCAGCGCACTGGCTCACCGAAGGAACAAAGATCACGGCAATGGATTTTCCACCGACCATTCACGATTTCGGTGGCTTTCCGCCTGCCCTTTACCAGGTTAAGTACCCTGTACCCGGAGCGCCGGACCTGGCCCGGGAAACCGTGGCACTCGTGCAGTCGACCCATGTCGGACTGGCCCATGAATGGGGCCTGGATCACGGTGCATGGACGGTCCTCCGGCATATGTACCCGGACGCATCTGTTCCGGTCCTTCAGTTGAGCATTGACTACTCCCTTGGCGCCAAAGGTCACTACGACCTTGCCCGGGAACTCGGGGCCCTCAGGAAGAAGGGCGTTTTAATCCTGGGAAGCGGCAATATGGTGCACAACCTGCGATTGATTGCCTTTGACCGGATAGAGGAAAATTTTGGGTTCGACTGGGCGGCTGATATGAACGAAGTGTTCAAGGCCCGAATTGACAGTCACGACCACCGCTCACTCATCGAATACGAACGGCTGGGCCCTGCGGCCAGGCTGGCAGTACCCACCCCGGACCATTACTTTCCGTTATTGTATGCGCTTGGATTACAGGGTCGTACGGAAACGCCGTACTTCTTTAACGACTCCCTGGTAGCCGGTTCGCTGACCATGACTTCGGTACTCTTTGCGTGACGGGCGCCGCAATGAACATTTTATACACATTTTTCATTTTCGGGGCTGTCCGGCGGACGGCCGGTTGCGATCGCCTTGGAGATTGTAGCATGGGGAGGTCAAATCCCTTTACCAGCCTGCATTTCATAAAACCGGGCGCGCTTGGCGATTGTAGAACACGGGTATTTTTGTTTTCCTGTAGCCGTTGGTTAAGAATAATTTCGGAAGCTTCCGTTTCCCGTGTTTTTTAATAATTTTCAGAATAATATTTAAAATTCGAAAACTTATTTTAGTCATTATCAAAAAACCGGCTCTTTTTAATAAAATATGTGAAAATAGCTATGGCCAACACAGGTTTATACAGGGCGGAGTATGAGCATGACGCATGCGGAATCGGGTTCGTGGCAAATATCAAGAACAGCAAGAGCCACCAGATCGTATCCGATGCGCTGACCATACTGGAGAACATGGAACACAGGGGTGCCTGCGGCTGTGAAAACAATACCGGGGATGGCGCAGGTATCCTGATCCAGATGCCGCACGAGTTTTTTTTCGATGAATGCCTTAAGCAGGGCATTCTTTTGCCACCCTATGGCAAGTATGGTGTCGGCGTTTTATTCTTTCCCAAAGAGATCCGCCTGCGGGAAGAATGCCGCGATATCTTCAACCGTTCCGCCGAAACGCTTGGCCTGGAGATCTTGGGATACCGGCGGATTCCGGTGAATACCGAAGGCATCGGCCCCACCGCGCTCTCGGTGGAACCCGAAATGGAGCAGGTGTTCATTGCCTGTCCGGATCACATCACGAACCCCGACGAGTTCGAGAGAAAACTATTCGTGCTGAGGAACTATGCTTCCCAAACGATCAGTAATACCGTCCGTCGCGATGCCATCGGATTTTATGTGGCCTCCTTGTCCTACAAGACGGTCATTTACAAGGGACAACTCACCAGTAACCAGGTACGCCATTATTTCCCCGACCTCAGCAACAAGAAGATCGTGTCAGCCTTCGGTCTGATCCATTCGCGGTTTGCCACCAATACCTTTCCCTCCTGGAAGCTTGCCCAGCCTTTCCGGTACATCGCCCATAACGGCGAGATTAATACCCTGCAGGGTAACCTGAACTGGCTGCGCACCAGTGAAAAGAGTTTTGTTTCGGAATATTTCACGAAGGAAGAACTGGAAATGATCCTTCCGGTGGTCGAGGAAGGACAGTCGGATTCCGGCAGCCTCGATAACATGATCGAGCTGCTGAACCTCAGCGGACGGTCCCTGCCGCATGTCATGATGATGCTCATACCGGAAGCCTGGGACGGAAACGACATGATGGATCCCATGAAAAAGGCTTTTTATGAATTCCATGCCTCTTTCATGGAACCCTGGGACGGCCCGGCTTCCATTTCCTTTACCGATGGCAGGATCATTGGTGCGACCCTCGACCGGAACGGCCTGCGTCCCTCCCGGTACTGTGTGACCGACGACGATCGCGTGATCATGGCCTCGGAAGCGGGCGTGCTGCCCGTCGATCCCCGCAGGATCAAGGAGAAAGGCAGACTGCAGGCCGGGAAAATGTTCGTTGTGGACCTCGAAGAAGGCCGTATTATCAGTGACGCGGAGATCAAAAGCAGGATCTGCGGCCAGCGCCCCTATGCAGAATGGCTCAATAAGTACAAGATACGCCTGGAGGAATTGCCGGAACCGCGGGTCATGTTTACGCACCTGGAGCACCAGCAGGTCTTCAAATACCAGAAAGCCTTCGGGTATACCACCGAAGACCTGGAGATGATCATCATGCCGATGGCGCTTACGGGAAAGGAACCGGTGGGTTCCATGGGAAGTGATGTTCCCCTGGCGGTACTCAGCGACGAGCCGCAGCACCTGAGCAGCTATTTCAAACAATTGTTCGCGCAGGTTACCAATCCACCGATCGACCCCATCCGGGAGCGACTCGTGATGTCCCTGGCGACTTTCGTAGGTAATAACGGCAGCCTGTTACAGGAAGACCCCCTTTCCTGCCATTGTGTTGCGCTGAAGCAACCCGTTTTGTCCAACCATGATCTGGAAAAGATCCGGAGCATCGATACGGGGATCTTCCAGGCAAAAACCCTGCAAACCTATTTCATGGCAGATGGCAAGCCTGGTTCATTGCAACGGGGTATCGAACGCCTTTGCCGGTATGCCGTGGATGCGGTGGGAGATGGTTTTGAGGTCCTGGTACTGACCGACCGGGCCATCGATTCAGAACACGCGGCCATCCCGTCGTTGCTGGCCGTCTCAGCCGTCCACCATCACCTGATCAAAAAAGGCCTCCGCGGCCAGGTAGGGCTGGTCGTCGAAGCGGGAGATGTTTGGGAAGTGCACCATTTCGCCTGTCTTATCGGGTTCGGCGCGACCGCCATCAATCCCTACCTGGCGCTATCCACCATCCGGGATATGAAAATTTCCGGCCAGCTGGAGACCGAACTGGATGCCAACAGCCTGGTGAAGAACTATGTCAAAGCGGTCAACGACGGGTTGCTGAAAGTATTCTCGAAAATGGGGATCTCCACGCTGCAGTCCTACCAGGGCGCCCAGATCTTCGAGATCATCGGGATCAATAAACAGGTGATCGACAAATATTTCACCGGGGCCACCTCCAGGATCGAGGGGATGGGGCTGGATGAGATCGCGAGAGAGGCCCTGGCCAAACACTTCTTTTGCTTTAGCAAAAAGAGCATTCCGGTGGACCGGCTTACCGTGGGCGGCATCTACCAGTGGAAGCGCAAGGGAGAATTTCACCTGTTCAACCCCCAGACGGTTCACCTGCTGCAATATGCAACGAGGATGAATGATTTTGCGACATTCAAAAAATATTCCCGGCTGGTCAATGACCAGACCGAAAAAGCGGCGACACTGAGAAGCCTGTTGACATTCAGGAAAACGCGCCAGCCGGTACCCCTCGAAGAAGTGGAACCTGCCGAGAACATCTACCGGCGCTTTGCAACCGGTGCAATGTCCTTCGGATCCATTTCCTGGGAAGCGCACACGACGCTCGCCATTGCCATGAACCGGCTGGGGGGTAAAAGCAATACGGGCGAAGGAGGAGAAGATGAGGTGCGATATGAGCGCCTTCCCAACGGTGACTCCATGAGAAGCGCCATCAAACAGGTGGCTTCGGCACGTTTCGGCGTGACGAGCGAATACCTGACGGAGGCAGATGAACTGCAGATCAAAATGGCGCAGGGCGCCAAGCCCGGCGAAGGAGGGCAATTGCCCGGTCATAAGGTGGATGAATGGATTGGTCGCGTGCGCCATGCAACGGCCGGCGTGGGCCTGATTTCACCGCCTCCCCATCATGATATTTACTCGATCGAAGACCTGGCGCAACTGATTTTTGATCTGAAGAATGCCAACCGCAAGGCCCGGATCAATGTCAAACTGGTTTCCAAGGCGGGCGTCGGAACGATCGCCGCAGGAGTGGCCAAGGCCAAGGCAGACGTCATACTGATTTCAGGTCACGACGGCGGTACGGGCGCTTCTCCGATCAGTTCCATCAAGCACGCCGGATTACCCTGGGAGCTGGGACTCGCGGAATCCCACCAGACACTCGTCAGGAACAAACTACGCGGCCGGGTCGTTTTACAGACCGACGGACAATTAAAGACAGGGAGGGACATTGCCATCGCCACCCTGTTGGGCGCCGAGGAATGGGGCGTGGCAACCGCCGCGCTGGTCACCGAAGGATGCATCCTCATGCGCAAGTGCCATTTGAACACCTGCCCGGTCGGCGTAGCGACGCAAGACCCGGAACTGCGTAAAAGATTTAGCGGAAATGCGGATCACGTCGTCAACCTGTTCAGGTTTCTGACCGAGGAACTGAGGGAGATCATGGCCGAACTCGGATTCCGGACGATCAATGAAATGGTGGGGCAATCTGACTGCCTCGAACCCAGGGAGAACCTGGAGCATCCGAAATATTCAAAGCTGGACCTGACTCCCATCCTTTACCGGGAACCCGCTTCCCGGTTTACGCCCGTGTACCAATGCGAGCAGCAGGATCATGGCCTCCAGGACGTTCTTGACTGGCGCCTGCTACAGTCCGCCGTCCCCGCACTCGAAGATGGGGTCAAGGTCAACGCAAGTTTCATCCTTCACAACACCGACCGTACGACCGGTACCATCCTGTCCAATGAAATATCCAAAAAATACCATGGTAAGGGATTGCCTGATGATACCATCCATTTCAAATTCAGCGGAACGGCGGGCCAAAGCTTTGCAGCGTTTAATACCCGGGGCGTCACTATGGAGCTTGAAGGGGATGCAAATGATTATTTCGGCAAGGGGCTCAGCGGTGCGAGGCTGATCATCTACCCCCCTGCGGATGCCGGATTCATCGCCGAACAGAATATCATTATCGGCAACGTGGCTTTTTACGGGGCCACTTCTGGCGAAGCCTTTATAAGAGGCAAAGCCGGAGAGCGTTTCTGCGTCCGTAATTCAGGAGCCAATGTCGTGGTGGAAGGCGTGGGCGATCATGGTTGCGAATACATGACCGGCGGAAATGTCATTATTCTGGGTGCCACCGGCAGAAATTTTGCGGCAGGCATGAGCGGGGGTATTGCCTATGTGTATAATCCCCAGAACAGTTTCGCCAGCCTGTGCAACACCGAAATGGTGGACCTGGATACGCCGGACAGCGAGGATGAAAAATTTCTTCACGACATGATCGGCAGTCACCGCAGGTTCACGGGCAGCTCGGTTGCCACCTTTATCCTGGATGATTTCGAGAACCAGCTGAAGAATTTCATCAAGGTATTTCCAAAAGACTATAAAAAGGTGCTCCTGCAGAAAAAGGCTTCTGCCAGGGTTCCCTGACCGGGAGCATCGTTTCAAGGAAACTAACAATTCATTTTGAATGGGCAAGCCAACAGGTTTTTTAGAGTTTACACGGGAATTGCCGCGCAAGCGGCCGGTGCAGGAGCGAATTCACGATTACCGGGAATTCGTGGAACGTTACCCGGATGAAACGCTGAACCAGCAATCTGCCCGGTGTATGAACTGTGGTATTCCCTTTTGCCATCATGGCTGTCCCCTGGGCAATGTCATCCCGGAATTTAATGATGCGGTCTACCGGAAGGCCTGGAAGGAGGCCTACGAGATTCTTACTTCCACGAACAACTTCCCCGAATTCACGGGCCGGATCTGCCCCGCACCCTGTGAATCGGCCTGTGTGCTGGCAATCAACCAGCCTGCCGTGGCGATCGAGGAAATTGAAAGGCACATCATCGAGACCGCTTTTGACCGTGGGTTCGTCCACCCGAGAAAGCCTAACCTGCGGACCGGGAAAAAGATCGCCGTTGTAGGGTCCGGCCCGGCCGGTCTTGCCGCCGCGGCACAACTGAACTACGCCGGTCACCTGGTGACCGTTTTCGAGCGGGATGATGAACCGGGCGGCCTGCTTCGCTACGGCATACCGGATTTCAAACTGGAAAAGTGGGTCGTGGAAAGGCGGATTCGGCTGATGCAGGAAGAGGGTGTCCAGATCCGGTGCCAGGCCAATGTCGGCGTGGATGTCAGCGTGAATGACCTGCTAAGGGAGTTTCATGCCATCGTACTGGCGGGCGGGTCCACGATTCCCAGGGATCTTGCTATTCCGGGCAGGGATCTGAAAGGGGTTCATTTCGCCATGGATTTTCTAAAACAGCAGAATAAAAGAATCTCCGGGAAGGACATTTCGGATGATGCGATCGTTGCCGGGGGCAGGAACGTTATCGTGATCGGGGGCGGTGACACGGGTAGCGACTGTGTGGGCACTTCCAACCGCCAGATGGCCAGTTCTGTAACCCAGTTTGAGCTGATGCCCATGCCCCCCGAAAGCCGGCACGCTTTTATGCCGTGGCCGACCTATCCCATGCTTCTCAAAACAACGAGCTCCCATGAAGAAGGTGCCCGCCGGCACTGGTCCCTGGCGACCAAGGAGTTCGTGGGAGACGGCGCGGGCAACCTCAGGGCTTTGAAGGTCGTGAGCCTTGAATGGGAACTGGCCCCCGATAAAAGACCGGTACGCTTCACCGAAATCGCCGGCAGCGAAACAGAAATTCCCTGCGAGCTCGCCCTGCTGGCGATGGGTTTTGTGCATCCCCAGCATGAAGGTTTGCTGGAACAGCTGGATGTCGAGCTGGATGAGCGTGGCAATGTGCGGGCACCGGAAAAAACGTACCATACCAATATTTCCAAAATCTTCACCGCCGGGGATATGCGCCGGGGCCAGTCACTGGTGGTGTGGGCCATTTCAGAGGGTAGGGAGTGCGCCCGAAAAGTGGATGAATACCTGATGGGAAACTCCCTCCTTGAATCCCGCGATCAAAACATTTTACACAAACTGTAATCGGCTCTAAAGACTTGCCGGTGCAAAGGTCGCATTCGGGTTCATATTACGATATAAATTATATATTGTTTTTTTATTCACATCAAAAAAGGTATTTTGTTAACTAAAAACATAATCGATTTATATTCAATTATTCATAAAGGAATATCAATAATATTACGAAAATAAATATTTGTATGAAACATCATATTTCATGAAAAATTCGATATGTTTGATAAATGAAACAGTGATTTATAGATAATCGATGCGCCCGCAACAGATTATTTTTAAATTTCATTCAGTCCCTTGCGTAAGCTGAAAATCCAAAACCCTGCGCCCTGGTCCGAGCGATCAGTCAAAGAACTGCAAGTGTCTAGCGCGGATGAAAACAAGAGAGAGAATACGTTGCCTGGTAAAATTAATTGGTGGAGTCACCAAAAAAGTAAAGGAGTTTAACCGGTCTAACTTCGGCAAAAGTTAACCCGTAAACCCCTTTATTTATTAATCTTTAAATCTAAAACAATGTTAAGGAAAATTTTCTTAGTATGTATGGCAATGGTGGTTTTTATTTTCTCCAAGGCACAGACGGATTCTACCAAGGCGGTGTCTCCGGCGCCCACCATTACCGGTTCAGTCGACGGATATTACCGATTCAATTTCAATGATCCCCCGGCCGGTATCACTAATAATTATACCAGTTTCACCAATTCGCAGAACTCTTTCGAACTGGGGATGGCAAGTATCCGCGCGGACCATTCCTTCGGTAAGGCCGCTGCTACGATCGATTTGGGATTTGGTCGCAGGGCCGAGGAATTTTCCTATGGCAATCCCGAGCATCCCACGCTCTTTGCCGTCAAGCAGGCCTACCTGAGCTATTCGGTGAGCAGCAAGGTGAAGTTCACCCTCGGGAAATGGGCCACCCATATCGGGTATGAGGTCACAGATGCCTACCTGAACCGTAATTACAGCATGGATTACATGTTCTCTTATGGGCCCTTCTCCCACACGGGCCTGAGGGCCGACATTACTCTCGGTAGCAAAAGTGCGCTGATGGTGGGTGTCGCCAATACCACCGATCACGTTTCCGACACCGTTGCGGCGAAGTACCTGATCGGCCAGTTCAGTACCGCCACCAAGAACGACAAGGTGAAGGTGTATGTGAATTACCAGGGCACCTATAACTACCTGTACAATAAAACCCAGTTTGACCTGGTCCTCACCGGCACTGTTACCGACAAGTTCAGCGTGGGATACAATGGTACGATCCAGATGGTGGCGCCGAAGGGTGGATCTTCCCAAAGCTGGTGGGGATCCGCCGTATACCTGAACCTGGATCCGACCGCGATGTTCGGCATTACCCTTCGCGGGGAATATTTCGATGATACCAAGGATCTCGTTTTCGGGACGAGCGTTTTCGACCTGACGCTTTCGCCCAATATCCGGATTAACAATCTTACCATTATCCCTGAACTCCGTTTCGACTCCGCCAAGGACGGCATATTTACCAAGACCGACGGTTCTACAACCAAATCGACCGTAACGGGACTGCTGGCGGCTACCTATCATTTCTGACAAGCAAACAATCAAATCACATATTACACACAACAAAACCTTAACAAAATGAGATTAACTGACAAGCTTTTTAACAAGAGGGTACTCAGGGTATTGATCCCGGTGATGCTCGTGGCGCTCGTGCTCATCGCGCTTCCTTCGGTGGCGCAGGATGCGGCGGGAATCAAGACAGGTACCATCAATGACGTCACGGCTGCAACCGCCGGCAAGCCCACTTTGCAGGAGATTGGCGACCAGGCGGGACACAACAAGATTGCCATCAACATCATGTGGACGCTGATCACCGGGTTTCTGGTGATGTTCATGCAGGCGGGTTTTGCAATGGTGGAAACAGGGTTTACGCAACGCAAGAATGTGGCGCATACCATGGCGATGAACTTCATGGTATATGGTATCGGTATGCTCGGTTTCTGGATCTGTGGTTTTGCTTTTATGTTCGGAGGCGCCCTGAACCCGGCGACGTTGGGAGGCGGCGTGGCATCCAGCCATGAAATCACCCTGCACCTCTTCGGAAAGGATTTCGGGCTGATCGGGGCGGCCGGGTATTTCCTGAACAGCAGTGTGTATGACGTAGGTGTATTCACATTATTCCTTTTCCAGATGGTCTTTATGGATACCACCGCTACCATCCCGACCGGCGGCATGGCGGAGCGCTGGAAGTTCAAGTCATTCGTGGTATTTGGTTTTTTCATTTCGATGTTTGTATATCCCATTTTCGGGAACTGGGTGTGGGGCGGAGGCTGGCTCTCCCAGCTCGGGGTGAACTTTCACCTGGGACACGGGCATGTTGACTTTGCCGGCTCCTCGGTCGTACATGAGGTCGGCGGCGTAGCCGCGCTGGCGGGGGCCTTTGTCATCGGGCCCAGGATGGGCAAGTATGGTCCTAACGGGCAGGTGAACACGATACCCGCGCACAATATCCTCATGGCCATCATCGGTACCTTCATCCTTGCGTTCGGCTGGTTCGGATTCAATCCCGGATCCACGCTCGCGGGTTCAGACCTTCGTATTGCCGTAATTGCCGTAAACACGATGCTGGCAAGTGCCGGCGGGGCCTTCGCGGCTGCGTTGTATGTGAAGGCAAAAACCAGCAAATGGGATCCCGGTATGATGGCAAATGGTATGCTGGCGGGCCTGGTGGCGATCACGGCGCCGTGTGCATTTGTCAACTCGCTGTCCGCCGTGATCATCGGCATTATTGCGGGTATCCTGGTCGTGGTCGTCTATAATTTCGTGGATTCGAAATTGAAAATCGATGATCCCGTGGGTGCCTTTGCCGTACACGGTGCGAACGGTTTCTGGGGTGTTCTTTCCCTGGGACTTTTTGCGGACGGGTCCTATGGAGACGGCTGGAACGGTGTTCCGGGAACCGTCAAGGGACTGTTCTACGGGGACGGTAAACAGTTCGTCGCCGAGTTGATCGGGGGCCTGACCTGTTTCGTGTTCGTTTTCGTGGTGATGTACCTTTTCTTCAAGATCATCAAGGTAACGCCGATCGGGTTACGATCCAGTGCAGCGGATGAACAGGCCGGCCTGGATATTCCTGAAATGGGCGTACATGGTTACGTAGATTAATAAATACAATTCATCCGGAAGCACTACGGTGCTTCCGGATCTTTTTTAAATCCTGCTACCTTGACAAAATTTATCAGTAAAGCGATCAGTCCGCTGAAGGAGTTTATTGCGGACAGCCGCTTTACGGG